>Ga0208376_1000354_pt1 | contig 14331 bp, 11 predicted proteins | sample CryBogmetaGMA25M_FD_184548 | JGI IMG/M metagenome (GOLD analysis project Ga0208376, IMG submission 184548) | Freshwater microbial communities from Crystal Bog, Wisconsin, USA - MA2.5M (SPAdes) | ecosystem: Environmental > Aquatic > Freshwater > Lake | place: Crystal Bog, Wisconsin, USA...
GCGCCCTCAGCCCTCAGCCCTCAGCCCTCAGCCCTCAGCCCTCAGCCCTCAGCCCTCAGCCTTGAGGAGCTTGAGCGGGCGGGCCTGTTTTTGATGCCGCTTGACCAGGAGCGCCGCTGGTATCGCTACCACGCTCTCTTCGCTGAGTTTCTGCGCGAGCGGCTGCGCCGCGATGAACCGCAGCGTGAGCCGCAAATGCACCAGCGCGCTGCTGATTGGTATGCCGCCGCCGGTATGCCTGCCGAGGCCGTCAGTCACCTGCTAGCCGCTGGCGACTACCTGCGCGCTGCGGTTTTGATTGAGCAGGAAGGGCGTCCGCTTCTGCTGCGCAGTGAGATTGCCACGGTACTCGGCTGGCTACGCGCTTTGCCGGAGGATCTGGCTCGCGCCCGCCCTGGTATTTGCCTGATCGAGGCGTGGGCACGGGCCGTCTCTGGCCAGTTTGAGGCGGTTGATGCCCCGCTTGATCACGTTGCACAGATTCTTGCCGCATGTGATGGCGACCCCGACACACCTAGTGCGCAGACGGCACCCTTCACGCCACGAAACCTGCGCAGCGAGGTGCTGGCCGTCCGCGCTACGGTGGCCGGGTTGCGCCGCGATGCGATGCGGACGGTGGAACTGGCCTGCGCTGCCCTGGCCGAACTGCCCACCGATAGCGTAATCGTGCGTAGCGTGGTCTCCCTGATGCTCGGCAGTTCGGCCTATATCAGCGGCGATATGGCTGCTGCCGAGACGGCCCTGAATGAGGCTGCGCACGCCGGACAGGTTGCGGGGATGCCGATCATCGCCATCTTCGCGTTGCGCCAGCTTGGCGAACTCCACGCACGTATCGGCCAACTCCATCGCGCTGCGCAGACCTTCCAGTCGGCCATTGATCTCGGTGCCCGCCTCTACCCGGCCAGCGATCCGCTTGCCGGTCGTCTGGTGCCGGTTGCTGGTGCGGCGTATATGGGCATGGGGCTGCTGTATTACGAATGGAACAACCTGAATGCGGCCGAGATGCTCCTTGCCGACAGCCTACGCCTCGGTCGCCAGGGGGCGAATGTGGAAATTCTGCTGATGGCACCAATCGGCATGGCCCGGATTCAACAAGCCAAAGGTGATCGAGACGCAGCGCGGGCCACGATGGCGTCGGCCCTGGCCTTCGCTCACTCCACAGGTGTGCCGCGTCTGGCCGACTGGCTCGGTGCTGAGCAGGCCCGCCTATCCTTGTGCATGGGCGACATTGCCACTGCGACGGCCTGGGATCAAGGCCGACGGCTCCAGATTGACGCGCCTCTGAGCTACCTTGAAGAGATTGACTACCTAGCACTGGCGCATCTGCGCTTGGCCCAGGATCGGCCTGCCGAGGCCCGTCATCTGCTCGGGCGTCTGCGCACCCTTGCCGCCGCCGAGGGCCGTCACGGCTCGCTGATTGAGATTGACGCTCTGGCGGCCCTGGCCACCTCCGCCGTCGGCGATCCACCTACCGCTCGATCTACCCTGCTCCGTGCCTTGGCCCTCGCCGAGCCAGAAGGCTACCTACGGATTTTCGCCGATATGGGCGAGCCAATGCGTGCGCTCCTCGGCGATTGTCGCCTCGCCCTGGCCCCGCGTGCCGATCCGCCATCCCGTCAGACTCTCGTCTCCATTGATCGCATCCTGGCCCTATTCACCGCCGCCCCCGTTCGTCTGCCCGTCATCCCCGCCGCAGCGCTGATCGAACCGCTCTCTTCACGTGAACTCGAAGTGCTGGCCCTGGTGGCCGCTGGCCTCTCCAACCAAGATATCGCCAGTCGTCTGATCGTCAGCATCAGCACGGTCAAAAAGCATATCAACAATATCTATGGCAAACTCGATGTACTCAGCCGCACCCAGGCCATCAAACGGGCCAGGGAACTTGGGCTGATTGTCTGAGGTAAAAATAGGCAGATGTCGGGTAGGGGCGCGTCGCGACGCGCCCCTACGATCCATTTTCATCTGAGGTGCTTAGTATGGAGTTGAGCCAACTCAAGGCGGCGGCGCAGCGCGAGATTGACCAACTGGCCGATCTGCTGATCGCGACAAGCGACTGGATGGCGGATAACCCCGAGATTGGCCTTCAGGAGTACCGCGCATCGGCGCGCCTGTGCGACATTCTGGGCGAGTTTGGGGCCGACATTGAGCGCGGGATCGCGGGCATGCCCACGGCATTTGCCGCACGCCTCCCTGGCGGTGCGTCCGGCGCGCAGGTGGCTATTGTGGCGGAGTACGATGCCTTGCCGGAGGTGGGCCACGGCTGCGGGCATAATATTATTGCCACGGCGGCCCTCGGTGCCAGCATCGCCTTGGCCCAGATTGGCGAACACCTGCCCGGTTCCGTGTCGCTGATCGGCACACCTGCCGAGGAGTCAACGGTGCCGAACGCGGGCGGGAAGATCCCGATCCTGCGTCACGGCTACTTTCAGGGGATGGACGCGGCGATCATGATCCACCCGCTCGCCGAGGATGGGGTGGCGCTGGAGAGTTCGCTGGTGGCCCACGGACTCGACTTCAGCTTTCACGGACACTCGGCCCACGCGGCGGCCAACCCGCACGAGGGCATTAACGCCCTCGATGCGGTTATCATTATGTTTAGCAGCATTGGCCTGCTGCGTCAGCAGATTCGCTCCGATGCCCGCATCCACGGGATCATTACCCACGGCGGCACGGCCCCCAACGTGATCCCCGACTATACCGCCTGCCGCTTCCGCGTGCGCGCCGCCGATCCGGCCTACGCCCGCGATCTTGTCCAGCGGGTGGTAACTTGCGCTGAGGCCGGGGCGATGGCCAGCGGGGCGCGTATGGAGTGGCACGAGTATATGCCGCCCTACCTAAACATGATTCCGAGCCACAGCATCGGCGCGGTCTTTAAGGCAAACATGGTGGCACTCGGGCGTCCGATTGTTGAACGTAAAGATCATGACAGCGGCGGTGGCTCCACCGACTTCGGCAACGTGAGTCACCATATCCCGGTCTCGTGCGCCTATCTGAAGATCTGCGAGCCGGAGGCGGGCTGGCACACCCGCGAGGTCGCCAACGCCACCCGTAGCGCGGCCGGTCACGCCGCAATTCTGGATGGGGCCAAGGTTCTGGCGATGACCGCCCTTGATATTCTCTTCGATGCATCTCTCCGTGAGCGCGCCGCCAGGGAACATGCCGAGGCGATGGCGAATGATGACGAGTAGAGACTAATCTCGCTTTCGGCGTCCGCTAACCTGGGTGTAGATCGCCTCAATCTTGCGGGCCGATAGCTCCCAGGAAAGCTCGGCCACGGCGCGGGCGCGGCCCTCGGCACCGATTCGCGTGGCCAGGGCGCGATCTTCCAGGGCCAGTTCCAGCTTCTCGGCCAGATCCTCGACGCTGCCGAGGCGAGCGTAGATCCCGCTCGTCCCCAAAATCTCGCGGCTGACCGGCGTCTCGAAGGCCACCACCGGCAGCCCCATCGCCATGTAATTGCTGATCTTGCCGTTACCCTCCGTGAGACTCATCTTTGGAGCCACGGCCACATCGCCAAGAGCCAGGTAGCTGTGCAGGTCGCGGTAGATGATTCGGCCCGGCAGAGTCACATGGTCGTCAATGCCAAGAGATGCGGCGTAGGCGCGGTAGCTGTGGGGGTCGGGGTGGCCCATGATCAAAAAGTGTACATCTGGGTGACGGCGGGTGAGGATCTGGGCCGCCTCGATCAGCACATTGGTACCCTGGTAGGGGGCGAGCAACCCGATGTAGGCCACAATCCGTCGTCCTGCAGGGATGCCGAGCTGGGCGCACAGCTCGGCCCGCTGGGCCGTCCATGCGGGCGAGCCATCGAAGGGCCGGAAGCGATCCGTGTCCACACTGTCGGTTACGGTGTAGAGTCGGTCGGGGTGGGCCGCGCCGTCGCGGCGCAGCAACTCAGCCGCGTTGTGGGTACTTGTCACCACCGCATCAGCCTGGTGGTTCAGGAATCGCTCCAGACGAACCAGGGGCATGTAGAACGGGCTGGATGCCGTCACAAAGCCATGATCAAGCATCTCGCTGGTCATGCTGCCCTGGTAGTCGAGAATGAGTGGTGCGCCAAGCAGTCGCTTCAGCGGCAGCCCAATCGCGGCGGCCTCGTGGGTGTGGGCGTGGATAATCGTCGGGCGCTCGTGGAGGGCTACCCGCAGCGCACGCCAGCCCAGACCCACATCCAGGTAGAGCTTGTGGCGCGAGGAGCCGACCACCGCACGCTTAATCCAGGGTACATCCCAGGAGCGGCGGATGTCAATCCCCGGCATATTGTCGCCGTTGTGGTACGTTGCCAGCACCAGGCGGTGGCCGAGCTTTTGGATAGCCCGCGCCTCTTCCCAGATCCGCACATGGTTGCCGTAGTCTGAGAAGAAGCTCGTCGAGGCCAGCATGAGGATAGTATGAGAGATCGCGCCGCTGTTGTTCATCGGTGCGCGTGGATAGTCAGGGTTCGGTCGAGCGCGGTACGCAGATCCTTGAAGGTGAGGACATCGCCAAGGTCAACTCCGAGGCCGACGAGGGACTGAGCCACCTCGGGACGAATGCCGACCAGGGCCGCGCTACAGCCAAGAAGGCGGGCGGCCTGCACCGCATTGACGATGCCCTGGGCGATCTCGCCATCAATCACCGCTACGCCGGTGATGTCAATCAGCAATCGGCTCGCGTGAGTCTGCTCGATGGCGTGCAGGGCACGATCCTGGAAGTCGAGCAGACGCTCAGCATCGAGTGTGCCGATAAGGGGCATCACCAAGGTACTGGCTCCCACCGGTAGCACGGGGATACTCAGTTCTCTAATGACCTCACGCTGGCGGGCGTTCTCGCTGATCAGCAGTGCCTGGGCGGCAGCCCGGTCGCGCACCTCGGCCAGGGCCGACTGAAGCTCGGTGTTACGTACCGCAATGCTCTCGCGCTGCGCGGAGAGGCTCTGGGCCATCTGGTTAAACTCGCTCTGGAGCGAGCCAATCTCATTGCGAACAGTCACGTCAACGCGCTGCGTGAGGTCGCCGTCGCTGATCAGCCGGGAGGCCACCGCGAGGGATTGAATGGGATCGGTGATCCAGCGCACCGCGATCACCCCGATAACTGTGGCAACCAGGGCACTGACCAGCAGCAGAGCCGCGATGGTGATGATCTGGGTGTACGCGGGAGTCAGAGCTTCAACGACGGGGATCTCGCCAATGATGAGGATTGACGTGTCGCCCAAGACGAGGGGCGCGTGAGTGAGCAGGGCACTGCCGCCCTTTGCGCCGGGGTGAACACCATCGCCTGTGGTCAGGTGGCCGATCGTCATCCCAACCATCTCCGGATCACGATTGGCGACCATGAGTCCCTCGGTGGTGATGATCTCGACCGCACCCTTTTCGCCAAACTGAATGTTGGCCACGGTATCGAAGATCTGACGCAACCGTACCTGAACGATCAGCACGCCAATCGGCTTGCCAACGCCTGAGTCAATCATCGGAACTGCCAGAGGCAACAGCGGCTCTTTCGTGACGGGACTCAGATACACGGCACCATACCAGGGCTTGTTCTGCTCAATCGTCTTCAGGAAGGCGTCATCGCTTGCGCGATCGAGCAGTTGTTCGGGCGGCACGATACCCAGGCGTGATGCGCGGACAATTTCCTTCCCGTTAGCATCGAGCAGCGCCAGATCATCAAAAATATTACGATAGAACAACGCCTGAGTCAGCACTTCCTCCTGCCGTCCCTTCGTGGCTCCGACGAAGTTGGGCGTCTGCACGATCAGGCGGGCCTCGCTCGCCGCTGTGTCAATAAAGGTACTCAGTTGCACGACCGCCTGCCCCGTAACGGTGCGCTGAAATTCGAGGGCGTGCTCTTGTTCGCGGATATATGCACTCCACGAGAAAATGCCGCCCACAATCAGCAGGGGCAGCAATGACAGCGAGAGCAGCAGCGTTAGCCAAGTTGTGCGGATACTTCGACTCAAAATAGACTCCTGGGTAGCGAGGTGTGAAGCGTGAGGACATACGCCTCACGCCTCACACAACACATCATTTCCCGCCGTATTTCTGATAGATCGCGGCGGCGTTCACGCTCGTCACCTCTTCGGTTTCCAGCACAATCTCTTTTGGCGGGGTGGCCTTTGTCTCTAAGATTTTGACCGCCCACTCGATGGCCTGAGTGCCGCCGGTGGGGTAGACGTAGGTCACGTTGAGGTGGTTCTTCAGCACCGACTGGATGCCGCCGTCGGGCGTGGGGAGGGCATCAATGCCAAGTACCAGAGTCTTGCTGAGGTCGCGGGTGATATTCTTGGCGGCGGTGATCGCCGCTTCGCCCATGGGGTCGTTATGACCATAAATAACATCAACGGCGGCATTTGCCTTGAGCATCGCCTCAGCCAAGGGCACCGCCTTGTCATAAACCCAATCGGCGTTCTGGCTGGCAATAATCTTGACATCCGGGTTGGCGGCGATGCCCTCGCGGAATCCGTCGCCGCGCTCAAGGGCCGGGGTTGACCCTTCCAGGCCGCGTAGCTCGATCACGTTGCACGGCGCGTGCTTCTGCTCTTTGCACCAGGTGGCCACATACTCGCCCGCCTTGCGCCCGATCAGCTTATTATCGGCTCCGATCCAGAGCGTGTACTTGTCGCCGTTGACCTTGCGGTCGAGGACGATCACCGGGATGCCTTTGTCGTAGGCTTTGGCAACCACGTTGGTGAGCGGGGTCGCTTCGTTGGGCGAGATGATCAACAGATCCACACCGCTGCTGATAAACTGCTCAACATCGGTGACCTGCTGGGCATTGTTTTGCTTGGCGTCCGTAAACGTAACCTCTAGTTCGGGGTGCTGAGCGGCAGCGGCGGCGATCTGAGCGTTCATTGCGGTGCGCCAGGGTTCGGCGTTGTTGGCCTGTGACATGCCGATGCGGAACTTTTTTGCCCCTGCAGCGGGGGCGTTACCGGGGGGAGGCTGCTGGGTGCTTCCACAGGCGACGAGGGCGGCGGACAGGAGGATCAGTGCGAGGTGGACCAGACGACGGTGAGGCATAACCTGCTCCTTGCTGATAGTGCCGTGCTTCCCGTACCAGGTAAGTATCGTTAGCTCCCATTCTAAGGCATATTTCAGATTGCAGATTTTAGATTGCAGATTTACCACAACAGGAGGCGGTACACGAGCCCTGGGATCACATCGCATACCGGCGGTATAATGTGCCGCAAGAGACGACTGAAATCTGAGGGGATCCCGATGTCCACTGCTCGTACACCTCGCTCGCACGCACTACCACTGATCGCACTGCTGCTACTTATCTCCCTGGCCGCCTGTGGCTCGCCTGCGCCCATACCCACCCCCAAGCCTACCGCTGTGAACGATACGATGGTGCCGGTACTCGCCGTCTCAGAACTCACGGTTGGCTCAAACCGGATTGCTCTGGGAGTCATTCAGGGCAATACGCCACTGAATAAGCCCGATCTGAAGCTTGGCCTGCGCTTCTTCTACCTGGATGGGGGTGAGAATACGAAGGTGCAAAGCGAGAGTTCGGCAGTCTACCGGGGCCAGGGGCTGCCATTCGGCCTGTATGTGGCCTACGCCACTTTTGATAAGCCCGGCAACTGGAGTGTTACGATCAGCATCCCGAAAGAGAGCGGCCCACCGCAGATCGCCACTCTGCGCATCAGCGTGCAGGCGATCTCACACCTCCCCGCCAAGGGTACGGCAGCTATCCCCAGCAAGAACCTGACGGTGCGCGATAACGCGGATCTGACCAAGATCACCTCGGATACCAAACCCGACCCCGACTTCTACCAGATGACCATCGCTGAGGCGATAGCGACCAAAAAGCCCTTTGTGATCGGATTTCTCACCCCTGGATATTGCCAAACAGCGGTGTGTGCGCCGAACCTAGCGGTACTCAAGAAGCTGAAGGATGTGTACAAAGGCAAGCTCAACTTCATCCATGTGGAAGTCTACCCCTACCCCTTCGGCGAGTCATTTCAGCAGCAGAAGCGCGTCCCACCAATGGTTGAGTGGGGGCTGGTCACCGAGCCGTGGACCTTCTTGGTGGGTGCAGATGGGCTGATCCAGTATCGCTACGAGGGCGGAATCACGCTTGAAGAGATGGAACCAGCTCTGGCCCAGTTGGCCGCAGGCCAGCCGGTGACGCCGCTGCTGGGCAAGTAGATTCGCACTACCGCAGAAGTACGGAGCGAACATTCCTGTCCGCGATCCTTCTCACTTTTTGCGCCTTTGCGTCAAACCATACGCTCGGTTGACGCAAAGGCGCAAAGGCGCAAAGGATCTCGCTTCACTCAGTCTGACAGCGGTACGTATGCGATACTGCGTGGTTTCCTCTCACGAATGTTCCTCGCGGTCGTGGAGCATATCCTCAGGGTGCTGGCGGATCTCCAGGCTACGTGCCTCGATCTCACGGCGCAGCTCGCGCCGAAGTTGCGCGGCGGCCCAACGCCGGTGTTGCTCGGACGTTTGCACCGCTAAGGGCGTCACTCGTCGTGCTTGCCCATTATCATCCATAGCAATCATCGTGAAGTAGCAGGTGATAACGTGGCGCTCGACCCGACTGACAATCTCCTCGGCTGTGACGCGAATTCCTACCTCCATCGAACTGGCCCCGGTGTAGTTCACCGATGCCTGAAAGGTGACCAACTCACCGACATGGATGCGCTCGCGGAAGATTACTTGGTCAACTGATCCGGTAACAACGTAGCCGCCCGAGTAGCGCGAGGCACATGCATAGGCCACCTGATCGAGCAGTTTAAGGACGTGACCCCCATGCACGTTGCCGGAAAAGTTGGCCGTGTCAGGAGTCATCAGCACACTCATCTCAAGACGACGATGTTCCATCGGTTACTTCCTTGTTTCCGCATACACACCGTCCGTCACCGTCGCCCCGTCTGGGAAGGGCGAATGTTCGGCGAAGGACTGGGCTTCATCCAGTTCCGTTTCGATATGGGCGAGCAATGTGGATAGGCCGACATCGTCGAGCAGGCCGATGCCGCGCATGTGCTCTTCCAGAATCATGATCGGGTCGCGCTGCGCCCAATCGGCGAGCAGATCCTTGGGGACATAGGCCATGTTGTCGTGGATGGCGTGGCCACGCATCCGCATCGTTTTGCACTCGATCAGGGTGGGGCCACCACCGGCTCGGGCCAGCTTTGCGGCCTCGTGGGCGGCGCGATATACCGCGACAATATCGTTACCATCCACCACCACTCCGGGCATGCCGTAGCCACCGGCCCGGTCGGCGATGTCAGCGATGTTCATCTGATGCGAGGTCGGCGTCGAGTAGGCATATTGGTTGTTCTCGCAGATGAAGATGACCGGCAGGCGGAAGACTGAGGCCCAATTGAGTGACTCGTGGGTCAGCCCCTGTGATGAGCCGCCATCGCCATAGAAGGCCATGGCCACGCGGGGTTCGCCCTTGAGAGTGAATGCCTGGGCCATACCAACGGCCACCGGCAGCGAGGCTGGCAGGTGGCTGATAAAACCGACGACACCGAAGTTGAGGTCGCCCATGCCGTGCATATTCGTATCACGACCACGACTCACCCCACCGACCCGACCCATAAACTGGGCCAAAATGCGCTGTGGCGTAATCCCACGGGCGAGGTAGCAGCCCAGGTCGCGGTGCAGCGGTGCGACAACATCATCGCGACCGAGGGCCAGGGCCGCACCCACGCTCACGGCCTCGTGGCCGATCTGCGAAAAAAATCCGCCGACGATCTTGCTCTGTTTGTGGAGGAAGGTTCCCCGGTCGTCCAGAGCGCGGGTGAGCCGCATCCAGTAGTGGGCCTGACGTAACAGGTCGGGCGAGAGCTCCATCGCCATCTCCCAGGTTGCAGGTCGCGAATTGCTGATCGTCGATCATTGTAGCAGACATGCTATCAATAGCTCCAACCCTGATCCCTTTTGCACGCTCTGCAGTGGGCTGGTATACTGGCGGCAGCACGTCCCGCGCTACGCGCCGGCCCAGCCCCGGCTCATATAGGTCACCATGTCGGATCAGAATCACATTCGTACCTTTTCGATTATTGCCCATGTTGACCATGGGAAGACAACCCTCTCTGATCGTCTGCTTGAGGTGACGGGCACGATCACCGCACGCCAGAGCCGCGAGCAGTTGCTCGACGGGATGGATCTTGAGCGCGAGAAGGGTATTACCATTAAGGCCAAGGCCGTCCGCATGGAGTACCGTGCGAAGGACGGCGAGCTGTATCAGCTTAACCTGATTGATACTCCCGGTCACGTGGACTTTGGCTACGAGGTTTCGCGGGCCCTGGCCGCCTGCGAGGGTGCCCTGCTGGTGGTGGATGCCGCCCAGGGCATTGAGGCCCAGACTCTGGCGAACGTCTATCTGGCGGTTGAGCATGATCTGACGATCATCCCGGTGGTGAACAAGATTGATCTGCCCGGTGCCAATGCCGAGGAGGTTGCCAACGAGATCGAGAAGGTGATCGGTATCGCCCGCGAAGAGACGATCCTGGCCTCGGCGAAGGAGGGCATCGGCATCTCCGAGATCCTGGAGGCGATTGTCGAGCGTATCCCGCCGCCCCGTGGCCAGCGCGATCAGCCCGCCCGCGCCCTGATCTTCGACTCGCACTACGACGCCTACAAAGGCGTAATCGCCTATGTGCGCGTGGTGGACGGCATTTTTTCCAGCGGTGCCTTGGTACGCTTTATGGGCACCAACGCGACGGCGGGTACGCTTGAGCTTGGTATCTTCCGCCCAGGGATGATCGCGCTCAGCGCGCTCTCGGCTGGCGAGGTGGGCTATATCGCCACCGGCCTGAAGACGGTGGAGGAGTGCCAGGTCGGCGATACGATCACCCTGGTGGAGAACCCCGCTGAGTCGGCGCTGCCCGGCTATCGTCCGGCGAAACCGATGGTTTTTGCGGGACTCTATCCGATGGACAGCAATGCCTACCCCGAGCTGCGCGAGGCTTTGGATAAGCTGAAGATGAACGATGCCGCGCTCTCGTATCAGCCCGAAACCAGCAACGCCCTCGGCTTCGGCTTCCGCTGCGGATTCCTCGGCCTGCTGCACATGGAGATCGTCCGCGAGCGCCTGGAGCGCGAGTACAACCTTGAACTGCTGATTACCGCGCCCAGCGTCGAGTATCAGGTGCTGCTCACCGATGGCGAGATTGTTACGGTGGATAACCCGGCGGATATGCCCGACCTCAGCAAGCTGGCCAGCATCGAGGAGCCAATCGTCCAGATCAGCATTATCTCGCCTACCCGCTATATCGGCACGATTATGGATCTGGTGACGACCAAGCGCGGCACCTTTGACATGATGGATTACCTCGACCCGACCCGTGTGCAGCTCAAGTACCGCATGCCCCTGGCCGAGATCGTGATTGATTTCTACGACCAGTTGAAGAGCCGCACCCAGGGCTACGCCTCGCTCGATTACCACCTTGATGGGTACCAAGAGGCCGACCTGGTCAAGCTCGATATTTTGGTCAACCAGCAGCCAGTTGACGCCCTTTCGCTGATTGTTCACCGCGACTTTGCCTACAACCAGGGCCGCAGTCTGGTTGAGCGGCTACGCAAGCTCATCCCGCGCCAGATGTTTGAGGTGCCCATCCAGGCCACCATCGGAGCCAAGATCGTCGCCCGCGAGACGGTGCGGGCTATGCGCAAAGACGTTCTTGCCAAGTGCTACGGTGGCGACATTTCCCGCAAGCGCAAGCTGCTGGAGAAGCAGAAAGAGGGCAAGAAGCGCATGAAGATGGTCGGCAATGTCGAGATTCCCCAGGAGGCGTTTATGGCCATCCTCTCGCTCGGTGAGGGCGGCTTTGACGATGACTAAGATGTGTGAGTACTGCCAAAAATGCCAGCTTTGCTGGCATTTTTGGCAGTGCGGTGAAGGCTCTTTGGAGGTTTACGGTGAATCGCTTTGCCTGGATGCTGTGCGCTCTCATGCTCATGATCGCCCTGGCCGGCTGCCAGAGTACCGCCAACGGTGTTGCTCTTCAGGTAACTCCCGACAACCCGCAGATCTTCCGTGTTGGCAGCGATGTCTACACACTGGCCGACTACGAGCGCCGCTTGAAGCAAGAAGTTGGCCAGGGTATTGCGAACCTCATTCGGCAGGGAAAAACCCGCGAAGAGATCCAGCAGCTCGCCGACCAGAATAAGATTCGGGCGGGGATCTTCGAGCGCATGGTGCAGGACACCCTGCTGATGCAGTACGCACGTCGCAACGGTATCGGCGTTGATCCGCTGGTTCTTGACACCGATGTATTTGCGCAGCCCAACGCCTTCGATCCGACCAAGCCCTTTAGCGACACAACCACCCTGCGCGTTGGCCGGGCGCAGAACCAGATTGTGCTGAAGGTGCTGGCCCGCAATACCCGCGCCGATATGATCCACGCCCGCCAGATTATTGTGGAGAACGAGGCCGCCGCCGATCAGATCCTCGCCGACCTGAAGGCTGGTACCGACTTTACCACGTTGGCCACCAAACGCTCAATGGATACAGCGACCGCTGCCACCGGCGGCGATCAGGGCTGGACGCCGAAGGGCGATCTCCCCGCTGATGTTGATGCCGCCGGCTTTACTATTGCTCTGAAGACGCCCACCAAAGTACAGGCCGGCCACGTCTGGTATGTGATCGAGGTGCTGGATCGTCAGGTCGGCGCAACCGCTGCCGAAAAACGACCCTTCGATAGCTTCGAGCAACTCCAGAAGAGCCAGAATGGCCAGCAGTTCTACCAAGAGACCTTTCAGCCCTGGTACGATCAACTGCGCAAGGATGCTGAGGCCAGCGGCGAACTTACCCTCGCCCAGGGCTTTGACCCCAACACGGTGCCGCTGCCCTTCCCGGCGCAGTAAATACTTATGCCCACATTAGGACAGATCCTCGATGCCTGCTGCACCGCACTGAACCTGAGCGACGCAGCCATCCAGATCCACCACGCCCCGGCGCTGATCGCCGCCGTTGCATCCCTAGCTGGGCAGGGTAGCCCCGCCGCCGAGGTGCGCTCCTGGGTCGAGACTCAGGGCCGTGGCCCCTATGCTCCGCCCCCCACACCCTTTCCGCTGCTGCCCACCGCCCCGGCGATTGTCTGGGACATTAGTAGAGACGCCCCGGCGGGGCGTCTCTCCGAGTTACTGGCCTGGCGTTACCCTGCTGACCATCCCGTGACGTTGCTTTCTTTTGATGATGCAGGCGCGGTTTCCGGCACATGGCACGTGATGCTTGGCGATCTCGCCTCCTTCATCCCTCATCCTTCATCCTTCATCCTTTACCTTCCCCCCCTGCCCATCGCCGCCGACCGCCGTGGCCCCGAGGGCTTGCACTGGGTGGTGTCGCGCCTGCTGTCCCCCGGCGGCTGTCCCTGGGATGTGAAGCAAACCCACCAGTCTCTGCGCGGTGCGCTGCTGGAGGAATCGTATGAGGTGCTGGAGTCCCTCGACGCTGGCGATATGCACGGGCTGAGCGAGGAGTTGGGCGATCTGCTGATCAACATTTTTGCGCACAGCGAGATGGCCCGCCAGGCTGGAATTTTCAGCATCGCCGATGTGTTTGGTCAGGTGACAGCTAAGCTCATCCGACGTCACCCTCACGTTTTTGGTGACCTGGCCGTGGATGGCGAAGGTGAGGTACTCCAGAACTGGGAGCAGATTAAGGCCGCCGAACTGGCCGAGAAGGGACGCTCCCGTCCCAGCGCCCTCGACGGCGTGCCGCCCGCTCTGCCCGCCCTGGCTGCCGCCCAGAAGCTCGGCAAAAAAGCTGCGCGCACAGGATTCGCCTGGCCAGACGCCGCCAGCGCCTGGGCCAAGCTGCACGAGGAACTGGGCGAACTAGAGTCCGCTGTAGATAGCGGTGATACCGCCCACGCCGCCGAGGAGCTGGGCGACCTGCTCTTCATCGTCGCCCGTCTGGCCAGTTATCTCAATCTGGATGCCGAATCCGCTCTGCGCGAGGCCAACGCCAAATTCCGCCGTCGCTTCACTTTTATCGAGCAGTCTGCCGCCGCCGAGGGTCGTCCTCTCTCTGACCTCTCGCTCGACGAGATGCTCGCCTATTGGCGCGAGGCGAAGCGCATCCCCCATGCCCCCACCCATTGAGATCTACATCGGCGACATCGTCCAGTTGCGCAAGGTTCACCCCTGCGGCGGGGACACCTGGCGTGTGGTGCGTCTCGGTGCCGAGATCGGCATGCGCTGCCTAACCTGCGAGCGCAAGGTGATGCTGCCTCGCGCCGAGTTCGAGCGACGGGTGAAGCGATTCATCCAGCGCGGATCTCAGAGTTAGACATGGTTTCAGAGGGCCTAAGTTTACTTTACACTCTTGGCATACTTACCCCCCCTAGCCCCCCCGCAAGCGGGGGGAACCAATGCGTTGTCCCCCCCG
>Ga0208376_1000360_pt1 | contig 14261 bp, 12 predicted proteins | sample CryBogmetaGMA25M_FD_184548 | JGI IMG/M metagenome (GOLD analysis project Ga0208376, IMG submission 184548) | Freshwater microbial communities from Crystal Bog, Wisconsin, USA - MA2.5M (SPAdes) | ecosystem: Environmental > Aquatic > Freshwater > Lake | place: Crystal Bog, Wisconsin, USA...
GTCCTACAGGTGATGTCCAAGCGGCTGAACCGTTCGGGGGATGTGTCGCTGATAAAGCATAGCAGCGCCCACCCCCAGTAGACAGAGTACGGCGCAGATCAGCAGGGCGTTAGGCACACCAAAGAGGCTGGCTACACCACCAATCAGCAGGCCACCGATGGGTGTGCTGCCCGCAAAGAGCATAAAGTAGAGGCTACTCACTCGGCCACGCAGGTCGTCGGGGACACGAAGCTGGATCATTGTGTTCGCGGCGGTGGTGAAGCTGATCCCCGCGAAGCCGAGAGCAAAGAGCAGGATCAACGAGAGGGCAAAGCTGCTCGATGCGGCCACGGCACCGAGCAGTAGGCTGAAGGCGGCTGCGGCAACGATCATGCGCTGCGGGGTGATGCTGCCCATATAGACGTTGGCGACCGCCGCCATAAGCGAGCCGAGTCCGAGGAAGGCTCCCAAAGCGCCATAACTGGCCGGGTTCGTGTGCAGGATGAATCCCCCAATCAGCGGCAGGGTCACGCTAAAGTTATAGCCGAAGGTGCCAATTGCCCCCATCAGGATCATCACCAGCAGCACCTCGGGGGTGTGCCAGGTGTAGGCCAGACCCTCGCGCAGTTGGCTGAGGACGTGTGCTGGCCGATGGGGCACCTGCACGATCTGACTCACGTCCATGCGCAGTAGCCCTACCAGTACCGCCAGAAAGCTGGCCGCATTCAAGTAGAGCATAGCGGCAATACCCAGGGGGCCAATCAGCAATCCTGCCAGGGCCGGCCCGATAATGCGCGAGCCATTGAAGACAATCGAGTTCAGGGCTATCGCATTCGGTCGATCTTCACGGCCCACCAGCTCAACGGCGAACGCCTGACGCACCGGCGTGTCCAGGGCGTTGACGGTTCCCTGGAGCAGTGCCAGCAGGTAGACGTGCCAAAGCTGAATGATGCCCAGGCCCACCAGCGCCCCAAAGATCGCCGCAAGAGTCATGGCCAAGGTTTGGGTCAGCAGGATCATGCGGTAGCGCGGGACGCGGTCGGCGATCACGCCGCCGAAGAGCGAGAGCAGCAGTACCGGAAGAAACTGGAAGGTCGCCACCATACCGATGGCCAGGGGCGAATTGGTGAGCTGGAGTACCAGCAGGGCCTGGGCAGTGGTCTGCACCCAAGAGCCGGTCATCGAGACGAACTGGCCCATCCAGTAGAGCCGGTAGTTACGCACCCGCAGGGCGCGAAAGCCGCCGCGCAGGCGCACAAGGCGCGTCTGCGTGGGTGGGGGTGCGCTGTCGCTTTCTCGTGATGATGCTTTGTGCATCGCTTCCTCATCAATAGTCAGAGTAATAGCCGATGGCCGATAGCCGATAACTGATAGCCGATAACTGATAGCCGATAGCTGATAGCCGATAGTACGACCGTTGTAGTTTGAATCACCCCCCCTAACCCCCCCGCAAGCGGGGGGGAACAATGCGTTGGTTCCCCCCCGCTTGCGGGGGGGCTAGGGGGGGTGATCGGCAGGAGCCTTTCTGTGAAGTATAGTTACAACTGTAGTAATAGCCGATAGCTAGGCATCAGTGGCCATTTTCATTGTTTAGACATGGTTCGCAGGTACTTTACAGTTTGGGTACTTATAAGGCACTCTGATGCGCTGTACCTGAAACCCGAAACCTCGCACCTGAAACCCGAAACCTCGCACCTGAAACCTGAAACCTCGCACCTGAAACCCGAAACCTCGCACCTGAAACCCGAAACCTCGCACCTGAAACCCGAAACCTCGCACCTGAAACCCGAAACCTCGCACCTGAAACCTTGTCTTATGAGCCAGACGCCGGGGGTGACTCCGCGCTGGAGAGGGCGCGCTGGAGAGCAGAGATGGCGGCACATACGGCGGTTAGCTCCTCGGGGCACAGGTGAGATGCAAGGATAGCGGCGATCTGTGTCTGAGCCAGGGCGTAGGCCAGCTCGTAGCGACATCGGCCCGCAGCACTCAGCGAGAGGAGTTGCTGCCGCCGGTCGAGCGGGTCGGGCCGACGCTCGATCATGCCGCGCTCCACCAGAGCCTGGGCCAGTTCGCCCATCGCGGCCATCGTCACGCGCCGCCGCCGCGCAAGATCGCTTACGGTCAGTGGGCCATCGCTCAGGAAAGAAAGCACGCGAAACTGCGGCATTGTCAGCGTATCAGGTGCGTCGCCCTGCACAATGCCGCCCATGGTGCGGTTGAGCAGGGGTAAGACGGCCAGCAGGGCCTGTGCGGTGGCTTCGGCATCAGTGGGCATAGTGTGCGCGGTTCTCTTTAGAGCTATGAAGGTTCCCTGATAGTAAGGATACCTTATATTAATAAGAAGAGCAATCGGCCAAAAGACTGAGAGAGACACTATGGGGTCAGCTATGTGTACCACCTTCCAGATCGGGGACGTGGTACACTGGGATGTTAAAGCTCTCTATGAGAACGTTCATTCCTTTAAAAAGCAATTGTGGAGCGGTTGCCGTAACACAATTCGTACAGGCAGATCACCCAACCACATGATGAACATCCCACGTATAGAGAAACCAAGACACGGGAATCCCTTCACACCAACGCCAGGGCGAGTGCGGTACGCGCCGCGCTGGCTGGGGGTGGGCGCTGGGGCAGTCGGGCTATCTGCGCTTTTCCTGATGCGGGGCGGACGGCTGGCGACGGTCGCCCTTGGCGTGGCCGGGCTGGCGGGGGCCGCCTATGCCATGCTCTACGAGCCAAGCCACCCGCGCCTAGAGCGGATCAGCCTACGCTTTGAAAATCTGCCTGCCGCCCTAGATGGGCTGCGGATTGGCCATCTGAGCGACCTCCATGTGGGGCACCGCTTCGCCGCTGAGAATACGCGCTGGGCGGTGTCCCAGATGCGGGCCGAAGCCCCGGATATCCTGGCCATCACGGGCGATCTGGTGAGCTACCACAAGAATATCGCCGACCTGCCGGGGTTACTCGCCCCGCTGCGGGCACCTCTGGGTGTTTACGCGGTGGCAGGCAACCATGATCACTGGGAGGGTCTGCCGGAGATGATTGATGCCCTGCGCCCGCTGGGTGTGGAGTTTCTGATGAACACCCAGCACCGTCTAAAATGGCACGGTGTTGAGCTAACCGTGGCCGGCGTGGATGATGTCTGGGAGGGCGATGCAGATCTAGATGCTGCCCTCAGGGGTCGTCCTGCCGACGGGTTCACCATCCTGCTCTGCCACGTACCAGACATGGCCGATACAGCAGCAACCCACGGCGTACACCTCCAGCTCTCGGGACATACCCACGGCGGCCATATGTCTTTGCCCTGGCTGGGTTCCTTTGCCCTGCCACGTCACGGCTGGCGCTACCCAGTGGGACTAGACTACGCGGGCAAAACTCAGGTCTACGTGAGCCGGGGCATCGGCGGCATCCCACTGCGGCTGGGCTGCCCGCCTGAGGCGACGATCATCACGCTGCGGCGAGGGTGATCACGGGAGGCAGGAGGCGGGAGGCAGGAGGCAGGAGGCAGGAGGCAGGGAATCCCGCCTCCTGCCTCCTGCCTCCTGCCTCCTGATTTGTGGTACCCTCACCATTAGTGATATATGCACAATGAGGAGGCTGTTGATGACTGATGATATGTCCCGGCTGGCGGCACTGTCGCCGCTGGACGGGCGCTACCGCAATGATGTGACCGCCCTGGTGAGCTACTTCAGTGAGGCTGCCCTGTTTCGTTACCGTGTGCGCGTAGAGGTGGAGTACCTGATCTTCCTGGCTCGTTCGCCACGGGTGGAGTTTGTGCCTGCCTTTGATGCGGCGCAGCAGGCGGGACTGCGCGCCCTCTACCGCCAATTCAGCGACGCCGATGCCCTGGCGATCTCCGCGTGGGATCGCAAGGTTAATCACGATGTGAAGGCGGTGGAGTACTGGCTGCGCGAGCGGCTCGATGATCTTGGACTGGGGAAATGGAAGGAAGTCGTTCACTTTGCCATTACCTCCGAGGATGTGAACAACCTGACCTATGGCCTGCTCATCCGCGACGCCCGCGACACGGTGCTGTTGCCGGCCCTCGGTATGATCGAGGCGCGCCTGCGCGAACTGGCCCTGGGCGAGGCTGCCAGCCCGATGCTCGCACGCACCCACGGCCAGCCAGCCACCCCCACCACCTTCGGCAAAGAGATGAATGTCTTCCTTGCGCGTCTGCGCCGTGCGGTGGCCGATGTGGGTGGCATAAAACTCACCGGCAAGCTCAACGGGGCGTCTGGCACCTTCGCCGCCCACGTAGCAGCCTTGCCCGATGTAGACTGGCAGAAGTTCAGCATGGCCTTTGTGCGCTCGCTCGACCTGGAGCCGGTGCTGTTGACAACGCAGATCGAACCGCACGACACCCTGGCGTCCCTCTGTGATGCGATCAAGCGGGCCAATACCATTCTGATCGATCTGAGTCAGGATTGCTGGCGCTACATCAGCGACGGCTACCTGTCGCAGGCCCCGCAACCGGGCGACGTGGGTTCCTCAACCATGCCGCATAAGGTGAACCCGATTGACTTCGAGAACGGCGAGGGCAATCTGGGCATCGCCATCGCCCTGCTGGAACATTTCAGCCGCAAACTGCCGATCTCACGGCTCCAGCGCGATCTGTCGGACAGCACGGTGCTGCGCACGGTGGGGGCAGCCTTCGGCTACAGCCTGATCGGCTACCAGCGCCTGCTGCGTGGTCTGGGCAAAGTGGCTGTGCGCCGCGAGGCGCTGCTGGCCGACCTCGCCAGTCACCCAGAGGTGCTGGCCGAAGCAGTGCAGACCATCCTGCGCCGGGTGGGCTACCCCGAGCCCTACGAAGCGCTCAAGGGGCTCTCACGGGGCCGAGCCATGACAATGGAGGATCTGCACGTATTTGTGGGCGGGCTGGATGTGGAGGACTCGGTGAAAAACGAACTGCTGACACTTTCGCCCGAGGCGTATGTGGGTCTGGCCGTCCGCCTGGCCACACTGCTGGAAGGACGCTAGAAGCAGAGTCAGCAACGGCGCATGGAACCTTCCATGCGCCGCTTGGCTGGCAGAAGTGATGGGGAGAGATTACCCTATCGCGTCAAACGCCCGGCTACAACCGCCATCGTCAGAGCCTGACGTGGGACAGACTGTTTCATCAACGCGGCGCTGACCAGCGTGTTGGTATCGAAACACGTAGAACTCACGCCGCATCAGGGTCATTCAGGATCTCCTCCAAGATCTCCGGCGTCAGGCCGCGTGCTTGTGCGTGGTCGCTCATCTCGTCCATGCGCCGAAGCAGTGCATCAGGTGATGGAAGGGGACGCTCCAAGAGAAAGCGCAAGAGCAGATGAATTTTAAGCCGCTGCTCGTCCGACGCTGCAACATACCGAGCGGCAGTTACCGCATCGGTTGGTATCATAATCACAGGTTCGTTCATCTCCGCCCTCACTTTCGCACGCTTGTTATCGTCCCTTACACATGGAGCGAGGGTTTGCCAGCGAAGTTTTTACACCTCTCGTGGCCAGTCTCATGCGTATCGGAGCCGTTCACCCACACGCTGGTGTCAACGGTGTACATTAACGTCGGCTTTCGGTGGCTTCGGCGGTAGCGCTGCGGCCACTGGACAATGGCGATGCTGCGATCTGATCCATCGTGGCGAACAGTGCGGCCCACGGTTCGGCGGTGGCCACCGGATCGGCGGCAATATCTTGGGCAATCAGGGCGATCATCCGCGCCCGCTCGCGCAGCGGCAGGCGTCGGGCCATGGCCAGTGTCTCATCCACAGTTGGGGTTAGTGTGGTCATGGAAATCTCCTTGTTGCTGGGTAGGTCAGGGTTGATCAAGGCGTGCGGCGCTGACCAGCGTGTTGGTATCGAACACATATACTCTGCGCGGCTGATTTTTGGACGTTCGTGAAGAGGGGGTTTTCTGCATACTGATGCGGTAAAATGCCCTTCTATAACATGTCTAGCTTTAACCCGTGCAGAGTATAGCACTCACGCCGCAACAGGGTCACCCTCCCCTTTTTTTGTATCCTCTGGCGGATCGTATCGCAATCCTCTTGGGGTTATTGCGGGGAGTCGAGGCTTTAGCCAGATAAGGCCGCCTAAAGGCTGACTCCTTTTCACAACCAGTTTAGGATTGCTATAGGCTCCTGGTATGGGGCCAGTGTCTGATCACCTATGACTCTTATCTCAGCAATCAGAGGGGTCTTGGCGGAACAGGATCTACCCCTTCCCGTTTGCGCTCGTGTACGCACCCGCCGTTGCCTTGAGCCGCGTGGCCAGGCCGTAGAGGTCATCGAGGCTCTGGATGACGACCTTCTCTTCCTTGCGCTCGGGAGAGTCGAAGAGGCCGACGCTCTTCTTGGCGGTGTTGAAGTAGAAGCGGATGATTGGCCGACGGTTGTTGTCATCGAGCAGGATTCCGCAGTAAGTCTGCTGGTCGCGCATCGTGACCCGCTTCGCCTCCACAACCTCACGCAGGATGGCGCGTACAATCAGGTACCCCTCATGCTCCTCCTCAGTGGTGACGATCAGGGGCTTCTCAGGCTCGGGGGCAGGCGGTGTCTCAACTGGCGCGGCCTGGGCGTCGGCCACGAGCGGGCTTTGAGCGCCGAGCGCGGTCTTGAGCCGGTCGTTCAGTTGGTCGGTGATGAACTGACGCAGGGCACGCTTGGTGGTCTGGGCCAACTGGGCCTTAATGGCCGTGGTCATCTTGCCCGAGTAGACCCGGCTGGCGAAGAACTTGACGAACTCCTCGCTCGGTTCCTGTAGCTCGGCTGCCATCACCTGCTTGATCGCCCGCGTATATTTCAACTCGCTCGCGGTCGTGAGGATCGCGTCCAGGTTGAAGGCGGCCTTGGTGAACTTCTTTAGTTCCTCAAGGTCTTGATCGCGCACGTCGAGCATGCTGAACTCGAAGAACGGCTTGGCATCCATCTTGTTCGGCTCTTCGAGGTCGGTGTAGAACCAGTAGATGATCCCGTTGGTGAGGATGGCGAAGCGAGCTGCGGTGACGGTGAAGTAGCGGTAAAGCTGTGAGGCGTGTTCTTTAGAGAGGTCGGCGGCGTGATGCTTGCACTCGAAGAGAAGGATCGGCTTGCCGTCTTTGAGGACGGCGTAGTCAACTTTCTCGCCCTTCTTGACTCCCACGTCGGCGTTTAGCTCGGGAGTGACTTCGGTAGGGTTGAAAACATCGTAACCAAGGGAGGCGATGAAGGGCATGATGAACGCATTCTTCGTGGCCTCCTCCGTTTGGATGTATTCGGTCTGGCGTGGAATGCGGGCTGCCAACTCACGAATGCGATCACTAAAGTCCATCATTGCCAACCTCCTTGGTGTATATGTGCGATATATACTCCACCTAACTCAATTCCGATCCACGACATGGCTATCAAAATGGCCCCTGGTGAGGGCCGTGTGCAGAGGGGGAGTGCGAACGGGCCGAGGCGAAGATCATCGTCTAGGGTTGGATCGAGATGATCGGGAGAAGCGTGACGCGCAGGAGAGGTTTGCCGGGGCGTTCGGTCGTCACTAGTTCGTCGGCTCCGAGTGCCTCTGCGGCGGCTACATGCAGTGCATCAATTGCCGAGAGGCCAAACCTACCGGCAATGGTCAGCGCACGTTCAGGAAGACCCTCCAGCGGGCTGTTTTCACTCACCGCCGCAAAGTAGCTCTCGTAGAAGAGTTGTTCGGCTTCCTTTTTGAAATAGACGGGCTTGGGCTGGACTTCCAGGCGCACAAAGAGACTGGACAAGAACGTGCGGTCAGGGTCGCTGAGGATCTGCATTGCGGCTGCGGACACCGCTTGGGTGCCTCGGGCGGCCGCAATCAGCACACCCGCATCAATGAAACTGCGCTTCACCGCTCCCCTCGCCGCTCGGCAACCTCTGCTTCAATACCTGCCCAATCGAGCAAAAGCGCACCACTCGCCACAATCTGGCTACGGGCGGCAGCCAGTTTAGCGGCCAATGGTGTCTGCTGAGGCTGTTCGCTAGAGAGCCGGGCAATCAGTAGCGACCGCTGCTCAGGGGGCAGCCGTCGAGCTAGCGCAAGCACCTGGTCAATTGTAACCTCGCTCATGGCTGCTTCCTTGGACGCACGCTGGGCGGCTTGGCCGGAAACACGGCACGACCTGCAACATGGCCTTGCCTGTCGGCGATGTTCTTGGCTAAAACAATGTCGCCCTCATCAATTCTGCGCCGTGGTTCTGGCATAAGAACCATTCGGCCCGAAGCGGGTTTTGACGCTTCGGGCCGTTTTATTGCCTAGAATTGGCGGGGAGAGAGAGATTCGAACTCTCGAGGGCTTTTCAGACCCTACTCGTTTTCGAGACGAGCACGTTCAACCGCTCCGCCATCTCCCCAATGATGACGAGCGACATTATACGATGGTCGGTATATCTGTGCAAGTTTGGGAAGAGGCAGCCGACGAATCGGTTCCTTATTCCCGCGTTCGCAAGCCGTATGGCGTGTCATCGTCGAAGCCGAGGGCGTCGGAGACAATGTAGAGCGGCCTGCCCTTCACCTCGTCGTAGATCCGGCCAACGTACTCGCCGATGATGCCGATGGAGACCAGTTGCACCGCGCCGAGGAAGAGGACCATCGCTAGGGTGCTGGCTTGCCCGTAGAAGGCGGAGTCGGTTGGGTTGCCGACGTAGAGCAGGCGCATCACGATCACGGCGAACAGGAAAGTGAGGCTGATCGCGGCAGTGATGAAGCCCAGGTAGGTGGCAAGCTGGAGCGGCAGGTAGCTAAAGCTGGTGATCCCGTCCAGGGCAAACTTGAGCATCTTGCGCAGCGGGTACTTGGTGTCGCCAGCTTTACGGGCGTGACGCCGGTAGGGCACGCCGGTCTGCTTGTATCCCACCCATACCGACAGCCCGCGCATAAAGCGGTGATGCTCGCGGATGCGCGCCAGCGAGTTCACTACTTTGCGATCCATCAGCCGGAAGTCGCCGGTGTCCAGCGGGATGTTCACGCTGGTGATCTTGACGATCAGGCGGTAGAACAGGGCCGCCGTCATCATCTTAAACCAGGTCTCGCCCTCGCGCTCGGCCCGTACCGCGTAGACCACCTCGTAGCCCTCGCGCCACTTGGTGATCAGCTCGGGGATAACCTCGGGCGGGTCTTGGAGATCGGAGTCGATCACGATGACGGCGTGGCCCTGGGCGTAATCGGTGCCAGCGGTGATCGCCAACTGGTGGCCGAAATTTTTGGAGAAGTAGACTACCTTCACTCGCGGGTCGCGCCGGTTGATCTCGCGCATCAGTTCGGGCGAGCGGTCGCGGCTGCCGTCGCTCACCAGCACAATCTCGAAGGGTTCACCCAACGACTCGAGGGTCGCGCTCGTCCGTCGGCAGAACTCCTCGATCAACTGTTCTTCGTTATAGACAGGCGCAACCACCGAGAAGGTGGGTTGTTTATCGGTCATATATCCTCACGGTATCCTCATCCGTAGGCGCTATCGCCCCTCGACAGAATACCAGACTTTAGGCCATCTCCTCCCAGTTCGGGCCGGTCTCGACATCTACGCCCAGCGGTACGTGCTGCTCCACGCCGTTCTCGTCCGTCCACGTCAGCTCGTAGGCGTGTTCCATCACCGCACGCACGAGATCTTTGGCGATCTCAACCTCGTCGTCGGGAGCTTCGAGGATCAGCTCGTCGTGAACCTGGAGCAGCATGCGCGTGCGCAAACCGCCCTCGTCAATGGCGCGAGACAGCTTCACCATCGCGATCTTCATAATATCGGCGGCAGTACCTTGGATAGGCGCGTTGACCGCCTCGCGCTCGGCGGCTGCCCGCCTCGGCCCTTTGGTCTGGAGGTCGCGCATCTCGCGGCGACGCCCGAAAATGGTTGAGACGTAGCCGTTAACCCCGCCTTGCTCCAGTGTCTCGCTGATATATGCGCGAATGCCGGGGAAGCGGGCGAACAGGCCGTCAATCAGCGCCTGGGCGTCGGTTCGGCTCAACTCGGTGCGCTGGGCCAGGCCAAAGGCGCTCATCCCGTAGATCACGCCGAACACCACAGACTTCGCGATCCGGCGCTGGTTCTTGTCCACCTGCTCAATCGGCAGGCCGAAGAGTTGCGCCGCCGTGGCTGCGTGAATGTCCTGACCTTCTTGGAATGCCCGCACCAGGCTTGAGTCTTTGGTGATGTAGGCCAGGACGCGCAGTTCAATCTGCGAGTAGTCGGCGGCGATGAAGGTATGTCCCGGCGCGGCCACAAAACCGCGCCGGATCTCGCGGCCCTCCTGGGTTCGCACGGGGATATTCTGAAGATTTGGCTCGGTCGAATTGTGGACTATAATGCCGTGCGCGATATATTGCGCTAGATTATCCACTGCGATATCATACATCGACACTAGCGGGCCATGCTCGATTGAGATAATCTTGCATTCCAGATAGGTTCCGTCTACTGCCTCACGCAGAAAATCAACTTCTGCCGCCTCTAGATCATTTGGGAGGTGTGAGAGAATCCAGGATGCGCGTGCGGATGTGAGGCTTTTAGTGCGTCCACGTGTGAGTCGTGAAGTGAGTACATGAAGTGCTTGTGGAACATACCCCTCTTCAGCGCGCACGGCGGCGTGGAGAGCCGGCTTGATCGTACTCATATCAAAGTCCGGCACGAGTGTGATCAGGTCTGCCGAGTTGTGGCTCGTGTGCGGCTCCTCATACATCCGCCCTGAGACCGCGCAGAGCAGGTGCTTCTTCGTGCCGAGGAAGCCGATCCGATCATAGAAGATCGCGTTCGAGCGGCGACCAGCAATGCGCAGGATGTGGCGCGGCGCATATCCGCGTGGGTCGGATGAGCCGACCTGAATGCGCGAGGTGATTCCGAAGAGGGTAAGCAGTTGCTGCACATCTTCCAGCATCCCCATGCTCACCGAGCGCACGCTGATGATGTCCTGGGAGACCGAGCCATCGCCCTCGAAGTAGCCGCGCAGGAGTCCGGCCACGATTGGCTCGGGGGCGCGATAAATGCTCGGTGGCACCTTGATCACACCCGATTTTCCGCCAGCCCCGAGCTGCTCGATCATCCCGCCGATATCGACGCTGGAGATCTCAAGCACTGGGCAACTTCGCGTGATGCGCTGAGTTGGCTCTTTGCCGAACAGCCGGTAGATCACATCGGCGAAGTAGGCGATCAGCTCGTCATCCTCCCACCCAAAGGCGAGCGAGACCCTTGCTGGCTTGCCGTTGTAGTTGCTGTGGGCGACATGGCCGTCGGCCATGTGGTAGCCGATCAGTTCAGCCAGTTCAACCGACCATTCATTAGGCAGCGATGTGGTCTTGCACGTGTCGTAGTGGCTGGTGTAGTGCAGATCGAGCGCAATCTCCCCGCCGAACATCCCCGGCGCATGGCTCATATACAGCGGGTCTCCGACGACAAGGTCGCTGGCCTCAACCCACCTGCCTAGGCTGCGTAGGCGATGCTCGGGGCTACAGCGCAGAGAGATCCCGTTCGACAGCTTTAGGGTTATTACCGGCTTGAGGCCAGTGGCTTCCCATACCAACACACGCTGCGGCCCGAAGGCGGTTCGCACGAAGTCATCTGGACGCACCTCTTCGATGCCGACTAGGCCGCACTGCGTGTTTACGAGGGTACCTGCGGGGAGACAGGAGAGTCTCCCCGTCGCCGCCCCAACCTGGTTGTAGGTCGTGTGTACCCGCCCGGTCTGCGGGTTGGCCAGGCCCGGCAGCGCGTCCACGTAGGTACTCTTGAGTTTGCTGAGCTGGCGATACTCCAAGATACGCTCGCAGATCCCGCTGGTGTCCGCAGCGCGCAGTCGCTCCAGCGTGTCGGCGGTGATGGAGTATTTCTTCGTTTTTGCCGTACGGCTAACACCCTCGGTGGGCAGGCCGATCTTGCCGAAGAGGACGTCGCTGAGCTGGTCGCTGGAGTTGATATTGAACGGTCGCTCGGCGATCTGGTAGATCTCATGCTCGATTTCGCCGATGCGTGCGCCGAACTTGACGCCAAGTTGCTCGATGTAGGGCTTATCAAGGCCGATCCCGGCCTGCTCCATCTTCACCAGGACGTCTACCAGAGGCAACTCCAGACGCCGGAAGAGCGTGGCGAGGCGCTCGTTGGTGGCCAGTTGTGGCTCCAGGGCGTGTACCAGGCGCAAGGTCATATCGGCGTCAGCGGCGGCGTAGGGTGTGGCCAGGGCCACCGGCACCTTGTCGAAGGTGATCTGTTTGCTGGCCTTGCCAATGAGTTCCTCAATCGAGGTCATTTCATGGGGGAGCTGGAGTTCGTAGAAGGCCAGATCCTTCAGCCCGACACGTTTGCCCAGCAGGGCCGCCACGATCATCGTGTCGAAGGCGAGGCCGCGCACGGTGATCTCCGCGCCTAGCAGCATCTCGATATCGAACTTGGCGTTGTGGGCGTACGTGGCCTTGTCTGGGTTCTCGAAGAAGGGTTTGAGCGCGGCGATCACCTGCGCGGCGGGAAGTTGCGGCCCCTCGGCGTGGCCAAACGGCACGTACACTGCGCTGCCAGGCGCGACGGCGATGGAAATCCCGCAGAGGGCGCTCTGCAAGGGGCGCAGGCCGGTCGTTTCGGTGTCAAAGGCGAAGCCGGGGGCGGCATCCAGGGCGCGGACGAGGGATTCAAGCTCGGCATCGGTCGTGACGGCGCGATAGTCGCCGAGGGCGGGTGTGTGCGAAATATCGGTGACGAGGAGTGGCACCTCGCCAAAAAGCGAGAGTTGCGTTGTCTCGGAGGTAGAGACGGTCCGCTGGGCCGTCTCTCCGTCGGTATCGGGCAAGACGGCCCGGAAGACGGCCCGGCGGGCCGTCTCTACGTCGTCGTCGGGGGTAGAGACGGCCCGCTGAGCCGTCTTTCCGTCGGTACCGGGCAGTTTCTTCAGCAGGCCTGATCTCGTCCCCAGCTCAAGTTCTTGGAAGAGCCGGATCACCACCGCCCGGTCGTAGTCGTGAACTGCGGCGTCGGCGAGGCTCAGGCGCACCGGCGCATCACAGACGATGGTGGCCAGCTTCTTGCTAAATACCGCTGCCTCGCGCTGACCATCGAGCAGTTTCTGGTAACGCTGGGGAACCTCGCCCAGATGATCGTAGAGGTTCTCCACCGTGCCAAACTGGTTGAGCAGAGTGATTGCGCCCGCCTCGCCAATGCCCTTCACGCCGGGGATATTGTCCGAGCTATCGCCCTTGAGTCCACGCAGATCCGTCAACTGGCAAGGGTTGAGACCCTTATAACGCTCGCGCACCTTCTCCTCGTCGTAGATCGTCGTCGTCATTTTTTGGCCGTAGGGGTTGGACAAAATCACCTGCACGTGCGCGTCCACCAACTGAAGCGCGTCGGTGTCGCCAGTGAGAATAAGCGTCTCAACATCCTCGGCGCTGGCCTGACGGGCCAGAGTGCCGATCACATCGTCTGCCTCAAAGCCATCGGCGGTATAGATCGGCATATTCAGGGCGCGGCACAGCTCCTGAATACGCGCCATTTGCGGGTGGAACTCCTCCGGCGTCTCGGCGCGACCAGCCTTATACGCCGAGTACATCTCGTCGCGGAAGGTGCGCCCGACATCGAAGGAGATCGCCACATACTCCGGATGCTGCTCCTGAATCATCGTCAGCAGGATCTGGGCGAACCCGAAGACTGCGTAGGTTGGCTCGCCACGCGAGGAGCGCAGGCCAGACTGCTTCATGGCGTGGAAGGCGCGGAAGGCCAGTGCGTGGCCGTCAATCAGCGCGAGGCGCTTGCGTTGGGACATATGCGAACTCCCCGGTAGCAAAGGCGTGCGGGTGACATTATATCACCAGCGGACGGAGCGGCAGGGATTCAGAGCTGAGGCAACGTCTCCGCACCGCATCGCCATGGGGCTAAAGCCAATACTTTTCGAATAACGATTCTGCCGCCGAACGGCCCTCACCCCCCAGCCCCCTCTCCCAGAACGGGAGAGGGGGAGCGGATCGCTCTCTGATGAGGAAATCCCCCCTCTCCCCCGGTGGGAGAGGGGCAGGGGGTGAGGGGGCACGGTCGGCAAGTATGTTAGTATGGCCACAAATAGTATCGAACCTGCCGTACGATGTGCCGTAATGTCATGTCTGTGACACATACGCAGTGTGGAATGCAAAGGAGCAGAGAGAAATGAGGATCACGATCTCGCGGGTGGTTCTGTTCGTTGTCAGCTTCGCGCTGATTCTCGCCGCGCTGCTGCCAAGTCTTGCTGGGTCGGTTGGGGCTGCCCCGCCAATGCTGATTACTGAGGTGCCAACGGCTGAGCCACCGACACGCACTCCCCCAGTCAATACGCCCAACCCGACCGCTACGCCCCCCCCTGGCAGC
>Ga0208376_1000361_pt1 | contig 14217 bp, 9 predicted proteins | sample CryBogmetaGMA25M_FD_184548 | JGI IMG/M metagenome (GOLD analysis project Ga0208376, IMG submission 184548) | Freshwater microbial communities from Crystal Bog, Wisconsin, USA - MA2.5M (SPAdes) | ecosystem: Environmental > Aquatic > Freshwater > Lake | place: Crystal Bog, Wisconsin, USA...
GTATCCTCTCCATAATCCCTAGGCTGCCTGGTGGTAGCACCGCCGAGGTCTGGTACACTACGCCCATATGCAGCTCCCGGACATCAACCTCGATACCATCCCTGACCCCGCGACGCGTCAGCTCGTGGGGCAGCTCCTGAACCTGATCGAGGCGCAGGTAGCCGAGAACACGGCCCTGCGTGCGGAGGTGCAGCAGCTGCGTGATGAGAACGCGCGCTTGAAGGGCGGCTCCGGCAAACCCGATATCAAACCGCCCGTGCCACCGGCGGCCCTCGACCACTCCTCCGAGGCCGAGCGTCGCACCCGAACCCCGCGTGGCAAGCCCAAGAAAAACGTGACCCTGACCGTGACCCGCGAGCAACGCTGTGTGGTTGACTCGGAGAGCCTCCCTCCGGATGCCATCCGACACGGCACCACCGAGGTCATCGTCCAGGATGTGGTGTTCCAGCCAGAGGTCATCCGCTTTGTGCGCGAAGTCTGGCTTGTGCCCGGCAGCGGACAGACGATCACGGCCCCACTGCCCGCCGGCTATCACGGGGAGTTTGGGCCACACCTGCGGGCGCTGGTCTGGACACTCGGCCACGGGGCCAATGTGAGTCAGCCCGCACTGCTGGCCTTCCTCGAAGATGTCGGTATTGCCATTGGGGCCGGCACGATTGCCCGTTGGCTGAGTGACCACACCGGCCAGTGGCACGACGAGGCGGTAGCAATCCACGCGGCCGGCCTGGCGAGTGGCCCGTGGCAGGGCACCGACCAGACCGCCACCCGCGTCGATGGCCACAACGAAGCCTGCCACGTCGTCGGCAATCGCTGGTTCACCAGCTACCACACCCGGCCCGGCGGCACCCGACAAGACGTGCTGGCCGTACTGTGGGGCCAGGAACCGGTCTTTCTGCTCAACGCGGATGCGCTCGCCTGGATGGCGGACACGACGCTTCGTCCGGCCTTCCAGATGCGCCTAGTGCAGGGGTTGCCCTGGGAGCAAACCCTGACCGCAACAGAACTGAGCGACCATCTGGAGACCGCCGGCATCCGGCTGAACACGCAGCAGCACCAGCAGGTGTGGGATGCGCTGGCGATTGCCGCCTACCACGCGCAAACCGGCATGCCCATCGTGCGCTGGCTGCTGAGCGATGATGCGAACGTCTACCATGGGATCACCGACGCGCACGCGCTGTGTTGGGTACATGATGGTCGACACTATGCCAAGCTGAGTCCCGTGATCTCGGTGCATCAGGTGCTGCTGGCGGACTTCCGCCGCGACTACTGGGCCTTCTATCGCGAACTACTGGCCTATCGCACCGCCCCCAGCCCGACCGAGCGCACCCGACTCCAGACGGCCTTTGACACCCTGGTGGCCCAACGCACCGGCTACGACGACCTCGACGCCCGGATCGCAAAAACGGCCCATAACCGCGAGCTGCTGCTGGCGGTGCTGGATCTTCCCGATCTGCCGCTGCACAACAACGCCATGGAGTTGGCGGCCCGCCGACGGGTGCGCAAACGCGATGTCAGTTTCGGCCCCCAATCGCGGGCCGGCGCGCAGGCCTGGGACACCTTCCAGACCCTCGCAGCCACCGCCGCCAAACTTGGCGTGCGGCTGTATCACTATCTCCGTGATCGGTGCATGCATCCGGCCACCACCCCGTCGCTCGCGGATCACATCCAGGAGCGTTCCCGCGCTGCGGCATCCGCCTCGGCCTGACCAGTAGTTTTGGAGAGGATACGTGTGGGCGGATGAAGACGGTAGCATGAATGTTTGCCTCTTTACACATGTCACGCTGAGCGAAGCGAAGCGTCCCGGTGTGCATTATCATCGCCGGGACGCTTCGCTTCGCTCAGCGTGACAGAGCGATTTTACCCCTAGCCCGCGCCGAAGAGCAACTCGCGTGCAGCCTCGCCGCTGTCGGGGCTAAGAAAGAAGAAACCCAGGGCCACAATCACATAGACCGCCAGCAACTGCGCACCCTCCAGCCAGTTGCTCTCGCCATCCGACGAGATGATTGTGGCGATCAGCACCGAGAGGGTCAGGGCGGCCACCTCTAGGATGCTGAAGAAGAGGGTCATCTCAGCGGGGGCGACGAGCAGGCTGACAAAGACCAGCAGCGGGGCCACAAACAGGGCCACCTGGGTGCTCGATCCCATCGAGATGGCCAGCGAGAGATCCATCTTGTTCTTGACGGCCATCTGCACGCCGACGATATGTTCGGCCACATTGCCCACCAACGGGATAATGATGATCCCGACGAAGAACTCGCTCATGCCCAGTGCCTTAACCGTCGGCTCCACCGCGCCCACCAGAAACTCGCTCAGAAAGACTATCGCCAGGGTGCTGGCACCCAGCACGCCAGATGCCACGGGCACACTCCACTTCGCCTTGTGCGGGATCGCCTCGCCCTCGCCGTGATCATCCACGCCCACCGGCGCGCTCACTGCCAGATCCGGCTGCTGAAACGCGAAGATCAGGCTGAGGACGTAGAGCAGCATCAGGATCCCCGCCACGCCCAGGCTGAGCCCGTTCAGTGCCACGTCGTTGGCCTCGGTACTGAAAACATTGAGTTCGCGGGCGCTAACTTGACGTAATACTTCAAAGAGCGTCGGGATGGTCAGTCCGATCACCGCCAGAGTCATCATTGACGAATTGACTCCGGTCGTTCGGCGGTCGAAGCGCTGGATGCCGTTCTTCAGTCCGCCAAAGAACATGCTTGCGCCCAAGATGAGCAGCAGGTTGCCCAGGATCGAGCCGGTGACAGATGCCTTCACCAACTCGAATTTGCCCGCCTGGAGCGCAACAATCGTGATGATCAGCTCGGCTGCGTTGCCCAGGGTGGCGTTGAGCAGGCCACCGATCCGTGGCCCAGTATGGACGGAGAGTTCTTCGGTGGCTTCACCCAAGTAACCGGCCAGCGGGACAAGACCGAGGCAGCAACAGGCGAAGAGCAGGATGTCATTCTTTAGGGCGGGAACAAACTCTAGCAGAAAGGCCACCGGCACGAACACCATCATGTAGCGTAGCCATTTCATGCGTCACCCTTCGGCTCTTTTTTCTTCAGGCTAAGGAAGTAGGAGAGTGATGCAATCACCAGTGCAACGGCGGCACCGGGGCTGAGTAGGTCGCGCTGACCATCCCAGGAGATGACCAGGCCGAGGAAGAGGACGCCCAACACCACGATCACCACGCCGATCAGCTTTTCCTTCAGGTCGTCCAGGTTATGGATAACCAGCCAGCTTGGCATCGGGATACTATCATCTACAAAAAGTTCGTACAGGCCGACGGCGATCACATAGAGGACTGTGGCAAGCAGAAAGAGATCAACCAACTCAATAGCGGAGAGCAAAAATCCCTTGACACCTTTAGAGCTTACTTCGGTAGCGAAAGTATGTGCGATGACCTGAATTGTCTCCGCCGCCCCGTAGATCATTAGTGCTGTAGCCGTCACGAAGATACAGACCACCGGCACAAGCGCGATATAGCGCGTCGCTGCAAGGAATCGCTGCATGCTTTCTCCTCTGTCACTGCGAATGCTTGGCGAAGTGTACGGGAGTCAACGGCGCTTGTCAATGGGGGCGGAAACCGCCCGCATGATGCTATGTGTAACATAGCATCCAATATGTTACACATACAAATGGAATTATGCTATACTCCGCTGGGTGTACCAAGCCGTGATCCGCTGCGTAACATCGCGATCTTCGCCCTCCGCCGTGATGCGGGGAGATGAATGACAACTGTGGTGTGGTATTGACTAGAATAAAAAGGCTTATTTTTATTATGTCAACTAAAATCACGCTGTAACACAACTAATCAGCAACGCGAACGGGACGAAAAATGGCATACTTCTGTACACCGCTCTTTCGTCCCGTTCTTGCCTGACGATTCAGCACCGCTCTGCAACCGCATGCGATGATGCGAGACCCTGCTAGCCCACATCAGATTCGGCATGTGGTTGCCCTGGTCACGTCCGCGTACACCTGGAATTGGCCGCACATCACCTTCGAATGAGAGGAAGGAAGACATCTTGGAACGGTACCGTATTGGCAGGGATGGCTTGCAATGGCGTTCCAACCAACCCAAGATCTGGGTGAAACACCCCATTGCTGAAGAGTTTTATGGACGTGATGTTACTCACCGCACTACTCGTCAGTTGCACTTGGGCGGTGGTCTGTGTTCCCACCGTGAGTTTATACGTACCGAGCATCTGGTCCGCTGCGGTGGTGATAACAAACCGTATTGCGCCAGCGGAGTCAGTAGATAGGCTGCTGAAAGGTACGCTGCGCCCATTGATCGTCACATTCAGCAGCGTGCTAGCAGGAAATTTATTTCCTGTGATGACAAAAGAGCTACCCGGTTGGCCTGTGGAATAGTCAATGTCCAGTTTGGGTATGACGGGAACATACTCGTAAGCTCCCATGTCCATAGTGCCCTCAATGATGCGCGGGTTCCCGTCAAGGTCGGTGGGCGTCGTGTTGGCGCTGTTATCGCCTGCGTTGATCGCGGGTGAAGCAGCTTGCAGCCGATAGTCGCCGGTGGTGGTGGGCGCACTCGTTGCGTCAATGGGCGCGATAAAGAGCGGGTCGGTATCAAGGTTGCCGGTGCCTACGTAGCCCCACACCCCCAGCGAGTAATTGACCGTAGAAGCAGCATTCGCGTCGAAGATCTCTGCACCGCTAATTGCAGCATTTCCCCAGAGGATGCTATTCTGAATGGTGATCGAGTCGTGGTTGTATGTCCCGCCGCCACTGGCGGAAGCGCTATTGCCACTGATGGTGACGTTGTATAGCGTGGGATTGCCACTGTTGGACATCCCGCCGCCGTTGCCGTGGGTTGCACTATTGCCACTGATGGTGACATTGGTGAACGTAGGACTGCTGCTGTCGTTGTACACCCCGCCACCGTCGGAAGCGCTATTGCCACTGATGGTGGCATTGACAAGCCAGGGACTGCTGTTGAAGTTGTACATTCCGCCGCCGCTGCCGGAAGCGCGATTCTCATTGAAGGTCACATTGGTAAGCGTAGGGTTGCTGCTAAAGTTGTATATCCCGCCACCGTCAAAAGCGATATTGCCACTAAAGGCGACATTGGTGAGCGTCAGGGGGCTGGTGCGGGTGTAGCGGATGTACATTCCGCCGCCGCTGGTGGAAGCGATATTGTGACTGAATGTCACATTGGTGAGCGTCGGAGTGCTGACATAGTTGTACATCCCACCGCCTGTGGAATTGCCACTCATGTTAGCATTACCCCCGCTGATGGTCACACCATCAAGGATCGCACTTGTCGCTCCGGTGACCACGTGGTAGCTATTGTCCCTGCGGGTAGGTTCGGTCGCACTCACCGTACTGTTATCGTTCCCAAGGAGGTCGCCACTGAGGGTGACGACGTTCGTCACCCAGTTGCGCTCGCTGCGCTGGGTCTCACTGCCCGCGAAGCCACCGTAAATCGCCACATTGCTCTTCATGGTGAAGGTGGCTATGCGTGGGTCCACATCGGTGGTCGTTGGCGTGTAGCTACCCGCAGCGACCCAGAGTTCGGCTCCATCGCGGGCACTGAGCAGCGCGGGTGCCAGATCTTTGGCGGTCGCCCACGAGGAGCCATTGCCGGTGCCGCCTGGTTTCACGCGAACGATGGTGGCGGCGTGGGCCAACGGAACGGGGGTAAGGCTCATATAGGTGATGAGTAGGGCAAAGAGCATGAGGGCGGACGAGACGGCGCGGATGTACCGTTGGGCGGGTGAGTAGGATGGAGACATGGGATTTTCCTCGCTACCACGACAATGCGCGATGACTCAGGTGCCACCCCCCAAAGACCCAACGGGTACAACTACTGGCACGACCGCTTCGTACCTTTGGGTCTTTGGGGGTAAATGCGAAGTTGCATTGGCGTACGGACTGAGCATGCACGCAGCTTCGTTGTTTTATCCTTTTATGTTCGCACATGGATATTACGGTAAACATATTCCAGATGGAAAATACGTATATAGAGCAAAAATCACCCTGTCACTCACATCATGCTGAGCGAAGCAAAGAGTCCCGGCGGGCGATACGGATGCCGGGACTCTTCGCTTCGCTCAGCGTGATATGTCTCACAGCGTACCTTTTGCGGTAGTGCCAGTTGTCGCTACGAACCATGTCTAAGGCCACAATGTGGCATTCTGATGAACTCGACCTGAAACCTGAAACCTTGTCCATTATGAAAAGGCTCATTTAATTATGTCAACTAAAAACGAATCCCCGATGGAGGCCAGTACGCCGCTGGAGCGGGCGGGGGCGATCTGGACGGCGCGACTCAAGAGTGCTGGACTCGACCCGGATGAGGATGAGGCGGGCTTGGATGAGGACGATCTGCGCCGCCGGGATGAGCAGCGCCACCACGCCTACTGTACGATCCAATCCTACCAAGTCGCCCTGACATTGTTTATCCGCTGGGCCACACGCCAGGGCCGAGGGTGCCTGGGCGATCTCCAGCTTGACGACCTGCTGAACTACGCCCGCAGCCTGCGCCGCTACACCTATGATCTCTCACAGCGGGCGCAGCAGGCCCACGATGTCGGTCAGAACGTTGATCGGCTTTCGCCCCGTACCGTTCATGCCTATGTGCGCCCGCTGCTAGGCTTCCTGGCTCTGGCCGACTCGTTCGGTGCCCTGGGGTTTCGCACGGCTGCGCTTCAGGCGGAGATTGCCCGTGCGCTGCCACGACTGCCTGACCCGCTGGCCCCAACGCCGCCGGATCTACGCCGATTGGCAACACATTATGACAAGTCACGAGGCCAAAACGAAGATCGTACCGAGCGATTGCTCCTAATCCGGCTGCGCAACGCGGCTCTGCTGCACCTGCTCTTCTCATCCGGGGCGCGCATCTCCGAGGCGCTTAGCCTGAACGTCGGCGATGTTTGCCGTGATCGGCGTATACTCCAGCAGGCCACGGTGTATGGCAAGGGTCGGCGCGAGGGAACGCTCTTTATCCGTCGTCCGGCAGAGCGGGCGCTGCGCCGCTACCTGGAGGCCCGTAGCTGGCCGCAGGCACACACGGCCCTTTTCGAGTCGCTGGATCGGCGCACGGCAGGCATGCGGCTCAACCGTGTCAGCGGCTGGCGGATTGTCCACGAAGCCGCCGAAGCCCTCGCCGATCAGGTTGTCCTCGAAGGAAAAGTTGACGAAGCCGAGCTGCTGCGGGCCACGTCACCCCATAGCTTTCGCCACTTTGTGGGCTACCACCTGCTCAACGAGGGTGTGTCGCTGGCCGAGGTTTCACAGATTTTGCGCCACCGCAGCGTCGAGGTAACGCGCAGTTACTACGCAACCTACCGCGATGTGCAACTTCAGGAGGTACACGACCAGTTCAGCGCCGATCCACAGGAGTAAAATATCTTTGCTACCGCAAAAGGCACGCTGTCACGCTGAGCGCAGCGAAGCGTCCCGACCACGGTAAGGGCTGCCGGGACGCTTCGCTGCGCTCAGCGTGACATGACTCACGGTGTTATTTCGCAATACCACATCTCTCACAAGATCTCGCCGCTGCGGTGGCCGCTCTCGATAGTTTGGCCCCCGAAATCCAGCATCAGATTGCGGCAATCATTCACGCCTACCTTACGACGCTCCCACGATGCGAGATGCCGAGTCCCCACCCCACGCCTGAGCAACCGTAGCGTGCGATGGTGCTCCGCGATGTGATGCCGTGATACGATGGACGCAGCGGTATCATACGATCCGTTCTACCTCTGAAAAACCCCGCCGTGTTTTCCCGATATGACGCATGGGATACCGCCGTACCCATGGGGTACCGCCGTACACGATTGCTCCCCTCCCCCCACCCCTTGCCGAGTCTGCGTGGATGGGTCGCCAGCCGATGGCACGTTCGTTCGTTCGTTGATGGTGCCGAAAACAACGCTGTGTTCGCTGCACAGAATCTCACCGCATGCCCGTGAGCGCCGTGCTATACTAGGCTCCAGCAACGCACAAAACCCACTCCATTGCCGCCAAGCGTCGAGTGGGTTCTGTGAAACAATTGTATTTATCTTGCGCTATGCCCGGCTATTGTAGCACCCCCCGTGCGCCCGTCGCAAGGTGCTGCCCACCCCGGCCCGCGCCCTACGGCCTGATCTCCTCGACGATCAGGGCATACTCCATGCGTCTTGAAGACCTGACGGCGGGGATGGCGCTGACCGGCCTGGAGCCAACGGCGGTGATCTCGGTGATCGCCGTGGTGCCTCACGGCAGCGACGCGATGCAGGTGATCTATCGGACGCCTGACGGCGGCATACGGGAGCGCATGCTCGGGCGGGCTGATGAAGATCTGATCGCCCTGGCAATCGTCGAACGCCCATGGGCTTTCGATGGCGATGGGGCGCACTTTACCCTCGCCATTGAGGCCAAGCGCATTGACCTGGCCTTCCTCTTCGACCCGATGATGGCGGTTCACGCCTCCGATGTCGAGCCGCTCCCGCACCAGATTACGGCGGTCTATGAGTCGCTGCTGCCGCGCCAGCCCCTGCGCTTCGTCCTCGCTGATGACCCCGGTGCTGGTAAGACGATTATGGCTGGGCTCTATATCCGCGAGCTGCTGATGCGCGCCGATGCCCGCCGTATTCTGATCGTCGTCCCCGGCAGCCTGGTCGAGCAGTGGCGTGATGAGCTGTTTGGGAAGTTTGGCCTGGAGTTCCGCATCTTTTCCCGCGAGCTGGAGGCCGCTTCGCCGAGCGGTAATCCCTTCGCCGACCACGATCATCTGATCGTCCGGCTCGATCAGATGTCTCGCAACGTGGAGATCCAGGCGAAGCTCTGTCTCGCTGGCTGGGATCTGGTCGTCTTCGACGAGGCCCACAAGCTCGCGGCCCACTTCTCTGGCCAGGAGATTGCTCGTACCAAGCGCTTCATCTTTGCCGAGCAGCTTGGTTTGCACACCCGCCACCTGTTGCTGATGACGGCCACGCCGCATAACGGCAAGGAGGAGGATTTTCAGCTCTTCCTGTCGCTGCTCGATGCCGACCGCTTCTATGGCAAATTTCGTGGCGGGGTCAATAAGGTTGACACCGCTGACCTGATGCGGCGTATGGTCAAGGAGGAGATGGTGCGCTTTGATGGCACGCCGCTCTTCCCGGAACGTCGGGCCTACACGGTCAACTATACCCTGTCGGCCTTGGAGTCGGCGCTCTATGAGGCAGTGACCCAGTATGTGCAGGAGGAGATGGGCAAGGCTGACCAGCTCGCGGGGGCGCGCAAAGGTTCGGTGGGCTTCGCCCTGACGACGCTCCAGCGTCGCCTGGCCTCTAGCCCCGAGGCGATTTACCAATCGCTCAAGCGGCGCAAGGAGCGCCTCGAACGCCGTTTGCAGGAGGAGCAACTCGGTGGCACGGGCGGTCAGTTTCACGCCGAGACCTTGGTCGATCTGCCGGATGACGAGGATGACCTGACGGCGGAGGAGCAAGAGCAGGTTGAAGCGACGCTGGTTGATCAGGCGACGGCTTCACGCACGAGCGCCGAACTGGTGCAGGAGATTCGCCTCCTTCAGGCGCTTGAACTTCAGGCGAAGGCGGTGGTCGCCTCTGGGCAGGATCGTAAGTGGGATGAGCTGTCACGCCTCTTGCAGCATGACCCGGCGATGCGCGATGCCAGTGGCCGTCAACGCAAGCTGATTGTCTTCTCGGAGCATCGCGATACTCTGAACTATCTCACCGACCGGATTGTCGGGGTGCTCGGTGATCCCGCTGCGGTGGTGACGATCCACGGTGGTACCCCGCGTGACACCCGCACCCGCATTCAGGAGGAGTTTCGCTTCTCGCCCGAGGTGTCGGTCTTAGTCGCCACCGATGCCGCCGGTGAGGGCGTGAACCTCCAGAACGCGAATTTAATGGTGAATTACGATCTGCCCTGGAATCCCAATCGCTTGGAGCAGCGCTTTGGCCGCATCCATCGCATCGGTCAGTCCGAGGTCTGTCACCTCTGGAACTTGGTGGCGAAGGAGACGCGTGAGGGCAATGTCTACTTCCGGCTGTTGGAGAAACTGCGGATTGAGAGCGAGGCGCTCAAGGGTCGCGTCTTCGATATTCTCGGTGAGGTCTTTGATGATGTCAGCCTGAAAGATCTGCTTCTGCAAGCGATCCTCTACGGTGACCAGCCAGACGTGCGGGCGCGGCTCGGCCAGCGTATCGAGACCGCCCTTGACCCCCAGCGGCTGCGCGACATCCTGAATCGCAACGCCCTGGCCCAGGAGACGATGAGCGTGGATCGGCTCTTTGCGGTGAAGGAGGAGATGGAGAAGGCCGAGGCCCGCCGCCTCCAGCCCTACTTTGTGCGCTCCTTCTTCATGCGCGCCTTTGCATCTATGCATGGCACGATCTATCCCCGCGAGGCCAACCGCTTTGAGATTAGCCACGTCCCGGCCACCATCCGTGAGCGCGATATGTCGCTTGCGGCACAGCATCGTCGTATGCTTGCGCCGGTACTCAGGAGCTATACGCGGGTCTGCTTTACCCGCGAGGCGATGCAGCCACTCAACCGGCCAGGGCTGACCCGCGCTGCGCTTCTGCATCCTGGCCACCCGCTGATGCGTGCGCTGAGTGACCTGCTCCTGGAGCAGCATGGCAATCTGCTGCGCCAGGGGGCTATCTTGGTCGATCCGGCAGATGAGGGCGAGGAGCCGCACCTGCTGTTTATGCTGACCCACGAGCTGAAGGCGGGCAACGCGCAGATCATCTCGAAGCGGCTTCAGTTCGTACGGGTTGCGCCTGATGGCTCGGCAACCTTTGCGGGCTGGGCTCCGCACTTGGATCTAGAGCCGCTAGAGGCGAGCGAGCGGGCGCTGCTCACCAATCTCCTGGCCGCGCCTTGGATTCGCGTCGATCAGGAGCGGCGTGCCCTGGCCCTGGCCGCCAATACCCTGGTGCCCGAGCATATGCAGGAGGTCGCCTCCCGGCATATCGCGCACGTTGACAAGGTGCTGGCCGCTGTCCACGAGCGGCTGAGCAAGGAGATCGCCTTCTGGTCGGATCGCTGGCTCAAGCTCAAGGATGACCAGGCCGCCGGGAAGGATGTGCGCCTGAACCTGGAGAATGCCCGCCGCACGGTCGCCGATCTGGAGGGCCGATTGGACAACCGGCGCAAGGAGCTTCAGGCGCTGCGGCACATCGCGTCAGCCACGCCGGTGGTGCTGGGCGGCGCGCTGGTGGTGCCCGCCGGGCTGCTGCGCCGTCTGCGCGGCGAGCTACCTGACGAGGCGACGGCCACGTTTTCCGCCGATGCCGCCGCCCGCGCCCGTATCGAGCGCCTGGCGATGGACGCGGTGCGCCAGACCGAGGAGTCCCGTGGCTGCCGGGTGGTTGATGTCTCGGCCCAGAAGTGCGGCTGGGATCTCACCTCCTACCCGCCTGCGCGGGACGGCAAGCAGCCCGAGGCGCGGCATATCGAGGTCAAGGGCCGGGTCAACGGGGCCAGCACTGTCACCATCACCCGCAACGAGCTGCTCTACGCGCTGAACCAGGCCGACAAGTTCTGGCTGGCGATTGTGCTGGTGGGTGCGGACGATGCGGTGGAGGGGCCGCACTACCTGCGTAATCTGGTCGATGCAGAGCCGGGCTGGGGGGTTGCGTCGGTGAACTACGATTTGAAGGCGTTGCTCAACAAAGGGAAGCACCCATGACAAACCAGGAACGGTGTTTCATCGAAACGATAACCTTCACAAATTACCGCTGCTTCCCAGAGATCGCGGTGCGCTTCCATGATCGGCTCACCGTCGTTGTTGCCCCCAATGGCGGCGGGAAGACGGCGATCCTTGACGGTGTCGCCGTGGCGCTGCGCCTGTTTGTGGACACGATGGAGGAGACGCCCGGTTTCGGAGGTTTCCATGCCAACGATATTCGGCTGATGCGGACGCCCGCCGACAAGCTGGAGCCGGTGACGCCGGTGCGCCTGGAGGCGACAGGCGTGTTGCTCGGCGAATCGCTGACCTGGGCGCGTGAGCGTCCGTCAAAGAAGTCCTCGCGCACCTCAATCGGTGAGGCTCAGGCGGTACGACAGCTTGCGATACGGCTGGTCAAAGCAAACCAGGCGTGGGCGCAACGCCACATTCCCACCCCGCCGCTCTTTCCGCTGGTCGCGAGCTATGGCACCGGGCGGCTCTGGAGTACGGGCACGGTGCTTGAGGGCAGACCGCCCACATTCGCGCCGAATGCGCGGGCGCGCGGCTACGTCGATTGCCTTGCGTCTGCGGCCAATTACCGCTTGTTCACGGACTGGTTCCGCCGCTTCTCCTACGAAGCCCAGCAGGAACTGCTGAGTGGGCAGCCATCCCCGCATCGTCCCCAACAGCCGCTGAGTGCGGTACGCATGGCGGTCGCGACCGCCCTGGCCCCATCCGGCTGGCATAGCTTGGCCTGGGACTTTGCCGAGGACATTATGGTGGCGGAGCATATCACCGAGGGACGCCGCCCGGTGACGATGTTGAGCGACGGCATCCGTACCATGATCAGCCTGGTCGCCGACATTGCCCACCGTGCCGCCCGACTGAATCCGCATCTGGGCGAGAACGCCGCCAGTCAGACCCCTGGCATTGTCCTGATTGATGAAGTTGATATGCACCTGCATCCCGCGTGGCAACAGGTTGTGCTTGATGCGCTCCAGAAGGCATTCCCCGCGCTCCAGTTGATCGTCAGCACGCATAGCCCGCAGGTGTTGACCACATTGAGGAAAGAGAACATTCGCATTTTGGCATGTGATGAGGCAGGGCAATGGACGGCCCGTGAGCCGGGGATGAGTCCGCTGGCCCACGAGTCAGGCGATGCGCTGGCCTTGATTATGGGCACGCACCCGCGCCCCCAAAGCGCCAGTATCCTCGCCGATCTCCACGCCTACGAGCAACTTGCACGCGCTGGTCGGGCAGATTCTCCTGAAGCGCAGCGCATGAAGGAGCGGCTCGACACGGCAGGCTTTGAATTTAGTCCTGCGGATCAAGCGTTGTTTGCGTTCCTCACCCGCAAAGCCAAAAGCGCGAAGGTCAACACCTGATGATCGAGCTTGAACACCGCTTCCCTGAACCAGATGCGTTGCGGCAGCACCGCAGACAGCACCCCCGTGGAGACTGGGCTGATCCTGCGGTTGAGCTGCTGCGGCCAGTGCTCCAGCGCCAGCTCAATAGCGAGACGCTGGGCATCCTCGGCCTGAACGTTCCGGCCCTCGCATGGCAGCGCAAAGGCTTTGCTGATGCACTTCATTCGCTGTCAGATCCCACAGACAGTGACGAATTTCTGGCCACGATCCCCTTTCGCTGGTCATTACGAGGATGTTAATAGATGACCTACCCCATCAAGTCGCCCCGCAAGCTGATCGAGGTGGCCCTGCCGCTCGACGCGATCAATGTCGCGGCAGCCCGCGAAAAGTCGATCCGGCACGGCCACCCCAGTACGCTGCACCTCTGGTGGGCGCGGCGTCCGCTGGCGGCGGCGCGGGCGGTGATCTTCGCCCAGTTGGTCAACGACCCCGGCTACCAGCAGGGCGGCGGGTTCAAGTATGGGATGAACAAGAAGGCGGCGGCGCTTGAGCGCAAGCGGCTCTTCAAGATTATTGAGGATCTGGTGCTATGGGAGAACACCACCAATGAGGAGGTGCTGGAGCGCGCCCGCGTCGAGATCCGCCGTTCCTGGCGCGAGGTCTGTGAACTGAACAAAGACCACCCGCAGGCCACCGAACTGTTCAACCCAGAGAAACTCCCCGCGCTGCACGATCCCTTCGCCGGGGGCGGTTCGATTCCGCTTGAGGCCCAGCGCCTTGGCCTGGAAGCCTACGCCTCTGACCTGAACCCCGTGGCGGTGCTGATCAACAAGGCCATGATCGAGATCCCGCCGAAGTTCGCCGGGCGTGCGCCGGTCGGGCCGCTTCCCGATGGGGAAGCGCAAGCCTCCTTCGGGAAGGAATGGCCCGGCGCAACGGGTCTCGCGGAGGATGTGCGCCGCTACGGTGCGGGGATGCGTGATGAGGCCCAGAAGCGTATCGGCCACCTCTACCCGCCGGTTGAGATCACCGCCGAGATGGCCCGCGAACGGCCCGACTTGAAGCCGCTGATCGGCCAGAAGCTTACTGTCATCGCCTGGCTTTGGGCGCGCACGGTCAAAAGCCCCAACCCGGCCTTCGCACATGTGGATGTGCCGCTAGCCTCGACCTTCATCCTTTCCAGCAAGGAGGGTAAAGAGGCATATGTGCAACCCGTGATTATTAGTTTCCCCCTCCCCAGCC
>Ga0208376_1000363_pt1 | contig 14141 bp, 9 predicted proteins | sample CryBogmetaGMA25M_FD_184548 | JGI IMG/M metagenome (GOLD analysis project Ga0208376, IMG submission 184548) | Freshwater microbial communities from Crystal Bog, Wisconsin, USA - MA2.5M (SPAdes) | ecosystem: Environmental > Aquatic > Freshwater > Lake | place: Crystal Bog, Wisconsin, USA...
TTCCCCGTCATTGGTGCGGACGGGGGTGTCCGCCTGCGAGTGCGGGAACTCCCCCTGATCGGGATGATTGTGATTGTCCGGTTCCCTCGGTGTATCCGTCATATGCCCTCGTGTCTTTCAACGTTCTATGAGTGCCGTGAAGTATACCCGAGCCACGTGAAGACGCGGCACGGCGACGGGACGGCGGCGGCCACCACGTTGATGTCTGCCATCGCTCCGCATCGATCGCTTTATTGTCGCTCTGGTATGGCGGGTGATACGAATGGTGGCTTTGGCTCAGCAAGGAGGGTAGATGCCACCGATACACGTCTTCGGTTATTGCGTTTTCTGCTCCACCGTTACGCAGACCCCCTGGGAGCCGTCACCGTTGCATTGCCGGTAGGTACATCCGATAAGGTTGGTAGTATACCGTCACCGGTACCCCGCCCATGTCGCCGATGGCGGCGACCTCCGGCGAACTGCCGAGAGTCAGGGTGCCGATGTAGATGTCGCCCGCCTGCGCGTTGGGCAGATTCCAGACGAGGTTCAGGTCGAAGGGCTGCGCAGCCGGCATGCTCTGCGGGCCACTGACCGTCAGGTTGTTATTGATTGTCGCCTGCCCTACAGCGCCGTACCATAGCTCGACACTATCCTGTGCGGCACCCGAGCCAGTCAGATTCCGCACTACGATTGACACGTTCGCTGGCCACGCAAGACCATTGACGATATCGCTACTCGGCAGATCACAGAATTTGGCGATGGTAGGCCCGATGCGCTCGCAGATCATCTCGATTTGTCCGTCGCTGTTGAGGTTGGCATACACGTTGAGTTCAATATCCTGTGCCGTCGCGTTGCGGGTCTGCGCCCATATGCGGGTCACGCCCGCTGGTAGGATCAACTCTTTGATATACACTTCACCCTTCGCCAAAAGGTGCGTCTCTGCCGTCAGTTTCACCAGTCCGAACACCTTCGGCGTCAAGTTACTGAAAGCCATCGCACGCATCGTCATCGTCATGGTGCCGCTCTGGATGATGGTGGGAATCACCAGAGGTTTTTTCAGGCTTGTGCGGGTGGTTTTGATCGCTACGGGTATGGATGCGGCGGGGGCGACGTTTGTTCGGGGAGTGAAACTCAGGCTACCGAAGCTATAGACATCGTAGGCGGCGGCGGTGGCGGTAGCTGTGATCACCAGGGTTGCACTCTGGCCTGGGGCAAGGGTGATCGCGTCTGTTGGCACGGTTGTGAGCGTGAAACCTGTCCCATTGTTCGCCGCGATGTCCCATGTTGCTGTTACACCCATTGTACTGCGCAATGTGCGGGTGAATGTACAGGTGAAAACACACCCGTCGTTGGCGAGACTGGCTAGGTTAAGGCTGATTGGGTCGCCGCCCCCGGTGGGGTTGGCGGCGCGGAATGTCGCCCCGGTTTCGGGCAGGACGAATCCGGCGAAGGCGGCTTGTGCGTTAATCCGCCCCGCCCCCCGGTCGAAGGGGTCGGATGCCGTGATTCCGTCCTCTTTCCGCATTGGGTTCTTGGCCGTGAGCATCAGCGCCGACTTGACCTCGGCGGGAGTCCAGTCGGGATGGATCTGGCGTACCAGGATGGCGAGTCCGCTGGCGTGAGGGGCCGCCATTGAGGTTCCGCTCATGATTTCGTAATCAGGTGCGCGGGGGTTCTTGTCGGCACCGGCGGCCAGAATGTCAACGCCGGGAGCGGCCACATCGGGTTTGAGGACGTTGGGCAAACTGGCATCGGGGCCACGGCTGCTGAAGTCGGCGATGGTGTCTGCAGTTTGATCGAGGACGCGGGTGACGCCACTAATCCTGGCGGTACAGTCGGTGCATCCGCTGAGCCATGCTTTCAGAGTCGCACCAGTGACCGAGGTCAGTTGTACGGTCGGCTTCGTAAAGGCACTGACAGAAATCTGGGTTTCTACGAGGTAGCCGCTCACAAAGATGGCCCCGACCGCGCCCGCCGGATTTGACGCGGTGAGCCCTGTGGAAAGGGCGTCCGTACAGACGACGATCTTGCCTGCCACCTGGGCCGCCTGTTCTGCGGTGAAGGCAATACAAAGGCCATTGTCGGGATTCAGATCGTCGGAAACGATCAGGGCGGTGTCTGTTTCGAGCCCGACCGAGACTCCCGTCCCGATTAGCGGGAGGGATGGCCGTAAACTGGCATTGCCGCCGCTGAAACTAGTGAGGCTGTTGACAAAGCGGCGGTCGTGGGTGCTGGCAGCCACACCCAGAACCCAGGGCGCATTCGCGGGTGAGCCGATGGTACTCGCCGCCGGGCCTTCGTTACCCGCCGAAACAGAGACGAAAATCCCTGCCTCTAGGGCGCTGAGAAAGCCCTGGGCCGTCTCGTCAGACCAGGGGTCAGACGAACTGCCACCAATCGAGAAGCTGATCACATCAACCTGATTGGCGATGGCCTGATCAATGGCGGCGACGATGGCGAGGGATGAGCAGGAGTCGGGGTTATTGCCGGTGCCGCAGGCATCGTACATAATCAGGTTGGCGTGGGGTGCAACGCCCCCGATGGGGCCTCCGGGAGCCACCGTGCTGCTCAGAACATTACCCGCGACGGTGCTGGACGTATGGCTTCCGTGGCCGTGGTCATCGCGGGGGCTGGGCAATCCCTGGGGGTCGGGAAGATCCACCGTCTCGGTGAAGGTATAGGCACCGATCAGCTTTTTGTTACAGGTGAAGGTCGCGTCGAAGTACCCGTCGCTATCCTTATTACTGCACACGCCCAGGTAGTTCCCGTCGCCAAGCGGGTTGGTGTACACATACCCGTCGGCAGGCTGATCGGAGAATGAGGGGTGGCTCACATTGATACCGGAGTCAATCATGCCCACAACCATGCCTTCGCCCTGGCTGGGGGTAAGTTGGCCCCGAAGGTTGTCGGCTGGCCCATCAAGTGCGAAGAAGAGTTGCTTCGCGAAGAGGGCCGTATCGGCAGTGGCGTCGAGGGTGAGAACGCCCGCATAGGCTCCCGTGGCGTCGGGCGTGCCGATAGCCACACTCGCCAGGCTCGTCACAAGGGTTCCCGCCTGATTAAATGAGCCGAGGCGCAGTTCTGCCAGGGTAGGCGCACCACCTAGCCCGTGGTAAAAGAGCTGGATCTTCAACTGCTTTGTGGCTGCATCGTACGACGCCACCGCGTGGCCGGTGGCCCCGTGCGTACCCGCGAGATCCGCAAGAAAGAGCGCCGGTTGCTGGTTGGCTTGGACTGCGCCGATGAAGGTTGGCCCGCGATCCGTCTGTAGGGTGCTGATGCGCTCAGGTGAGACGCGGGCCACGTCGGGTAGTGCCGCCACGGCGGCGGCTTGCTTGGCAGTCAGCACCACCGCAAAGCCGTTGAGCGCATATCTGTAGGTATATAACGGCTTTACCGGCCCGCCGACAATCGTGCTGACGGCGGTGAGAGCGTGGCTCTGGTTCGCATCAGCGGCACCGAGAGCGGTGAGACTAGCCCCCGCCGCCAGGGGCGGGGAATCGAGGGTGACGATGTAGCGGCCGGTGGTGGTGGAGGATACCGTGGCCTGGGCGACGGGCAGGGCGGGTGTTCCAGCCAGCAGAACGGTGATGATGGCGAGGAGGGCGAGCCGAGCTATGTGGTGACGGATAGGCATTGTTTTTACCCTTTGATGAGGTGTCAGGTGTCGGGTGTCAGGTGCCGGGTGTCAGTGTCAGGTGTCAGGTTTTGGGAAGTGGATCTTCTCAATTATCGCAGTAGAACACCGCCGGTGGGCGAGATTCTGCGAAGGCCGATGGAGCGACCTCAGACAGGCCGCTTCCGTTACATTGACTACAGCCCGCCCCTCGCCCCACGTGAGGTTCGCCGTCACCGTTGCCTCTCGTGCAAATACCACCGGTAGCCACCGACAGACACGGCCCACACATTCTCTCAGTTCACTCGTCTCTCCCTATCCTGACGTCTTCTCGTGCGCTTTTCTGCGGGCATCCTGCACCGTCTATGGGCCATTTTCAGGGGTATTCTCGCCCACAGGGCAGAAGAATGTGTATTCTCCTGCCCTTTGCTCCTTTTCTGACCCGCAATCAGTGTGAGTAATCGGAGAGACATGCTGACTGTACGATGGCGACACTACCCCTATCACTCCTCCACATCCGTCGCACGCGGTCATTCATTATCGTAACTCTGGTGTGGCAGGGGACACGCATAGTGGGTATCCCTAGCTGATGTAGATGCGACTACCGGCGCAGCAATGGCAGATAGACCTGACTCTGCGGCTGGCTCGTGGCGACCGCCAGCAACGCCACATCAGTAATCGCTGCACTGGTGGCGCTGACACGTGTCCCGCTGAGGCTATCGGTCACCGTTGCCCAGCTCTGCGCTGATGCATCCCAGAACGCCATGCGGAGATTGCTCGTCGTGATGCCCTGCGTGATCAGGTCAAGGTCGGCGTAAAGTTCGGTATAGACTAACGGGTGCGCAGCCGTCGTAACAGCGGCATTTCCGGCTCCGAAGGCCAGGATGGCAAAGCTGCGCACAAGGCGCTGGGAGCCGGTGCCAGAAACGGTCGTCGTGGGATGCGGCGTCACCTGGATCGTGGTCAGCTCAATGAACGCCCCTGGCGGAATGTCAATCTGTAGCTCCCCGGCGCTTACGGTTCCGCCCTCGGAACCAATTACCGCTGTGTAGGCGGCACCGCACGAGCTGATCACGCACGTCACGCCTATCCGATAGGTGCCCGTGCGAGTCCCAAGGGAATCGCCCACAAGTATCGTGTAGACGCCGCTGCGAGGCAGTAGACAGTCCGCGATCTCGACACTGGTTCGGTATGAGTTGATCGCCTCGCACACCTGCGTCCCCGACGGGTCGAAGACCCGCACGCCGGGAAGCAGCGCACCATCGGTCGTCGTCACGGTCACTCGCAGCCGGTCGCTCGCACCCGCGCTCCAGCGGAAACTGTCGGCCTCGGCGAGTACCGAGATCGCCCCCGTGAGGGTTTCGCCCGCGACGATCACGCGGGCATGCGCGGGCGCAGTGAGCCGCTGAATATAAAGATTGTAGCTGCCGGTCTTTGTCGCGCTGGTGTCGCCTACCATCACCAGAAAGGTGCCATCACGAGGAATAAGGCATCGGGTTACTTCAGTACCCGAGCTGTAGGGGCTGCTTGCCGTACAGATACTCACGCCATCGGGGTCAAAGACCGTAACGACCGGGCGCATCTCGCCTGCCGTGACCATCACGCGCAGGAGGAGTACATCGCTCGCTCGGGCCTGAACGGTGTAGCTGTTCAACTCGGCGACGTGCAGGAGGGTTGTGGACATTGTTTCGCCCCACGCGAGGGGGATTATCCCTACGGGTGCCGTGATCTGTTGAACATATAGGTTGTAGCTGCCCGTTGTGGTCGCGGAGGTGTCGGTGGCGAGAACGGTGAAGGTGCCGCTCTGTGGGAGGACACAGCGACTGATCTCTGTCCCAAATGCATAGGGCTGGCTGGCCGCACAGAGCACGCTCCCGTCGCTACCGAAAACCCGCACGTTGGGTCGCAGATCTCCGGCAGTCACACCCATGCGCAGCAGGAACACCGCATTGGCACTGCCCGTCACTGTGTAGGTATCCGCTTCACTGCTGGCCTGGATGGTGGCGGTGGAGGTCGATCCCATCGTCAACGCGGTCGCACCGATAGGCGCGGTGAGTCGCTGGGCGTAAAGATTGTAACTGCCGGTCTGGATGGCGGACGTATCGGTTGCCAGGACAGTGAAAATACCGCTCTGGGGCAAGACACAGCGGGCAATTTCGGTACCTGGCGCATAGGGCTGGCTGGCGGTACAGATGGCCGTCCCATCGGCTCCAAATACGCGCACGATAGGTCGGAGGGTACCGGCTGTGACACCCATGCGGATCAGATACGCCTCATTGGCGATGCCGGTCAGCGAAAAGGTCGTAGCCTCGGCCCCAGTGCTGATCGTACTTGTCACGGTCTGACCGATAAGCAACGGCGTTGGGTTTACGGGTACACTGAGGCGTTGCACGTAGAGATTGTACGAGCCCGTGCGGGTTGTGGCCGTATCACTGATGCGAATCGTCTGAATGCCGCTCTGCGTTAGCACGCAGCGGGCGATCTCGGTGCCAGGGCTATAGGGGCCGGATGCCTGACAAATCATGGTGCCGTCCGGTGCATGGACGCCCACCAAGGGGCGCATGTCGCCTGCGGTGATTGCGACGCGGAGCAGGTAGACATCGCCGCTGGTGCCGGTGAGCGTGATACTATCCACCTCGGCGGCAGTGCTGATAACGCATGTCATCGTCTTGCCCGGCGCAATGCTGCTCGTACACGAATCAAGGGCAGTTGGGGCGGCGGCACGCACGACACGGGTGAACTGCACGATACCAGCCACGCAGATCAACGTAGCAAGGAGGACGAGTACCATGCTGCGACGGGAGAATACTAAATAATGAGTGGTCTGCATAGGATTTATGTGCGTACCTCGCGACGACATGAAGAGCGTACTGATGCACTTTTTCTAAGATCTGACATGCCTATTCCGGGAAGATTCGCCCCCGCCAGCCTCAGATACCCGCTGCTGACTCATGTACGACCCGGTAGCCTGCACTATTCGCATGCCACCTCGTCATCTAGACCGAGGATCATGTTGGTATGATCGAGTTATTGCCGAATCCAGATCCCCCACTCCACAAACTTGCTGGATCCCGCTGGCCGGTGCAGCACGAGGTAGTCGCGGGGGGAGTGCATCCAGTAGGGGCCGACCAACACCAGATCTTCGCAATCGTTCGGGTAAACCCATCGCCCGGTCTCTGCCGCTCTGCGGATCGTCTCAATGCGTTCGTGCGGATCGTGCCCCACTGGCACATAGCCGATCATCACACGCAGCGGTGCCCAGGCCATCATCAGCTTACGCATGTCGTAGGTGACGGCGTTTGTGCATCCATATGTGTCCTCCTGGTGTGACGGCTCCCAAGGCTAAAGCTCTTGGGCTTCACGGGGATGCCGCCCCATCCCACACAGTCATTGTCGAAGCGAAAGGAGTCCCCGTTGCAGGATGTTGAGCGCCGCGTTTTCGTCCCTGTCCATCACCAGCCCGCACACGGGGCAGGTGTGGACGCGCACGCTCAACGCCTTGGGGACAATCTCGCCGCAGGTCGAGCACATCTTGGTCGTGTTCCTGGGGTTCACCAGAACAACCCGCCGCCCAGCTTCTTCCGCTTTGGCAACGGTCATGCGGATGAACTGTGTCCACGCCACATCCATGATGCTCTTGCGCATCCCACGACTTCGGCCCATCTCCATCGGGGCCAGTTCCTCAAACACGATTACCTGATAGCGGTTCACCAGCGTGCGGCTCTCCTTGTGAGCGAAGTCGCTGCGTCGGTTGGCGATCCGCTCGTGGATGCGGGCCAGGATGCCCTTCTGCTTGGCGTTCTCCGGCCAATCCTGGGCGTTCTTCGCCGCGTCCTTTCGCTGCTGGACACGTTTCAGATCGGCCTCGTCGCGCCGGTAGAAACGCGGGTTGTCGATCTTCTTCCCTCCATCCGAGAGCGTGGCAAACGACGACAGCCCCACATCCACGCCTACAACCGCGCTGGTGGGCGGCAGTGGCTCGGCCTCCGTCTCGCACGAGAAACAGGCGAACCATTTGCCCGTGCGCGACCGGGTGAGTGTGACGGTTTTGGGCGTGCCTTCCACATGCCGGTGCAAGACGACATGCACGGCACCAACCTTCGAGAGGATCAGTCGCGCACCCTCCAACCGCACCCCGTTGCCATATTGCGGGTACGTCAGCGAGTCGTAGCGACCGAAGCCCTTGAACCTGGGGAAGCCGACCTCAGTGGCTCCCTCTTTCACTCGGCGAAAGAAGGCGTGAAAAGCCAGATCGACTCGTATGCCGATGTTCTGGAGTACCTGACTATGGACGAGTTTCATGGAGGGGCGAGTCAGCTTCCAGAGCGGGAGGAGATTCAGCGTATCGTATTTACGCAGCGACTCGCCGCGTTCCTCATACGCCCGCTTGCGTTCGGCAAGCAGTTCGTTATACACCCAGCGACTTTCTTCAAGCTGCTGCTCAAGGATTCGCCGCTGGCCGTGAGAAAGGTAGATCCGGTATTTGAAGGCTTTGCGGCTCATCACACGCTCTTTTGGTCTTCGATGTACTGCGTGACCACATCCAATGTGACGGCTCCCACGGTTGAGATGAACTTGCTGCGCGTCCACAGCGTGGGCAAGCGTTTCTTGAGCCAGGGAAACTCGTTGCGCAGTTCATGGGAGGTATAGCCCTTGATCTTCGCCACAATCCCAAGAATACCCTCCCGAGGGTCGGCATCCAACAGGAGATGGACATGATCGGGCATGACTTCCATTTCAATGATCGTGTAGCCGTACTCGGCCTGCTTTGCACGCACCAGTTCCTTCATACGAGCAGCAATAGGCTCATTCAGCACCTTCCGGCGATACTTCGGGCAGAAGATCACATGGTACTGACAGCTAAAGACGATGCTGTGATCAGTATGGTAGGACTTATGAGGTTGCTTGATTTCCATATACCACCTGTGATAGATACGCACAGACAGTATATCATACGCACGCCCGTTCGTCAAGAAGCTAAAGCCGCTAAAGCGGGTGAAGCCCTTATATCCCAGGGCTGAAGCTCCTGGGTTTTACGGGCTATTTCTATAAATAAGTCGATAGGTCTCGCTATTGCACGATCATGCCATGCATCCCCGCCCTCATGCACAAATCCTCGAAAGAGTGCAATCGCCCTCGCACCCACAGATCGCCGACCGGGTGATGATGTTGGTTCCGTTACGCCGCATCCCTCGGCTGACTCATCGTCATAATCAAGTGCCAATCTTCGGGAAATCCGACGGGCCGGAGATAGATCGGGCCATTGGTTCCCGTTACTTCAATGTGAATGTACTCGGTACGAATAGCCTCAAGCGAATCCCGTAAGAAGATGCTATTGAGCCAGGAGGAGCGGGCTTGGCCGTGTACCAGCCCTTCACAGGTACTCCGTACGGCATCACCGTCTGTCGCCGTTGCCTTGACGATTACGTGGCTAGTGGCCAGCGGCGAAACGGGCACAAGTTCGAGCGCTATACACCCCCGATCCGCGAGATACCCTAGGCACATGATGATCTGGATTGCTTCACGCAGTGACTGCGTTACGATTTCAGCGTAGGTTTCTGGCGCGCTGGGCACAAAGCGTGAAATGTCAGGGTACTCCCCCTCAATCGTGTCACATGCGTAATCCGCCCATGATGTGGAGAACATCATGATGCTGCCCGATGGAGAAACCCGTAGGGTCGCTGCTTCGCGTGTGCCGTTGAGGATACTGTCCAGGGCATACAGGTCATCCCTTGGAATAATGAGATCGTGTGCGTGTTGCGCAGGCTCAGTGAGGAGAATCTCCGTATGTGCGACGCGAAAGCCATCTGCGGCGCTCAGCGACGCCTGCGCACCATGAACCTGGAGGCGCGCGCCGTTCAGCACCGGGCGGCGTTCATTCGTCCCAATCGCGTAGCGTACTTGCTCAATCGCGTGGTGCAGCGCGTGTGCGGAGCATCGTCCAAGGGTAAACCATTGCACGGATGACAGCATCGTTGGGACATCTAGAGGTGCTTGGCCCTGTAGGGTAATGACGAGGCCAGGGCTCGTGATCGTGAGTTGCCGCCCCGGTGGGTCAACCTCTAAGCGAATCACGGTTGCGGGAAGCTGCGCGATCATTGTGGCAACGTCGCTGAGCGGAAGCAGTATTCCTCCGGTTCTGGCGACGCTCCCGGTCGTGCGCAGCGAGAGCTTTCTCATCGCACCATCAATGGTCAGTGAGATTGCGGTTCCCTCACTGTGCAGGTGAACGGTGCCAGGGGATCCGAGGTACCCAAAATGCTTTGCAGCGAGCTGTATGCGCTCAAGCGCGTTGTGGAGGTGAGCCGTATGAACCTGCACATCCATGGTGATCGTACCTTGTTGCATGGGAACGATGGTGAAATCTTCTGGCACGAACTGCGGTGGAATGGTTTCCTTGGCGGTTTGTATGCTCCTACTCCTCCTCAAACCCTGCTTGGGTAAACTTGAGTACCCGGCTGTTCTCGGTGACGGTGCGAACGACGTTATCCGGTGTGCCGCTGGGGATGTCGGCCTCGATCTCCAGCGTCACCCGCACGTTCGCGCCCATGAGCCCCACGAGGTGCGCGATGACCTCTTCGGCGATCTTGCTGGCGTCACGCCCCACCCGCGCCGAGTCGAGGCTGACCGCGCCGTGAAAGCGGCGTGGCTTCGGTGTGGGTGCGGGGCTGGGTGGCGGGGTGATCGGTGGGACAACTGGTGGCAGGTTGACCCCTCCTGGCCCAAGAGGTGGATCGATGACGGGCGGATCTGGCACGGGTGGCGGCGTAACCTCTGCATCCATCTGCCGACGCGCGACCTCGGGGCGGACAAGCAGCGCCCCATCGCTCTCGCTCACCATGAGCAGTGTCGCCGATCGCAGACCCCGGTATCGCCCGCCCGTCTCATCATAGCTCTCCGCATAGGCGAAGGAGTCCATCTCCCAGGTATTCAGGTTGATACCGGCCTGGATCGCGTCGAGCAGTACGGTCGGGTTCCGCAGCCGTGGCAGGTAATGGTAGCGCCCAAAGTCTTCGACCAGTTGCCGCACCGCGACGTGATCACCGCGCCACAGCGGGATCCGATCCAGCTCTAGGCGCAGGCTGGAGGCGGCGAGGTTCAGGACGAGTTGCTCGTCGCTACGGAGTTTCTTGCTTGCCCGTACCGCCAGCGCGTCTTGGCCCGCGAGCTTGAGTGCCAGCCACTCCATCGGTACCTGTGGCCTGCTCTGCTTCGGCACCAGCACCCATTGGTAGGTCTCGGGAAGTCGCGCCGTGACCACGCTGTCTGCCGTCGTCCGTTGCGTCTCCGCTTGCTTGACCTGGTGCGGCGAGAGATCGAGCATGTCTTTCTCGCTGAGGATCGAGTCCCAGGCCAGATACTTGCGCGCCGCCTCGTCGAGATCCTGGATGCGGGTCTTGTCTGGCACCAGGAACACCAGCGCATTCCGGTAGATCCGTGGTGTGGTGCCTCGGTTTTCCAGGATGGTCTTGGCCATCACTTCAGCGGCGTTGCCCGCCTCTTTGCTGTATGCATGGCCAATCCCGAGGACCACTAGGCGTGCGTCGAGATCATCCGGTACGTCAACGTTCGATCCGGGAAATGCATGGATGCGGCTAAAGTCACCCATCAATCTTAGGTTCATCCGTAACCGACGCTCCAACTCCTGAGCTACCTTATCGGGTTCGCGCTTCATTTGTTCCGCACGATCATCGGCCAGCTTCGTGACCGTGGGCTGGGTTGAGTACCAGTAGCGCGGCCCGTCCTGGTAGAGATACGTGGCCGCTGCTGCCAGCCGCCGCAGGGCGTCGCCGAATACCGCCGGTGACTCGCCGGGCATCACGCACCCCAGCTTGACCCGTCGATCCTCCATGCCGCGATTGGCGGCGGTGGCGGTGGGTGCCGAGCCGAGATAAATGGTGCGGGCGACCCGTCGGCACGCGGCGAACTTGCCCAGGTTGGGCACCTCGCTGTCGATCTGGAGCGGTAGTGAGGACGGGCCATCCACATCCTTTTCGAGGATAGGTACCCAATTGTCCGAGAGGTAACGGGTCAGTTCAAACTGTACACGCGGCTCGTCAATCGGGATGTTAGCCGGGAGAATCATCGGGTTGCGGTCGCCCTTCTCCCACAGGCTATGGATAACCGCCGCCATCAGGCGCAGCACGCCACGGGTGCGTTGGAACTTCACCAGCGTGGACCAGTCGGTATAGAGCCGGTCGAAGATCTCCGGGTGGATGGGGTAGGCCGCTTTGAGGCGCTGCTCGTAGGTATTGTCGTGGCACTCGGGTGGGAACTCCTGCCCCTGGGTACGGTAGAGGTCAGCGAAGGCCCGGGCAACGACATCGCGATCTTTGAACTGACCTGCATCATTCAGCGGCTCGAACAAACGTCGCCGCACAATCTCGAAGCCCTCTTCGGCACTCGCGGGTCGCCACGAGGACTCGACGCGCCCGACGACGTTGCGCAGCCGGTCGAGGGACTCGCGCCCGCGTTGGCCGCCGACCTCCGCATCATCGGCCTGGGTGTGGGGTGAGCCGCTCGTGTCCGAGGCGGGCAGGCTGATCACCAGCAAGCAGTTCTTCGCCAGTTTGGCCGACTCGGTGAGTGCCTGGGCAAAGGTGAACTGGGTCTCGAAGCCGCCCGCCGGTAAGTCGCTTTGGTCGTGCAGTTGGCGTGCATAGGATACCCACTCATCAATGAGGATGAGGCACGGCCCGTAGTCGTTGAACAGTTCGCGCAGGGCGTCGCCCGGACTGGTGGCTCGCTCATCATCAAGTCGCACGCGCTCGAAGGCCACGCGCCCGCCAATCTGCCACGCCAGTTCGCCCCAGAGCGTCCGTACCACCGTACCATCCGCTTTGACCACCGGGTTGCCGGGTGAGATCTTGTTGCCGACCAGCACGACCCGGCGGGCGGTCGGCAGGATGGTGGTGTTCGCCGCCTGCATCACGCGGTCGATCCCGTCCAGGTTGGTGGGCGAGATACCAGAGGCGAGGTGGTAGAGCGCGAGCATGGAGTGAGTCTTGCCGCCGCCGAAGTTGGTCTGGAGCTGGATGACGGGATCGCCGCCTGCACCGGCGAGGCGCTGGAGTGCGCCGACCAACAGCCGGGTGAGGCTCTCGGTCAGGTAGGTGCGGCGGAAGAACTCGACCGGGTTCCGATACTCGTCGGTGCCCTCGCCGAGGTGGACTTGCCAGAGGTCAGCCGCAAACTCCGCCTGCTGATAGCGCCCACTGGCGACATCCTTGTGCGGCGTCACGACCTCGCGCCAGGGCTTGAGACCGCCAGTTGCGGTATTCTCGATGGCGGTGCCCGTGCTTTTCCGGCGCTCATTGCGCACCTGCTCGTCGAAGAAGACGCGCATCAACTCCATCCGCATACGCTCAATCTCCTCGGCCTGGGGGGCGGAGATCGCGGTGAGCAGGCGCGTGGCGGAATCGAGGACGCGCTGGGCGTCATTGGTCGAGAAGGGTTCCTGGTGCGCCCACTTGTTGCGATGGTCGCGGAGTTCGCTGACAAGGCTGCGCTCGCTGAAGCCAAGGGGCTTACGAAAGACCTCATTCCACTGGTCCCACATCAGCTTGAGCAGCGCGGCAATGTCCAGGTGGGCCGTCTCATCATCAACCCATGTCAGCTCGTTGTGCCAGCCGGCGGTGACTTTGGTGACCCAGTATTTGCCGTGCTGGGCCTGAAGTTCGTGTTCGACGAAGGGCAGGAGCCCTTGGCGTAGCAAGTCCAAGGCTTTCCCGACGCGCTCGTGATTGGTGACGGCCATGTGATGATTTCCTCATGCATCGTGTTGGATGAGCGCATGCAGCGCAGGGAGCAGAGCCGGAAGTTCCTCGGTCGCAGTGCGCCAGAGGATGTCTCGGTCAATATCGAAGTAGGCGTGAATGAGACGATTGCGCATAGCGACGATCAGGCTCCAAGGAATGCTCGTCGCCATCGCACGGGTTTCGGCGGACACCCTGCCAGCGGCCTCGCCGATTACTTCGATTGCGCGTACCAGGGCAAAGAGCATCATCGTGTCGTTATCAAGGTCGGTGCGCTGCCGACCCGCGACGAATCCCCGTGCGGCATCGGCCGCTTCGATCATGTGCAGCACGCGCACGCGATCATCAGGCGGCATATTGCACCTCAGCGCTGCGGATCACGTCATCACGGAAGTGGCGACTCAGATCCTGCGCGGTACGCAGGTCGATCCGTCGCCCGCCCAGCAGGGTGGATAACTCAGCTTCGATGGCAGCCAGCCCGAGCAGGCCCGGTGCCTGGCCCGGCTCAAATTCAATCAGCAGGTCAATGTCGCTCTCTGGCTGCGCGGTGCCAGCGAGGACGGAGCCAAACAGCGAGAGCCTGCGGATATGCTGGCGACGGCAGATCTGCGCCAGGGTCTCGGGGTCAATCGGTAGTTGATACGTCATCGTGGTTCCTCCTTACTGGCGATCCGCGAGTCGCTGGAGATCATCAGGGCAGACCTGGATCACGACCACGCCGTGGGTCGCAAGGGATTCCTGATAGTGGAGCCAGTCCGTATCAACCGCGTTGTAGATGGGCGGGTGGGCCG
>Ga0208376_1000364_pt1 | contig 14128 bp, 10 predicted proteins | sample CryBogmetaGMA25M_FD_184548 | JGI IMG/M metagenome (GOLD analysis project Ga0208376, IMG submission 184548) | Freshwater microbial communities from Crystal Bog, Wisconsin, USA - MA2.5M (SPAdes) | ecosystem: Environmental > Aquatic > Freshwater > Lake | place: Crystal Bog, Wisconsin, USA...
AAAGCCTCGATCAAGCAAAGGCTTCATCAGAGCAGGGATTGAAGTCTCGGCTCCTGCCACAAAGGCCATAGACACCAAAGAGCCAATAATCAGGCCCTTATGGGGTTTGAGGTAGGAAATAATGCGATTTAAGGCGGTACGGTCTTGAGCATTCATATAATGAATTATGCCCACCTTATCAGTCATACTCATCACCCGCAATGAAGAGGCCAATTTGGACGATTGTCTAGCCTCCCTAGAAGGTATTGCCCAGCAAATCGTCGTGGTAGATACCAGCAGTACAGACCGCACCCTGGAAATTGCGAAAAGCTATGGGGCAACGCTAGCTCACCCCTCGGATTGGCCTGGTTTTGGGCCCCAAAAGAACCGTGCCCTGGATCTAGCCACGGGTGACTGGGTACTCTCCTTGGATGCCGACGAAAGACTCACTCCCGCCCTCAGATCGGAGATCCAGATGGCGTTAAACCATAGTGCCCACGTGGACTGTTTTGCTATTCCCCGCCTCTCTTGGTATTGCGGCCGATTTATTCGGCATTCTGGCTGGAGTCCCGATTATGTAGATCGACTCTTTAAGCGGGGAACTGCCCGATTTTCAGATGATTTAGTTCATGAGCGACTGATCCCCAATGGTCAGGTCGCCAAACTGAACAACCCTATGTTGCATTACAGCTTTATGAATTATTCGCAGGTTTTACAAAAACTCGATCGCTATTCCACTGCTTCTGCGGAGCAGGCTTTTGCTAAAGGTAAAACAAGTAATCCTTTGAACGCAGTTCTTCATGGCATCTGGGCATTTATCCGCACTTACATTATTCGCGCTGGATTCTTGGATGGTGCCCAAGGCTTTGCTTTGGCAATATCCAATGGGCAAGGGACCTACTACCGCTACATTAAGTTATGGCAGTTAAATCAGGATGCTAGTAAATGATTTCGATTTTGTTGGCTACTTATAACTGGCCGCAAGCACTAAAGTTGTGCCTAGAATCATTGGCCACACAAACTGATTCTCATTTTGAAATCATCATTGCCGATGATGGCTCGACCGAAAGCACTAAGCAAGTTATTGATCAAATTAAGCTTACTTTCCCAGTATCAATTACCCATCTTTGGCAAGATGATCAGGGTTTTCGTAAAACAAAAATTCTCAATCAAGCCATTGCAGCCGCTCATGGCGACTACTTAGTATTTCTGGATGGCGATTGCATTGTGCAGCCTGATTTTGTTGCCCGTCATCGTGCATTGGCCCAAAAGGGCTACCTAGTTACTGGTAGTCGCGTGCTGCTGAATGAAAAATTCACTCAGCAATTACTGACTTGGCCAAAATGGGACTTCCAGCGCTTTTGCTCAGGTCTGATTAGCGAGCGCCTTAGTGGCGGAATCAATAAATACCTTCCTTTTAAGATCAAGCTAGGCAATGGGTCATGGCGGGATTACAAAAAGTTTGTATGGCGCCGAATTAAAGGTTGCAATATGGCCTGCTGGAAAGCAGATGCAGAAGCTATCAATGGTTTCGATGAGACTCTCACTGGCTGGGGGCATGAGGATGCTGATTTTGTTTTCCGTTTACAGCGTCACCACATCGTACGCAAATCAGGATCATGGGCAACTGAAGTGCTCCATCTCTTTCACAAAATAAACGATCAAAGTAATGCTACTGAGAATGCGCGTCGTGTTCGTGAAAAGATCATGGCAAAGGCAATGTAAATGGGCATTTCGAATATGAGCTCTTTCTCCAAACTCAAGCCCAAAAAAGTATTATTCATTGCCACTAGGCAAATTGGGGACGTACTAGTGACTACCCCTCTCATTAGTAAAGCCAGAACGCTCTGGCCCGATGCAGAATTTCATTTTCTAGGCTATCGCGGCAAGCTCGATATGCTGCATGGCAATCCCGATATTTCTGAAATCATTGAAACGTCTGATCGCCCCAGTTTTGGTGAATACCTATCCCTTTTCATACGCCTATTTCAACGTTATGACCTGGCCATCATCACTCAACCTAGCGATCGTGCCTATATCTATGGCTTAGTGTCAGCCTTCAGGCGGGTTGGTGTCTTGGGTGGACATCCTCAAGGGATGGATGTAAAAGAGGTGTCCAAACGAAGTAAGGCAGAAAAACAAAATGCCTGGAAAAAGTTTGTCTGCATGCATACCGTTGATGTGGATTATTTTAAGCAACACGTCATTGCAGAGAAACTCCGCTTACTCGAAGTGTTTTTCAGAAACCCCCATGAAATCTTTGATGAGCCAATCTCCGTCACTCCACCAGCCGGTGAACCCTTAACCCCTAGTATTGCTGGCGAGATTACACAACCGTATGTTGTTATACATCCAGGCCCACTTACTGCTTATAAGCGTTGGCCGTTAGCGCATTGGCAAACTCTGATAACTTGGCTTGTAGAGCGGGGTTACCAAGTCATTCTCAGTGCGTCGCCTGCAAAGCAAGATGTCCAACTCAACCATGACATCTTCTCGCTATTGGATGATGAAACTCGTGCCAAGGTTATTAATGCTGCTGGTACGCTTTCGATTCCGCAAGCGGGATCTTTGCTACGTGGTGCTATTCTCTATATTGGTGTTGATACCTCTATCACCCACTTGGCAGCAGCTTGCAACACCCCCACCATCACTTTATTTGGTGCAACTCCACCAACCAACTTTGGGCCTTGGCCCAATGGCTTTATTGGTTCACAGCCGTATCAACTACGCGCCCGCACACAGACAGTGGGTAATGTCACTATCCTGCAAGGACCTGGCGAATGCGTTCCCTGCCGTAAAGCAGGTTGTCTTGATCGCGCCGATAGTTATAGTGAATGCTTAGACTTACTGGAGCCTACTCAAGTCATCGTCGCAATTGAGCAAACGCTACAAAAATAGTTTAGTGATACTGAACCTGTACAGGGTCTTTTTGCTTTGAGGCCAGTAATTGGTTCAAACTGTGCAGACAAGCATCATCAGGATAAATCCTGAGCTCTTCAGGGAACTGCATCAAGCATGCTCCCCCACTAGTGGTAACAGCTGCCGTTAACATCAATCCCTTCACCCCCTCATTCGATCCTGGCAGCGCAGGAGATGTGGGTCCTAATTTAGGATCGCGAACGCGATTGGCCATAAGGTAAGGTCCAATCTGACTGCGAAGCATCTTCACGTCAATTGCTGCATCAATACAAACATGGACATTTCGGGCAAAACGCATCCGTGCGCCAGTGATATCCATGACAGCCTCAGATACCACCCGCATTCCACCTGAGAACTTATCAGGCGTCACGTTGACCTTAGCAATCAATAACTCATCCTCTTTGAGCCATGAACGATTAGGCTCATAGACCTCGCTATAGAGGGTTACTTCGATCGCAGCACTACCATCGTCGATAGTGGCAATCATCATCCGACCGCGTTGTCCAGTTAACATCCGGGCCGAAGTAATAATGCCAGCGATCAATTGATCCTTGCCTTCAGCCACCTTAGCGAGGGATTGGCGGATAAAATGCGTCGTCTCATCGCGATAGGCGTCGAACATATGCCCTGTTAAACAAAGACCGAGTGAAGTCTTCTCTTCTTGCAGGCGTTTTTTCTCAGACCAAATCGGTTCACGTACCAACTCTGGTAAATGACGATTCTCCTCACCAGCAATATCAAACAAACTCACTTGATGAATCGAAGCCTCGGCTTGTTCTGCAGCCTCGATTGCCCTTGCTAAGGAAGCAAGCAAAGTAGACCGAATGTCATACAAATTACCACCCGGCGTAACTGAGTCACGATACAGACTATCAAATGCACCGGCACGCATCAAGGCTTCAATGGCGCGCCGATTCACTTGCCGACGATCTACCCGCGCGCAGAAGTCAAATAAATCCTTAAATGGCCCATCAGTCTCACGGGCTTTGACAATCGCTTCAATCGCCGCCTCACCCGTTCCCCGAACCGCACCTAAGCCATAACGAATGTGACTGATTGGCGCATCAGGGGCAGCATCTGGCGCGCGCAACGGAGTGAACTCATAAACACCGGTATTGATATCCGGTGAGAAGACCCGTATTTGATTAGCTAAGCAATCGTCATACAGAATCTTCACCTTATCGGTGTCATCCATTGCGAGGGATAAGTTGGCCGCCATAAATTCTGCAGGGTAATAGGCTTTGAGCCAAGCCGTTTGATAGGCCAAGAGTGCGTATGCAGCAGCATGGGATTTATTGAATCCATAACCGGCAAAACGCTCCATTAAGTCATAGATCTCGTTTGCCTTAGCCTCAGTAATACCACCTGCTTTTGCGCCCTCGCTAAAGATCTTGCGATGCTGCGCCATTTCTTCTGGCTTTTTCTTACCCATCGCACGGCGCAACATGTCAGCACCACCCAATGAGTAACCCCCAATCATCTGGGCCATCTGCATTACCTGCTCCTGATAGACCATGATGCCGTAGGTCTCACGTAGAACCGGCTCAATACGGGGATCTGGATACTCTACTTTTTGACGACCATGCTTACGCTCGATGAAGTCTGGGATCAAATCCATTGGGCCAGGGCGATACAAAGCCACTAGCGCAATGATGTCCTCAAAACGGTCAGGCTTAGCCTCACGCAGCATGCTTTGCATGCCGCGGCTTTCTAGCTGGAACACGGCAACAGTGTTTGCTTTCTTTAAAACATCAAATGCTTTTTCATCATCAAGCTGAATATCACTGATACTCCAATCCTTGCGATCCACATGAAGTGTTTTAATCCAGCGTTGTGCTGCAGCCAAAATAGTGAGCGTGGTCAAACCCAAGAAGTCGAACTTCACTAAGCCGATAGCCTCTACATCATCTTTATCGAACTGACTGATAACAGAGCTACTATCTTGATCTTTTGATTCTTGGGTGTAGAGCGGACAAAAATCAGTAAGGCGTCCGGGAGCAATCAATACACCACCTGCATGCATACCGACGTTACGCGTCATACCCTCTAATTGTTGTGCGAGAGAGAGAAGTTGACGCACTTCATCTTCATTCTTTTCCCGTTCAGCTAATTGCTTCTCTTCCTTTTTCGCCATTTCAATGGTCATATATTGACCAGGCTTATTAGGAATCAACTTAGCAATACCGTCAACAAAGTTATAGCCCTGCTCTAACACGCGCCCCACATCCCGAATCGCCGCCCTAGCAGCCATCGTGCCAAAGGTAGCAATTTGACTGACGGCATCTTTGCCGTACTTATCTTTTACGTACTGAATCACCCGGTCACGATTTGACTGACGGCATCTTTGCCGTACTTATCTTTTACGTACTGAATCACCCGGTCACGACCGTGCTGACAAAAGTCGATATCGAAGTCAGGCATGGATACCCGCTCTGGATTTAAAAAGCGCTCAAAGAGTAAGTTGTAGCGCAGTGGATCTAAATCAGTGATTCCCAATGAATAGGCTACTAAGGAACCTGCACCTGATCCACGACCTGGTCCAACAGGTACACCATTATTTTTAGCCCAGTTAATAAAGTCCGCCACGATCAAGAAGTAGCCAGGGAAGCCCATTTGAGAAATTGTCTTCACCTCAAACACTAAGCGATCGTGATAACGCGGCATTTCTATAGCGCGCTCTTCTGCGTTCGGAAAATTCCGCTCCATGTGGCGCTCTAAACCAATTTCGGAAAGTGCTAAGAGGTATTCATCTAAGGTAATACCTGGAGGTGTCGGAAAATCGGGTAAACGTGGCTGACCGAGCACTAGTGATAAGTTACAGCGCTTGGCAATTTCTACCGAGTTCGCTAATGCAGCAGGAATATCTGCAAAGCGCTTTTCCATCTCATCTTGGCTTAAGAAGTACTGCTCGTTATTGAATTTCTTCGTGCGACGTGGGTTACCCAGTAACTCCCCTTCGGCAATACATACCCTTGCCTCATGCGCCGTGAAATCACTCTGTTTCATGAACTGCACAGGGTGGGTCGCCACTACCGGCAGATCCAATTCACTGGCTAAGTGACAAGCAAGCTGGAGTTGTTTTTCATCTTGCGGATTACCGCCACGTTGCACTTCAATATAAAAAGACTTAGGGAACAACTTTTCATAACGTCTTGCAGCAATCTTGGCTTGATCCTCTTGCCCTGATAATAAAGCGGAACCCACCTCACCCATACGCGCACCTGAAAGCGCAATCAAGCCATAAGTAAGGGTTCTTTTTTCTTTCTTGTCATCCGCTTTTGCAGCGGGTTCACTAAACCATGCAGAGTCGACTTCGGCACGACCGCGTGATTGATTATCCAAAGAAGCTCGACTGAGCAACTCACAGAGATTGAGGTAACCAGAATGGTTTTGTACTAGTAGCAATAATCGATGCGGTTGGTCTGGATCCTGGGGATTGCTCACCCAAACATCAGCTCCAGCAATCGGTTTAATACCACCAGCTCTGGCAGCGGTATAAAAACGTACTAAACCGAATAAGTTGCTTAAATCAGTCAGGGCCAAGGCGCCCATATCATCTTTAGCAGCTGCAGCCACCGCATCATCAATGCGAACGACTCCATCCGTAATTGAAAACTCGGAATGAAGGCGAAGATGTATAAAACGGGGTAAAGCCATGAGATGATTTTAGCTGTGTCCCTATCCAAAAACCTCCTATCCCCAGCCGACGGCTACCGCGGGCGATTTGCCCCCTCGCCTACCGGACCACTGCATGCGGGTTCGTTAGTTGCTGCCCTGGGAAGCTGGCTGGATGCCCGAAAAAATGGGGGTCAATGGCTACTCAGAATGGAGGATTTAGACACCCCAAGATGCATCCCTGGGGTTGACCAACTCATCCAAGCCCAACTGCTCGCCTGCGGCCTTTATTGGGACGGTGAGATAACGTATCAATCCCAACGCCATGATCTCTACCAAAGGGCTCTAGAACGCCTAAATACGCTTAAATTAGTCTATCCCTGCAATTGCTCAAGGCAGTCCATTGCGAATGCCCTGGCACAGCGCGGTATTAAAAACCCTCGCCATCAAGAGATGATCTATCCCGGAACCTGCCGTCCTGCCGAATTGTCAGTGAACTCACCTGAATTTATCGAAACACCTAATACTGCATGGCGCATAGCCCTTCCTCCAAATTGCCATATTGAGTTTACGGATTTATCACTAGGGCAGCAAAGTCAAGACCTCAATACAGATGTGGGTGATTTTGTATTGCACAGAAGTGATGGTCTTTTTACCTATCAACTCGCGGTAGTTGTAGATGATGCAGAACAAAATATTACCCACATTGTGCGAGGTGAAGATTTACTTAGTAACACTGCCCGGCAAATACATCTACAAAAGATGTTGGGATATTCAACACCGCATTACTGGCATCTACCACTCGTGCTCGATGAGTATGGAGAGAAACTCAGTAAACAAACTTTAGCAACCCAAATTCATACTCAAGATGAGAAATCTACTCTTACTGAATTACGTAAGGCTGCAAAACACTTGAGATTGAGGGGTCTACCGGACGGAGAGAACATCACCATTGCAGAGTGGCTACTAGCGGCCACTCATGCTTGGTAGGTAAGCTTATTTCTTTACCTCTTTACTTCTTTACTTCTTTACTTCTTTATTTCTTTTTAAAGCCGCCCAGCAAAGCACCAACAGTGGGCTTGGCCGCCTTTTCTCTTCCGGCTTTGCGGCATCTGCAGATGATTGGGCTGCAGCACTTGGCTCATAAGGCTTATAGAAAAATGGGTCAGACATTTTTGCTGGTGCACTACTGCTGAATGAAGATCTGTTGGATGAAGATCTGCCAGATGTCGAGCTACTGGAAGATGCTCTACTTTGCGAAGGAGCTCCTTCAGGCAAAGGCAGAACATCGAGCTTTCGCTTCATGAGTCTTTCGATATCGTCGAGTAAGCGCTTTTCGCTTCCGTCCACTAATGCAATGGCATCGCCTGTACTACCAGCGCGACCCGTACGGCCAATACGGTGAATAAAGTCTTCTGCGTTGTAAGGCAACTCATGGTTGATGACACAGGGCATATCTGGAATATCTAAACCCCGTGCCGCTACATCGGTGGCAACCAACGCTTCGATGGCGCCCGATTTAAATGCATCTAAAGTTAAGGTCCGCTCGCCTTGGCTCTTATCACCATGAATCGCGCCCGCCTTAATTCCATCACGCTCGAGTGCACGCGATAACTTAGCGCAGCCTAAACGACTATTGGTAAAGATGATGCATTGGCGTGATAAACCCTGACGGGTACGAGCCTCTAACACTTGGACAATGGCACGCTGCTTATCAGCAGAGGACACCATGTGGACTACCTGCTTAACCGTATCAGCTGCGGCGTTTTGACGCGCAACCTCAACCGTCACAGGTGTACGTAAATAACTCTGCGCCAGTTTTTTAATTTCTGGTGAGAACGTTGCAGAGAACAGCAAGGTTTGTCTTTGCGCAGGAATTAAATTAATGATGCGCTGTAGATCAGGCAAGAAACCCATGTCGAGCATGCGGTCCGCTTCATCTAGCACCAGAATTTCTACTTGAGACAAATTGGCCACTTTGGATCCAATATGATCGAGCAGGCGCCCGGGCGTAGCAATCAAAATCTCCACACCGTTGCGCAAAGTAGCTACTTGCTCTTTCATATCAACGCCACCATACACAACCGCAGCGCGTAAATCGGTATGTTTCGAATAGTTAGCCGCATTCTCAGCAACCTGTACCGCCAACTCTCTAGTAGGCGTGAGTACTAAGGCACGAATTGGGTGACGGGCAGGTGAAGCGCTATTGCTTGCATGACGCAAAATCTGTTGAATGATGGGTAATACAAAAGCGGCGGTCTTGCCAGTGCCGGTCTGCGCAGCACCCATGAGATCACGTCCCGCTAATATGTGCGGAATAGATTGCGCTTGAATCGGCGTAGGGATGGTGTAGCCCTGCTCGGAGACAGCCTTTTGAATCTTTGGGTCTAAACCAAAATCAGCAAAGGTGATTGTTGCCGGGGAAGTGGCAGTAGTAACGCTGGGGTTACTAGGGGCGATGCTAGAAACGACTGAGTCGTCAGCCCCTGTTGAAGAAGTTATTTCAGTAGCGGTATTTGTCAAGGTAACTTACAGGATGGCCGCAATGCCAGCCTTTGCAGTGGCGGCATCCTCGGTCGATTTAACGCCGGAAACGCCGACTGCGCCGATGGTAAAACCATTTACCTCGATATGGACCCCACCCTCTAACATGCCCGAAATATGTGGAACAGACAAAAAGGAAGTACGGCCGTTATTAATAATCTCTTCGTAAACGCGACTCTCACGTTTACCCATTGCTGCAGTACGCGCTTTTTCCTGAGCGATATAAGCAGACACAGGTGCACAACCATCACGACGAATTAAACCCAGCATATGACCGCCGTCATCGCAAACCGCGATCGTGACTGCCCAATTATTTTCAGCAGCATGCTTATCTGCTGCAGTCAAAATCTGTTGAACATTAGCCTGAGTTAAATACGGTTTAGTAGCAAACATGTTTAATCTTTCTGTCTCGAATATGGTGTATCTAGTCAATGCACTTCTAGATAAGTACTTGAATTATAAGGGGTGTAGCCCGGTTGACCCTTGGGAACCCTGCTCCACCCACCTTCAATGCCGTTTCTGATTACTTCAGGAACTCTTGGGCTGCCACAACGCCGCTTTCTTTAGGCTTGTAACCCATCGCTCCCAGACTCATTTCCGCCCCGCTGAGCGCTGCCATCAGACTTAGCTCATTGCAGTCGCCCAAATGGCCGATACGGAAAATCTTGCCTTTCAGCTTACCAAGTCCAGTCCCCAAAGAAAGATTGAACTTCTCTAAGGCATGCTTGCGCAAGACATCAGCATCCATTCCTTCAGGAACTACTGCAGCAGTTAAGACTGGAGAATACGCAGTGGCATCTTGGCACTGGTTCTCAAGACCCCAGGCTGCAACTGCACGCCGACATGCTTCAGCCAAACGTTGGTGCCGAGCAAAAATCGTGTCTAAACCTTCGGCCGTCATCATATCAATTGCTTCGTGCAAGCCATACATCAAATTGGTGCTTGGAGTAGTTGGCCAATAGCCTGTTTTATTCGATTCCAGAATTTCGTCCCATGCTAAATACGATTTAGGAATCTTGCTGTGCTTGCTCGCTTCAATTGCTTTTGGTGAGAGGGCATTAAAGCCAATACCTGGTGGCAACATCAAGCCTTTTTGCGATCCTGAAACCGTCACATCAACGCCCCACTCATCATGGCGATAGTCCGCCGAACCCAAGCCAGACACGCTGTCTACGATAAGTAATGCGGGATGTTTGGCAGCATCAATCGCCTTTCGAACGGCAGCAATGTTTGATGTCATGCCAGTCGATGTTTCGTTGTGCACTACGCACACTGCTTTGATTTCGTGTTGAGTATCTTTACGCAAACGTTCTTCAATGACTGAGGCATCTACACCCCAACGCCATGTGTCCTTACCAACCTTACCAATCACCTCAGCCTGTAAACCAATTTTGGCTGCAAGCGCACGCCATAAATTTGCAAACTGGCCGGTCTCGTAAAAAATGACCTTATCACCAGGATTGAGCACGTTGACTAAGGCGCCTTCCCATGAACCCGTTCCAGAAGCGGAATAAATCATGACTGGATGCTGAGTCTTAAAAATCTTTTTGATGCCCTCTAATACCTTCAAGCCAAACTCACCAAACTCAGGACCGCGGTGGTCAATGGTTTGATAACTGATAGCACGCAGAATGCGTGAAGGAACTGGGCTTGGTCCGGGAATATGTAAGAAATGGCGTCCAGACAGGTGGTTATCAAGTTTCAGCATCTTTAGTCTCACTGGTTTTAGGTTGAATAATGCCCCTAGTGTATGACAATTTCGAGGATTTATCCATTTTGCATACAAATTATTTTCTATAAATATGAAAATATAGGCTTTATTTAGTGTTTAAAGACGATATTTATGCTTTATGATGGCTTATTGGTATTTTTGTATACAAATAGAGAAACTAGGGGGTTGAAGCATGACGGTGATTGAACAGCCCAATTCGCAGAATTTGCATGAAGCCATTTTCCAAAAGCTCAGACTGCTTTTGGTTGAAGGCAAGATTGCACCCGGTAGCAAGCTCAATGAACGCGAGCTTGCTGAAAGCCTCCATGTTTCTCGCACCCCAATTCGCGAAGCGATCCGTCGACTAGCTGCAGATGGCTTGGTTGAATTAATCACGAACCGCGGTGCGATTGCGCTTCAACTCAGTCTTGAGGATGTAATTCACACGTTTGATGTCATCGCCGATTTAGAAGGATTCTCGGGTGAATTAGCAGCAAACAATATTACTAATACCACCCTCTCTGAATTAGAAGCCCTTCAATATGAAATGATGGCTTCGTATGCGCGTCGGGATTTATCTAGCTATTACAAGCTGAATCTACGCATTCATCATCTGATCAATCAAGCAGCAAACAATCCCGTACTCACTCAACTCTTCTCCCAAGTGAATGCCCGTATTGAAGCTTTGCGCTTTAGATCTAATCAAGATGGTGTGAAATGGGAAAAGGCGGTTGAAGAACACCAAGAGATGCTCGATGCCCTTAAGACCCGAGATAGCGTGCGTATGCGCAAGATCATGATTCAGCACGTCAGAAATAAACGCGATGTGGTGGTGCAATTACTCAAAGCTGAAGCTTTAGAAGTAGAGACAGCTAAATGAATAAACCCCTTGATCTCAAAGAACTGATGATGGATCGGGCGCAATTAGCCAAACGCCTGCGCCAAGAAACCTCTGGCGAAGTGATGACTGATAGCGCTAGCCGTGGTCGCTATGCTACCGATGCTTCTATCTATCAAGCCATGCCAGTGGCAGTCTTTGTACCTAAGACAGCGCAAGATATTGCCAGTGCTCTACAGATTGCAGCAGAACTTGGCGTGCCAGTATTGCCTCGAGGCGGTGGCACTAGTCAGTGCGGCCAAACTACTGGCGCAGCCCTAGTGATCGACAACACTAAATACTTTCGAAATCTCCTTGATCTCAACTTAGACAAAGGCTATGTTGAAGTGGAACCTGGCATGGTGCTGGATCACCTCAACGGCTCACTCAAACAACATGGTCTTTGGTATCCAGTGGATGTCTCTACTGCTGGACAAGCAACGATTGGTGGCATGGCCGGCAATAATTCTTGCGGCAGCCGCTCGATTGCTTACGGCAATATGGTGCACAACGTACTCGGAATAGATGCATGGCTTGCGGATGGCAGAGTTGCCCAATTTGGCAATTACGCAAATAGTTCTGGGGTTGCCAAAGAGCTTGGTGATTTTGTGAAAGGCTTGGCTAATACATTGCAACCTGAGATCGAAGCGAAATTTCCAAAAGTATTAAGACGCGTAGCGGGTTACAACCTCGATATCTTCCATCCTCAAAGCGAATTGCCATACACACAAGATGGTAGCGTCAATCTGTCCCATCTACTCGTTGGCAGTGAAGGTACCCTGGCCTATTTCAAATCGCTCAAACTCAAATTAGCGCCATTGCCACAGCACAAGGTACTAGGCATCGTGAACTTTGCGAGTTTTTATAAGGCAATGGATAGCGCCCAACATATTGTGAAACTAGGTCCTACTGCAGTTGAGCTAGTAGATCGCACCATGATTGATTTGGCACGTAGTAATCCGAGCTTTCAGAAAACCATTGAAACCGCATTAATCGATCACACTGCTCAAACCCCGGAGGCGATTCTCTTGGTCGAGTTTTCTGGTGAGGCGCATGCGCCCCTGCTCGATAAACTCAAGGCATTGCAAGAACTCATGAGTGACTTGGGTTTACCAGGATCGGTAGTCACTATGTCTGATGCATCCCCTCAAAAGAATTTATGGGAAGTGCGTAAAGCAGGCTTGAACATTATGATGAGCCTGAAAGGTGACGGTAAGCCAGTAAGCTTTATTGAAGACTGCGCCGTTCCCTTAGAGAGTTTGGCTGACTATACCCAAGCATTAACGGATGTATTTTCTAAATATGGCTCTCGTGGCACTTGGTATGCCCATGCCTCAGTAGGTACCTTACACGTCCGCCCTATTCTGGATATGCGCAGAGATGGAGCGCAAAAGATGCGCGCTGTTGCTGAAGAGGCTTCTGCATTGGTAAGAAAATACAAAGGAGCTTACAGCGGTGAGCATGGCGATGGTTTATGCCGTGGTGAGTGGATCTCTTGGCAATTTGGCCCCAAGATCACTGAAGCTCTCGCAGAAATCAAGTCTGCTTTTGATCCCAAGGGATTGTTTAATCCCGGCAAGATTGTCAATCCACCCAAAATGGATGACTCTACCAATTTTAGATTTCCGCCAAATTACAAAGTCATCCCATTGCAACCCGCATTAGATTGGTCTGCTTGGAATGTCCAAAACAATCCTGTCACTGAAGAAACCACTGCGCCAGGCACTGGTGGCGATCCAGCAATGGGCTTAGCCAAAGCCGTAGAGATGTGTAATAACAATGGTCACTGCCGCAAGTTTGATGCTGAAGTGATGTGTCCTAGTTATCGAGTTACCCGGGACGAGAAACACCTCACCAGAGGCCGAGCAAACACCTTACGCCTAGCACTGTCAAATCAACTGGATATCAAGAGTGGTTCAACGATCAACTCATCCCCACTAGCTAGTGATGCCATAAAAGAAGTGATGGAGCTTTGCGTCAGTTGCAAAGCCTGCCGTCGTGAGTGCCCTACCGGCGTGGATATGGCTAAGATGAAGATTGAGTTCTTATCGGCTTACAAGAAGCGAGTCGGTCATTCCTTAAGAGATCTAGCGGTAGCTTACTTACCAAAATACGCTGCGATCATTAGCAATACTACGCTCTTGCCAGCCTTACTCAATTTGCGGAATCACATCGCACCAGTAGCCAAGTTACAAGAATGGATCATGGGTATCTCGGCTCAGAGAAGTTTGCCAGTTTGGAAGAGTAAGACTTTCTGGAATCAGAAGATAGCGCAAAACTATCAGTTCACACCAGATCAGTTAGCGCAGGATGCCAATGGTAAAGGAGTGGTACTGTTAGCTGATACCTTCAATGCCTATTTTGAAAATGAGAATCTCATTGCTGCTCTAAAAGTGCTCAAAGCTGCTGGCTATCGTGTTCATATTCCAAATAAGGGTCAGCCCAAAAAAGAAAAACAAGCAGATACAACTGGCAGCACTTGC
>Ga0208376_1000366_pt1 | contig 14085 bp, 14 predicted proteins | sample CryBogmetaGMA25M_FD_184548 | JGI IMG/M metagenome (GOLD analysis project Ga0208376, IMG submission 184548) | Freshwater microbial communities from Crystal Bog, Wisconsin, USA - MA2.5M (SPAdes) | ecosystem: Environmental > Aquatic > Freshwater > Lake | place: Crystal Bog, Wisconsin, USA...
CTGATGAGGAATCTCCCCTCTCCCCCGGTGGGAGAGGGGCAGGGGGTGAGGGGGAACGAATCGGCACGGGATTGGCTTATGGGGATAGCAAAACAAATACGATGCAGATCATCCGAGCCAGTGAAGTGGGCGAATATGTGTACTGCGCACGAGCGTGGTGGTTGCGCCGGGTGGTCGGCAGGGAACCTGCGGGTCAAGCCCGGCGCGATCTCGGCACCCTTCGCCACGCCCGCCACAGTCGGGCGGTCGCTCTCAGCGGCGGGCTGATCTGGCTGGCGGGGCTGTTGCTTGTGGCTTTTGTGTTACTGCTGTTCTTTGGCTAATACAGCCTCCTTGTATCCCCACGTTAACGTATGCCGCCACTTGCCGTTGTCCTGCTGGTTCTCGCGGTTGCCGCCTTTATCCTGGGCCTGCGCATTCGCGCACGCACCGGCTTGCCCTGGGCACCTATTATCGCCAACGATGCGAGTGCTGGGCGGAGTAGGCGGAGTGTGGATCAGCCCCTGACGACCCGCCGCCACGGCCTCAGCGGTAAGCCCGATTACATCATTGAGCAGGGAGGCCATCAGATTCCAGTTGAAGTGAAGCCCGGACGATACGCGGCCCAGCCCTACGACTCGGATCTGATGCAGCTTGCCGCCTATTGCCTGTTGATTGAGGAGACCAGCGGCCACGCCCCGCCATACGGAATCCTGCGCTACGCCGAGGTGAGCTTTCGGCTCCCCTACACGGCCACGGTGCGTGCGGAACTGCTTACCATCCTCGATGAGATGCGTGAACTGCTAGACGCAGAAGACGCCGAGCGCAGCCACAACAACATGCGCCGCTGCGCGGGCTGCGGGTTCGCCGCGCACTGTGAAGAATCGCTGGCCTGAGGGCCGCATACACGGAAGAAATGTGCTATCATGGTGAGCCGTAACGATGTTACCGTCAAAATTAATGAGCGACTCCGTGGTCAGATCAGCGATGCGGCAATCGCTGCGTGGGCATTCGATCTCTTCTACTCCATTGAACAGGGCGAGGAAGAGGTAGACACCGAGAGTTGTGATGCCATCACTGATGCGCTCGATGAACTCATGTTTGCCGATGAGAAACCTTTCGCACTGGATGATGCCGACTTGTATCGGCTGATCACCCGCCTTGAATAGCCATGAAGATTCGACAACACCCGCGCATGCGCGACATTCTTGTGGGCGATGAGGTCTATTCCTACCCCCAGAAGCTCTTCGCCCGTGTCGCTGATGTGTTCCCCGCCGCTGTTTGCGTGAAGATCGGCATCCTCTCGCTCGACGACCGCCTTGAGATCACGCTCTCCCCCCAGCTCTGGCGCGCCGAAGATATTGAGAACCTCTCAGTCTGCCGTCACTGTGGCAGCCGCGAGAATATCCGTGCCGAGACGGGCACCGGGATACCTTTCCGCGTCTGTACGAGTTGTAGCCCGGTGGATGAGACAGCGCAGACGGCGGTGGCGGGAGTCTAGCACTAGCAGTTTGTCGGAGAGAACCGTGAATAGCGCATCACAAAGCCAAATCGGCTTTTTTGGAATATGGCTCTGTGACGCCCTAAACCCCACTCTCTCCGACAGGCTGCTAGAGGAGACCGATGCAATCGGTACTGAGTTTGTTTCGTCTGGGGATTGATGGCATCCTGCTGAACCCCCTGGCCTATCGCGATCAGCGAGATTCGCCGGACGGACTACGCCGAGGTTTCATACTCGTCGTGATGATTGGGCTGATCGTTGGTGTCGCCACTCTGATCGGCGATTTCGGCGAGTATGTGGCACAGCCAAGTACGGCGGCGATAACCAAAACCATCTACGACGGACTGCGCGCCATGCCCTGGTATGCCCAGGTGAGCACTGTCAACGCGCAGTTCCCCGCCCAGTTTGACCAAATTTTCGCTCAGGTCACTCAGGTTGTGCAGGTGGTCAGCGGCGGCGGCATCATCGGCAGCCTCGTCGGCGTGATCACCACCCCGCTGATAATGGTCGTGAGCTGGCTCTTTTTTGGCACGGCTGGGCATCTGATGGCCCGTACCCTCGGTGGTCGCGCCACGTTTACCCAAACCTTAGCCTGTACCGCTCTGGCCAGTAGCGTCAACCTTCTCAGTATCATCCAGGTTGTGCCCTTCGCCCAGGTGTCCGGCACGCTGCTGCTGGGGCTGGTGACCAGCTACGTGGCTATCCGCGTGGCCCACGAGCTGCCGCCGTGGCGCACGTTCTGGGCCACCATGCTCGGCCCGGTGATCCTGACTCTGATCCTCATTGCTCTGGCCTGCGTGATGCTCGTCCTCGCGCTTGGCACACTTGGCTCGGCACTACCGGGAGGCAGCTTGTGATTGATACGTTTAACGGTGCCCTCACCCTGAGCCAGACACTTTTCCACGGCATGCGTGAGGCACCAGATGTGGTACGTCGCGGGCTGACTCTTGTTCTGCTTGTGGGCCTGCTCGTGGGCGGTGTCCAGGCGATCAGCACCATGATCACCAACTCAAGCCCGGATCGGGTTATTGCTGATATTGAGACAACTCTGAATCAGAACATCCAGCAACAATCCCTCGCCGCAACCAGTGCCTCACAGCGCGAGGTGGTGCAGATGCTGAAAGAGAACAGCAAGGGGATTCTAAGTCTGGTGCGTGCAGTTATGGATCTGCCCACACCGCTCCCGCGCCCGGTAAGCGTGATCTTTCAGGGTCTCGGGCTGATGGCCAGTACACCCCTGAGTTACATGGGCAGCCTGATGCTCGCCGTGGTCTTCACCCATATCGCCGCCCAGCAACTCGGTGGCCAGGGTACGATCCAGCAGATGCTCGGTATGGGTGCGCTCTCGGTGGCTCCCCACGCGCTCGACGCTCTCAGCTTCATCCCGATGATTGGCTCAACCCTTGGTGTGATCGCTTGGGCCTGGGGGCTTGTCATCCTGGTGCAAACGACCAGTATCGCCCATCGCCTCGATAGCGGTCGGGCCACCCTGGCCGTGCTGCTCTACCCGCTGATTGGCGCTCTACTGGTACTCTTTGGCTGCTGCGCCTTCTTCCTCTTCGCCCTCGTCAGCGGAGGACGGTAGTTCGCCAATGTGCGCCTTACGGCGCAGCCTTTGCCACCAGAGCCAACTTCCGCCAAGGAAGGCTGCCAGCATAACCAGGATTGCCGCACCCGCACGGCTCAGTAGGTTGATCAGCGGCTTGGCGGTCACGGTAAAGAGCCATGCTGTCCCGTTGCTATCGTTCAGCATACCCCACGTGCCAAGGGCGAAGACGGCACAAACGCAGATCAGCACCGCCCCTCCATAGATCCGACGTAGTGTGTTGGTCGGGCGCGGTGGCGGCTCAGATAAGGCGTCAATCACCCGGCCCGCCAGCGCAGCGGGTGGCTCCAGCACCCGTGGCTGGCCGTAGCGTGCCAACAGACGGCGCGTCTCCACCTCATCTGCGGCCATCGCGTCATCATCGAGGGTTAGCTGGTTGTCTCCACGTCCCATAATTCTTCTCCATCGGCACCGAGAACATCGCGGAGCATCTTGCGCGCCCGGTGCAGCCGTGTCTTCACAGTGGCTTCAGTGAGGCTCAGGGCATCGGCGATCTCAAGGTAGGAGAGATCGTTCCAGTAGCGCAGCACCGTCACGCTGCGGTAGCTCTCAGGGAGTTGCTGAAGCGCTCGCTGGACGTGGCGCTGGCGCTCGCCCTCAAGGGCATTGCGCTCTGGGCTGGCCTCGCTGCTGGTAAGCCAGAAGGCAACATCGTCGAGGGTAATCCAGCTCAAGCGCCTCCGCCGTAGCCGATCAATACAGTAGTTTGAGCCAATCGTCAGCAGCCAGGTCACAAAACGCCTCCCCGGATCGTAACTGTCCAGGCGGCGGTAGGCTCGCAGAAATACCTCCTGCACGGCATCCTCAGACTCCTGGGCGTTGCCGAGCATGCGGTATGCCTGGTTGTAGACGGTACCCGTGTAGCGGATCACCAGATCGGCAAACGCGATGTGATCGCCAGCCTGGGCGCGTCGGGTGAGTTGCACCTCTTCGACTAGCAGATCCATGATGGACGCCCCGCTCTTGCAAATGTACGCACATGCGTCTCGAAGGTTTCATCTGACGGGCTTGCGACTTGCAGAACAACGCAGCATCGTGTACCATCATCAATGAAGTCGTTGACACTGGGGGCGCGACCGCCCGTACCTGGAATGTCCCCCGAGGCACATTGGGAGGGAAGAGTGGCAGGCAGCTACAACCGAGACCAGATCTGCGCCGCGCTGGCCGAGACTGACCCGGCATATAGCTTCTATCTCGATCTTGAGACCGGGCAAGTAGTGAAGGTTCCCGACACCGAGGCTACCCCGGAGGCAGAGGCGCTGCGCACGAGCGTCATGGATGGCTACGGAGATCGGTTCCGCTACATCCCTGGTGGCAACCCCGCACCCTCAGAAGCTGATGTACAGAGCTGGCTAGAGGCCGAGGGCATCTGAGCCGTTCGTGCAAAATGCAAAATGCAGGACGCTGCATTTTGCATTTTGCGTTGCCCATCATTTCTCGTAGGGTTTGCCCGCTGCGGCTGGCCCGACAGAGCGGCCAATCAGCCCTGCTAGGACGATGATCGTGAGGACGTAGGGCAGCATCTGCAAGAACTGGATCGGCACCGGCCCGCCAAATAGTTCCACTTTTAGGATCTGAAAGCGGATGCCGAGAGCCTCAGAGAAGCCGAAGAGCATTGCTCCCCCGAATGAGCCGAACGGCGTCCATTTGCCAAAGATCATCGCCGCCAGGGCGATGAACCCCTTGCCCGCTGTCATTCCATCGTCAAATCCCCCCACTTTCTCCAGTGAGAGCCACGCTCCGCCTAGCCCGGCGATCATCCCGCTTATGGCGATATTGATATAACGCGTGCGGCTTACGTTGATGCCGACCGTGTCGGCGGCGCGTGGGTTTTCGCCTACTGCCCGCGTGCGCAACCCCCAGCGCGTATACGAGAGAACCACGTGAGTCACCAGCACCAGCACCAGCATAATGAAGAAGATCGGCTTGCCGACAAAAAAGATCGGCCCGAGAATGGGGATGTCGCTGAGTCCGGGGATGGAGATCTCCGTCATGGTTGCCAAGCTCTGGGTGTGCCCCGACGCCTGCAAGATGTTGACTTGGGGGACAATATACTGACGCCGTAGGTAGCCAGTCATGCCGATTGCCAGGATGTTGATCACGGTGCCGCTGATGATCTGGTCGGTCTTAAAGCTGATCGAGAGCAGCCCATGAAGAAGGGCGATCAGTCCGCCGAGGAGAACAGCAGTGGCCACGCCCAGCCAGATGTTGCCGGTTGCCACATAGGTGGCAAAGCCAAAGCCTGCCCCGGTCAGCATCATGCCCTCAATGGCGATGTTGACCACCCCGCAGCGCTCGGCGTAGATCCCGGCCAGGGCACCCAGAGCAATGGGAGTCCCCAGGCGCAGTGTCTCACTGATCATCGTCACGGCGTTAGTCGGCTGTTTACCAGCGGCGACCCCAATCATAATGGCGGGAAAGAGCAGCACGGCGCTCGACCAGAGCAGCCACGTGCCAGCCACCTGCGCACGCGGCACAAGGGCAACGATGCCCGCGATGATATAAATAAGGGCGATAAGGGTAAGTGCAGGGGCAGTGGGTACGGGGAGCGGCGGCTGGTGGGCCATAAACAGAAGCCGGGTGACAAGGGGATTCTCGGCGCTCAACTGCGGCACAAAGGTCGTGAGCAGCAGTATGCCGACGAGGATGAAGAAACCAGCGATGACCATACGGCGGGTGACGCCCCGGCGGCGCTCGGGCATGAGGTCGTCCTTTCTCTGCACAACGCTGCGCCGGTATCATAGCACAAGATCGCGGCGGCTGGCCGATCTGCTATACTAGCGCCGCACGAGCAAGAGATTTCCCGTGTCCCGTTGCTTGAAAACTTAGGCTTGATCGAGTATGATCGGCGGCACGTGACCGACCGTATATAGTCCCTCCGTGCGTGACCATAACAACGGGCGTTTGAAGAGGCGTGAGCGACGCATTCACGTGAGTTACCCATGCGCGATTCGCGCACAACACCTGATGAAAATAGCCGCTGATGCCCGACTATCGCAATCCTCGTTGTAAGCTACCCAAGCCTTTAGACGGTACTCTCCGGCTAAAGCCTTGACTCCACGCGACAACCCCAAGAGGATTGCTTTATCGGCTATCGGCTATCGGTTGTCGGCTATTTTGCGCCTCATCTGGGTCTTCGTCTCTGAGGGGGAGCATCCGTGAACTTAACCCAGATCTGGCAGGCGACCCTTGGTGCCGTCCAGCTCCAAACATCGCGCCAGGATTTTGATACGTGGCTGCGCGGCACGGCACTGCTTGCGCTCGATGGTGGGCTCGCCACTGTCGGGACCGCCTCAACCTTCCACAAGGAGGGGCTTGAGAACCGCTTTATGGCGCCGGTGCGCCGCTCGCTGGGTGATGTGGTCGGCTACCCGGTGCAGGTGCAGGTGGTGATCGCCAATGGACAAAATAGTCGAGGCGAATCGTCCAATCCCGCCGCGCCTGGCGATGAGCTTGGCCCTAGTGAACGAGGAGCGGTGCAGCTCGATCTCTCAAGCGCGATGCGTACGGGGATGCTGAACCCGAAGTATACTTTCTCGCGCTTTATTGTCGGGTCGAGCAACCGGCTGGCCCATGCGGCGTGCCTTGCCGTGGCCGATAACCCTGGCCAGCACTATAACCCGCTCTTCCTGTATGGCGGGGTGGGGCTGGGCAAAACACATCTGCTCCACGCGATTGGGAATTACGTCCTCGACCGTGACCCCGAGATCAATGTGCTGTATGTGTCGAGCGAGAAGTTTACCAATGATATGATCAACGCCATCCGTCGGCAGCAGACAGAAGAGTTCCGTATGCGCTATCGGAATATTGATGTGCTGCTGATTGACGATATTCAGTTTATTGCTGGCAAGGAAGGCACGCAGGAGGAATTCTTTCACACCTTCAATACGCTCCACTCGGCGGCCAAGCATATTGTGATCAGCTCGGATAAGCCACCTAAGGCGATCCTGACCCTAGAGGAACGGCTGCGCTCACGCTTCGAGTGGGGTCTGATCGCCGATGTTCAGCCCCCCGACCTTGAGACACGCACGGCCATCCTGCGAACCAAGGCCGATCAGATGAACGTCGGTGTCCCCGATGATGTGATTGACTTTCTGGCGCATAAGGTCCAGAGCAATATCCGTGAGCTTGAGGGCAGCCTGAACCGGGTGGCCGCCTTCGCCGAGTTGCACGGCATACCAATCAGTGTCGAGATGGCCACGAGTACCCTCGCTGATCTGCTCGGTAATGTGCGCCGCCGCCGGATCACTCCTGACCAGATCATCGTTGCGGTCAGTGAACACTTTGGTGTGGACATCCGTGTGATGCAGGGTCGCGGTCGTTCGCGCAAGATTGTGGTGCCACGTCAGGTAGCGATGTATCTACTACGTGAGGAGACCGAGTGTTCCCTGGTTGATATTGGCAAGCTCCTCGGCGGACGCGACCATACCACCGTGATGCATGGCTGCGATAGGATCGCGGAAGAGATAAATGCTGATACCCGACTGCGCAATGAGGTCCTCGCGATCCGCGAGCGACTCTATTCTCAGGCGGTGTAGAGGAAGGCTCTCAAACGGGATTGAAACACACCTTTACGAAAATTTCACAGCCAACTTATAGTTTCTTGGCATAAACAGCATATAATTATTGATATCGTACTATAATACTGTCTGCGTTTCCTATCCCCCCCTCAGAGAGGAGGCATCTGCATGGACTATGACGATACCCATCGCCGGTCAATCGAAGATCCAGCCGGCTATTGGGGCGAGCTCGCCGAGGAGTTGCACTGGTATAAGCGTTGGGATACGGTTCTCGACGACTCGAAGGCTCCGTTCTACCGCTGGTTTGTCGGTGGTGAGACAAACATTTGCTACAACGCCGTTGATCGCCACGCCCTTGGATCCCGCCGTGGACAGGCCGCTATTATTTGGGAGAGCGCCGAGACGGGGCAGTCGCGCACGCTCACTTATTTTGAACTCTACCGCGAGGTTAATCGCCTTGCCGGTGTGCTGAAGAACCTCGGCGTCCAGAAGGGCGACCGGGTGATCATCTACATGCCGATGGTGCCAGAGGCGATCATTGGTATGCTCGCCTGTGTTCGCCTTGGCGCGATCCACTCCGTGGTCTTTGGCGGCTTCAGCATTACCTCGCTGGCCTCGCGTATTGACGACGCGGAGCCGGTTCTCATCCTGACCGCCGACGCCAGCATGCGCAAGGGGTTGCCCGTCCCGCTCAAGGATATTATTGACAAGGCTCTCGATGCCGCCGAGGGCAAGAGTGTGCGCAATGTGCTGGTGTTTAACCGCGATCTCGTGGCCTGCGAGATGAAAGAGGGTCGCGACCTCGACTGGACCGAGCAGTTGGCGAAGCACGGCGAGAAGTATGTCGAGCCTACCCGCGTCGCTAGCACTGATCCGTCCTATATCCTCTACACCTCAGGCACCACCGGCAAGCCCAAGGGTGTGGTGCGCGACACCGGCGGCTATATGGTGGCCCTCCACGCCAGCATGAGCCAGATCTACGCCTGTGGCGACGGCGATGTCTATTGGTCTACGTCGGATATTGGCTGGGTGGTAGGCCACTCCTACATCGTTTATGGGCCGCTGCTCAAGGGTGTGCCCACCGTGGTCTACGAGGGTCGCCCTGATCACCCCGATCCTGGTGTCTGGTGGCGGGTGATTGAGAAGTATGGCGTCACCCACGTCTTCACTGCGCCCACGGCCCTGCGCGCCCTGCGCAAATTCCCCGACCAGTGGATGAAGGATAGCGACATTAGTTCGATGCGCCTGCTCTACGCTGCCGGCGAGCCGCTCGATGCGCCGACCTACCAGTGGGCCAGCGAGACTTTTGGCGTGCCGGTGATTGATCACTACTGGCAGACCGAGAGCGGCTGGAGCATGCTCACTAATCCGGTCGGCGTCGAGATGCTGCCGATCAAGGCGGGATCGCCTACCAAGGCATCCTTCGGCCACTTCCTTGAGGTGGTTGATCCTGACGGCAACCCGGTGGAGCGCGGTGAGAAGGGCTTCTTGGTTGACCACGGCCCCCTGCCGCCCGGTATGCTGACGACCCTCTGGAACGACGATGATCGCTATGTGCAGAGCTACTGGGGGCACTTTAAGGATAAGTTGCTCTATATGACCGGCGACTACGCCATCCAAGACGAGGATGGCTACGTCTGGATGCTCGGTCGCGCCGACGAGGTGCTGAACGTGAGCGGGCACCGCCTGGGCACCCGCGAGATCGAGGAGATTGTGGCTGCGCACCCGGCGGTGGCCGAGAACTGCGTGATCGGTGTGCGCCACGAGCTCAAGGGCGAGGGCGTACTGGTGGTGGCCGTACTCAAGCAGCACGTCACCCCGGCGGAGCAAGACGGTGTGGCCCGTGGGATTCGCACGATGGTGCGCGAGCGAATTGGTCCGATTGCCAGCCCCGACGCCATTCACTTCGTCAACATGCTGCCCAAGACCCGCAGCGGCAAGATCATGCGCCGTGTGATCCGCGCTGTCTACCAGGGCGACAACATCGGCGACCTGAGTACGATTGAGGACGGTGCCACCGTTGATATGGTTCGCGACGCCGTGGATATGCTCAAGGGCGAGCTGTAGATGTGATCTGCTCTCACCCCCAGCCCCCTCTCTCTGAACGGGAGAGGGGGAGTCATTCCCGCCATACGTGTTGGATTTTTGAAAAATCCCACATCCCTTATAATCCGTAAGCGTCTATCCAGAGGAACAAGGAGGTTACCCCATGTCCGAGAGCCACGATGTGGTTGGCCCACAGACCAGTCAGGTCTATCACCCGAGTGAGGCTATTGTTGAGAATAGCAACGTGATGGCCTACGCCCGATCAAAGGGTTTCTCCAGCTACGATGAGCTGTACAAATGGACTCTCACCAATAACGAAGATTTCTGGACCGATATGGCGAACCAGCTTGAGTGGTTCAGCCCCTGGGAGAAGGTTGTTGACGAGAGCAACGCACCCTTCTACAAGTGGTTCACTGGCGCGAAGACGAATATCGTCCACAATGCGATTGACCGCCACCTGAAGACATGGCGCAAGAATAAGCTCGCCTTGATCTGGGAGGGTGAGGACGGCACCCATCGCACCTTCTCTTTCTTCAAGCTCAACCGCGAGGTAAGCAAGATCGCCAACGTCCTCAAGAGCATGGGCGTCAAGAAGGGCGATATTGTCACGATCTACATGCCGCGCATCCCTGAGTTGATGTTCAGCATGCTCGCCTGCGCCAAGATCGGCGCGGCCCACTCGGTGGTCTACGGCGGGTTCTCCGAAGCCGCTCTGGCCGACCGCCTGGCCGATGCCAAGAGCAAGGTGCTGATCACCGCCGACGGCGGTTACATGCGCAACAAAATCATCGAACTGAAGAAGATCGTTGATGAGGCGCTCTCGCGCACCCCCACCGTACAGACCTGTCTGGTGTTTAAGCGCACCGGCCACAAGGTCGAGATGGTGCAGGGCCGCGATCTCTGGATGCACGATCTGCTCCACCTGCCGATTGCCAATGTTCCCTGCGAGACCGAGCAGGTAGACTCCGAGGAAATGCTGTTTATCCTCTACACCTCGGGCACCACCGGCAAGCCCAAGGGCGTCGTTCATACCCACGGCGGCTATCAGGTTGGAACCAGCACCACCCTGCGCTATGTCTTCGATGTTAAGGACGAGGATCGCTACTGGTGCGCTGCCGACCCAGGCTGGATCACCGGTCACTCCTTTATCGTCTACGCGCCTCTGCTCTGCGGCGTTACCTCGGTGATGTACGAGGGTGCGCCGAATTACCCCTATCCCGACCGCTGGTGGCAGATTGTGGCCCGCCTTGGGGTGACGATCCTCTACACGGCTCCTACTGCTATCCGTGGTCTGATGCGCTTTGGCGAGCTGTGGCCCAGTCGCCACAACCTCAGCAGCCTGCGATTGCTCGGCTCGGTGGGCGAGCCGATTAACCCCGAGGCATGGAAGTGGTTCTATGAAGTGATCGGTAACAGCAACTGCCCGATTATGGATACCTGGTGGCAGACCGAGACCGGCCACTTTATGATCACGCCAACCCCGGTGACGCCACTCAAGCCCGGATCGGCTACCAAGCCCTTCCTTGGCATGGATATTGATGTGGTTCACGATGATGGCTCGTCCTGCGCACCCAACGAGGATGGCCTCCTCGTGATCAATCGCCCCTGGCCCGGGATGATGCGCAGTATCCTCAACGATCCGCAGCGCTACGTGGAAACCTACTGGTCGCGGATGAAGGGGATCTACGCTGCCGGCGACAGCGCCCGCAAGGACGAGGATGGCTACATCTGGGTGATTGGTCGTCTCGACGATGTGATCAAGGTGTCGGGCTATCGCCTGGGCACCGCCGAGGTTGAGAGTGCCCTGGTCAGCCACCCGGCGGTGGCCGAGGCAGCGGCCATCGGCCTGCCCCATGAAGTGAAGGGCAACGCTATCCACGCCTTTGTGATGCTGCGCACCGGCTTTGAGGGCAGCCACGATCTGGAGGAGAAGTTGCGCGCCCACGTCGGCCACGAGCTTGGCCCCATCGCTCGCCCCGATGCGATCACCTTCGTGCCCTCGCTGCCGAAGACCCGCTCGGGCAAGATCATGCGCCGCGTGCTCAAGTCCCGCGCCCTCGGCCTGCCGGACGGTGACATCTCCACGATGGAGGAGTAGTCCCAATAAAAAAAGCGCGGAGGCGACGATGTCGCCTCCGCGCTTTTTTTATTGGGACTACAAATGAATAATCAACTCCATCAGCTTACGCCGATAGGATGCACTGGCTACCTTCGTCCAGCGGGTGGTGAGGGCGTCGGACAACGCCTTGCGCTGAGACTCGCGCAGTGAGAGGTAAGCTACTGAGGCGGCCCGGGCATCCCCACCGATGTCGGCGGACGCCAGAGTTGATCCCGCCACCTCCACATCATTAAGCGCGCCCAGCTCATCCTGAAAGGAGGCCAACTGCGTAACAACTGAATCGGCCCGTTCGCCAAAGCTCTCGGCGAACAGCTCCAGCACGTAGCGCAGCTTCTTGGCGGCGATACGCATAGCGTGCATCGGCGTACCCTCCAGCGGAATACCATTACGGTCGTGGGCGCGCAGTTCCTCGTAGTGGCGCCAGATCGTGCTGCCCGCCAGATCACGCACGTGCGGGGCATCATCCCAGCCTGCGCTGTGGTTCATCAGTCTGGCGAAAGTGAACTTAAAGGCGGCGTATCCATCGCTATTGAGCAGGTCAATCAGGCCAGCATGCGCCCTGTCCCGCTCGGTAGACAGGGCGGCGGCGAGATCATCAAGCCCGGCGCACAGCTCTTCCGGCAGCAGGGCGCGATTATTGGCGAGGTGGGCAATCAGCACATCGTGGTCGCGCACGACACCGGCGGCGAGGGCGAGACGGCGGATCATCTTCTGGGCCGGGCGCAGTTCCGTAGTAGGGGCAACCGGGGCCAGCAGGCGCAAGGTAGCCCGTAGGCGGCGCGAGGCCACGCGCAGGGCGTGGATGTCTTCAATGTCACGGTCGGCCCGCACCGCACGTTCAGCGGAAAGCATCCGCCGCAGGTGACGCCGCAGCAGCACGCGGCCCAACTCGGCGAGGGGCGCGTCCGGCGCGGCATACCAGAGCGGCAGCAACGGACGTTCCTCGCCCGCTTCCCCCATCTCCTGCTCGGGAGATGGGGGAAGATCCGTCTTGGCGCACGAAACAATCAGCGCATCGCCAAACATCCTGTACCAGAGTTCGGCCTTGGCAATAGCCTGCATACCATCGGCGGCGGCGTGCGGCCCCTCCAGCACCAGAGTAAGGCCGGCATCGCCCGGTTCAAGCGTGAGCAGGCATGTCGCCTGCGACTGACTGTTATCCAGGCCATCGGCCACCCGCAGGATAGCAGAAAGCTGAAGCGCCAGGGTCTGGCCCTTCTTGCCCAAACCAAGAAAACTCGGCTCCTGCTCCGGGCGCACCTTCTTGCGGTGAAGAGCCACCATACACGCGACAATCGCTTGGTCGCGCTGGCCGAGCCCATCTATCGTTTGGCGCAGCACAATATCGCGACCCACCAGATGGTGCTGGGGCGGGTCGGTGGTCATGCCCACATTGTGCAGCAGCGCGCCGATCTCAAGCAGCCTGCGGGCACCGGTGGGCAGCCCGTAGTGCTTGGCCACTGCATCGAAGATCGTTAGGGCGAGATCCGCGACGTAGCGAGCGTGGGAGAGATCAACGTGGTAGGATTCGAGGAGACCAGCGACATGAACCATTATTTTCTCCTCAATGACTCTCGATGAGTGCAAGACCGCGTTGAAGTTTTGATTGTGGCTCGGGCCGCAGGTCAATATGTTCGCGCAGGGCCGTGGCAATGGCGGCCAGATCGGACTCTGCACCCGCAGGGAGCAGCTCAATTTCCAGTTCGCTGAAGGGTACATCGCGGCCATCCACGTGGAACACCCCGTGGTCAAGGCAGATCTCGGCCACATCCTGGCCCCGATAAGAGGCATAGATCAGATCACGCCGGGTGACAATCGTGAGAGTGGGCAGTAACGGGGCTGACCCAATCAGCGCCAAGGCCAGTTCACGGGCCGGACTAGCGGGCCACGTGTGCGGATCGGGGTCGCCGTGAGCAAACTCATACTCGGCGCGACGATGCAGACCCTCGCTCACTTCAGCCGGCCCCTTGAGGGTGACGAGGGTGCGATCACCGACCTCGCGCAGACGCAGGCCATAGCGAGCTTGGCCGAGGCGTCGGTCAGCCGTATCAAAGTAGCGGTTCTGCTGACGCTCAGGCTCAGGCTCAGCGCGCAGCGTATAGGTATGCAACTGGCGTAGCCCAGCAACGATCCTCAGATCCGCGCCGCTCACGGCGTACTTCGCCTCAACTTCCATGACGATCCTCCCCGGACGTACACGTCAAACCACAGATCTAGCCCATATGAATGCTATGCATTGGACACTCAGCATAACACATGTTGTACTATTCTGACTAAACAGTCAGTCCGACCCCCTCACCCCCTGCCCCCTCTC
>Ga0208376_1000370_pt1 | contig 14058 bp, 12 predicted proteins | sample CryBogmetaGMA25M_FD_184548 | JGI IMG/M metagenome (GOLD analysis project Ga0208376, IMG submission 184548) | Freshwater microbial communities from Crystal Bog, Wisconsin, USA - MA2.5M (SPAdes) | ecosystem: Environmental > Aquatic > Freshwater > Lake | place: Crystal Bog, Wisconsin, USA...
GCAAAAGATATGATTGATGCATTCTTTGATCGAATTGGGCACTCTCTTGAAGCAGGTGTTGAAGTAAAGATTTCTGGCTTTGGTAATTTTCAGTTGCGCAATAAATCGGCTCGTCCTGGCCGAAATCCAAAAACAGGTCAAATGATTCCTATAGCGGCAAGACGTGTAGTTACTTTTCATGCAAGTCAAAAGCTTAAAGATGTAGTGGAGTCACATGCTAGAGAAAACCGAGTTTGATGCTAGCTCGGCACTCCCGAGCTCTCAACTTCCCCCGATCCCTGCTAAACGCTATTTCACTATTGGTGAGGTAGCCGATTTATGTGGCGTGCGCTCTCATGTTCTGCGTTACTGGGAGCAAGAGTTCTCCCAGCTTAGCCCCCAAAAGCGCCGTGGTAATCGCCGTTACTACCAGCACCATGAGGTAGTGTTAATTCGTAAGATTAGAGCGCTTTTGTATGAAGAGGGCTTTACGATCAGCGGGGCAAGAAATCGCCTTGAAGAAGTTCGTGGTGAATTGCGTCTTCGTGATGAACTACAGGCAGTTCTGCAAATTCTCTCTAAATAGTAGCTGATACAATTTCGTCTTTCGTCGGGGCGTAGCGCAGCCTGGTAGCGTACATGCATGGGGTGCATGTGGTCGGAGGTTCAAATCCTCTCGCCCCGACCACCTTCCTTTGATGGTTTAATTTATTCCATGACAAACACCACATCCCCCACCTCAAAGAGCAAAGATTTAGACCCAAATCAAATCAGTTACTTTGGCCTTAACATTCCATTCTTAGATCACTTGGGAGTTGTTCCTGAGTATGCGCAAGACGGTAAATCGCGTATCAGTCTTGATCTCAAGCCCGAATTTACAAATAGCTTTGCAGTTGCTCATGGTGGTTTGATCATGACCTTGCTTGATTTTGCTATGGCAGCTGCAGCTCGAAGCGCGGCCAATCATCCGCTGGGTGTGATTACTATTGATATGACGACTAGCTTCTTACGTCCTAGTATTGGCAAAATCGTAGTGGAGGGCACCGTATTAAAGGCCGGTAAAACCCTCAATTACTGCGAGGCAGTCGTACTCAATGCAGCCGGTGAAGTATGTGCAAAATCCAGCGGTACATTTACCTTGAGAAGGTAATATTCATAATAAATTCACCATAATCACTCATAATATTTATAATGATTATGCTCTATTAATCAAATTATTAAAGCATTGAAACTTAGGGGTTATTATTTAATATAATAGATATTGAGTAATTTATATATAATCAATACTTCAATAGCATTTAGACTATTTAATAACCAAATATTCGGAGAAAAATCCATGTCTTCATATAAAGACCTTTTGGCACAGCGTGAGCAGCTAGATAAGCAGATTAAAGAGGCAATTGCCCGGGAAAAGTCTGACGGCATTGTCAAGGCTAAATTAATTATTGAACAATATGGTTTAAGTGCTTCAGACTTGTTTAGTCGTAAGGCGGGGCTGAAAAGCGGAGGCGGGAAGGTAGCTCCTAAATACCGTAATCCATCTACTGGTGATACTTGGACTGGACGTGGTAAGGCGCCTAAGTGGATAGAGGGTAGAGACCGCAGCACTTATCTGATCTGAGCCCCTCAGTTACATGACAAAAAGGCCGCAAATGCGGCCTTTTCTTATTTTCCCGAATCCTAGGCGCACTTTCTGCCTAAAGCTTCTACAAATAAAGGCTCCAATAACTGGTTTCGATCACCCTGAAGCCAAGTTTGATCATTTTCAGAGCTAGTGGCAGGGTAGGCAATAATGAGTGGATTGAGGTCAATTAGGCCATTTTCAAGCTCATGCTTGATATTTTCAGTCAACTGAGGCCTTTGACCATTATTTTCATCGGCGAGGGCCACAACCCCAGGATGAAGCTTAATAAAACCTTCATCTACTAGAATAGGTATCCTCTGTGTGTCCTTGTTTTTACTAAGATAATGTATCAGGTGTACCTGTTCAACTGGGGGTATTAAGGCATCTAAAAAGATCAAATCTGGTGAGATGGATACCGCCTTCATGAGACCCTCTAAGCTATCTACAGCGACCTCCATTTCTACCTTAAGTTGCCAATCCTGAATGGACTCAAGTAAATCCTCGCTATTTTCAATTCTCCTAAATATACCAATGGCAATGCAATTTTGGCTCGTTTTTTGGCGCATGGCCCTCTTTCTTCTCTGTAATTGCTGCTCTAGAGAGCTTGCCAGTATTCGTCGGTGCCCACCCCGCGTTTTCCAGGCTACCAACTCTCCTAATTCCACCATCTTTTGAACGGTTCCTAGGGATACCTGCAAAATCTTGGCGCTCTGCCTGGTGCTGAGATATTCCATATCTGAAGTAACAGTTTTCATAAATCCCCTTAATGTCATTAATTCATTTGAAGATTTAGAGAATAAGAATCAAATAGAGATGAATCTGTCGGTGAATCTTTAAAGCCAGGTAGGAAACTTCTTATTCATTACTACTTCATAGGGAAATACCCCCAAAACCTTTGAAATCAGGGAAAGTCCTTTATATAGCAGTGGTTAATCGTGTTAAATTAGAGGGGTAGTAACAGTATTTGCACAGATCAATTCGCGAAACGGTAGAGCCGCGTAACGAATGGTTATAACCACAGTTTTTAATCGGGAAACCCGATGAAAGGTGAGCATCATGATGCAGGAATCAAGGGATAGTTCCTATCTCTTTGGCGGTAACGCCCCCTATGTAGAGGAACTCTACGAATCCTATTTACGCGATCCAGCTTCTGTAGAAGCCCATTGGCGAACTTATTTTGATAATGTCAAACAAGTCCCTGCTGTCGATGGCTCATCTCGAACTGACATTGCCCATGCGCCTATCGTTGCATCTTTTGCAGAACGTGCAAAGCAAGGACCTATTCGAACTATTTCTGATTCGGCTGACTCCGCGCTGGGACGTAAACGCGTTGCAGTTCAGCAGTTAATCGCGGCGTATCGTAACGTCGGTAATCGTTGGGCAAATATTGATCCTTTGAAGCGTACAGAACGCCAGGACATTCCTGAATTAGATCCCGCTTTCTACGGATTTACTGATGGCGATATGGATATCGTCTTCAACACCAGTAATACATTCTTCGGCAAAAACGAAATGTCACTGCGCGATTTGCTGCAGGCATTGCGTGAGACCTATTGCGGCACTATCGGTGCTGAATATATGTTTATTACCGATCAAAAGATTAAAAAGTGGTGGCAAGAAAAATTAGAGTCTATTCGCTCAAAGCCCTCATTTAATGTCGATAAAAAGCGCCATATTCTGGACCGCGTGACTGCAGCAGAAGGATTAGAGCGGTATCTTCAGGCTAAATATGTCGGTCAAAAAAGATTCTCCCTTGAAGGTGGCGACAGCTTTATAGCTTGCATGGATGAGGTCATTCATGAGGCGGGCGCTGTGGGTGTTCAAGAAATCGTGATTGGGATGGCCCACCGTGGTCGTCTTAATGTCTTGGTGAATACGCTGGGCAAAATGCCCAAGGACTTATTTGCTGAGTTTGAGCATAAGGGCCCAGAAACTTTGCCTGCTGGCGATGTGAAGTATCACCAAGGTTTCTCAAGCGATATTTCAACGCCATCTGGTCCAGTCCATGTTTCTCTAGCGTTTAACCCTTCCCATCTTGAGATTGTGAATCCGGTTGTAGAGGGCTCAGCACGCGCTCGAATGGATCGACGTGGGGATATGTTGGGTCAACAGGTATTGCCAGTTCTGGTTCATGGTGATGCTGCAATTGCTGGTCAGGGCGTGATGCAAGAAACTTTGGCGATGGCTGAGGTGCGCGGATACTCGACCGGTGGCACATTGCATATTGTGATTAATAACCAAATTGGTTTTACAACCTCTGATCCACGTGACCTCAGGTCAAGTCTGTATTGCACAGACATTATGAAAATTATTGATGCACCCGTATTGCATGTGAATGGTGATGACCCTGAGGCAGTGGTATTAGCGACTCAGCTGGCGATCGAATTCCGTACACAGTTCCACAAGGATGTGGCGATCGACATTGTTTGCTTCAGAAAATTAGGCCATAACGAGCAAGATACTCCGTCAATGACACAGCCTCTGATGTACAAAATCATCGCCGCTCATCCTGGTACACGCAAGCTCTACGCCGACAAGCTCGAGGCAGAAGGCTCATTGCCTGCTGGCACAGGCGATGAGATGGTAAAGGGATATCGTGCTGCGATGGATGCAGGTATTCAGACTTCCGATCCAGTGCTTAGCAACTACAAGGGCAAGTTCTCGGTTGACTGGTCACCATTTTTGAATAAAAAATGGACTGATGAAGCCGATACCGCTATTCCTCTTACTGAATGGAAGCGCTTGGCCGAACGCATTTCTACTCCGCGCGAAGGTTTCAAAGTACATCCGCTGGTCGAGAAGGTATTAAATGACCGTGCTGCTATGGGGCGTGGTGAAGTGAATATCGACTGGGGTATGGGCGAGCACATGGCTTTTGCGTCCCTGGTTGCAAGCGGCTACCCAGTGCGACTTTCTGGCGAAGATAGCGGCCGCGGAACCTTTACTCATCGTCATGCAGTTTTACATAATCAAAACCGCGAGAAGTGGGATACCGGTATTTATATTCCATTGCGTCATGTTGCCAAAGACCAAGCACCATTTCTGGTAATTGACTCGATCTTGTCAGAAGAGGCAGTACTTGGTTTTGAATATGGCTATGCTTCTGCTGAACCAAATACATTGACGATCTGGGAAGCACAGTTTGGTGACTTTGCTAACGGAGCGCAAGTGGTGATTGACCAATTTATTGCCTCTGGTGAGGTGAAATGGGGCCGCGCTAATGGCTTGGTCATGATGTTGCCTCATGGTTATGAGGGTCAAGGCCCAGAGCATTCGTCTGCGCGTCTTGAGCGCTTTATGCAATTGTGCGCTGATACCAATATGCAGGTCATTCAGCCTACAACTGCAGCACAGATTTTCCACGTGTTGCGTCGTCAAATGATTCGTCAGTTCCGTAAACCGTTGATCTTGATGACTCCTAAATCATTGCTTCGTAATAAAGAGGCTGCATCACCTTTATCAGAATTTACTAAAGGTGGATTCCAAACCATTATTGGTGAGCGTGATGATGCGATCGATGCTGAACAAGTTACTCGTCTGATTATGTGTTCGGGTAAGGTTTATTACGACCTAGTGAAACAACGTGCAGAGAAAAAGATTACTGATGCTGCCATTATTCGCTTGGAGCAGTTGTATCCATTTCCACATAAGGCTTTGACAGCTGAGTTGAAGAAGTATCCAAAAGTAGAAGAGATTGTTTGGTGTCAGGATGAGCCACAAAACCAAGGCGCTTGGTTCTTCGTACAGCACAATATTTTGGAGAATATGTCTGATGGCATGAAGTTGGCTTATGCAGGTCGTCCTGCCTCAGCCTCGCCTGCTTGCGGATATGCGCATCTTCATCAAGAACAGCAAAAGTCTTTATTGAATGCGGCATTTGCCAAACTAAAAGGTTACGTGATAACGAAATAATTATCGCCATCACTCAACATACATATATAACTAGGATTAATCATGGCTATTTTTGAAGTTAAAGTTCCACAACTCTCTGAATCTGTTGCTGAAGCAACATTATTGCAATGGAAAAAGAAAGTTGGCGACGCTGTTGGTCAAGATGAGATCTTGATCGAAATTGAAACCGACAAGGTTGTTCTCGAAGTGCCGGCACCCTCAGCAGGTGTTCTGACTGAAATTGTTGTTGGTGATGGCGGCACTGTGGTTGCCGAGCAATTGATCGCTAAGATTGACAGCACTGCAGTTGCTTCAGCGGCACCTGCTGCCGCTCCAGCGGCTACACCAGCAAAAGCAGCAGCACCAGTAGCACCAGCAGCGAAAGCGTCTGGCGCAGCAGCGTCTCCCTCGGCTGCAAAGATCCTGACAGAAAATAATGTCAGCACTACTCAAGTAGCTGGTTCTGGTCGTGATGGCCGCATCACCAAAAGCGATGCATTAAATGCGGCTGCTGGTGGTGCAAAGTCTGCTCCTATTACTAGTGCACCAATTCCAATGGGTAGCCGCCCAGAAGAGCGTGTTCCAATGAGCCGCTTGCGTGCTCGCATTGCCGAGCGTTTACTTGAGTCACAAGCAAACAACGCGATATTGACTACTTTCAACGAAGTCAATATGGCTCCAGTGATTGCAATGCGTAACAAGTACAAAGATCAATTTGAAAAAGTCCACGGTGTGAAGCTCGGCTTCATGTCTTTCTTTGTTAAAGCAGCTACACATGCTTTGAAGAAATTCCCACTCTTGAATGCTTCTGTCGATGGTAATGACATTGTTTACCACGGCTACTTCGATATCGGTATCGCTGTCAGCTCACCACGTGGCTTGGTGGTACCAATTCTGCGTGACGTTGATCAAATGAGCTTGGCTGATATTGAGAAGAAGATTGCCGAGTACGGTGTTAAGGCCCGCGAAGGTAAGTTGTCAATTGAAGAGTTGACTGGCGGTACTTTCTCCATCTCTAACGGTGGTGTTTTTGGTTCTATGCTTTCAACCCCAATCATCAACCCACCACAATCTGCAATTTTGGGCATCCACGCTACTAAAGAGCGTGCTGTGGTTGAGAATGGTCAAGTGGTTGTTCGACCAATTAACTACCTTGCCTTGTCATATGATCACCGCATCATTGATGGCCGTGAGGCTGTGCTTGGTTTAGTTGCGATGAAGGATGCTCTAGAAGATCCATCACGTCTTCTCCTAGATTTGTAAGAAGGGAAGATCATGAGCCAAGCTTTTGATGTACTCGTCATTGGTGGTGGCCCTGGTGGCTACATCGCCGCAATTCGTGCAGCGCAACTCGGTTTCAAAGTTGCCTGCGCAGAATCACATAGCTACGATGACCCTAAAGGTGAGCCACGCTTAGGCGGCACTTGTTTGAATGTCGGCTGTATTCCATCCAAGGCCCTGTTGGCATCTTCTGAAGAGTTCGAGAAGATTGGTCATCAGGCTGCAGATCATGGCATTAAAGTTGGGGCTGTCAGCATTGATTCTAAGAAGATGGTTGCACGTAAGGATGACATCGTCACGAAAATGACCGGTGGTATTCAGTATCTATTCCGCAAGAACAAGATCACTTTATTAAAAGGCCATGCGTCTTTTGTAGGTAAAGATGCTGATGGTTACCAAGTGAAGATTGATGGCAAAGATAAGGATACTGTTACAGCAAAGAATGTGATTATTGCAACAGGCTCTAAAGCGCGTCATTTGCCTGGCCTGACTGTAGACAATGTGCTAATTTGCGACAACGAAGGTGCTTTGAAGTTCGATTCAGTGCCTAAGAAACTTGGTGTGATTGGTGCTGGTGTTATTGGTTTAGAGCTTGGTTCTGTTTGGCGTCGTTTGGGCTCTGAAGTGACGGTGCTCGAAGCATTGCCAACCTTCTTGGCAGCTTGCGATCAAGGTATTGCCAAAGAAGCGCTAAAGCTTTTTGTTAAGCAGGGCCTAAACATCAATATGGGTGTGAAGATCGGCGACGTAAAAGCCGATAAGAAGGGTGTTGTAGTGAACTACATTGACAGCGCTGGTAAGGCTGTAAAGTTGGAGTGCGATCGCTTAATCGTTTCTGTTGGGCGTATTCCCAACACTGACAACTTGGGCTTAGATAAGATCGGTCTCAAAGTAGATGACCGTGGCTTCATTCCAATTGATGACCATACTTGCGCTACAGCTGCTCCTGGTGTTTATGCTGTAGGGGACGTAGTTCGTGGACCAATGTTGGCACATAAAGCAGAAGACGAAGGTGTTTTGGTTGCTGAAGTGATTGCTGGTCAAAAGCCCCATATCGACTACAACTGCATTCCTTGGGTAATCTACACTGATCCAGAAATTGCTTGGGTTGGTAAGACAGAGCAAGCCCTTATTGAGGCTGGCATTGCATACAAGGCTGGTCAATTCCCATTTGCTGCAAATGGCCGTGCTTTGGGCATGGGCCGCGCTGATGGTTTTGTTAAAGTACTGGCCGACGCCAAGACTGATGAAATTCTCGGTGTACACATCATTGGACCAAATGCTTCCGATTTAATTGCTGAAGCGGCTGTTGCAATGGAATTTAAAGCAGCAGCTGAAGATATTGCACGTATCTGTCATCCACATCCAAGCTTGTCAGAAGTGATGCGCGAAGCAGCATTAGCGACGGATCAACGCGCATTAAATATGTAATTGAAAACGATTGAGTTTTATCAGCAAGAGTTAAAGGCGCGCGGGTATCATAGCGATCCCGCGCAGCTTCGTGCTATTGAGCGCTTGCAGCAGTGCGAAGATGAGTGGATTGCCTATAAAGAAATCCGTAGTAATAACTTCAAAAAAGCACTCTTTAAGCCCGACTTGCCGCAAGGTCTCTATTTATGGGGCGGGGTAGGTAGAGGCAAATCCTTCTTAATGGACTGCTTTTATGCGGCGTCTCCATTGGAAAAAAAGATCCGCATTCATTTTCATGAGTTCATGCGTGAAGTACATCGTGAGTTGCATGAGCTCTCAGGTTTATCTGATCCATTAGATGAGCTTGCTAGAAGAATTTCTAATCGCTATCGCTTGATTTGTTTTGATGAGTTTCATATCAACGATATTGCTGATGCAATGATTTTGTATCGCCTATTAAGTGCGCTTTTTGAGGATCGAGTGCAATTTGTGATGACCTCAAATTATCGCCCTGATCAGCTTTATCCAAATGGCTTGCATCGTGATCGCTTAATCCCGGCAATTAAATTACTAGAAGAAAAGCTAGAGGTTTTGAATGTTGATGCAGGTAATGACTACCGCCGTATACAGATGGCACAAGTAGAGGCCTATTTAACTCCAGCCAATGCAGAAACGCAGACTAGATTAGGTCAAATGTTCCAGACTCTCATTGGTAATCAAAAAGAGAAGCGTATGCCTGTACTCAATATTGAGTCTCGCGAATTACGGCCTTTGCATATGGCTGATGGAGTGGTGTGGTTTGATTTTCAAACTTTATGTTGTGGCCCTCGTTCTCAGAATGACTATCTCGAGATTGCCAAGCAGTTTCATACTGTAATTCTGTCTGGTGTACCTTATATGCCGCCCAGAATGACGAATGAGGCACGTCGCTTTATTTGGTTAATTGACGTTTTATATGACCATAAGATCAAACTCATTATTTCGGCTGAAGTGCCGGCCCCTGATTTGTATACAGAAGGCCAAATTACCGCCGAGTTCTCTAGAACCGTATCCCGCTTGATTGAAATGCAGTCTCGCGACTACCTTGATGCACCGCGTCGGGTAATTGATACCAGCTTGACCTAAAATAGGGTCATGACTAATTTTTCGCCCCTTAACGCAGATTTGCATTGCCATTCAGTTGTTTCTGATGGCACTTTAACGCCCGAAGCCCTTGCGGAGCGAGCAAAAGCAAATGGCGTTAACTTGTGGGCGTTAACTGATCATGATGAGCTCGGTGGACAGCGGCGTGCACGTGCTGCAGCAAGTGCGCTCAATATGGATTATCTTGGTGGAGTAGAAATATCTGTCACTTGGATGGGGCAGACCATTCACATTGTGGGACTTGGTATTGATGCTGACCATGTTGGAATTCTAGAGGGTCTTCGCCGGACTCGTGAAGGCCGTGGCAATCGCGCTAAGATGATGGCTGAACAATTGCTAAAAGCAGGCATCCCTGGTGCCTATGAAGGTGCATTGCATTACGCTGGTAATCATGACCTTATTTCTCGAACACACTTTGCGCGCTTTTTAGTAGAGCAGGGTATTTGTAAAGATACAGAGCATGTATTCAAGAATTATTTAGTTGAGGACAAGCCAGGCTATGTAGCTCATATGTGGGCTAAGTTAGATGACGCAGTCGCCTGGATTAAGGCTGCTGGAGGTGTTGCAGTGATTGCACATCCCGGTCGTTATAACCTGAATGCCATGCAGATGGATGAACTTTATAAGCACTTTAAGGATATTGGGGGACTGGGTATCGAAGTCATTACTGGAAGTCATAGTCCTGACCAGTATCAAACCTATGGAAAGATTGCCCAACAATATGGGTTTTTAGCTTCTCGCGGATCTGACTTCCATGATCCAGATGAAAGTCATATTGATCTTGGTAATTTGCCACATCTTCCAGACCACCTTACACCGGTATGGTCTGCATTTCATTAATTCATTAATCACAAAGATAAAGACTAAAGATGTTTGCTGAACGCGTTCTCTCTGGTATGCGACCTACGGGTAATTTGCATCTTGGCCATTACCATGGTGTGCTCAAGAACTGGGTGCGCTTGCAGTCTGAGTATCCATGTTTCTTTTTTGTCGCCGATTGGCATGCCTTAACTACTCATTACGAAACCCCTGATGTGATTGAGCAATCTGTCTGGGATATGGTGATTGATTGGTTGGCTGCTGGTGTAGATCCAAACCAATCAACTTTGTTTATTCAGAGCAAGGTGCCAGAGCATGCAGAACTGTTCTTACTACTCTCCATGGGAACCCCATTGGGCTGGCTTGAGCGGGTGCCGACCTACAAGGACCAGATTGAAAAATTAAAAGAAAAAGATCTACAGACATATGGTTTCTTAGGTTACCCCTTGTTGCAAGCAGCAGATATTCTGATTTATCGCGCTCAGTTTGTACCGGTAGGTGAGGACCAGGTGCCCCACGTAGAGATGACCCGTGAAGTAGCGCGGAGATTTAATTATCTATATGGACGTGAACCAGGCTTTGAGGAAAAAGCATTGGAGGCTGTAAAAAAGCTAGGCAGTAAACGTGCCAAGATGTATGCAGAACTACGTGTAGCTTTTCAGGAACGCGGTGATGATGACGCGCTTGAGCAAGCAAAAGCATTGCTGCAGGAAGCGCAAAGCTTATCAATGGCTGATCGTGAAAGATTATTTGGCTTCTTAGAAGGTTCTCGGAAAATTATCTTGCCAGAACCACAAGCACTGTTGACGGCAGCTTCCCGTATGCCAGGTATAGATGGACAAAAGATGTCTAAGTCCTATGGCAACACCATCAGTATTCGGGAGCAGCCCGAAGAAGTGATTAAGAGAATCCGCACCATGCCAACAGATCCTGCCCGCGTGCGCAGAACAGATGCAGGAGATCCTGCGCGTTGCCCAGTCTGGCAATTACACGCTGTTTATTCAAATGAAGAGACAAAGCGGTGGGTGGAAGAAGGTTGTAAATCTGCTGGTATTGGTTGCCTTGAGTGCAAACAGCCTGTGATTGATGCAATTCTGGCTGAGCAGCAACCGATGTTCGAACGAGCGCAAAAGTATCTAGATGATCCAAGTTTGTTGCGTTCAATCATTGCCGATGGCTGTGACAAGGCCCGCAAAGTTGCTCAAGAAACCATGCGTGAGGTCCGCGAAGCCATGGGACTTGCCTACGATTGAGCCTAGATCTTGGCTAATGCGCATGATTTGCTTCTCAGCCCTTCCTCATGGGTGAGGCGTTTTGCTCCCCTGATTTCAAGTGGTGGTGTAGTTTTAGATCTAGCCTGTGGAGCAGGACGACATTCACAGTTACTAGCCGAGCTTGGGCACCCTGTCCTGGCAATAGACCAAGATACATCGACTATTGAGAACCTGGAATCGGCATTCATTACTCCAAAATGCTTAAATCTTGAGCAGGACGATTGGCCGCTGGAAGGGCTGGATTTTGCGGGAATCGTCGTTACCAATTATCTTTATCGCCCTCATATTGACCGTTTGCCCGAAATGCTACAAAAAGGCGGAGTTTTGATCTATGAAACGTTTGCCCAGGGTAATGGGGAATTTGGGAGGCCATCCAATCCTAATTTCCTGCTAAATTCTGGGGAATTGCTGGCTTTAGCAGCCCGCCATGCTCTGCAGGTCCTAGCCTACGAGGATATTTATGTGGATCAGCCCAAACCAGCCATGGTTCAGCGCCTTTGCGCTGTAAAAGGCGCGTTAAAAGACCGCATTCCGTTACAATTTCAAGGTTAAGACAGTCAAAAAATCGGTATATATTCGGTGACAAATACAGCTCAATCCAAAGTTAACAAAAAGACCATCTCTGGCAGCATGCCCGCTATTGTTACGCCAATGTTTGAGGATGGCAGCTTAGATTACCCTGGATTGCGTTCTTTGCTAGATTGGCACGTGAGCGAAGGATCTGATGGCATCGTCATCGTTGGTACAAGCGGCGAGTCTCCTACAGTCTCGGTAGAGGAGCATTGCGAATTAATTCGTGTAACGGTCGAGCATATTGCAGGCCGTATCCCGGTAATTGCGGGTACCGGTGGTAATTCAACGGCAGAAGCAATTGAATTAACTGAATTTGCAAAAAAAGTTGGCGCTGACGCCAGTTTGCAAGTAGTTCCCTATTACAACAAGCCGACGCAAGATGGAATGTTTGCCCATTTCAAAAAGATTGCGGAGTCGGTTGATCTCCCAGTCATTTTGTATAACGTTCCAGGCCGCACAGTAGCTGATTTGGCAGGCGATACTGTAGTTCGTCTTGCTAGTGTTCCCGGAATTATTGCGATTAAAGACGCTACTGGTAGCTTAGAGCGTGGTACCTTGCTCATCAATGATCTCAAGCGTGCAGGCCACAGTGATTTTTCAGTATTTTCTGGGGATGATTTAACTGCTGCCATGCTCATGTTGATGGGCGGCAAAGGAAATATTTCGGTCACTGCCAATGTGGCACCAAAACTTATGCATGAGTTATGTGTTGCAGCCATGTCGGATGATGTCAAAAGAACCCGCGAGATTCAATATCAGTTGATTGCTGTTCATAAGGCAATGTTTACAGAAGCAAATCCAATCCCAGTGAAATGGGCCCTCCATGAAATGGGTAAGATCACTGCTGGCATCCGCTTGCCGTTAACCCCTTTAAGCGCCTCATTACGTGAGCCCTTGAAGGCAGCATTAAAACAGGCTGACTTGATATGATGAATTTGATGCAAATACTCCGCCGTTATCTATTGATTCTGGTTCTGATCATTGCTGTACCAACCCTACTGACAGCATGTAAATCGGTCACTAGTAGCGATACAGTAGATTACAAGTCTTCTGGAGCAGTGCGCGGCCCAAACTTGTCTTATCCACCTGATTTGATTACTGCCCAAGCTGATCGTCGTTACATCGTTCAAGACGGTACAGCAACGATGTCTGAATACAATGCCGCCCTGAAGAAATCTGTGCAGATGAGAAGCAATGTCATGACAGGTATTCCAGGTATGCGAATTGCACGGGATGGCGAGCGCCGTTGGTTGGTTGTTGATAAGCCAGCAACCGAGTTATATCCACAGGTAAAAGACTTCTGGCAGGAGAATGGTTTTCTCCTGACAATTGATTCACCATCAACAGGCATTATGGAAACCGACTGGGCCGAGAATCGTGCAAAGATTCCTCAAGACTTTATTCGTTCTGCTTTAAGTGGTGTTTTGGATTCGATTTACGATACTGGTGAGCGTGACAAATATAAAACACGTCTTGAAGTAAGTAAGCCTGATGAGACAGAAATCTATATCACTCAGAAGGGCGCTTTAGAGAAGTGCGTAACAGATGGAACGGGTGCATGTACTTACACCATTTGGACTAGTCGCCCTAATGATCCAGAATTAGAGGCTGTCTTCTTAGCGCGTTTGATGGAGCGCCTAGGAATGACACAAGAGCAGGCTAAAGCAATGGTTGCTGTGCCTTTGGGCCCCAAAGCGCCTAAGGCGAAGTTGATAGAAGAGGGTAACAATCAAGCCCATATTGAGCTGAGCACAGGCTTTGATCGTTCATGGCGTGATGTTGGTTTAGCCTTAGATCGCTCTAACTTTACTGTTGAAGATCGCAATCGTTCTTCTGGTGTTTATTATGTTCGCTACGTCAATCCCAAGGATGTTGGCGAGGGTAAGGGCTTCTTCTCCAATCTCTTTAGCAGTAAGGACGACTCCAGCTTGAAGGCTAAGAAATATCAAGTGCTAGTGAAGAGTAGTGGTGAGAATTCAGCAAACGTTTATGTGCAGGATGCTGATGGCAAACCAGAAAATACACCAGCTGGCCTTAAATTACTTTCTTTGTTAACGGACCAGT
>Ga0208376_1000371_pt1 | contig 14048 bp, 11 predicted proteins | sample CryBogmetaGMA25M_FD_184548 | JGI IMG/M metagenome (GOLD analysis project Ga0208376, IMG submission 184548) | Freshwater microbial communities from Crystal Bog, Wisconsin, USA - MA2.5M (SPAdes) | ecosystem: Environmental > Aquatic > Freshwater > Lake | place: Crystal Bog, Wisconsin, USA...
GTATCAAAGTTATATAAAATGCTAGCAAAATATAACCTAATAACAGATAGTACTGCTAATATCTTCATTAAGGAACTAAGTGCTAATAAGGCAATTAGCAAAATGGACTGGTGGTCATATAGTGGAGGTATTAGTACCGTAGAATATATGGGTAGATTTTTTAATCAAGCTTGTGCAGAATATTTAATTTTACGAAGTAGCTATTGGCCAAAAAATAGTCAGAACAGTAATCAAAAAATTGTAGTTTATGTATTAAAGAAAATTTATAGCTATTTAAAAAGTATTCCTATTGATAGTAAGTCTACAAGTGCAATTTTATCATATAATGAATGTATTAAAGACCCTAATTTTGTAGGTGAGAGTGATTTGCAAACTATAGCTTTTCCTAGTTACCAAGTATATTATGTTTTTGTTGTATATGACAATCCTGCGCTAAACTTTAAAGTAGTAGAATCTATAGCTAAGAAAAGAGGTGCAGATCCCATAATAAATGGGTTAATAGAGGTTAGTGCTAATATAAAACAATATCAATTACTATCTAACGAAGATAAATCTTCAGAAGCAGAAAAATCAATAGAAAAAATTGAATTAGAAGACCACGCTTCATATGAATATGAAGAATCTTCGTATGAACAGCCTCCATCTACGATTAGTCAATTAACAACGATATCGTTTGCTACCAAAGAAGCAATAGAAGCGCTACCAATAATTCAATATTTCTTTAAAGAGATTCTGCATCTAAAATATTCTTTACCAGAATTCATGGATAGTAACTATTTCAAGATAGCTGTTCATTATACCTCTTGCAACGTGGGGATATTTTCCATTAGTGGTAAGTTTGATTTTATCACTTCCATGTCGTTTACTGTTATTTATGGAGGAAAAATCCTTGCCTATGAATGCTTGGCTGATTTGAAGCAAGAAAGTTTTCAAAACATGCAAGATAAATCAATAAACAACCCAATTGAGTTTATTGAAAAATGTAGTTTTGATATAGCAGCTCAAATATTTCTAGGGATAGCTAGTGGTGGAGTATCTAGCACAACTCTACTATATGATATTGTAATAAGTGGTACAGTTGGTGGAATGCAATGCTATAATCAATACAACCAGGCCGAGAATTTGCCACAAGACAAGAATCTATTTTTAGGAGTAAGTAATTATTCCTTATGTTATGGATTCATTAGTTCTATATAGTGTTAGTAGAAATATGAATTTTGATTTTATAACTCAAGTAGGGCAAATGTTAGCAGTTAAACAATCTTTAAGTGTTATGAGTGTTGTTGTGATGACAGATCATATGAGTAAATTATTGCTGACAAGTGTTCAGAAAGTTAACTTAATAGAACCATTAAATAATATGATAGAGAATATTTATGGCTACTTCACTGGAGAATGTAATAGCATTGATAAAAGCTTTGAAACCCTAGAGTAGTAGGATAGGGGGATATAATTAATGTGATAAGTGAGGCGTTTTAACCTAAGCAGTAAAAGCGTTGCAAGAAAATGGTTTTAATGAAGAAGCTGAATCTTTACTAGTAGCAACAAGTGCATTGCCTACTATTTACTACTGGTTATGCATCTCAGATCATTAAAGAGGTCAAAAGAACATATGTAGGTGATACTGGTCATAGTTCTAGCACTATTGCAGATAAATATTTTATCAATAGAATCACAAAAAAGCCATAAACTCGCAAAGATAGAACTTCTAATTTAAATCTTATTTTATTCTATGCTAAGAAAAGATAATATGATATACTTTCTTAGTAACAAACCTTAAGAAAAAATAAAAACATCATGGACCAAAGAATAGGAACTTATATAACAAAAAAAGTTGCAACTGAAAGCTATAGAGCATACATACCTTCTCAGCTGCCTCCATGTCCTCCAATTGATGTTAGCAGTTTATATCCTTATTTAGAAAAGGCAACATTAGCTCTTGCTGAACTGAACAGTATTGCACAAATTATACCAAATATATCTCTTTTTATTTATATGTACGTGCGTAAAGAAGCATTGCTTTCTTCTCAAATTGAAGGGACTCAAAGCTCTTTTGCAGATTTGATGCTATTCGAGCATAATCAAAAGCCTAATATTTCTATAGATGACGTTGAAGAAGTTTCTAATTACGTGCAAGCAATTAACTATGGATTAGATAGACTTAAAAATAATTTTCCTTTGTCGTTAAGGTTAATTTGTGAAATTCACGCCATTTTATTGTCAGGTAGTAGGGGATCTAATAAACTACCAGGAGAATTTCGAAGATCTCAAAATTGGATTGGTGGAAGTAGGCCAAGAAATGCTTTATTTGTTCCTCCACCAGTAGAAAAATTAATGGATTGTTTATCTAATTTTGAGAATTTTATTTATGAGAAAAAATCAAAGCTACCAGCTTTAATTAGAGCTGGAATTGTTCATGTACAATTTGAAACAATTCACCCATTTTTAGATGGTAATGGAAGGCTTGGTAGATTACTTATTATTTTGCTTCTATATCAAGAAGGTCTACTGAAAGAGCCAATTTTATACCTTAGCCTTTATTTCAAACAAAATAGAGATATTTATTATAACTTACTACAACAAGTAAGATTACAAGGTACATGGGAAACATGGTTAGAATTTTTTTTAGAAGGAGTTACTGCGTCAGCAAAACAAGCAGTACATACCGCTAAACAAATTAATATGTTATTTGAAAATGACTTATTAAAAATACAGCAATTAGGAAGAAGCAGACTTTCTTGTATTGAAGTATTAGAATACCTAAAAAAAATGCCACAGACTTCTGTCCCTTTATTAAGTAAAGAGCTAAATATAACAGCGCCAACAGCAAGAAGTGCAATAAATCATATGCTGAAATTAGGGATTTTAGAAGAAATAACTGCTAAAAAAAGAGATAGAGTTTATGTGTATCGTAAATATCTAGATATATTAGATGAAGGAGCAGAACCGCTATCTTAAAATTAAAGTATCAGCATATTAACAGATTCCACTTTCTTACCTCTTTTGCAGATGAGCCTAAAGAGATCTATAAGCTCGTAAACAGTAGCAAAAAAATATTATCTCATATTATAAGAAAAATTCTGAAGTCTTGGTGAGAATATAATCGAAATAACATTTTTGTTGTTTTGCTTATCTGAACAATCTCTCTCATTTTGGAGATGGAGGATGGTTAACTATTATTTTTCAAGATTTTCTATACGAATGATTTTGAGGGGCCGCTCTCGTTTAAATCTTTTTTGATAGCAATGTTCAATGAATTCGGGTAAGGGAGCTTTCCATTGCTCTTGCTTATGATTATCTATTTTTCCAAATTTTTTAGGATTCATTCCTAATTCTCGAGCCATTTGTATATGAAGATCTGTAAGCTTGTGTCTTTTGCGAGCTTCAATCCAGAGACGATATTTTTCAGGAATCTTTTTAATAGTTTTATCCATTTGATGTTTATACTTCATTTGCAGTGTTTCCATGAAGTGCGCAGTTGGTTAAACAGTAATTGTAGATTTTTGTAGCATATTCAATCGTTATGTTTTTTGTTGGTTGCTTGTTTTTTTTAATAGTTGATATGTACTCGCTAAAAATTTGTAAAATATGTTTTCCTCCCCATGATTTAGGGTCAAAAGATATAGGACCGCCGCTGCTCATAACATAATCTTTTAAGTCTAGAAGATTAACTACTAAATGACAGCCTTCAAATGTAGTATTATTCAATGCTTGGTCTATTAAGATGTGATTTTCTCCATTAGCAAGATCATAAACCTTAATTAAACCATTATCTAGTAACTCATCAAATCTCAATATAGTAAATTTTGAATTTACGAAAGCAGTAACTACTTCTTTAACCTCTTCCTGTAAATTTTCTGGGTGTCTTTCTAAGAAGTCAGATATAAATGGCCTATTATCTATATAACTATATAAGGTACAATAATCATATAATAAATTCATTTCAACCTCGCTATATATGTCAATATGACCATCTTCAGAACATATTCCTAGTTTCTCTCCAGCATTTTTAATAATGCGTTCAGGTATATTTCCTGGTCTAAATGTATCTATGTGAAAATCAGAAAGCAATCTTCTATTATGCTTATAATTTTCAAATAACTTTTGATGGTTTGACTTGCTTTTAGGTCTGGGGGCATTTTTAGAAAGATTAAATGGCTTTCCCCATAATCTTTTGTAATCTGGTTCTACAATATAGTTTGGTGCGATCAATCTCTTCTGTGATCGTAAAGGCTTACTACATTGATTTATTGTAAAATCAAGGCCATAGCTTATATTATCATTATACAATTTATTCGATATTCTTTTCCTTTTTTCACTAAGAAGAGAAGAAGATTGTTTTTTTCTTGAAGTAGATTTGCTATCTGTGGGTTTTTTCATAATTATGACTTGAGTTGTGAGTTTTACTAAGTTTAGAAATTAAAATAAGTAATTTTTTCTAATAACGTCTTAAAAAAACTAGTTTGCCACTTGAGTTAATATTAACGTGATTTATAAAATTTTCAAGCGACTTAAATCGGAGAACATATCGCTTTTTGAAAGTTGAATAGATTTTATAATTTTTTGCATTGCTAATTTATATTAGCAAATATATTGATATAGAAATTACATAAACTTTGTAGGCTAGCTTAAAACTTATAGAAATATAGGAAAATTCTGGCTTTTAAGATATAAAGGGGAAATTTTTGGGTTTCCGGCTTGCAGATTTACTTGCTCTTGAATTATTGGATATAATCCATATATGTACACTATCTTGAAATTATTAACTAAAAAAACTAATGCAGTAACACTTAGGAGAATAAGAATGGCTAATAAATCAAAAACTAAATCTGAAGAAAACACTAAAACTGAAGAACATATTAAATTTGGTGCTGAAGTTGGCAAAATACTACAATTAATGATTCATTCTCTTTATACTAATAAAGATATTTTTCTACGTGAATTGATTTCTAATTCTTCAGATGCTTGTGATAAATTGCGGTATCTTAGTATAACTAACCCTGAATTAACCAAAGATGATACTGAGTTTAAAATTACGCTTATAGTAAACGAAGAAAAAAGAACTCTTACGATTACCGATAATGGCATTGGGATGAATAGAGATGATTTGATTGAAAATATTGGTACTATTGCTAGCTCTGGTACCCAAAACTTTCTAACAAAGCTTACTGGTGATAGCAATAAAGACCTACAGTTAATTGGTCAATTTGGAGTTGGTTTTTATTCTGGATTTATGGTAGCTGAGGAAATAGAGGTTATAAGTCGTAAAGCTGAAGAAAAAGATGCTTGGCTATGGAAATCAAAAGGTGAGGGGGAATATACTCTAAAACAGCTGACTGAATGTGATTTAATGCGCGGAACCTCAGTTATATTATATCTCAAATCTGAGGAGAATGAGTTCCTTGATAAATCTCGCATACGTAATATAGTCAAAACATATTCTGATCATATTGCTTTTCCAATTGAGTTTATTTTAATTGAAAGCCAAGAAAAAATAAATAAAAAAGCTAAAAAAGACAAAGAAGATACTGTAGAAGATGGTGTAATAGATGTAGAGGTAACTGAAGTAGAAATCTTAAACAACGCATCGGCAATATGGATGCGCCCTAAACTTGATATCACTGAAGAACAATATAATGAATTTTATAAACAAATATCTCATTTATATGATACACCATGGCATATTATGCATAATAAGAATGAAGGTATGGTAGAGTTTACTAACTTACTTTATATTCCCTCAACTAAACCTTTTGATCTATTTAACTCTGATCGCCACAGTAAATTAAAGCTATATATCAAAAGAGTCTATATTGGTTCGGAAAATATAGATCTAGCACCTTCATATCTAAGATTCTTGCAAGGTGTGGTTGATTCTGAAGATCTGCCTCTAAATGTTAGTCGTGAAACATTGCAGCATACGCATTATTTAGAAAAGATGCGTAAAGCAATTACAAAAAAAGTTATCAGTGAACTAAGCTCTAAAATGGAAAAAGAGTATGACCACTATCTCAATTTTTGGAATAATTTTGGAACTGTTCTGAAAGAAGGGTTATGTGAATCCTTGCCAACAGAAGAAAAAGAAAAATTACTTGAAATATGTCTATTTTACAGTGTGTTACAAGATAAACTAATTAGTCTGGCTGAATATATTGCAAATATGGAAGAAGAACAAAAGACTATCTTCTATCTTAGTAGCGATAGTGTTGAGAAAGCAAAAAACAGTCCTCAATTAGAGGGCTTTATAAAACATGGTATAGATGTATTATTGCTTGTTGAAGCTGTCGATGATTTTTGGACTAATACGATACATGATTTTAAAGATAAAGAGATAAAATCAGTAACTCGTAGCAGCATTGAATTAAATAAAATTTTAAATTCTAAAAATGAAGATGAAGAATCGAAAGTGCCTGAAGTATTAAGTACTCAAGATCAAGAATTAATTGACTATTTCAAAAATACTCTTAGTAGCTTAGTTATGGATGTAAAGTCTTCAGATAAGTTAGTAGATAGTCCGGTATGTCTTGCAGTTAGCGAAGGCGCAATGGATATCAGGATGGAGCGTTACTTTAAGGATCAAAAACAACTATATTCAAAATTTACTAAAATTCTGGAGATTAATCTTAATCATCCAATGATTAACAAAATACGACAAGAAATAGAGAAAGATGATAAAAGCGTAGCAAATGAATTGGTTCTGATATTATTTGATCAGGCTTGTATTATTGAAGGAGAGCCAATACCTGATATGGCTACATTCTCAAAAAGAATGAACAATCTTTTAGAAAAAATATGATTTTATGATATTTTATAAATTAACAGGGTATAATTCAGATGGCTAGATCAAGTTAATGCTCATTATTGTATTTCTAGGAAATAAGGCTTATCAGTTGTACAATAATTTTGTAGTAACGTTTTGAATTAAATTTTATTGAATGATAATTAATTATTATGAGGTGTATTATGAGTATGAAATAATTCACTCCATGTAATTGGTTTTAAAGAAGAGATTTTGCTTCTAAAAAAGGAGATTATTCTTTACTGAATAATTTTTATAGCAATTCTCTTAAGTACAGCGTTTATGAGGATTGTTATTGTAAATAAGTAAGATAAAGAGATATAAAAAATGAATTTTAAAGCTTGGATTCCGATATTGATGACTATTGTGTTTGTATGTGCATTTATTATGGCTGCGATTGCTTCATCGCGTCAATATAAAGCACTTGAGCGAGAGAATAATGCGCTCAGATTTGAGAACCATCTCTTAAGATTACAAGTTTGTGATGGAAATCCTAGAACTCCTGTTTTAAAGTAAAAACAGTTTTTTTTAAAGAGAAGTATATAGTCTAGTAGAATTTAGCTATCATCGTAAGAAGTGTGAAATCTCGAGTTCAAGAGATATTATTGTATTATCGTAGCTCACTATATAAATGGTAAAATAGATTCCATGACAAATTTATTATAAATAGATAATTTTAGGTAGATAGAAAAACTTAAATTTTGTTTTAATTATAATTGGCTTAAATAATAGAGGTTGAATTGCAAATGAGTAAGAGTGAATTTGTTGAGCATATAATGGATATTTTATCTGGATTTAGTGATATTACATTGTATCGGATGTTTGGTGGTTATGGCATATACAGAGGTAAGATAATTTTTGCTATTATTATGGATGATGAATTATATTTTAAAGTAGATGCTAAATTAGCTGAAGAATATAAAAGTGCTGGATCCTTTCCATTTACTTATAAAAGAGATGATAAAACTATAGCTTTAAGTTATTGGTATGTGCCTTCTGAAGTCATTGAAGATAGAGATTTACTGAAGGAATGGTTTAATAAAAGCTTGGGAGTAGCTATTATAAATCAAAATATTGGTAAGGAAAAAGATTAAAGAGCTAAAGTAATAAATAGCCTTTCATTAAATGAGCTATTATCCAATGTCTATATAAAAAGAGTTTTATTTTAAATAAAAAATTCAATAATTATTTACTAGCTTATTAGTTGTGTAGTAGAGGTAATTAGTGTTTTAAAATTTTAGGATTATATTGGTAAATGTTCAAGATCATAGTGTCGCCAAATAAGATTCTGCATATAGAAGGTGAGCAATCAGATAATAACATAAATTTATTTAATGCGTTTTCTAAAGGATCTGGACATGGACTATTATTTTTAAATATTGCTCACTATTTAAGTGAAGAAGAAAGCTTTGTTTATTGGCGAGAATTTTCTAAATTTTACTTATCACTTTTTGTTACTATTCAAAATCTAGATACCGTAGATATTTCAAAAATTAAAGTTGAATTACCAATTGATGAGCTAAATAGCTTCATTAAAACAGCTCCACTTATGAAAGGCGCTGAATATATTGATGAAGAATGTCTTATAAATATTTGGCAACAAATAGAAGAAGCATTAAAAATAGAGATTCATGAATTTGATGGTTTGATTAGTGAATTTTTTGTAGATCGATATCCAGGTTGGAATTTACTCGGTAAGATATGCTTCCATTTGGCAGAAAATAAAAATTCTTCTGATACCCCTTTTGCTTTTCTTGCAACTTATGCTCATCAAATAGATAACGAAGGTAGAAATAAACATCTACCATTAGGTAGAGCTCTAAAAGAATATTCAGAAGCTAATCAAAATAATATACTGTTACGCTTATTAGAGCCTATCTATAATGCTTCGCTAACAAGTGAATTTATAAAGAAGCTTCTTGATTCTGGAGATATATACCATCCACTAGCTTGGACAGTAGAAGAAGCTTATTCATTTTTAAAAGATACAGCATTATTTGAAAAGGCTGGGATTGCTATAAAAATACCTAATTGGTGGAAGGTTAAACATACTAATAAACCAACTATAAAAATACATATAGGTGAAGAAACGCCAAGCAAATTAGGTTTTGATGGATTGCTTGATTTTAAAGCTTACTTGAGTCTCAATGACGAACCATTAACTGAAGAAGAAATGCGTGACTTAATGTTGCGTAGTGAGAATTTAGTTTTTTTCAAAGGACAGTGGGTAGAGGTAGACAAAGAAAAATTAGAAAATTTACTAGTTGAATGGAAGAATGTTAGTAAACAAGCGCAAGAAGGTGGCATTACATTTGCAGATAGTATGAGACTAATGTCTGGAGTTAGTCATGGATCAGCTCAAGAAGATGTATATTCACAAGAGCGAGTTATTAGTGGAAAATGGCTTAAGAAAATACTTGAAGAGATGAGATCACCTCAAGCAAATAATGATATTGAAAAAATATTGGATAGTCATCTACAAACCAGCTTAAGGCCTTATCAACTTCAAGGAGTTTCCTGGCTAAATTTATTGAATCAGCTTAAGCTTGGAGCAATTTTAGCCGACGATATGGGACTTGGCAAAACACTACAAGTGATTTCATTACTATTGCTTAAAAAACAGCACAAAAATCATTCTAATAATAATTATAATTATATTTGCAGTAATGATGACTATGAAAGTAAATATGCTAATAACAATCAAGATCAAAATCATAATAATGATTATCAAAGTAATAATCATAGAGATATACGAGATCACAATCGCGATAATAATAACAATAACATCAATAATACCCCTTCTTTACTAATTTTACCTGCATCTTTAATTGGGAATTGGAAGAATGAAATCAATAAATTTGCTCCAATTTTAAAATATTGGATTGCTCATTCATCTGCTGATGGCATTAATGAACCATTGGGGCAAGATTTTGACTTTATTATCACCACTTATGGCTATGCAAATCGAATTAAGTGGTTAGAAGAAAAAGAATGGGATCTAATCATTCTAGATGAAGCTCAAGCAATTAAAAATCCGCTTAGTAAACAAACTAAAGCAATCAAAGCTTTAAAAGCTTCTCATAAATTAGCGCTAACTGGTACCCCTGTTGAAAATAGTTTAGCAGATTTATGGTCATTATTTGATTTTGTTTCACCTGGACTTTTAGGTTCTAATGCTGATCTTAGTAAATTTATAAAACAAAGGAGCAAAGAAAATAACTCTGCTTATGCTGCTTTACGTACTTTAGTCAGTCCATATATTTTAAGAAGAATGAAAACGGACAAAAGAATAATTAGCGATCTTCCTGATAAAACGGAACTTAAAACATATTGTTCATTAACAAAGGCGCAAATGCTACTTTATGCTCAAGCTGTAGAAGCTCTTGCAAAAGATATTAGAGAGATAAAAGGAATAGAACGTCGAGGCATCATTTTTGCTTATCTAATTCGCTTTAAACAGATTTGTAATCATCCATCTCATTGGCTAAAAGATGGCTTGTTTGGACTACAAGAAAGTGGTAAATTTATAAAACTGAAAGAAATATGTGAAGTCATTATGGAAAAGCAAGAAAAGCTTCTAGTATTTACTCAATTTCAAGAAATTACTGGGGCATTGGCGAGTTTCTTGCAGGGTATATTTGGTCATCCAGGACTAGTACTGCATGGAGGTACACCAATAAAGAAACGCGCCGAAATGGTTAAATCATTCCAAGAAGAAGATGGTCCTCCATTTTTTATATTATCTTTAAAAGCTGGAGGAGTAGGGCTAAATCTTACGGCTGCTTCTCATGTAATTCACTTTGATCGTTGGTGGAATCCAGCAATTGAAAATCAGGCTACTGATAGAGCTTTTAGAATAGGGCAGAAACGTAACGTTTTAGTACATAAATTTATTTGCAAAGGTACACTTGAAGATAGAATTGATCAATTAATTGACTCTAAGCAAAATATTGCAAACGAAATATTAGCGCTAGACAGTGGTGCTACAATGTTAAGTGAGTTATCTAACGATGATTTGCTAAAGATTGTATCGCTTGATATTAATTCAGCAATTGAGGAATTGCAAGAATGAGTTATAAGGAATTGTAAGGATGAGTTGGGGAAGAAGGAGTAGAGGTAGAAGAAGTAGGGAAAGTAGCTGGGGGTTTCCTCCTTATATTGCTGTTGCTGAGCGCAAAGAAGATAATGAAGCTCTTATTGCAAAAATGATTAAAAAAGGTAAGAGTCTTGATCCGGTGATAATAGAGGCTAGATCTATTGCTAAAAGTGTTTGGGGAAAAGCTTGGTGTAAACATCTTGAATCATTTAGTGATTATGAAAATAGATTGCCTAGAGGAAGGTCTTATGTACGTTATGGATCTGTAGTCAATTTGGATATTAATCAAGGACGCATTCAGGCTTTTGTCAATGGAGCCTCTTTATATACAGTTGACATCAGTATTATTAATATAGAGCAACAAAAATGGCAAGCAATTATCAAACAATGTTTTGGAGAAGTTGGGTCATTGATTGAGTTATTGCAGGGGAAGATTCCATCGCTAGTGATGAATACGATGATTGATCAGAAAAATGGTTTATTTCCTTCGCCTAATGAAATAAAATTCAAATGTTCTTGTTATGATTCAGCTTATATGTGTAAGCATGTGGCTGCTACGCTTTATGGAGTAGGGGCCCGATTTGATGCAAAGCCAGAACTACTTTTTATGTTACGTGGTGTAGATCATATGGATATTATTAAAAGTATTGATATTAATGATAAAATTCAAAAGACTACTCAAGCAAAAACTATTAAGACCCAAGACTTGTCATCATTATTTGGTATTGATATTGATGAAACAAATGAATGAAATTTATCGACAACAACTATTTATAATTTTATTACCTATTAAATGTTCTATGTTTTCTATATCAAGAAAACTAAAGCCGCTATCAACTGAGAAGTAGTGGCCTAGTCTGATTTATGAGGCGTTAATGATGATTAATATTATAAGGACCTACTTAATATCATTAATATGCTATTCTATCAATATAGATATAGCTGCTCTCTAGGTAAAAGTAAAAAGTTACACAGTTTTATATTTAGTACTCACTAGTAAAGAAAAAATTAGTAAGCTCAATTCAATTAAAATTTTTTAAAAATTTCAATATCATTTTTGTTCTTGATATTTAGCTACTATTAGGCTATAATTCGGCTATTATGTGGAAGCCAAATTATCATATTAGTCATAAAATTCTTCAATCTACTAGAGAGATAGGAGAGGTATTGGGTGGAATCAAAGCTTCCTTTATCTCAGAAAAGAACTATACAGCATTAAAGTATGTAGCAAGAGAGCTTTCTGTTTTTGCTTCTACTAGTATTGAAGGTAATCCTTTAGCGCTTACAGATGTGAAGCGCATTCTTAAAAACAAGCCTACTCATTTAAGAGACACAGAAAAGGAAATAATAAATTATAATAAGGCACTTGAGTATGCCTATACTAAAGTTAGAGATAATTCTTTTGTGCTAAATCTTGAAGAATTCCAAAAAATACAATCAATCGTGGTTGATAGTTTAATGGAGACCCAAGATGATATAGGCCACATACGTAAAAAGCCTGTTATTATTCGTGATCCACGATATATTGATCACATTATATTTATACCACCAGATGCTAAAGATGTAAGAGCTCTTACTGAGAGTTTATGTGAGTTTGTAAACATATCAAAAGGATCTGTTGATCCTATTATTTTAGCTGGTTTATTTCATAGACAGTCAGTAATCATCCACCCATTTATGGACGGAAATGGTCGTACAACGCGTATTATAACCACAGCGCTACTTGGTATAACAGGAATTGATATCTTTGAGATATTTAGCTTTGAAAATTATTACAACCAAAACGTTAGCAGCTATTTTCGCCATGTTGGATTGCAAGGAGATTATTATGATTACAAAGAGAGTCCTGATTTTACGGAGTGGTTAGAGTATTTTGTTGATGGAATATTATATGAGTTAAAAAGGATACAAAAAAATATTTCATCATCTAAGCATAATATTCGCATACCAGAGCATTATGATATAGTTATAAATTACATAAAAGAACATGGAAATATTAGTCAAAAAGAATATGCTAAAATTTCTTCACGTAGTTTAGCCGCAAGAAAAAAAGATTTTATTAAGATGCTAGAACTTGGGCTTATTGAATTAAAAGAAGGTGGGCGAAGCACGTACTATATTTTAAAACAAGAAAACTAGAGTTACTTAGTTTTTAAGAATTATGTGAAATATGATTTTCTTATTGTGTAATTAATGCCAATATGCTTAATACTCAATGCAAATATAAAAATTACATACTTACATAATAACTAATTTAATGAACTTATAATTAGGAGAAAAATATGAAAAGACTATGGATAAGAAAACAAGATTCAATCATATATAATAGAAATAAAGTAGAAAATATGTGGCTTTTAGTTAAGTTATTATTTTTCGTAGGAATATTATTGTCTATATTTGTTGCAGGTCCGTCCTTCCTATCGAGCGCTCAATCTCTCCTATCCTATGTTATAAAAGATAGTTTATCGCCCATCATATGTAATGGAGTTATTACAAATAAATACTTGAACAGCAAGCTAAAAAATAACCATGAACAGTTTGTATATAAGCCTTCTTCATTCCTGGCGCCAAAAAATTGTGGACTTGATAATTCAAAAAAATTAGCTATATCTGAACAGGCTGTTGATTATCAACAAAAAAGCTCTATAAACTTGATAAAGGAAGATTCTCAAAAAATTATTGTCACTCCTTCATGGGTGGCTCTCAAAAATATATAAAGACTATTACAATTAATGATTTAGGTATATTTATTAGAAAAAGATACGTTTTGAATTTTAATCAACTATGACGAGGAAGAATATGAAAAAACAAATTAGTTTCATTAGTCAACATTTTAAAAATAATAAGAAGTGGTATTTTATCTGGATATTAGCTATTGCTTTTATTGCAATACGACCATTTATGAATAAAGAAGAAACAGAATACACAAAAGCCAATGAATGCATCGTTCAACAACTTGAGTTACTTAAAGATCCTGAAGTAACTAAGTTGGCTGAAAGATCTAAAGATTGTATCAAAATTGCAGCTAAAGTAGCTATTAGACAAGGTATGTCGATTGGTACATTTGGTATCTCTGGTATAAATGACTATATAGAGGATAAAATACTACATAGAAATGAAAAAATCCCAGAACTTAAACTTGAAGAATGTATA
>Ga0208376_1000375_pt1 | contig 13997 bp, 9 predicted proteins | sample CryBogmetaGMA25M_FD_184548 | JGI IMG/M metagenome (GOLD analysis project Ga0208376, IMG submission 184548) | Freshwater microbial communities from Crystal Bog, Wisconsin, USA - MA2.5M (SPAdes) | ecosystem: Environmental > Aquatic > Freshwater > Lake | place: Crystal Bog, Wisconsin, USA...
TACCAGTGGGTGTGTGGCTTGCGCGGTGGACCCACCCCGTCCCATCCCGAACCGGGTCGTGAAACACCGCAGCGCCGATCCTACTGGCGGAGCATCCGCTGGGAACCTAGGTCCACGCACCTGCACCACAGAACGATGCGGCGGTAGCCTTCCAAGGCTGCCGCCACATCAACCATCATTTGTTTGCCACTATATTGTCGCGGCGTGGAGCAGTGGCAGCTCGTCGGGCTCATAACCCGAAGGTCGCAGGTTCGAATCCTGCCGCCGCTACCAACAAAAACCACAACGGGGCGGTAAGAGAGTGATCTCTTACCGCCCCGTTGTGGTTTTTTCAAAATTGTCTGTCGAGCGACCTTGATTTAGCACTTCATAGAGCAGCACACTGGTGGCTACCGCCAGATTGAGCGAGTCGCTGCGGCCACGCATGGGCAGGCTTACCATAAGGTCACAGAGCGCCTGCTGCGCTGGGCTAAGACCCTGACGCTCACTGCCCATGAGCAGCACGAGTGGTTGGGGATAGGTGATAGCCTGATAGTCTGTGGCGGCTTTGTCAGATGCGCCAACAAGGAAGGCTCCTCGATCATACTTCCAGGTCGCAAACTCGGCGAAAGAGGCGCGAGCCAACTGAACCGCAAAGATCGCACCCATGCTCGCCCGTAGGGCCGCTGGGTCGTAGGGGTCGGTAGCGGCACCGAGCAGGATGACACCGGCCAAGCCCACGGAGTCGGCGGTACGCAGGATTGTCCCCAGGTTGCCGGGGTCGGCTGGCTCTACCAGGGCTACCCATCCCGGCGGCGAACTAAGCCGCACGTCGGCCAGAGGCATCCAGCGCTGTCGGGCCACAGCCGCCAGTCCCTGCGGCCCATCCTTCTGCGAGAGCCCGGTGAAGACCTCGGCGCTTACCTCAATGATCCAGGTGCGGGCGGTGATCTGCTGGCTGACAAGTTCCTGGGCGAAGGGGCTGTCGAGCAGGTCGGGGGCCACCACCAGCACCTCCACGTCGGCCCCCATCTGGACGGCCTCGCCCACGAGGCGCACACCCTCAATGAAGAACTGGCCTGTACGCTCGCGCTCTTTGCGCTGGCGCAGGGCGCGGATCTGGCGGACAGTTGGATTTGCGCTGCTTGTGATCATTGTGTTGGTTAACGGGTAGGGGCGAAGCATTCGTATGTGTCGCTTTATGACTCATACGAATGCTTCGCCCCTACTACATATCGGGAAACAGTTTGCCGGGATTCAGCCGACCTTGCGGATCAAGCCAGTGCTTGATCTGGCTCTGGATGCGGATCGCCCTCGCGCCGACGGCCCGGTGCAGAAACGGACGTTTGAGGGTGCCGATGCCATGCTCTCCAGAGAGGGTGCCGCCCAGATCTAAGGCCACCGCGAAGATTGCTTCGGCGCAAGGCCAGAGCCGCGCTACCTCGCCAGGATCGCGTGGGTCGAAGAGGATATTCGGGTGCAGATTACCATCTCCGGCGTGGCCGAAGACAACAATGGGCAGACGATATTCGGCGCTCACCTGCTTGATCCCGCGCACGCAGGCGGCGATCTGCGGTATCGGCACGCTGATGTCCTCACCAAGCCGACTGGCTCGGATGCGGGCCAGAGCTGGGGCGATGGCGCGACGACCACGCCAGAGATTGACTTCATCGGCGGGGCTACCGGCCACCTGTACATTCACCGCTGCGCCGCGCCACGCCAGATCGGCCAGGGCTAACGAGTCTGTTTCTACCGCTTCAGGTTCACCGTCAGCCAGCATCAGTAGTATGGCCCCCGCGTCACGGGGCAGGCCGATGGAGAGATACGCCTCCACCGCAGAGATTGTCGTATCGTCCATCAACTCTAGGGCGGCAGGCATCACCCCCGAGGCCATGATTTGCTCGACCGTGGCGCATGCTGCGTCCAGAGACTGAAAAATGGCCAGGATGGTGCGCTGGGCGGCGGGTCGAGGCACCAGGCGCAGGCTGGCCTCAGCAATTACGGCCAGGGTACCCTCGGAGCCAACCAGCAACTGCGCCAGACCGCTCTCTGGCCCCTGCCCAGCTAACCCGTCGCCCCAACGAACCAGGCTGCCGTCGGCTAATACTGCCGTCAGGCTCAGGACATAGTCGGCGGTGACGCCATACTTCACACAGCGCGGGCCACCCGCGTTGCAGGCGATGTTCCCGCCAATAGTGGATACCGACTGGCTGGAAGGATCGGGTGGGTAGAACAGGCCCAGAACCTCAGCGGCACGTTGCACCTGGGCGGTGATGGCCCCCGCACCAACGCGGGCGACCATCTGCTCACGGTCAATGACAATCTGATCCATGCGGTTGAGGCTGATCAGCAGGGAGCCGGGACAAGGGACGGATCCGCCAGCCAGTCCGCTGCCATTACCTCGGCTCACCACCGGCAAACCGTATTCAGCAGCAATCTGCATCAGGGCAGAGAGTTCTGCGGTGCTTGCGGGCAGCACCACCGCCAGAGGTAGCCCCTCGGGCTGGGCAATTGAGGCGTCGAGCGTATAGGTACCCAGTTCCTCCAGGCGAGTCAGTACGTAGCGCGGGCCGACGATGGCGCGCAGGGCGTCGAACAGTTGTGGCTGATAGGGCGAAAATTGTGCTTTCGCCGCACCAGCCGCTGTATTCGTGTTGGGGAACCGTACCCGCATACCCCGGCCCAGCTCGGTGGAAAGATCGCCGCCGACAGATTGGGTCAGCCCTGTCAGTTCTACCACGCAGCACTGCCCCGTTACGGGAGAGCCGTCCAGTCGCAGGTACAGCGCACCGACCCCGGCATCGCCCCAGATCGCGGGCACGAGTCCGTGGCGACGAGCGACGACGCGGGCGGCATCAATAAAAGCGGGCAAGGCAGCGCGTGGCAGGGTCAACTCAATCGCATGGGCGGCGGCGATCTGCGCGACGGCTAGATCTTCCCAGCGCCCCCAGGCACCATCGCCACCAGTACGCTCAACCACAGCCCCGGTGGAGCGGGCAACAGTGGCGAGCGCGGCGATCTGGCGCTCGACCACGGCATGCCCGCCCTCAAGCTCGGCTAGTAGCAACCCCGCGCCATCACCGGCCTCGGCCAGAGCCAGGGCACTGAGGGCCAGACCGCGATGGAGGAGCGCGTCGGCGAGCCGACATGCGGACTCCAGATCTGTGCAGCGCAGAGTCAGACATACGCGAGCTACGGGCAGCGGACATACGCTTAATGTCAGTTCGTGCAGGCAGCCAAGATCAACCGCACCCCCAGCGATGGCCCGGTGTAAGCCGAGGCCCGTGGCCCGCTTGATCGTCGGCCCGCCCACATGGACTCCCTCGAAGACAGCGGCACGCAGGTAGCGACCAATCGGCCCATAACGTAGACGGCGGCGTCCGCCCGCGTTATGGGCCACGAGACCAGAGAGACGCAGCCCCGGCGTAAGTGGTGAGACCGGCAACCACAAGCCGTACTCAGCCAGAGTCCTATTCAACTGCTCAATCGTCGTCTCGGCGGGGGCCGTAACCATCCGTGCCCCCGGCTGCACCGCAATTATCTCGGGGATGTTCGTCATCGTCCCGCCATTATACTGCCCACCGGCGGGGCCGGGGTTATTGAATTACCTCTGCGAGCGAGCGAGGGCCGAACCGAGGTCGCTGGCGGTGCGTAGTTCTCCAAGTTCGATGCCGAGACCGACGATTGCCTGGGCTACCTCCGGGCGCACACCCACCAGCGTCACCCAGGCTCCGAGCAGGCGCACGGCTTTGGCAACACGCACGAGACCGGCGGCAACCTGGCTATCAATGATCGCCAATCCGGTCACATCAATCAGCAAATGATGTGCGCCGCTGCGCTCAACCGACGCAAGAGCCTGAGACTCAATATCAGCCAGACGCTGCGTGTCGAGGGCACCGACCAAGGGCATGACCAGGGTAGAGTTGCCCATTGGTAGCACCGGCACGCTCATCTCGCGAATCACCTCGCGCTGATGGGCGAGGGTATCGAGCAATTCGCGCTGCTCCTCGGCGCGGCGCTCAGACTCAGCCAGAGCGAGCGCCAGATCAGCAGTGCGCTCGGCCACTCGGGCCTCCAGACTGATATTGGTCTGGAAGAGATCGCTATTGGCAACGGCCAGGGCTTGCTGGGCGGCGCTGATCAATCTCATGGCACGTTGCGTACTCCGTGAGTTAATTGACCCGATCAGCCCAGCCAAGACAATCATCGCCGTCATTGACACCAGCAACTGGTCGCTCACCGATGCGTCCATAGGTGGCCCAGCATACGCCCCACCAAAGAGCCCCGCGAGGCAAAGGATGGTCACGCCAACAATTGATCGCATAGGCAGCGTTGCACTGGCCATCAGCACCGGCAGAATCACGAACACCGTCCCGGCAATAGTACTTTCGGCCATGCCGAGTCGAGTGCCGACCACGCCTGCCAGGGCGACACCCACAAATAGCCAACCCCCGGCGACTCCCCAACCTCGCCGGGCCAGCCAGATGGCGATGATATCGGCGATGACTGCGACGATGAGCGAGGTGAAGCCCTGAATCGGGGTGCGCTGGCCGATCAGAACCACGCTGTTTACGAGCCTAATGATGACAAATCCGAGCGAAAGCCAGATCAGAATCTGTCCGCGCCGCCGCGTATCTTCATCACGAGCCGGAACATCAAACAGCCAGATAAGCCAGCGTGGCATCGAGATCTCCCGTTTCGACGTTGAGCGGTACCTCTTTTTTCGTTGTCATTATGGCTAACAATTGTAACAGTTGTTCACTGCCCGTGCATCGTCTCCCTCCAAGATTTCTCGGCAAATGCTGAAAAGAATATGCAGAGAGATGGTTAAGATTGTCAGCTTCACTGGCAATCTCAACCACCTCTCCGGGGATTTCTGGAGGATTCTAGGGCGATATCGCTACAATACCTCCATAGCTACCCATGCCCGTACCGACGTAGACTCATCAGATTCGCTCAGGCGCAACTGCTGTGCCTCGCCAGCGAGCAGGGTGTGGGCAGCGGCAGCTACAAACCCACGGAACAGCGGGTGGGGCTGGTTCGGACGCGACAGAAACTCAGGGTGAAACTGGCTTCCTACAAACCAGGGGTGGTCGCGTAGCTCAATGATCTCAACCAGCCGGTTGTCCGGTGAGTGGCCGCTGATCACGAAGCCAGCATCTTCAAGCAGGGCACGGTATTTGTTGTTGAACTCGAAGCGGTGGCGGTGACGCTCCATCACCTCAGCGACTCCGTATGCCTCGGATGCCCGCGTACCGGGAACCAGCGTGCAGGGGTAGACACCCAGGCGCATCGTGCCGCCCTTGTTGGTGACATCGCGCTGATCAGACATGAGGTCAATCACCGGATGCGGCGTATTCTGATCAAACTCGGTGCTGTTCACGTCGCTGCTGCCAATGACATGGCGGGCGAAGGCGATGGTGGCGCACTGCATGCCCAAACACAGCCCCAGGTAGGGAATCTTGCGGGTGCGGGCGTAGTCGGCGGCCATGATTTTGCCCTCGATGCCTCGGTCGCCGAATCCACCCGGCACAACAATGCCGTATACATTCGCCAGTAGCCGCTCTGGACCATCGCGCTCAATCTGCTCAGATGGTACCCAGCGGATGTCAATATCGAGTTCCTGGTGCAGTCCGGCGTGGCGCAGAGCTTCCACAACACTGATATAGGCGTCGCGCAGTTCCACATATTTGCCCACCAGGGCCACCGTCACCACGCGCTTCGGCTGCTTGATCAGGTGGACAAGCTCAAGCCACGCAGTCAGATCTGGGGTCTTAGCCTCTAGGCCGAGCCGGTCGCACAGATACTCGCCGAGGCCCGCCTCCTCCAGCACCAGGGGCACCTCGTAGATCGAGTCCACCGTCTGCACGGGGATAACGGCACGGGTGTCTACATCGGCGAAGAAGGCCACCTTATCGCGGATGTCCTCTGAGATGGCGAAGTCGGCTCGGCAGAGGATCACATCGGCGGTGATGCCGACGCCGCGCAGCGCCATTACCGAGTGCTGAGTCGGCTTGGTCTTCAGTTCATCGGTCGATCCGATATGCGGCAGCAGTGTAACGTGAATGTAAAGCACGTTATCGCGCCCGTACTCCTTGCGCATCTGCCGGATCGCTTCAAGAAAGGGCAGGCTCTCGATGTCGCCGACTGTGCCGCCGATCTCGACAATGACCACATCCGCGTTGCTGTTTTTACCCACAGCGGCGATGCGCAACTTGATCTCGTCGGTGATGTGAGGAATCACCTGGATCGTGCCGCCCAGGTAGTCGCCCCGGCGCTCCTTCTGGATCACCGCAGAATAAATCTGTCCGGTGGTGACATTGCTCAGTCGCGAGAGGTTCTCGTCAATAAACCGCTCATAGTGTCCTAAGTCCAGGTCTGTCTCCGCACCATCCTCGGTGACAAAGACCTCGCCGTGCTGATAGGGCGACATCGTGCCGGGGTCAACATTCAGGTAAGGGTCAAGTTTCAGAACTGACACACGCAGCCCACGGCTCTTGAGTAGGTGTCCAATCGATGCGACGCTGATGCCTTTGCCGACTGAGGAAACCACACCACCCGTTACAAAGATATACTTCGCCATACTCACCTTCATCTCCTTGTGTGGATATTGTCAATCACCCACCTGATTGTGCGTCTGCCTAACACGCCCGTGCCATCAATAGCAAACAATAAACTCCACTACAGACGATAGGCCCAAATGAAAAGTGGGTCGGTCAACCGAACGGTTGTACCGACCCACTCAAACATCGACATCAGGCACGTGATTGTTCCCATAATGCTTCGCGAACAGATCCACACCAGCCTATAGAAACGGTTGTGTGGCACTACGTATGCTCAGTCTCGCCTCGTTTTGCGCATGATGGTGCCGTAGACTGAGCTTTCCCTCTAGGCACCACGCTACAAACATAAACGCATAGCGCCGGATCTTTTACCGGCGATGATCGCCAGTGACCAGGCTGCCACCTACTCATGCACAGCCCGTAAGATCACCACGCGGGTACTCTCGCCTTCGGGCGGCAGGTTTGCCACGGTGACAACGAGCTTATCCTCAGTCGTGAACTCCTTAATGCCGCGCTCGTGGGTAAACTTCTCCAGCGGCATCAGGTTATGTTCAAATGAGAGCTGGGCCGCTGCATAGTGCATAGGCACCACAATCTTCGGATCGATCTGCCCGATGACATTATTGGCCTCGGCCGGGCCAATCGTCTCGCCGCCGCCGACCGGCACGAAGAGAACGTCAACATCGCCGATTTCATCAAGCTGGGACTGGGTCAGTTCGTGGCCAAGGTCGCCAAGGTGGCAGAAAACCACATCGTCGAGGTGGATGACGAAAACGGTATTGAACCCGCGCTCCGCCCCCTTGTGGGTGTCGTGCGCGGTACGGACGCCAGTGAGCAGCACGCCGCTCACCTCATATTCGCCAGGGCCATCAATCACAAAGATCTTCTCGCGCAGCGGCTTGATGCTGGCGACATAGTTATGATCGTCGTGATCATGGCTAACTGTAACAATATGGGCCGAGGGCCGACCGATGTCAATGCCAATCGAGCGGCTGTACGGATCGCAGAGGACGGTGCCGTCACGCCCACGTAGGCGGAAGCACGAGTGACCAAGATATTGTATATCGGGCACGAGAAGGCTCCTTATTTCGGACACTACTGTAGCCATTGTACACGGCAGAGTTGCACGTCACCCGCCTTATTCGGGCAAAAACCGGACCAATCGCGCTACGGTTCCTCTTCGGGTTGCTCGCGAGTGGCCTGCACATCGGCCCAGAGTTCATCAATGATTGGGCGGATCGTGTCGAAGGTGAAGCCCCGCCGCTGGAGGTAGGAACCGAGACGACGCTGGAAGCTGAAGCGGTCGGCGGAGTCTGCGTAGCGGCGTAGGGCGCTACGTGCCAGAGTGCGGGCACGCTCGGTTTCTTGGTCGGCGGCGTCATCGGCCTCACCCACGTCGGCGAGGGCAGCGTCAATCAGGTCGCGGGCGATGCCCTTGCGGCGCAACTCATCGCGCAGGGCCAAGCTACCGCGTGGGCTGAAGCTGCGGCGGTTCTCGACCCAGAGGCGGCTAAATGCAGCATCATCGAGGAGTCCGAGGTCGGACAGGCGGGTGATCGCGTAGTCTACAGCGGTAGCAGGGAACTCTTTGCGGCGCAGGCGCAGGCGTATCTCCGCAACGGATCGGGGGCGTACCTCGATCAGACGCATCGCAGCCTGGGTGGCCCGATCATCCTGTTCGGTAGATTCAAGCCGCGCCCAGGTTTCGTCGTCAATCTGCTGGCCAACAGCAAGACCCTCGCGAGCCAGCGTGTTCAGGCTGACCCCGATGGCGAACTCATCGTTGAGGAAGACATTGACGCGCTGGCTATTATTCGCCTGCGCACGTAGGGCGGTGATCGTACCTGTGGGCATAATGACAGTGCGAACTCCAAAATGCAGATTGCAGATTGGAACCCAATCTGCAATCTGCACGCCACTACGCGCACAATGGCCTATTCCTCAAAAATGCCGTTATCTTCATCTTCATCGTCGTCGCTGGCTACTGTCACCGGGAGTGCGGCAGCCGTCGCGTTCGTTAGAGCCTGAGCTTTCACCAGACGCTCAATATCGTCGGTGAGGGTCTTATTTTCCTTCAGGTATGTCCGCACATTCTCGCGGCCCTGACCGAGACGTTCTTCGCCGAGATAGAACCAGGCTCCGCTCTTGCGGATGATCCCCATCTCCACGCCGACATCCAAGATATTACCCTCGCGGGAGATACCCTCGTTGGCCAGGATGTCGAACTCAGCCTGACGGAACGGCGGAGCAACCTTATTCTTGATCACCTTCACGCGGGCGCGGGCACCAATAGCCTCCTGGCCCTGCTTAAGCGTCTCAATCCGCCGAATATCCAGGCGCACTGAGGCGTAGAACTTCAGCGCCTGACCACCAGTGGTGGTTTCGGGGGAGTTATGTACGACAACGCCATCAACAACGTAGCTATGATTGTCCTCTACCTCAAGGTCAAAGCGATTCATCCCACGGGTCTCAGGCTTCACGTGAATATCAAGAATGGGGAGCGGCACTGCCTTGAGCGAACGCTGGGGAGCTAACTCAATGGGAACAAACATACCCCGATACTCAGGCAGAAGCTTGTATTCCATCGAGGGATGGACAAAGGGTGCGATCATGGCGTGCAGCTCGGGCGTCTCGTTCACACCGAAGTTAATCCGCCCACGTGCGTCGAGAGTCGCGCTGATACCCTGCTGGTGGAACCAGCGCACGATGGCCTGCTGCTTCTCTAAAGGAAATGCAGGGCAACAGATCGAGCAGCGGTTCTGGCGCTCGCTATCGAACGTGCCATCGTCCATATACCAGATCGCAACCGCCAGCGGGGTCAGCCGGTCAATCAGTTCCTGACTCGGATGTTTACCGTTCTGGTCATAGTTATGTTCAGCCAGAGCGGTCAGTTCATACATCGGGGTCGAATCAAAGCTGTGCCCACCCCGTGAGTTCGTGCCCTGCGATCCGATCAGTCCATCGAAGAGCGACTGTTTCCAGAGGCAGTAGGCGTCCTGCTTTGCGCCGTGGCCGATCCGTAGGCTCGTGTTGAAGTCACTGATTTTGCGGAAGCTGCCATCGCCAAGCAGCGAGCCGATTACGATCTGCTCATGCGTGGGCGAAAGGTAATACTGAACCATGGTCATCAGTTGATCGCCGACCTTCAACTCTTCGGCAGGCCGATAGCCATACTCAGACAGTAGCAGATGATTGGGGGTACACGCGAAGGCGTGCCGCCCGCTACCCTCGTTGGCGGCAACGGTAAACTGGAGAAACAACTCGGTGGGGCCGTTGTTAAACCAGTTGACAATCCGGCGCGGCTCAAACTGCCCACTGGTGTGATTGTAAGACATCACCTCAACGGGCTGCTTCTGGTTGACGATCTTGCCGATCTTCTCGCAGCTACCGTCGGCCAAGATGACGCGGGCGTCGTAGTGAAAACAGCCAAACATGACCCCGATCTTCATACGGAGTTGGTTGAGGAAGATTACCACTGTGCGGCTCTTGTGGATCGCGCCCGAGAGCTTGCGTAGGGCTTGGCTCATCAGGCGGGCCTGGAGACCGGGCAGTGAGTCGCCCATGTCGCCCTCGATCTCGGCGCGAGGCACCAGGGCGGCGACGGAGTCGATCACAATCACATCGAGGGCGTTGGATCGCACCAGGGTCTCGCAGATCTCCAGCCCCTGCTCGCCAGTGTCGGGCTGCGAGACCAGCAGGTCGTCAATGCTCACCCCGCAGCGCCGTGCGTAGATCGGGTCGAAGGCGTGTTCAGCGTCAATAAACGCGCACACGCCGCCGAGCTTCTGCGCCTCGGCGATGATGTGCTGGGCCAGAGTCGTTTTGCCGCTGCTCTCCGGGCCGAAGATCTCGATCACACGACCGCGTGGCAACCCGCCAACGCCTAGCGCAATATCCAGGGCGATTGCGCCGGTTGGGATGATGTCAATTGCGAGCCGCGTGCTGACCTCGCCCATCTTCATAATCGAGCCCTTGCCAAACTTGCGGTCGATCTGGGTCATGGCCGCGGCCAGGGCTTTCTCCTTCTCGGGCGAGATAGCCATTGCGGGCGCTCCTCCATTATTTGTAGCCACTCGTGATTGCTCCTTACCACTCTACTATAGGGGAGGTGCCCTGTCAACGCGACGGGCCGGCCTCAGATACACCTAGTATAGCACCTAAGTTCGTGTAGCACAAGCGTTTCTGGCGATCTGTTGAATAAATTGTCGCCGCTGCACACTGAATATACCGTGCAAGGGAGGCGTAGAGATGCGTGCGCGAGAATCAAAAAGGGGCGCGGCATATGCCGCACCCCTTTCTGATTCTTGCGAAGCTAGCCCTTGGCCGCAGCGTAGAGTTCGGCTACCTTGGCCCAGTTCACCACGTTCCAGAAGGCGTCAATGTAGACCGCCCGCTTGAACTGGTACTTCAGGTAGTAGGCGTGCTCCCAGACATCCAGGCCGAGGATGGGAGTCTTGCCCTCCATCAGCGGGCTGTCCTGGTTGGGGCTGCTAGAAATGGTCAGGCTGCCATCGGCGGCGGCAACCAGCCAGGCCCAGCCGGAGCCGAAGCGACCGACACCGGCGGCCTTGAACTTGTCTTTGAACTCGGCGAAGCTGCCGAAGGCGCTGGTGATCGCAGCGGCCAGATCGCCGCTGGGCTCGCCGCCAGCATTGGGGCCGAGGATGTTCCAGAAAAACGTGTGGTTCCAGTGGCCACCACCGTTATTGCGCACCACCGGGCGGATAGCCTCGGGGATGGCGTCGAGGTCGCCAATCAGCGCCTCAATGCTCTTGCCCTGGAGATCGGCGTAGTTGGCCAGAGCATTATTCAGGTTGGTGACGTAAGTATTATGGTGGTTATCGTGGTGGAAGTGCATCGTCGCCTCATCAATATGAGGTTCGAGGGCGGTGTAGTCATACGGCAGAGGCGGAAGTTCGAACGCCATTGTAGTTTCTCCTTACGTAGCAATATGCGACAGCACGGCATATGTGTCGCCTTGTCATGCGGGAATACGGTAACGGCAGCAGTGGCTCCCTTGTGCGATGGTACCCTCACGCACAATGGGCGCACCGATCAGATCTTCGTAGAGTTGAAGCTCTTGGATGCAGAGTTGCGGGTGCCGACGGGCGATACAGTCAACTGGGCAGTTATACTGAGTGAGCAGAAATGATCCGTCGGGCTGCTGCTCATGCTCACACATATAGCCCTGCTCGATAAGAATATCGGTGAGGGTGGCGACCTGATCGGAGCGGGGGCGACCGACCAGCCGTGGGCGCAGATCACAGGCCAGCATCTCGCGTCTGCGGACAAAGAGGGCATCCACCGCAGACGCCCCACCATCCTGGGCCACGTAGCTGATCACGTCCAGCGCGATGCGGTCGTAGCGCTTGGGGAAGCGATCTTCGGCTTCGGCTGTGAGCATATACAGGTGGCTCGGCCTTCCGACGCTACGGCGCAACCCGGCAACCTGCACCAGCCCATCGCGGTCGAGCATGGCCAAGTGCTGGCGCACGCCCACAGCACCAATGCACAGGGCGTCGCTCAGCTCCTGGGCGGTCATCTGACCATGCCTCCGCAGAAGTTGCAAGATGCTCTGGCGAGTGGTGCCCTGCTCTTTGCGATCAATGCTCATAGCGCGGCAGATAGCCGTTTCATTAGTATTTACTATTGTAATTGCCACCCTCGGAGTATAGCACGCCGATTCTGGCGGTGTCAAGGAATGGTATGATGGGGAGTCTATAGGTGCCGCACGGTATGCGCCTGGGGCAACGTGGCACTATCTCTCCCTTAATATCACGTGCAAACGCGCCTTTGGTGCGTCCATGCATGAACACATAGTGTGGTGGTGATCGTTATGACCTTGTTGAGCGTCGGCGGGTTGACTAAATATTACGGGGCCGAGCTGATCTTTAAAGACATCAGCTTCCAGGTGTCCAAGGGCGATAAGATCGGACTGGTGGGTGTGAACGGGGCTGGCAAAAGCACCCTGCTCAAGATCGTCGCCGGGCTGGAGGGCACCGATAGCGGCATTATCGCGCCCGCACGTGGCACCCGCGTGGCCTACTTGGCTCAGGAGGTGCGCTTCGCCGCCGACCGCACGCTCTGGCAAGAGATGGAGGCCGCTTTTGGCCACCTCGCCGATTTGCAGGCGGAGATCACCGCTCTGGAGCCGACCATTGCGGAGACCGATGCTCCCGGCTGGGCCGACGCGATGGAGCGTTATGGCGATTTGATGGCCCACTTTGATCATGGCGGCGGCTACGAAATCGAGCCGCGCATCAAGCGCACTCTGCACGGCCTCGGTTTCCACGAGTCGCAGCATACCCAGCGCCTCTCGCAGTTCTCCGGTGGCCAGAAGACTCGTGCTGCCCTCGCGGCCACACTGCTCTCTGACCCCGACCTGCTCCTGCTGGATGAGCCGACGAATCATCTCGATATGCAGGCGCTAGAGTGGCTCGAAATCTTCCTGCGCGGCTGGGATGGCACCCTGATCGTCATCTCGCACGACCGCTATTTTCTTGACCGGGTGACCAAGCGCACGATGGAGATTTCCTTCAACGTGCTGGAGGATTATCCCGCCGGTTACAATAAGTATTTGGAGCTGAAGGCCGAGCGCCTGGAGCGTCGCCTGAAAGAGTTTAACGCCCAGCAGGAGTTTATCGCCAAAACCGAGGAGTTTATCCAGCGCTACAAGGCTGGCCAGCGCGCCCGCGAGGCCAAGGGCCGTGAGAAGCGTCTGGATCGACTCAAGCGCGATAGCCTGGTGGCCCGCCCGCAGGAGCAGACTAAGCTGCGGCTCTTCCTCGACACCAAGCTGCGCAGCGGCGAACTGGTGCTGGCCCTCGAAGGTCTGGTGATCGGATTCCCCGGCGACCGTCGTCACGATTCGGAGCCACGGGTGCTGCTGCGCGCCGATGGTATGGAAATCCACCGTGGCGAGCGGGTGGCCCTGCTTGGCCCCAACGGCTGCGGCAAGACGACCCTACTGCGCACGCTGATCAACGAACTGAAGCCGCTCCAGGGCGCGCCGCGCCTTGGCCACAAGGTGATGATCGGCTATTACGCTCAGGGCCACGACATGCTGAATATGAGCGCCACCGTGCTGGAGGAGCTGACACGGGCATGCCCGAGCCTGGGCGAACCGGCGGCGCGTACTCTGCTGGGACGCTTCCTGTTCAGCGGCGATGATGTGTTCAAGCGGATCGGCGATCTGAGCGGCGGCGAACGCTCGCGGGTGGCCCTGGCCCAGCTTACCCTGCTGCCCGGCAACCTGCTGGTTCTTGACGAGCCCACCAACCACCTCGACATCGGTGCCCGCGAGGCGCTGGAGGGTGTGCTGAAAGAGTACCCCGGCTCGATCCTCTTTGTCTCGCACGACCGCTACTTTATTGATGCGCTGGCTGATAAAATCTGGAATGTGGATCAGGGCCGCATGCGCCAGTTTATTGGTAACTATAGCGAGTTTATGACACG
>Ga0208376_1000376_pt1 | contig 13916 bp, 13 predicted proteins | sample CryBogmetaGMA25M_FD_184548 | JGI IMG/M metagenome (GOLD analysis project Ga0208376, IMG submission 184548) | Freshwater microbial communities from Crystal Bog, Wisconsin, USA - MA2.5M (SPAdes) | ecosystem: Environmental > Aquatic > Freshwater > Lake | place: Crystal Bog, Wisconsin, USA...
GGGGCAGGGGTCAGGGGGCAGGTTGAGCGCATCAGGATGCCACATTCTGGCCTGGAAGCACTACGAACTAACCCCTGACCCCTGACCCCTGCCCTCTGACCCCTGTTGCAAAAGGGACTAGGCTATGCTATCCTAACGCACGAATACGGCCCGGTAGCTCAGTGGATAGAGCACTAGTCTTCGGAACTAGGTGTCGGGGGTTCAAATCCCTCCCGGGTCGCCAAGATGATCGGCAAAGCCGCACTCCTACACGGACTCCTCGACCGCTGGGCGGTGCCTGCGTAAAGCATTGGGTAGCTTACCGTCTCGTGGTCGGCAGTGAGGATGGCATGAGGGATCTGTTTTGCGCGTTGAGCCCTATCACCAGCGGTAGGTAGATGCGTCGTAGGGGTTCGGCAATGGGCTGGGCAGGTGAGGTATTTCCGCCCGCGTCGCGCAGGCGCACGTAGAGTATGCGGGAATCGGTGGCGGCCCAGGCCCAGTAGAACGGTTCCTGAAACGGTTGCCAGGGCGACTCGGCAAAGTCGGGGCGCTGACTGACCTGCATCATCAACGGGCCGATCCTGCTGCCATTGGCGGTGAGCTTTACCGTCGCGCCGAGAGGGCCGGTTGGCTCCAGGGCCACGTCCAGGCTCGGCGGCAGCGTCAGGATCACCGTGCGCGTAACCGTGCTGCTATTACCGGCTCGGTCAACGTAGCGCGCCTCGATGGTGTGTCGTCCTTCAACGGGCGGAATCTGCCAGCGGTAGGCGTCGTAGTAGGGCTGCGGGTCGGCCATAACGCCATCTACGCCCAGTTGCACGGCGACGATGCCTCCCTCGCGATCAATGGCGTTTGTGTCCAGACGCACCTGCGGGCTGCTGATCGTGACGGGGGCAGTATCGGGTGATAGGGTGGTGGAGAGTTCGGCCACCTCGCCTGCCGAGAATGCGCGCCGGAAGATCGTCAGATCATCAATGCTCACGCCAGATGGGGCACCGCCGTAGGTGAAGCGGCCAAGCTGGATTACCGGCCCCACAGCAGCAGGCAGTTCTCGCCCGCTGGCATGTGCCGCCTGTAGACCATCAATGTACAGCGCCTTGGTGCCCATCGCCGCATCCCAGGTGATCGCGAAGTGATGCCACCCCGGCGTCAACGTGTCCGGCACAGACAACTCGTCGGCGCTAGCCGCATCTGCCCCAACCGTCCAAAACGTCCAGCGCGGACTCTCATTCGGGCCAAGCAGATCGCGGCGCAGAGCTAGGGTGCCGCTATAGACCGGGGCATCGTCGGGGTTGGCGCTGGCGGCGAGCAGATAGTGGCGGCGAATGGCATGTGGCGGGTAATGTTCAGGCAGCATGGCCCACAGGCTGATCGTACCGGCATCTGGATGCAGGTTATCAGTGGTGGGATAGGCTAGGCCCGCGTCGCCCATCGCCAGCGCCTGACCACGCCGACCCTGGGTGTAGCGCAGTGTCCCGGCGATCTCAGGGAACCCGGCCCCAACGGTTTGTACAGGATGACCATCAAACTCGGCAGAGAAGAGCATATCGTTTGGAGGGTTGACGGACAGGGTACCTACGGGCGGCGTACCATCAGCGGGAGCAGCACCGAGTCCCTCGCTGGATGGTCCGGGCGGTGTGAAATCGTAGCTACCGCGTAGCGCACTGCTCCAGAGCCAAACGCTCGCCAGACATCCCGCGTAGGTCGCACAGGGATCGGGGCCGGGGCCATACCAGCCATAAGGGTCTACCTGCTTACCGTAGCGGCGCACCTCAAAGTGCAGATGCGGCGTCCCGCGCACAAAGCCGCTCGATCCGCTGAAGCCAATCAGGTCGCCAGCCCGCACGGGAACGCCCTCGCCACCATCAATCTTGCCGCTGAAGTAGGGAGCGAAGGCGCTCAGATGCCAGTAGACCGTCTCGTAGCCGCCGGGGTGAATGATCACCACGCCGTTGCCCCGGTGGGTACGCGGATAGGCCACCCCGGCGGCGGCAGCCAGGACAGGTGTGCCGATGGGATGATCAGGGAAGTAGTAGTCGTGGCCATCGTGGCTGTTGTACTGCACGTTGCCCTGGTTCATGTAGGTGACAACAAAAGTATTCCCGTCATCAGCGGTATCCACCGTGGGGTACATATGATCGAAATACGCCAGATGAATGGCGCGGTCGCCAGCGGGCCAGGGCAGGTCGAGAACAATACCCGCATCGGTGCTCGTGACGGGCGAGGCGGGCTGTTGCGGGCCACCGATGCTCATCTGCTCGATCTGGTTATTAAAGTAGTGCTGGAACGCCTTGCCAAACGCATCAACAGCGACGCGCCACTGGGTGGAACTGCGACCCTGAGCGAGGAAACGCTGCACGGCCACGCCCTCAGGAGCCTGGTTGAGTGTCAGGGTAAACGTGAGTCCATCGGTGAAACGGACGGTTGGCGGGCGGCTGTAGGGGCCAAGTCCCGCCCGCAGCTCACGGCTCGCCCACTCAATCTGGGCGGCGAAACTGGCGGGGCCAGCGGGGCCAAAGGGTTGGCGCAGTGCTGCGTCAAGTGGAGCGGGATCGCTCAGCAGGTTGGCAGTAGCCTCCAGCAGAGCCAGGTGCAGGCGTGGACTAAGCCCGTAGTAGAGGCTACTGCTCCCAATGATCGTAGCGGCGCTGCGCCCATCCTCACTGTAGCCCTTGAGCGGGCCGGGCTGCTGACTGAGAAACTCCTGCACGCCAAGCGACCCGCCCGACCCACGAGCGGGGATGGGTAGCAGCAAGGAGAGCAGGGTTATCAGTACAAGTAGGCGCTTCAAAAGGCAATCCTCCGGGGGTTTGAATGTCCGAGAAGCCGTACGATGAAGGGTAGCAAAAAGCGACAGAACGAGAGGTTCTGTCGCTTTCTAAAGCATTAAACTAGCTCCCCGACGTAGATTTGAACCCTCTGATATCGGTGGTTTGTGTCTTCATCGTCCACCCATTTCGTTTGGACGAGGGATACCCAGATCGTCGCAGATGCACCGTGCCGTTGGTTCTTTGATCTCGATGTGCCGAGGCACCGCAGCGACATGGTTATTTGTTGCATTCCGCATCAGTGAGTGTTTTGCACCTTCGCGATAGAGTTCACAACCGTATGTACGGAGGTGCCGAAGGAGATCGGTGCGTTTCATGCGGCTACCAATACAAAAGGCTCTCGCACCACTGTGTGTCCCTGTGCCTCTTGGGCGGCCAATTCGCGGCGAGCATCCAGCACCATCGCCACTGCCTCTTGCAGGTTCTCCCGGGCCTCTTCTAGGGTTTGGCCCTGGGTGATCGCGCCGGGAAGTTCTTCAATCCACCCTACATACCAACCGTCTTCAGTCTGCTCAAACACTGCAGTCCAGGTTGTTGTCAGCGATGTCATTACGACCTCCGTCGCATGTATCTCGGTTCCATGCAAAAGATAGCACAGCGATATTGTAGCATGCCCCCGCCCCCCAGGGGATGGGCAACGTTTACATGGCCAGCACGACCTACGGTGGCGAGTGGCGGCTGGTGACCGGCGACTATACTTGCGGATATTATCAATTCGGCATCACCTATGGCCACGAGGAAGGTAGATATTGCCAGAATTCACGCCCGCTCAAGGTTTCGCCTATCCTCGCGCTAAATGCGCAACATGCCGCTCCGGTGTTGGCACTCGATGGGAAAGCAATCTATACGCCTGCGAATCGAATCCTCTGGCCCGCACGCATCGCGCTACGATGGCACATGCATACGATTTTTCGTCCAGTTAGCCCGCACACGCTGTTATGAATCCGATAAGGCTTGCTCCAGCGTAAGCTCACGTTCTGTTAAGTTCAATCCCAGAAGACGCTTGATTGCGCTGGCAGTAAGCTGGATACTGTCGTGCGACTTGTTCATCTTGCCGCGTACCATTGCCCGCCCCTCCCATAGCGCCTTGTTCTCGCGTGACCAATCAACATCACCGAGGATCATCAGCCGCTCTTGCCAATCGCCAGGATGGGCAACAACCAGATCGTGCCCGGCCATCCCAATCGCCAGCAATGTAACGGTATGCGAGTGAATATAATTCTGGCGTAGCGTTGCGGCGCTCATCTCTCGGCGAATCGCTCGTTGCCATTCGGGGATGACCTTGCCTAATGTCTGCCAGAACTCGTGTACACGTGCCGCCTGTTCAACGCTGACGGTATTCTTTGCTCCACCATTAAGCAGCGCCTCTGTTGCCTGATACACGGCACTCAGCGTGAAGAGCGCGGTAGAGCGATTCGAGATGGTCGTTTTCTCTAACTCAATCAACCCCTGAAAGAGCGGTACGTCATCAACAAGTTGCCGTACCAGCGTGGCAAGATCGCCATGATCATGGAGAACTTTCTTTGATCGGGTTGATGCCATCTGGCTCAGATGGAGATCAACATAGAGCGTGGCCGCACGACTCAATCCTGGGTCGGGAATAAGCATGATCGAAATCGTGTCATCACCGAGAGCAGGGTTTTGCGTGAGCAGCGATGTAATCGCTGCGCGGCGATGTTGTCCATCTCTGATAATCAACCGGGCACTCATGGGTATCTGCACACGCCCTATCTCTGGCATCTCAGGCGCTAATGGCTCGAATGTCACCATCTCGTCTACGACCGCAATAAGCGGTGCCAGGGTATAGTCGTCTTTTCGTGCCGATAGATAGTCTGTCCACTTGGAAACAACAGACTGGTCAATCGTCTGTATTCGGCGCAGGCTTACTGGAACCTCAGCTTCATCAAAGAGAAAGAGCCGTGGCAGTAGGCGTAGCTGACAGTGAATGAGGTAATAGGTGTAGTTGCCCTGGTGTCCACGTATCGCAGGAAAGGTGTAGCAGTTCACAGGTAATATACTCTCTCCGTTGCTACGATTCTGGTTCGACCGAGAGCAGCGCAGTGGTCGCATGGTGGATGTCACCCAGATAGTTCGTGACAACATCCCAGATGATCGCCAGGTTGATGCCGAAATATTGGTGGGCAACGATATCACGCAGCCCGGCAATCTTACGCCATTCGACGGCAGGAGTCTGGTCGCGCTGGGGCTGTGGAATATGCTTTGCTGCCTCACCGATGATCTCAAGGTTGCGCACAACGGCATCAACGCGCATCTCATCGGATTGGAAGGCAGCAAGATCAATCCCGCTGGTGTACCGTTCGATCCTGGTGATTGCCTCCAGGATATCCTCCAGATACAGGCGATAGTCCCTCGGCATAGATAACCTCGCTCAGGATAACCGGGCGTAACCGTGGCTTCAACGTATCAACCAGCACCAGATCGATTGGCAGGCCGAAGGTGTCTTCAAGCCAGAACTTGAGGGTCATATAGCCATCGAATGATGGGTGTTCCATGTCTGTCAGGAAGTCCAGATCGCTGTTGGGCTGTGGCGTCCCACGTTGATACGAGCCAAACAGTCCAAGCGAGCGTACCCCCAGCGACCGGAGCCGCGTGCGGTTGCGGGTCAGTTCGGCAAGTACCTCCGTAGCCGTCCACTGCTGTCTGGTTGTCACGTTCATCGGCACGTTGCTCCTCTATTGGCCTTGATTCTACTCGGCTTTGCGCAATGCTGACGCAAGTAAATTGGCAGGCGCGACATAGGAACCCGCTCCTCATTCAACCAGCGTGCCGACAGGCAGTGCGAGACTGGGTACAATAGGTGATGTAATCGTATCGCCGGCGAAGAGGCGCAGGACGCGGGTGTACTGGCCCCTCGTGGGGGCGGTATATTGTTCGATCATCTGCTGCGTGAGATCGACGATCCACGCTTCGGGGATACCGGCTGCCGCGTAACGCGGGATCTTCTCGCCCCGGTCGTAGGCTATCGTCGAGTCGGCAACCTCAATTAGAATCAGGATGTCGTCAGCAGTGGGATGCGCCTGGGCGTAGAAATCATCGCGATACTGAAGGATCGCAAGATCCGGCTGTGGCTCACTATAGTCGCTCAGACGCACCGGATTTTGTGGGCTGACGATGGCCGTATCACCGAGTTGGGCCGTCAGGTACTTCACGATCTTTGATACGATGGCAGCGTGCAGTGGGCCAATGGGACTCATAACCCGGATGTCCCCATCAAGTAACTCGACATGATCAGCCTCGGTTAAGATGCCACTCTCACGCATGCGTGCATAGTCGTACACGTTGAAGGCGCGGCGCGTCATCTCAGGTGCCGTCATACCAACCCCGCTTTCCTTAATCGTTTTCGCACGCTGGTGCTATTGTAGCACAGCAGCGAGCTTGCACAGATCTGATAGTGACTTCACCTGATGGTACATTAGCAGCACTCCCCGGTTCATGTGTGCCCGAAACTGCTCCTCAAAGATGTCACCATCGGTTGCAATCCCGTCGCTCAGGCAACGCTGGCGTAAGAGCGCCACAAAGAGCGCGTCATAGCGACCCGTCAGCGTCCCGCGCTCAATCTCACGTGAGCTATTTTCGGGGTATTGCGCCGGGTTGGGGATCGTTGGCTCGGCAAGCGAGAGGCCGAAGCCGATGCGGCAGAGCAGATTGGCGCTCAGGGTCGTGCGCGCCTTGAGGAGACGTAGGCGGTTGTCAGCTTCTTCGCAGAAGCGAATACGAGAAAGTTTCATGATGCAGCAACCTCCTTAGCACGTACCTCTGCACCATCATCCTCCTGCCAGAAATAGCCATCTTCAATGCGACTACTCGCCTCGGCGGGCTGGTAGGTTAGTTGGTAGGCCCGTGCAATGGCTGGCTTCAGATCGTTGTAGAGTGTCGCATCAATCTCCGTATCGGTGGACAGGAGTACAACCTGATGACTCGCGTGGGGAAAGTAGTGCTGTACCAGCCGTTGGCGATGCTCGCTGTCGAGGCGACCAAGCGGGGTATCTACAATAATCGGGAGCGTGCGCCCAGAGACGAGCCGGAGCGCCCAGAGTAGTGCCACGGCATAGATCTGCTTTTCGCCTGCCGAGAGTTGATCGCGGGGAAGGGCATCGCCCTTCTGGTTGTAGAGCGTGGTGGCAAAGGTCTCGGGATCGATCTCTACCCGCTTGATGTAATGCCCTTTGCGGCTGAGGTGCCCGAAACATTCCGCAATGGCCGCTTCAAGCTCGGTAATCTTTGCGCGACGAAGGGCTGCCTCATAGCGTACCAACACCTGCTGGGCGCGGCTCGCCAGACGCACGCGGTAACTTGGGTCGTCACCTCGCATTAGTCGCGTAAACAACGCCTTCTCCTCACGATCAAGAGCATCCCGCTTGAGCCGGATCTGGTGAACCGCCGCATCCTGCATCTGCTGCTGGAGTTCGAGCGCACCCAACTCACGCTGAAGGGTTGAAAGCTGCTGGAGAATTGGCTGAATACTCTCGTCGGCTGGCACTGTTGGCAGCATCGCCTCCACCTGCGCCAGTTCTGAGACGGCAGTTTCTAGCGATTGCCCAACCTCCGCAAACTGCTGTGGCAAGAGCCCGGTTGCCTGGTCAAGCCAGCGCACAACCTCACGCCGCTCGTCCTTCTCAAGCGGATGGATGACTGTCTCATCTGCCAGTGTTGCGGCTTCAGCATCTACCAAGCTCGCACGGATCGCATGAGCAGTCTTGTTCACGCCATCAACCAGTTTCTTACGTTGCTGTGGGTTCAGCTGCATCCCTCTACTCCACGCATCATCCCATGCCAGGCGGCGCGCAAACTCCTCCACAAAGTAATCTGCCACCGTCGAGACCTGGATGTACTGCTCCACCCGCTCGTCAAGCTCCAGGCGGGCCTTGAGCGCACCGGAGAGTTGGGGAATGACCGCAAAGGGGAGCAGACCATTCGCATACTCCGCGATGACTCGCTCATGCCGACGGATCGTTTCCTGAAGGAGCTCGGCACGTTGTTTGAGCGCGTCGCGTTGCGCAGCCACCCCGCCACCCTCGCTTGCCAGTAGGCGCTCAGTCGCCTCAACCTTCGCCTGCTTATGGGCAATCAGACTATTGAGGTGGCCAAGCTCCGTGTGTGCTTCGCTAAACTCGACCTCCACAGCATCACGCCGGGCGCGTAGTTCGGCAAGCTGATCATCGAGCCCCGCACCGCCCGTCTTGCGCTGGCGTGCGAGGTAGACCGAGAGATCGCCCCGCAGACGGTCAAGCAGATCGAGGCCGAGGAGCGAGCGAATCGACTCGCCGAGCATGCGATAGTCCGGGTCATCGGCGAGGGACTGGATCTTCTCACCATCAAAGAAAAAAAGGTCAGCCAAGCCCGGTGGGAGCAGATCGTGCAGGAACTGATCCCACCAGGTTAACTCCTGCTCGTTCAGCAGCGTGCCATCACGGGTGATCTGAATCGTCTCACTCACGCCGCTACGCCGACGCTCCCACATGCGGCGCAGCGTAAAGGTATGCAGGGTGCCACCGATAGTATGGACAAACCCGACACCGACACCAGCAAAGGTGTGGCTGAGTGGGGCACCAAGCTGACGATGGATGCGGCTCAGCAGGTAGGCTTCATACGCCGCACGTTTTGTGCCCTTCCCCAAGGCCGCCGAGCCGTAGAGACAGAGCCGCACAGCCTCAAGAATCGTCGTCTTCCCGGAACCGTTCCTCCCACCAACCAGGATAATCGGTCGGTCGGTGGTACCCGATTCAAGGGACGGCTGCACGTCAATGACATGCTCACCAGGATAGAGGCCAAAGTTAATCAGGCGAAACTCAGTGAAGTACACGTCATGCGTCCTCTGTGGTAGGCAGGTAGCCCTCAAGTCGCTGGTGATGAGCATCAACGGCGACGACAACATCGGCCTCGCTGCGCCACTCGCTACGGAGGACTTCGTCAATGCGGGCATGGATGACCGTGCGCCCGGTCAAGGCTCCGCCCTGGCGCTGGCTCTCAATCAGGGCCAGCATCAGATCGAGCGGTAGCTCTTCCTCAGCACAGATCTGCGCCAGCAGGGCACGTTCGGATGCGCCAAAGACTGCACCATCATCATGCGGCCAAGGAAGATCCTGGCCCGTGATCTGGCGATACATCGCTGGAATCGAGTCGTCCCAATCATGGGCCTCAACTCGCCACAACCGGCGAATCTCATACAGCTCTTCCGGGCTGATCAGTTCATAGTGATCATCGGGGCCATCGCGCTGCACCTGCATTTGCACAGTCAGCAGCCGGGTGAGCAACTCTTTGCGAAACGCAAGCCGATAGGGGCCACGGATCAGCAGTTCACCCTGGCCACGCTTGCGGAAATGCACCAGCCCATCACGACGACGGTAGTCGCGCACTTCCTTCCGCCGCTCGGGATCTTGGGTGGCCGCAAGGAAATCGCGGAACTCCAGCATTGGAGACATCCACTCCTCGCCGTTGTCAATCATCGCCTCCATCGAGCGGTCGCGCTCGACCACAGTGCAGACCCAGCAGCCGAAGCGGCTATTGCCACACGACGGCGTTGCGAGATCAACAACTAGGGGACACTCGCCTGATTGCGCACTGCGGTAGAGCGAGGCCAGATCACGATTGTTGCCGCCCCAGGGCGAAGGCACATTCAGCAGGTATGTCCACACATCATCGGTGGTGAAGTCTTCAATTGGTGTGTAAACATACGCACGCGGCAGGGTTGAGTGGCGCGAAAGCCGATACCCGGTAATCTTGTAGTCAGCCATCACCTGGGCACGGGACTGGCTCTCGCTGTGGCGCTGTCCGAGTACAAGCACCACTTCGCCATACTGCGCAACCTTACTGAGAATGAAAGCATCAGCGGGCTTGATCTTCATCCGCTCGGTACACCAGCGAAACCGGCTATGTGGGGCGGGATACCCACGGCCCATTAGATTCACCCAGAAGCTATCAACAATCTGGGGAGTCAGGCGGTGAACCGTCAGCGGGAGACCTGCCTCACGGGCAAGCCTACCAATCTTTCCCAGGTTGTCGTTCACGTGATCAACGATGACGGGCGTCTCGACTAAGGTATCAGTCGCGATAACATAGACCGGTTTCGTCATCTGCTCACGCGGCAAGTCGCGCAGCGCATACCAGATCAACTGGAGCGAGGATGTCGAGTCCTTGCCACCGCTATAGCCGATCACCCAGGGCATCGTGTTGGAGAGGTAGACATCCCGAATTTCCTGATAGATGCTCCCAATCGTGCGGTGATCAAAGACCGATACGGGTTGAGTTGTCATCGCTCCATCTCCCGCAGATCTTCCTCATCCACAACCGTATACTCTACGGGTATCTGCTCCATGCGTAACTCTTCGGGGGAGAGGGGAAGGCCAAGCTGTTGCTTAATGACGCTGGCAGTGCGGATGATCTGGGCGCGGGCCTTACTGAGCTTTCCGCCGACCATTGCCCGTCCTTCCCACATCTGGTTTGTGCGGTGCCAGTCCATTGTGCGCAGCAGGCCCAGCGGCTCACGCCAATTACGGGGATAGGTGGCAATCAGGTCGGCACCCGCGATCCCCAGCGCATGGAGAGTCACGCTATGGAAATGGATATAGTCGCGGCGCAGCTCAAGGCTTGAGGTTGCGCGCATGATCCGCTCATTCCACTCGGGGATGATCTCAGCGAGGGCTGTCCAATAATCAACCGCGAGTTGCTCTTCCTGAGCAGAGATGTCATCTTCGCTATTCTTGCGTAGGAGGGCACCAGTCGCGTAATAGATCCCGCTCAGGGTAAAGAGCTTGAGTGAACGGTTCGCAATGGAGGAGCGCTCCATCTCCGTCATCCCCTTGAAGGCGGGAACAACCGAGGCAGCACGACGCGCAACCTGGGCAAGTGGCGAGCGGAAGTCGTAGAGGATACCAATGGACGCGCTGGCCCGGACCGCGTGCGTGTTGAGGTCAGCGAAGATCTGCTGGCTCCGCTTCAGCCCGGCATCGAGGTAAAACACCACGGCAATCGCTTCATCCCCAAGCTCCGGCTGCTCACGAAGCGCTTCCTCAATCGCCGCACGGCGATGTGGATCGTCGACGTAGCCTCACGCTAAACGCATACGTTCTTTACCCTCCACTGCCATCCGTCCTCCCCTCACCCGCCAGGCTGCTCCCCATCATGCCGGCGAAGGCGGCCCACTCGGTCATGCGCCAGAGCGTGCGTGCGCTGGTCACGGTCTCCTGCGCGGCCAGGCCCAGCAACTTGGGCGCTTTGAAGACCATGAATATCGTGACGACGGCCAGTGTCGGGCCAAGGATCGGCTCGGTATCCACGCCAAAGCCGCTCATCAGCGCCCGGCCAAAGCCCAAGGGTCAGCCCCCAGATCAGCGGTGTCGCCAGCAGCTCGACAAAGCGGAAGAACCAGACGCGGGTGTAGTTCCAGCCCCCGTCGGTGCTGATCGGTTGCATACCACGCCTCATACACGAGCCGAGCGGACGGTCATGCCACGCTGCCCGATGTGCGAGGGAGACACGACCAAGTTCGCAACAGGGTCATTCCGTTGTAGCACGGGGGAAGTGGGGCTTTCGGGGGTAGGTTTTTACAAGGTGGCGACGGTCAGTCGGCCACACGAGCCGGTCATAGCAATCCCAAAGCTCCACCACGCCAAGATATGTGCCTGCGGCGTAGGGAGATCGGGCATAGAGGAGGCACCGTTTACACAATCTATATTTTACACCCTCCGAATGTGTAACCAAGAAGAGTGTGTTGAAGGGCCGCATCCTCGACTCACCCGCCGTCATCCTCGACTCACCCGCCGTCATCCTCGACTCATCAGCCGTCATCCTCGACTCACCCGCCGTCATCCTCGACTCACCCGCCGTCATCCTCGACTCACCCGCCCTCATCCTCGACTCACCCGCCCTCATCCTCGACTCACCCGCCGTCATCCTCGACTCATCAGCCGTCATCCTCGACTCACCCGCCGTCATCCTCACAGTTTCGGCATACACAAGGCATCTTGATGCGATGCCTGAAACCTAAGAAGCTGTCTGAAAAGGTATGGCTACGTCCTAGACCTGTCAGGTAGGACACACAAGAACCATCTCGTTGCACAAGATTCATCCCGTGTGTCCTACCTGACATGTCTTTTCAGACAGCTTCTAAGAAGCTGTCTGAAAAGTCACTGCCCCCCCTCCCAACCTCCCCCCGATGGGGGGAGGAGCCGGACTCCCTCATGCGCATCAAGCTAAGGAGAATAAGCACCAGGACGCCGTCGAGACGCGATCCGTCATGCCCTTCACACGCTCATGGCGGACAAATCGCCCCATTTTGGGGCCGTGCGAACACTCGGTTTGGGTGACACGAATGCCATGGATGCCTTCAGGACGCCAAATCTCTTAGCTTGATGCGCATGGGGGGAGGAGCCGGACTCCCTCCCCCATCGGGGGAGAGCTGGGGAGGGGGAATCGCGGGATATGTGACCTTTTCAGACAGCTTCTAAGAGGATTGCTATAACGCACTACCGCAAAAGTCACCCTGTCGTGTCATACTGAGCGCAGCGAAGCATCTTTCCCTGCCTCCTGACAGACCCTTCGCTTCGCTCAGGGTGACATGGGGCGCGGTTGTGCTGGTGACAGGGCGAGTTTTGCGGTATTGCGCTATAACACTGTCCGCTTCCCGTAGTGCAGAAGAGATTAATCGTAGGATACGATCATGGTGACGAGATGAGCGAGTGGAAGTGGCTTAGACTCGGCGATATTTGTGTCAAAATAGGCAGTGGTGCAACGCCTCGTGGTGGAAGTAGTGTGTATCTTTCGGAAGGTGTAACACTGATTCGCAGCCAGAATGTTTATAATAATCGTTTCGAGATGCAAGGTTTGGCCTTCATTGAGGAAAAGCATGCATTGGAACTGCTGAACGTTACAGTCGAAGTTGATGACATTCTACTGAACATTACGGGTGATTCTGTTGCTCGAACATGCCAAGTTCCTAGCGAGATTTTACCAGCGCGTGTTAATCAGCATGTCGCTATCATTCGACCAAGCCCAAGCACAGTAGATGCACGTTTCTTGAAATACTCTCTGGTCAATCCAACAATGCAACAATATATGTTAAGCATTGCAGGCGCAGGTGCGACTCGTAATGCTCTAACGAAAGGCATGATCGAGAATTTCAAAATACTGACGCCCCCCCTCCCTATCCAACACGCCATCGTCCACATCCTCGGCAGCCTCGACGACAAGATCGAACTCAACCGGCGTATGAACGAGACGCTCGAAGCGATGGCGCGGGCGCTGTTTAAGGATTGGTTTGTGGAGTTTGGCCCGGTGCGCGCCAAAATGGAAGGTCGCCAGCCGCCCGGTCTCAGTGCTGAGATTGCGGCGCTCTTCCCTGATGCGTTGGATGCGGAGGATAAGCCGGTGGGGTGGGAGATGAAGAGTTTTGTTACCACCATCAATCTCATCGGCGGTGGTACTCCGAAAACATCAGAACCGGCATACTGGGGCGGTGAAATACCCTGGTTCTCTGTTGTAGATGTCCCAAGAGATGGTGATGTATTTACCATTGATACGGAAAAGAAGATCACAGAGCGGGGGCTTTCTGAGTCTGCCACCCGTCTTCTTTCTCCAGGTACAACAATTATCAGTGCCCGTGGAACGGTCGGTAAGTGCGCCCTTGTTGGCGTCCCGATGGCTATGAACCAATCGTGCTATGGAGTTATAGGTAAGGAAGGTCGAGGATCATATTTTACGCATTTCTCATTACGCTACCTTGTCACGGAACTCCAGCAAAACACGCATGGTTCGGTCTTTGATACCATCACTCAGGCTACCTTCCAAACAGTACATGTACCAACAATTCCTATTCCATTAACACAAGCTTTTGATCATACCGTTTCATCATTCCTCCAACGTATTCTGACAAACCTTCATGAGTCCCGCACCCTCGCCGCCCTGCGCGATCTGCTGCTGCCCAAGTTACTCTCGGGCGAATTGCGGGTGCGTGTGGCAGAGGAGATCGTCGAGGGCGCACGATGACTAAGGGGCTGTCTGAAAAGGTCACATATCTCGCGATTCCCCCTCCCCAGCCCTCCCCCGATGGGGGAGGGAGTCCGGCTCCTCCCCCCATCGGGGGGAGGT
>Ga0208376_1000379_pt1 | contig 13884 bp, 8 predicted proteins | sample CryBogmetaGMA25M_FD_184548 | JGI IMG/M metagenome (GOLD analysis project Ga0208376, IMG submission 184548) | Freshwater microbial communities from Crystal Bog, Wisconsin, USA - MA2.5M (SPAdes) | ecosystem: Environmental > Aquatic > Freshwater > Lake | place: Crystal Bog, Wisconsin, USA...
GGGTTGGGGGACAGGTATCACCGTGGGCGCTGTGGGCAGGGCCACCTGTGGGATTGGCGTCACGACCGACGGCGACTCTCCTATTGGGGCAGTGGGCGCTACTGCCGCTGGCACGACCCGTTGCGCTGCCTCGATCCGAGCAATCTCGTCAGCAATCTCGTTGGCGTGGCGCTGGAGGCGCATCTGCTCGGCGGGCGTGGCGGCGCGTTCGGCGTGGCTGGTGGTGGTGGTCTGCTCCAGCTTCAGTTCACTGAGATGCCGCATAAGCGCTGCCTGCCGAACCGCCTGTGCCACATCGGTCATACGGTCAGTCTCGGGCATCCCGAGGTGCAGCCAGTCGGCCATCGCCACGGCCAGCAGCGGGCTACGCGGTACCCAGGAACGCCCGTCGCGCCGCGCCAGACCGAGCAACTCCAGGCGGGCGGTATCATCGTCGGTGCTGCTGGTGCGCTGGCTGGCGGTGAGCAGCCGTCGCGCCGCGCCTGCGAGGTGGGAATCACGAATGCTGCGACGAAGATGTTCCAGCAGCGCATCATCAGCTTCCAGCAACTCCCAGCACAACGCCTCGACCAGCGCCTCGTCGAGCGGATCGCCCTGGAGGTGGCGCTCGGCCAGCAGCCCGCCAATGCGCTGGGTCAGGTAGGGGTGGCCGCGCACCCGTGCGTAGAGCGCCCGTCCCAGGTCGGCGGCATGCGCTTCCGTCACGCCGATCTGTGTGAGGCCAACGCCGATCAGGGCCACCGCGTCGGCCTCGCTTAGGTCGCCGAGGCGCACGATCTCACAGACATTGCGCAGGGTCGATGCCTGGACAATTGCCAGGTCGTAGAGTTCCATGCCGCCCGCCAGCACGAACTGGGTCTTGGCCAGGGCCGGACTCACCAGCCGGTACGTGTGCAGAGCGCGGATGACGTGGGCAAGATCCTCACGGGTTGTCTCGGGCAGCCGGGCGAGTTCGTCGAGCAGCAGCACCAATCGCAGCACCTCGTCACCCGCCAGCGCCTGCTCCAAAAAGCCGCGTAGCTCGGGGATGCCAGCAGTCGGCGGGGCGGGCGGCAGGTGCGGCAGGGTGCGCCGCACCTCGGCAATCAGATGCTGAAACGCGGCGTCGGTGGTCACACGCGGGATCTCCTGAAAGTCTACTCGGCAGACCCGCACGCGCTCCGGCAGCCGCTCGCGCAGGCGGGCCTCCAGCCGCAGCAGCAGGCTGGTTTTGCCGTTCTGTCGCCCACCATAGACCAGTAGGAACGATTTGTGGTCGGTGAGGCAGGCCCGCTCAAGCTGGGCCAACTCGGCGGCCCGCCCCCGGAACATCGGGTCGTGCTGGGCCAGTGCGCCGGTTTGAGTGAAGGGGTTGTGTGTTTGGGTCATTGGACATTCCTGATCAGCGTCGTGATAATTGATTCAGTTACGGCGACACGCTCCGTTTGTAACGTGCCGCCGTGGCTCACTGGCCCCGTTCCGACGTTCGGCCCGTGTGGGACTACTGGTAGGGGGAGGGGCGGTTTGTTTTCGGCTCTACCGCACAATACGGTGTAGCCAGGAACCGACCTGTCATTCTCCCGCAAGGGCCGCATCGCCACTCGTGAGCAGCGGATTTGGTTGGCCCCAGCGACCCGTTGAATAATTGGCGACCCGCAACCCTTTGTTGATGCGGTTGCGCACGTTGCTGTTGTTGCGGTATGCCCCGCGAACGTATTTTTGCGCACTCCCATACGATCCACCACGTAACACTCGATCTCCGTTTGCCTCCAGATAGGCATTCTGCCACTCCTCCTCCAACTGATAGGGGTAAGGTTTCTTCCACTTGGTCGCTACCCACTCCCACACATTGCCTGCCATATCCAGCACGCCATAGGGGCTGGCACTGTTGGGGTACTGGCCCACGGGTGTCGTCTTGTCATCGCCTGCTTCTTTGTTGTTACAGCGCCCTGGCTCCCAGGCATTACCCCACGGGTAGATCCGCCCGTCGGGGCCACGCGCCGCCTTCTCCCACTCCGCCTCACTGGGCAGGCGAAACTCGTGGCCCGTCTGCGCACTCAACCAGCGGCAGTAGGCCACCGCCTCGAACCAACTTACGCCGATCACTGGGTAGTCTGTCCCGTTCCACTGCTCGTTATCCCAATATTCCGGCATGACGATCCTCTTCTCTTGGCACCACTGCCAGCCAGCCTGCGTCCAATAGCGTGCATTGCGGTAGCCATCACCCTCGACAAAGGGCCGAAACTGCGCGTTCGTTACGGGCGTCTTGGCGATCCAGTAGTCCGGCAAGATCATGCAGTGCTGGGGATTCTCATCGCTTTCAGCTTGCGTATCGGCATCACTGCTGCCCATCAGGAAGAGGTCAACGGGAATGTGGATGAGTTCTGGCACCCAGGATGGGAGGGCTGCGGGCTGTGGGCTGCGGGCTGCGGGCTGGGAGACTGGTATCACAGTGGGGGCTGCTGCCGCTGGCGCAACCCGCTGCGCGGCCTCGATCCGGCTGATCTCGTCGGCAAGTTCGTTGGCGTGGCGCTGGAGACGCACCTGCTCGACAGGCGAGGCGGCACGCTCGACGTGGCAGGCGGCGGCGGCATGCTCCAGCTTCAGATCACTCAGATACCGCATAAGCGCTGTCTGCCGAACCGCTTGGGCCGCGTCAGTCATGCGGTCGGTCTCGGGCATGCCGAGATGCAGCCACTCGGCCATCGCCACGGCCAGCAGCGGGCTGCGCGGCGTCCAATAGCCCCCATCCCGCCGCGCCAGCCCAAGCAACTCTAGGCGTTTGGTGTCGTCGTCCGTAGTGCTGGTGCGCTGGCTGGCGGTGAGCAGCCGTCGCACCGCGTCTGCGAGGTGAAGATCACGTATGCTGTGCCGTAGATGATCCAGCAGCGCGTCTTCCTCATTCAGTAGCGCCCAGCACAACACCTCGACCAGTGCCTTGTCAAGAGGATCGCCCTGGAGGTGGTGCTCGGCCAGCAGCCCGCCAATGCACTGGGTCAGGTAGGGGTGGCCGCGCACCCATGTGTAGACCGCACGCCCGAGGCTTAATGCAAGCTCCTTATTAACGCCGACCAGTATAAGACCATCGTTGATCAGGGCGGTGGCGTCGGTCTCGCCTAGATCGCTCAGTCGGATAGGCTTAGAAATCAAGCGTAAAGCTTTAAGGTTATAGAGTTCTACGCCGCCCGCCAGCACGAACTGGGTCTTGGCCAGGGCCGGACTCTCTAGTCGGTGAGTATGTAGGGCGCGGATGACGTGGGCAAGATCCTCGCGGGTCGCCTCAGGCAGCCGGGCGAATTCTTCAAACAGCAGCACGAGGCGCTGCACCTCGTCACCCGCCAACGCCTGCTCCAAGAAGCCTCGTAGTTCGGGGATGCCAGCGGACGGCGGGGCGGGCGGCAGGTGCGGCAGGGTGCGCCGCAGTTCGGCAATCAGGTGCTGAAACGCGGCGTCGGTGGTGACACGCGGGATGTCCTGAAAGTCTACTCGGCAGACCCGCACGCGCTCCGGCAGCCGCTCGCGCAGGCGCGATTCCAGCCGCAGCAGCAGGCTGGTCTTGCCGTTCTGTCGCCCGCCGTAGACCAACAGGAACGATTTGTGGTCGGTGAGGCATGCCCGCTCAAGCTGAGATAGCTCGGCAGCCCGTCCCCGGAAAAGCGGGTCGTGCTGGGCCAGTGCGCCGGTTTGGGTGAAGGGGTTGTGCATCATCGCCGATAGCCGATAACTGATAGCCGATAGGTCAGCATTATGTACCACTCACTTTAGCCACACTACCTTTCACATAAGGCCATGCCGCGCCGTCCACGAATAGATCGCGAATATACGAATAGCGCAGTGCAGAGACTTATTCGCGCATTTGTGACCTATTTGTAGATGGCATCTGACGGCGTATGTGAAGGGTATTGCTTTTCGCCAGGGCGACGACAGTTCTCACCGTGCGCCGCCCCGCCACCGGATTCAGGAACCAGAACCGGGCAGTGGAGAACGACTGGCGACCCGTAACCCAATGAAGCTGACACGGGAGCGCACGACGATGAAGTAGTAGCGGAACGCCCCGCGCACGTATTTTTGCTCAAACGCATACGAGCCGCCACATATCCTTCGAGACTCCTCCTCCTCCAGGTAGGCTCCTGCCCACTCGTCCTCAAGCTGATAGGGGTAGGATTTACCGTATTTCGTCGCCACCCACTCCGAGGCATTGCCCGCCATATCCAGCGCACCGTAAGGGCTGGCCCCATTCGGGTACTGACCAACTGGTGTGGTTTTGCCAACGCCTAATTCTTTGCTGTTCACCCGGTTTACTTCCCAGGTATTGCCCCAGGGCCAGATCCGCCCGTCGCTGCCACGCGCCGCCTTCTCCCACTCGGCCTCGCTGGGCAGACGAAACTCATGGCCGGTTTGCGCACTCAGCCAGTGGCAGTAGGCCACTGCCTCAAACCAGCTTATGCCGACCACCGGCTGGGTGTCGCCATTCCACCACGAGTCGTCCCAGTAGGTAGGTTTGACGATGTTGTTTTGGGTGCGCCAATCCCATCCGGCTTTTGTCCAGTAGTCTTTGTTGGTGTAGCCGTCGCCCGCGACAAAGGGCCGAAACTGAGCGTTCGTCACCTCAGTTTTACCGATCCAGTAGTCAGGCAAATCCAGGCTGTGCTGGGGTTTCTCATCATTTTCTGCCAGCGGATCAGCATCAGTGCTGCCCATCAGGAACGGGCCAGCGGCGACCTTCACCAGTGCGGGTACCCAGGCAGGCAGCGGTGTCGGCTGGCTCGTACCGCCAATCAATGCCGATCTCGTCTGTGGAATGGCGATGACTGCAATGATCAGCAGGAACGGGATCACGACCCACCCATAGCGTCTGGCCCATTCCCCCACGGTGGCGGTGTCGGGATCGGGAGGAATCGGTGGCTCGCTGACGGCAGATAGCGGAGGATGCTGCGTGGCATTTGGGGTGACTGGCATGGCCGCTGGGGCAACAATTGGTGCAAGTATTGGTGCGTCCGTGTGTACTTTGATCGGCGCAACGGGTGGATTTGTTGGCGCAAGTATTGGTGCAACAAGTATTGGTGCGTCCGTGTGTACTTTGATCGGCGCAACGGGTGGAGGATTGGTTGGTGCAATGCTCGGCACGAGAGTTGGCGTCCGCAACACGGTGGTTGACTGGCGCATACCGCCGATTACTGCCGATCTCGTCTGTGGAATGGCGATGACTGCAATGATCAGCAGGAACGGGATCACTACGACCCATTCATAGCGTCTGGCCCATTCCCCCACGGTGGCGGTGTCGGGATCGGGGGGAATCGGTGGCTCGCTGATGGCAGATAGCGGAGGATGCTGCGTGGCATTTGGGGTGACTGGTGTGGCCGAAGCAGACTCGTCTCGCACCGGCGCAGGTGTCTGTGCAGGCACGGGCACATCCAGCACCTCGCGGAAGACCTCGGCGGCGGCGGCGGCGGGAGCAGGGGGACTCGGTGTCACGCTGGCGGCAGATGACGGAGAGAGCTGAGTGGCTGTTGGAGTGACTGGCGTGGCCGTTGGGGCAACAGTAGGCACGGGACACACCGTGGCGGTACTCTGTGCAAAATGTGCAATTTCTTGGCGCAGATCGTCGATTTCGACGGATATGTGCGGAGCCGAATCCGACTCACTGTGCGCTGGCGCAGGTGTCGGTGCAGGCGCGGGCACCTCCAGCACCTCGCGGAAGACCTCTGCGAGCAGCGGGTTGCGCGGTGCCCAGCGCTCGCCGTCACGCTTGGCAAGGCCGATCAGTTCCAGCCGAGTCATCGCATCGTCCAGGCGGGTGAAGCGCGGCGGGGTGGTCAGTAGGCGGCGGACGGCGGACTCAAGCTGGTGTTCGTGCAGATCGTTCTGGATCTGGTGCAACAGCGGGTCGCCGTCCTGACCGATCTGGCGCTCCGCGTGTTCCACCTGCTCCGGGCCGATGTCCGCGCCGTGCGGGGTGGACGCCACGAGCAATTCACCGATCCGCTGCGTGAGGTACGGGTGGCCGTTCACCCGTGCGTAGACGAGTACACCCATGCTGATGGCTTGCTCAGGTGATGATAGGCCAGCGGCACGCAGACCATCGCTGATCAGCCCGACCGCCTCGTCCCGCGTCAGATCCTCAAGGTAGGTCGCTTTGCAGACGTTATGGAGCGAGGATGCGTCGGTTACGACCAAGTTATACAGCTCGATCCCGCCACTGAAGATGATCTGGAGCTTGGCCAGGGCGGGGCTATTGAGCCGATCCTGGAACAGTGCCCGCAGCGCGGAGCCAAGCGCCGTGCGGGTTGCGGTGGGCAATGCGCCCAATTCGTCCAGCAGCAGCACGAGCCGTCGGATCTCACGGCGCTGGAGTACCTGGATGAGAAACACCGTCAGATCGGGGGCATCCGCAATCTGCGCGGCGGATACTCCCATCGGCAGGGCGTTGGCGATACCCTGTCCGATGTGGGCGTAGACCTGACTCGGCGTGGCCCCAGGGATGCGCTGGAAGTTGATCGCACAGACATGCACCGACAATCTCAGATCGGCCTCAAGCTGGAGCAGCAGGCTGGTCTTGCCGTTCTGGTGTCCGCCGTAGATCACCCGGTACGCGGTGACTTCACCCAGGCAGATCTGTGTCAGGTGGGCGAGTTCGGCCTGACGACCACGAAACAGCGGGCTGGCGGGCGGCAGGGCGGTTGAGGAAAAGGCGCTCATGGCCGCCCCCGCTGCGGAGGGATTACCGCACCATTAGCGAGAAATCGGCGGCAGGCGATCACCGGCGCGTGCAGACAACGTGAGGTGCAGGGGCAGATCGTCCACTGTGGCATGGTGCGCTGTCGGGCCGCTACGAACCACACGGCGGGGGGATGGTCGCGTGATACCACGCATGGTAGAATGCAGCCGTGCAGTCTTGAAGAAATTCACACAACGCCCGCTCCTCGCTTCCCGGCAGAGCGGGTTTTGTGTTTTATGTTTTGTGTCAGTATAGCATAGCGAATTTGATCTGAATTGTAGGGTTTGTCGCTATGCAGGGCTCGTGCAAAGTCCGCAGACGCCCGTGCCGTGGGCGTAAACGCCTCGGCTATTGACATGCGAAGGCCGCTGAAGCGGCCTATCCGAGGCCGCTTCAGCGGCCTTCGTAGATCGTAGCCCGCCCGTTTACGGGACGGGCGCGTGACTCGCGCCCGTTCCTGTCACCTGTGACGTGAAGAGGTCGTTGCGGTTCCGCATTGCGCCCCACGCTCGCATCGCCTATACTTTCGCCTGCATCTCGTTCAGCACAAAGGCCACGATGTCCCCCCTCACCCCCCACGAGTTTGTCACCAAATGGCGCGGCGATACCCGCAAAGAGCGTAGCGTCAGCCAGGAACACTTTATCGATCTCTGCCGACTCATCGGCCATGAGACACCGGGCGACAACCGTAACGGCACGCTGGTGTTTGAGGCGGGCGTGGGCAAGAGCGGCGGCGGCCAGGGCTGGGCCGATGTGTGGAAGCGGGGGGTTTTCGGCTGGGAGTATAAGGGGCCACGCGCCGATCTGGGCAAGGCGTATCAGCAGCTCCAGCAGTACCGCGACTCGCTAGAAAACCCGCCGCTCCTGGTCGTGAGCGACATCCAGACCATTGTTGTTCACACCAATTTTGTGAACACAGTCAAGCAGGTGACGACCCTCACGCTTGACGATCTGCTTACCCCGGCGGGCCTCCAGACGCTCCGCGACATCTTCACCCACCCCGAGGCGCTGCGTCCGGCGATCACGATTCAGCAGGTGACAGAGCAGGCCGCTGGCGATTTTGCCGATCTCGCTGACCTTCTACGTAAGTATAAGGAAGAGCCGCAGGCCAGCGCCCATTTTCTGATCCGCCTGCTCTTCTGCCTCTTCGCCGAGGATAGTGGCCTGCTCCCCACGGGCTTGTTCACGAAGATCATCACGGCAACCCGCCACAAGGCACCCGCTTTCGCCGCTCAGGTCACGACGTTGTTTGGTGCGATGGCGACCGGCGGATTCTTCGGCACCGATGACATCAAGCACTTCAACGGCGGCCTCTTCGACAACAATACCGCCCTTCCGCTGGATAGCGACGGCATGGCTATTCTGGAGCGGGTGAGCGCCCTCGATTGGTCGAGTATTGAGCCGTCTATTTTTGGCACGCTGTTTGAGCGTTCCCTCGATTCATCCAAGCGGGCGCAGCTTGGCGCACACTACACCAGCCGCGACGACATCCTGCTGATTGTGGAGCCGGTGCTGATGCTTCCGCTGCGTAGGCGCTGGACAAACGTGGAGGCCGAAGCCCGCGCCCTTGCCGCCCAGCGCGATGCGGCCAGCGGGCCAAAGCGCAATAAGCTCCACCTCGACCTCCAGCGTAAACTCCAAGATTTCGCCAGCGAGATTGCCGGGACGCGGGTGCTTGACCCGGCCTGCGGCTCCGGCAACTTTCTGTATGTGGCGTTGAAGCAGTTGCTCGATCTGGAGAAACAGGTGATCAACCTGGGCGCAGATCTGGGACTCTCGCGGATGTTTCCTCTCGTTGGCCCGGAGCAACTGCTCGGCATCGAAACCAACGAACTGGCCCACGAGTTGGCCCAAGTGACGGTCTGGATCGGCTACATCCAGTGGCTCAAAGACAACGGTTTCGGTGAGCCATCGCAGCCTATTCTGCAATCGCTCAAGACGATTCTGCATATGGACGCCCTTCTCGCTTTCGATGAGAACGGGAAGCCGGTCGAGCCGCCCTGGCCCGATGCCGATGTGATTGTGGGCAATCCGCCGTTTTTGGGTGGAAAGCGCCTGCGCAGCGAGTTGGGCGATGCCTACGTCAATCACATCTTCACCCTTTACAACGGGCGGGTGCCGCGTGAAGCCGACTTAGTGACGTACTGGTTTGAGCGTACCCGTACCCTCATCGAGTGCAGCGAACTGCGGCGGGCCGGACTCCTGGCGACACAGGCGATCCGTGCAGGGGCAAACCGCAAGGTGTTAGAACAAATTAAGGCGACCGGCGATATTTTTATGGCATGGGCTGATCGCGAGTGGATTCTTAATGGTGCAGCGGTGCGCGTAGCGATGGTTGGGTTTGATCACGGGGATGAGCTTGATCGAGTACTTGATGGTGCGATTGTTCGCACCATCAACGCAAATCTGACAGGCGCTGCCGATGTGACCCAGGCGCGACGTATTGACGAGAATATGAACCTGACATTCATGGGAACCACAAAGGGCGGCGCGTTTGATCTGACGCCAGAGCAGGTTGTTCCTATGCTGTCGGCACCTATGAACCCCAACGGACGGCCAAATGCTGATGTGGTTCGTCCATGGATTAATGGGTCTGATGTGACCAGCCGACCACGCGGCATGTGGATCATAGACTTTGGGGTCAATATGTCGGAGGTCGATGCCGCACGCTATGTACTGCCGTTCGCCCATACTGAGCATCAGGTGCGACCTGAACGAGCGAAGAATAATCGTGCTGCCTATCGAGATCGTTGGTGGATACATGTGGAGCCACGCCCAGCTCTGCGCCATGCGATCCGCTCCCTCATGCGCTACGTAGTGACGCCACGTGTGGCCAAGCATCGAATCTTTGCGTGGGCAACCCGAGACACTATCCCTGATAGCCGATTGTATGTTTTTGCCCGCGATGATGATTATTTCTTCGGCGTACTGCACTCGCACATGCATGAGATCTGGTCACTCGCCACATCATCGCGGCATGGAGTTGGCAACGACCCAACCTATAACAATACTACCTGCTTCGAGACCTTCCCCTTCCCCTGGGCACCCGGCCACGAGCCGCAGGGCGACCCTCGTGTCGAGGCCATCGCCGCCGCCGCGAAGCGCCTGGTCGAACGACGTGACGCATGGCTGAATGAAGCGGGCCTGAGCGATGCCGAACTGAAAAAGCGCACCCTCACCAACCTCTACAACGCCCGCCCTGACTGGCTGGCAGAGGTGCATCACCACCTCGACGCGGCGGTGTATGCGGCCTACGGATGGCCCAGCGACCTGGCCGACGAGGAGATTCTGGCGCGGCTGCTGGCGCTGAACCTGGCGCGGGCCGCACGGCAGGGCACGACGCCGACACGCGAGGCATCGGACGATGAGGATGCAAACGATACCTGATAGGGCAATCCTCAACGGGTGATAAAAAGGAGTCGCGCCTTTAGGCGGCCTTATCCGGCTAAAGCCTTGACTCCATGCACCAACCCCAAGAGGATTGCGACATCACTGGGCGCGAGGGGCGCAGCATGGTCAGGCCGTCGCCGTGGTGAAGGGTGTTGCTCATCAGTTGGTAAACATCCGCTCAATCTGCGCCAGCACCTCGGCGCTCGTATCCGCCTTCGCCTTAAACCGAATGCCGTGATCGCCCGCGTAGGGCTTCCGGTGGTCGAAGCCATTATCAAAAATCGCATCAGGGATACCCGGTGGCTCAGGAAATGCCGCACAGCCAGTCGGGCCAGTGCGCTCGCCATCCTCTTCATCAATCGGGCCAATCGCGCTCCAAAAATGGAGACAGTAGAGGCACATCGGAGCAGGGCCAATCATAAGATACCTCGGGGTGCTACGGTGTACCAGGGCGGACTTAGGAGTTCAGCAGTTGAGCTAACAGCGGCGCGTTCTGCGTCTGAAGCGCACGCAGATAATCGTATCGCTCCTGCTGCGCGGGGGTCAGGCCGTGCAGGGCGATGAGCGATTGAAGCCGCTCATCGGCCATTGTTTTCAACGGCCAATCAACGGCATAATCAAACCGCGAGTCTGCGTCAAAGGTTAAAATCTCTTCGAGACCTTCCCACTCCGTAATGAGATAGGTCAACTCATGGTCAATCTGTGCGTGTGGTGTCACAGTCTGAGCCATACCGCATCTCCTGGGATACTACGGTGTCCCAGGGTGGTCGGCGAAATGCGTGGCAACCTCGGCGGCGCAGTGCGCGTTCACCGGCACGAACGAGATGCCGTGGTCGCCCGCGTAGGGCTGGCGGTGGTCGTACTCGCCCTGCCAGATCGCTAAGGGGATGCTGTCTTCGGCAGGAAAGGCGGCGCAGGTGCGACCATCGCCCTGATGCTGACAGTAGACGCACATCGGGCTGACGCTAACGATATGCGAGTCCTTATCTATCGTGAAAACATCTTCTTCCACCGCTTATTCTCCATCCTTGCCATACCCGAGTCCCCGTTTCGCACCCCTACGTCCTGCGGATCTGCCACGCATGAAGCCCAGAACAACCACAAGGGCGAGCGGTAGCTTCGTGGTCGTTCAATGGCCGACCGAGCCGACGCGACCACCGGCTGCGTCAAGCCCACGCCGACTCATCGGTCTCCACGTCCGCTCGTGTCACCGCTGACACCAGAGAACCAAACAGCGCGATCTGCGTGGGGAAGGCCGCTACGGGATCTGACCGTGACACCCACACGTCAGGGTCAGACTGGCAGGCGTCGGCTGGGTGTGTACCCCCGTCTGTGTGTAGTGCGTCACGCGCTGGGCGTGGGGGTCTACCACCACCACATCTTGAAGCTGGTGCCCCAGATAGAACGGCGGGTTGAGGGTCACATCCTTGTACTCGTACCCCAGGCTGATGATCTCGATCACCGCCACCGGCAACAGCGTCAGTGCATCGTCTTGCATGGGCGGCGGCGTGCAGAAGATCGCAATGTCGGGGCGTTTGAGCGAGCCATCCGGGAACCGTATCGCGACATCCGCGAGGTGGTGACAGCCGCACGGTGCCGCGCCGCCGGTTATCGCCGTGAGCGTGGCCCGGATCTGATCGACCACCATCTGATGCCGGGAACTTGGCAACGCCTCCCACGTTGGGACACCGGCAGTACGCTCCAGCTTGATCGCACCGATCCGCATTAGGTGTTCGAGATCCTCACTTGACGGTTGGTAGGGGTTGGCCATGATGAGTGTTCCTCGGTGGTCGCCATCGGCAGATCCCGCGACAGGCGGGGCATCACGCCGCGTGCGGCTTTTGCGTGGGGCCAGCGCCAGAGGCGGGGTGAATGTCGCACGTGCGTGAACATCATACGGTATTTTTTGTCACGATGCGGTCGCTCTTTTCGCAGATACCGACGGCTCCATCACGTCACCTGTGACTGGGACGAATACGCACGGGCGCGAGCGGTGCCCTGCCGCTCGCGCCCGTGCGTGCGTGCGACCTACGCACCCACCGGCTGTTTCAGGCCCAATCCGAGGCAGAGCGTATCGCGTAGCGGCATAAACAGCAGGCTGTCGCCCGTCGCCAGCCGCCACTCGCCGCCGTAGGTGGCGATGGCCTCCTTGTGCGTCCGCGAGAAGACCCGCTCCAGGTCGCCAGAGGCCACGAGGCTCGTCACGGCCATCCAGGTGTCCGGCGGAATCTCGTCTCGAAACGTCGCCAGGATGAGGTGGCCCAGCACGAGGCGCAGCGGCAGGTTGGCCGGCTGCACCTCGTGCGGCGGGTAGGGCGTCTCGATACCCACCGGGTTGGTGTCGAGGATTCCCCATGTCCGACGCGGCGCATCGAGGAGATCAAACGTCACCCAGCCCCAGAACGTCCCCCGATCATCAATCGGCGTCTTCTGGGCGAGGCCAATCTTCACCCGCCCCGTCCAGATGCTCCGAAAGCCCCAATGGGTGATCATCGGGAACGCCTCGCGAAAGTGGAGGCCGTACCAGAACTCCCACGGCGAGGCCGTGGCGTGCGCGGCCTCCGCGATCACCTTCCCGCCCATCCAGAGTCGGGCCTGCCCCGGCAGCCACGCGATCCCCGTCCCCCGCTCGGCCACGTAGACACTGCCCATCCCTATCTGTTCGGCCATGTGCTGCCTCATTTCTTTATTTCTTCCCCAGCGATTCAAAAATCCGGGCCAGCCGACGGCCCATCGCCTGCGGCATCGCGCCCAGGTCGTCAATCGGTACCCAGCTTCCCGCGCCAAACATCTGCGTGAGCTTCTGCTGCTGGGACGGGTTCGGTCGGCCTAAGAATACCCCAAACGTCACCACGCCGCCCTTCCGTGACTCCGCGAGCTGGGCCACGGTCGTATCGTGATCGCCCATGTCGCCATCCATGAGCGAGACGATGAGTTTGTTACTTTCGTCGCGGGCCATCAGCGACGAGGTAGCCAGGCCCATCGTGGAGGCCGTATCGCCGTTCCCGACCCCACATCCGTTGCCGACCACCGCCGTCATCGCCATGCGGGCCGGGTCGCGCTTCTCGTCGTCCATCGCCTTGAAGATCGCGGAGCTATCGGCGTGGCCGCGAATCTCGTAGGGCATCTCAAGCTGCTCGAAGGTCGATCCGAGAATGCTGGCGGCGTTGTAGACCTTCCCCGCGCTGACATGCCGGTTCATGCTGCCGCTGAAGTCCAGCGTGAGGCTGACGGCCATGCTGGTCGCGGGCTGCTCCTGCACCGTGACCCGTACCTCGTCTGCGCCGCGCACCGCCGCGACGATGCGCCGCTGATCGAGCTTGCCGCTGGTCTGGAAGCGCATGCGCGTGTCGGCCTGGGCGCGAATCGTTTCAAGTTGGCGGGCCAGCTTGCCGCTCACCTCGCGGTGAAGCGGGTCGTGTGCGGTGAGGGTGCGGATGTGGGCGGCATCCGTCGTGCGGGGCTGCACGACCTCGACGGAGGAGGCTCGCCCATCGGCGGTACGGTACGCCTGGTTCGTGGTGCGATCTGCGTTCAGCCGCCGATGCAGCCGCTTCCCCAGGACGTTGTAGTTCGCCTGACGGCGTACCTGCGCGGCGATTACCTGCGCCGCTTCGTGGTCGGCAGCTTTGAGCGCCGCGTCCAGGTCGGCATCGGTGAAGGGGGTGATCGGGTCAAACCGCTCGCCGGAGATGGCGACCGGCGGCGCGGAGTCGTCCCCGCCGCTGCCATCGCCACCCAGAGTATCGTCGCCGTCGCCCATTTCCGGCGCACGCGGCGACTCGGGGGTGGGTGGC
>Ga0208376_1000381_pt1 | contig 13838 bp, 4 predicted proteins | sample CryBogmetaGMA25M_FD_184548 | JGI IMG/M metagenome (GOLD analysis project Ga0208376, IMG submission 184548) | Freshwater microbial communities from Crystal Bog, Wisconsin, USA - MA2.5M (SPAdes) | ecosystem: Environmental > Aquatic > Freshwater > Lake | place: Crystal Bog, Wisconsin, USA...
CTTGAGGTCGGTCTCGAGGAGGAGCTGCTCCACGATCCGGAACTGCACCTGCAGGATCGCCTCGTGGATCGTGCGGTCGAGCCTGCGCACGAACGCCTGGTCGAGCATCTTTCGCGTCGAATCGACGGCGGCGACCACGTCTTCGGGCTTGATTCCCCGGTGCACGTTCGCGCGGATGAAGGCCACGCTCGCCGTGATCAGCGGGTCGTCCACCGCGAGCACGTCGGTGCTCCGCCGCACCACCACCCCCAGCGGAGTCAGCAGGTTCTCCATCGGCACGCTTTCGCCGTCGATCAGCCGATCGAGCAGCTCGCCGGCCAGCCTGCCAGCCCCGCGGGCGTCGGGAATGATGCTCGAGAGCGGCGGGTTCATCAGCGAGCAGAGCAGTTCGTCGTCATCCACGCCGAGCACCGCCACGTCGTCCGGGATCCGCAGGCCCACGCGGTGGCACTCGTCGATCACCTGCCGCCCACGGGCGTCGTAACAGGCGAACACCGCCACCGGCTTCGGCAGGCTCACGAGCCAGTCGCCGATCCGGGACAGCGTGTCCTCCGTGGAGGCGGCAGCCCTGGCAGGCTCCTGGAACACGTGCACGGAGTGCCCCCTGGCGGCGAGCACGTTCTGGAAGAAGTGCTGCCGGTTCTCGCTCCAGCGGAAGCGGCGATCGCCGCAGTAGGCGAAGTGCTGAAAGCCATCGTCGAGAAAGTGTCTGGCGGCGAGTTCCGCGATCTCCGCATCGTTGGTCTCGACGTAGGGTACCGCCGGCAGCAGGCGGCCGGCGCTGATGTCGATGGCCGGGATCCCTAGCCGCTCGATCACGCGGGCGGTCTCGGGATTCTCGATCCGCGCGATGATGCCGTCGCCGGTCCACCGGGCGAGTTCCTTCAGCGGCGGCATGCCCCGACCGTGCTCCGGAAGGAACGTCGCCCAGTGGCCGTCGGACCGCATGTGCTCGTAGACGCCCGCGAGCAGTTGACGGCTGTAGCCGTTCGAGGTCTCGATGAGAAGGGCGATCCGGCGCACCGGCCTCCGGCCGAGTACCTCGTCCGCATCGTGCCGTTCGCTCAGATCGTGCGCCATACCCTGTCTTTGCGGTGGGCGGCGGAGGCCGACCACCCGGTGCCCCAACGCCCACGCCAATCCAGTGTACGGCCGGCAGCCGGCCGCCGGCCCGGTCCGACTGGCGGATCGGCCAAGCGTTCGGCGGATTCGTCCCTGCTGGTGCCCGATTCGTCACTTTGCAGAATTCGAGAGTTGCCATGCAGCCCCGCCCGCCAGAGATTGAACCCTTGATCGCACGAGTGGTGGTGCTGCGGGCCCCAGTGCAATCGAGTTTTTCTCATCTCTTCGGAAAAGAACCATGGCTGCCTCGATTCGTTCCACTCGTCTCACCCCGTCGTCGTCGCGGGAACCGCTGACAAACCAACCGGACGTCGTCGGCGCGATCGCCGTCATCCGGGCCGCGTTTGAGACTCTGACCCGTCGCGCGGGCGTCGTGGCCTTGGTCATCGCCTCGGTCGCCATGGCCTGCCGTCCGGCAGCTGCTGCCGTGCTGACATGGGATAACGGTGGAGGCGACAAGCTCTGGTCGAACTCGACGAACTGGAACCCCGATGGAGCTCCCAGCGGCAACGACATCGTGTTCACCAACACCGGCACCGCGAGCCTCGGCACGGTCACCAACACCGTGGATGCGAGCGTGACGGTCAACACGCTGAACTACCAGTACACGGGCACCGCACAGACGACGCAGATTCTTTCCGGCCAGACGCTGACCGTCGGCGGCACCGGTGTCGCCTTCAACGTCGGGATCACGGGGACCACGTTCAACCAGGCCACATCGACCGTGATCACTGGATCCGGGGCCTTGGCCGTGACGGGGGGCACCACCGCGAGTTTCACAGTGGCCTCCGGAAGCGCGGGCGGACAGGTCATCACCAGGCTCGACATGTCTGGGCTCGGGTCCTTCTCGGCCAACGTGGGCAGTTTCACCATGGCCACCAAGGATCGCAATGCCGCCGTCGTCCTGCTCTCCCCCAGCAACTCGATCACCGCCCTGACGCTGACGGTGGGGGGCAACAGCACGGCTACCAGCACCAACAACGACTCCTTCCTCGGACTCGGGGCCGCCAACACCTTCAACGCGAACACGATCAACGTGGGAACAGTCCGTGCCGGTGGCACGATGGCGTTCCAGTCGGGCGTCAGCAACGGCACGATCACGATCCGGGACCGGGCGGGCACGGGCGCGGCGAATCTGGTCGCCGGCTCGCTGAACAACTCCGCCAGCATCACCCCCTCCGGCATACTCGACTTCTCGGCCGGCACCGTGGACGCACGCCTGGGTACGGCGACCATCGGCCAGGGGGCCTCTGGCAGTGGTGTGGGAGGCGGTAACGGTGCCATCACGCTGGGGGCCGGCGTGATCACGACGGGCACGATCTTTGCCGGGACCGCGGGCTCCACCTCGAGCGCCGCCTCGACCGCCGTCGGCACCATCACGATGCTCGCCAACTCCGGCTCGCTGTCGGCCACGGCGGTGACGCTCGGCCGCCAGACCAACGCCCAGCCGTCGAACTCCTCGGGCATCATCAACCAGAACGGCGGCGTGGCGACCCTCAACTCGATCACCTTCGTGAACTACACGGGCGCCGGGACGGGGCTCGTGTCCGGCACCTACAACCTCGCGGGCGGCACCCTCCGCTCCGGGACGATCCAGGCCGGGGCGAACAGCTCGAGCACGGGCACGTCGAGCCGCACCTTCAACTGGACCGGCGGTACCATCCAGAACCTGGATGCCCTGACGAACCTCACGATCGCCGGCACAAACGGCCTCACGCTCACGCTCGGTGGGACCGGCTCGCGGAGCTTCACCGCGGACAGCGGTCGCACGATCACCGTGTCGGCTGCCATCGGTGGCACAGGCGGCTTCAGCAAGGATGGCCAGGGCACGGTCGTCCTGTCGGCACCTTCCGGCAACTCCTACTCGGGCACCACCGCGATCAACGCGGGCATCCTCAACATCAACAGCCAGTGGCAACTCGGCGGCGCGAACTACCAGGGGCTGTCGTTCAACGGCGGCACGCTCCAGTACGCGTCGGTGCTGCTGAACGGCACCACGGATCCCACGACACTGAGCAGGCCGGTGACGATCGGCGCCGGCGGTGGCACGATCGATACCAACGGCAACACGATCACGGTCGCCAATCCGTTCGGCAACGGCGGCAGCGGCGCCTTCACGAAGGCTGGGGCGGGCCTACTCACCCTCAATGGCGATGGAACGTACACGGGTGCCACGACCGTCGCGTCAGGCACGCTGCTGGTCAACGGCGCCTTGGCCAGCAGTGGCGTCACCGTGAACTCAGCGGCAGTCCTCGGAGGTTCCGGCACGTTTGCGAATGGAGCCACTGTCAACGGCACGTTGGCCCCGGGGAACACCCTTGGCATGATCACGCTCCGTTCGCTGACGCTCAACCCGTCGAGCACGACGCTGATCGACGTTGTCGGTGCCGGCACCCGCGGCGTGGACTACGACGCCATCGACATCACGGGCCCGAGCGGCCTCACCTACGGCGGCACGATGGCGCTGGTGTTCGGCGGCTCGGCGCTGCCCGACAACACGATCCTCAACGTGTTCGGCTTCACCGGTACGCCGAGTTCGTCGTTCGCGGGCATCTCCTCGAGCGGCTACTACGCCGGCACCTGGTCGAACCTCGGAAGCGGCGTCTGGCAGTTGTCGGCCGGACCGCAGACGGCCACGTTCACCGAGTCGACCGGTGTGTTGTCGGTCGTGCCCGAACCCACCTCGTGCGTCGCCCTCGTGTCCGGCCTCAGCCTGGGCTTTCTGGTGCTGCGTCGCCGGCGGGCGGCGGCTGCCTGAGGCCTCATGCGGCGAGATCTCATCCGGAACACCCAGGTTCTGATGGTCGCCGCCATGCTCCTGGTCCGCGGCGGCCAGGGGTTCGGCCAACCTCCCGGTGGCCGCGGAGGCTTCGGTCCCCCGGGCGGCCCCGACCTGAAACTGGTGGAGCGGTTTGACGCCGACGCGAACGGCCGGCTCGACGACGCCGAACGGTCACAGGCCCGAGCGGCGGCCACGACGGAGCGAGCCACCCGCGGCGGCGGCCGCGGTGGCTTCGGACGTGGTCGCGAGAGCGGGCCACCACCGCAACCGGGACGGCGGATCGAACGCGAGGAGGCACGCGCCTACCCAGGCATCGACCTCTATGACCCGTCGGCGCTGCGAACGATCTTTCTCGACTTTTCCCAGGACGACTGGGAGAAGGAACTCGCCGACTTCTACGGCACCGACGTGGAGGTGCCGGCCATGATCACGGTCGATGGCCGGTCGATCGAGGGCGTCGGCGTGCACTTCCGCGGTGCCTCGTCGTATTTCAGCGTGGGCGAGGGCTTCAAGCGATCGCTGAACATCGCGATCGATCACACCGACCCCAAGGCGAGTCTGCTCGGCTACCGCACCCTCAATCTGCTCAACGGCCACGGCGATCCGAGCCTGATGAGCACCGTGCTCTACGCGCACATCGCCGGCAGGCGGATCCCCACGCCTCGGGCCAACTTCGTCCGCCTCGTGATCAACGGCGAAGACTGGGGCGTGTACACCAACGTCGAGCAGGCCAACAAGGACTTCCTGAAACGCGCGTTCGGCGACGGCAAGGGTGATCGCTGGAAGGTGAAGGGCCGGCCCGGTGGCCGCGGCGGCCTCGAATACTTCGGCGACGATCCGACCGCCTACACGACGACCTACGAACTCAAGACGAAGGACACGCCCGAGGCCTGGCGGCGGCTGATCGACACCTGCAAACGGCTCGCCGACACGCCACCGGAACGGATCGAGGCCGACCTGGCGTCCGTGCTCGATCTCGACGGCATCCTCTGGTTCCTCGCCCTCGACAACACCTTGGTCAACAGCGACGGCTACTGGACGAGGGCCAGCGACTACACGCTCTTCGCCGACGCCGACGGCCGCTTTCACCTCATCCCGCACGACATGAACGAAGCCTTCTCGAGCGGCCACGGCGGCCCCGGGGGTCCCGGTGGGCCGCGTCGAGGAGGGCGGGGCGGCTTCCCGTTCGGGAGTCCGCTGGCCGCCTTTGATGGGAACCACAACGGTCGCGTCGAGCGTGGCGAGTTGGCGGAGGTGGTCGCCCGATTCGCCGGCGCCATCAACGTCGACGATGCCGGAACCTTCGGGGCCGACGAACTGGCCGCCGCACTCGAGAAGGCTCTGCCGCCTCCGCCGGGGTTCTGGCCGGCGCCCGACCGAGGCGGGCGGCCCGACGGGGACCGCCGCAGTGGCGGCCCCTCGCGGATGATCGCCGGATCGCTGTTCGCCGCGGTGGACACCGCCAAGCGCAGCCGGATCTCCCGCGAAGAGTTCGCGACGAATGCCGTCTCGGCCGCGCTGGCCGCCGACGCCGACGCCGACGGCAGTCTCGACGAGGAAGAGGTCGCCGGACTGATGCAGCGGGTGATGCCGCCGCCCGGAGGTCCCGGTGGCCGTGGCCCCGGTGGCGGCGGCCCGACGCTCGACCCGCTCGTGGGCCTCGACGACTCCACCAAGCCGCTGCGCGCCAAACTGCTCGCTGTCCCGGCCCTTCGCGACCGCTATCTCGACCACGTCAAGGCGATCGCCCGCGAGCAGCTCGACTGGGCCGCGCTCGGGCCGGAGATCGCCCGCTGGCGGGCGTTGATCATCGACGCCGTGCGCGAAGACACCCGCATGCTCGACACCACCGAGGCGTTCGAGCAGGCCACGTCGCCGGAGCCTGCTCCCGAGGGTCGCTCGAATCTCCGCAGCTTCCTGGAGAAGCGCCGAACCTACCTCCTCGACTACACTCCTCCACACCAGGCGACCGATCCACCGCACGCCGGGCCCTGACGGTCGCCCCTTCCATGAAGAGCGTAGACGTGCGCCTCAGTGACGCCTCACGGCCCTGATGCCGCGGCTGCCGGCTCGATCGTCAGCGGCACCAGCCGCACGGGCCCCAGGAGCCCCGAGGGCTGCAGCGGCCAGTCGGCCGCATCGAACGGCTTGTAGTGGACGTTCACGAAGTTGATCTCGTGGAAGTTCTTCCACGACACGCCGCGCCGCTCGAGATCGCGGATCCGATTGGCCGCCACGTTCGTCACCTCGAGTGACAGCGTGTTGGGGCCCGGCCGCAGCGCGGCGCCGATCCGCGTCCGCGAGGGCACGCTCCAGAGCGTGTCGATCTCGCGGCCATTCACGCGCACCCGGGCCACCTCGCGGACGTCGCCGAGGTCGAGGAGCCAGTCGTCGGCGGCGGTCGCCGGCAGCTCGAAGGCGAGCTCGTATCGCGCCGTGCCGGCGAAGCGTTCCCACTCGCCCCCTTGATCGGTCCACGTGCCGAGACGATCGGTCTCGAACGCCGGCGGCAGTTCCGGTCCGCCGGCGAGCGGCGTCACGGTCCACCGGCCGACGAGCGGCACAGCCTCGCCGCCCGGCACCGCAGAGGGCCACAGCTCGCCACCGGCCCGCCGCGCGGCGAAGGTGCGAATGAAGATCGATTCCCCTGGGTCGAGCTGGAGCCGAACCTCGGGGGCGTCCGCCGGCCCCCGCAGGGCCGCGATCCCGCTTTGGCCCGTGCGTGCGTCCATCAGCACGGCCGACGTGACCGACGTGGCGAGCGGCATCCAGCCGTCGAACGCCTCCGCCCCGAGGTTGGCGAGAAAGTAGAGGTGACCCTCGGCGGTCTTCCGCCGCAGGCAGCCGAGGCCGCGCGTGACCGCAGGCTCGATCCGCGCTCCCGCGTGCCGCGCCACGCCGGCCGCGTCGGCGACCACCACCACCCGGCCCGTGCCGATCGTCGCCTGTCGTGGCCCGCGATTCTGTTCGGGCCAGCGGAGTCGGGCCAGCGTGGCCGCGAACGCCGCCCGCCGCTCCTCGAGCCTGCCGAGCCCCGGCACGTCGTCCGGCAGTTTCCCGACGAAGATCACCGTGCCGCCCGACTCGGCATGATCGACGAGCGTCGCCAGCGTCTCGGGCGGCATGAGCCGGCAGGAAGGCACGACCACCGCCCGGTAGCGCGGCGCCTCCGTCAGCAGCGCGTCGGAGCAGAAGTCGAACGACAGCCCCGCGTCGAGCAGCGCCTGGGCGAGCCGGCCGCTGTCGGCCTCCTCGAGCCAGTCGTGGCCGTGCATCGAGAAGGCCCGCTGCCAGCCCTTCGGCGCGTGATCGAGATCTTGGATCGGCCAGTAGACAAGCAGGTCATTGTCGGGCTCGCCCGCCTGGAGGAGCGACTGAGCGCGGGCCACATACGCGTTCACCGCTCCGAGTTCCCGCCACAGCGGATTCCGCGGATTGGCCTGGGTCGAGGCGTAAAACAGCCAACCCGGCCAGGCCGCGTCGGCCGGCGAGTAGGCCGTGCCGTGATAGAAGACGTGGTTGATGCCGGCGAGGAAGAGCTGGTCGATCTCGGGCTTCATCTGCGACGGCGCCTCGCAGAAATGCTCCCGCATCCAGGTGAACGTCTCCGACGACGCCCGTCGCCGGCGGGCGAGATGCGCGGCCGACGAGGCGAGCCGCGTGACGAGCGGCTGCGGGAGGTTCTTGCCGACCTGCCGCTCCTCGCGGCGGTATCCCGGGATCGGGAACGGGCTGGCCCCAAAGACCTCGGTCTCGGGCACGTCGGCCAGGGCGTAGAGGTCGATGAGGTTCGCCGGCGCGCCGTGGGCCTGCTCGCGGGCCTCGCAGCCCAGCGCGTGACACCAGTCCACCCAGACCTTCAGGTAATCCGCATGGAGCTTCGCGAGCGTCGCCCGGTAGTCGGCCTTCACGCGGGCCACCGTGTCGGGATCCCCCTCCCCCTCGAGCGCCTGTCGCTGCGAATCAAGCTCGTAGCCGTGCATCTGCCGAAACGTCTCGGGGACCTCGGCCGACCAGTTCGCCTGATACTCGAACGAGTCGTGGAACTGTCCGTGGATCGCCCCCTTGGGCAGCGCCGCGAGCGCGGCCGTGAAGGGCTCGAGATACCGCCGCGCCGCCGCCGGCGAAAACGGATTGACCACGAAGCCCTCGCCGCCCGGGGCCGACCGCTTCACCTTGAACCGCGTGGGCTGGGGATCGAACCGACCGTCCTTGCCGGCGATCTTGAGCTCCACTTCGTCGGGGCCGACGTGCGGCCCCCCGAACGGCCAACCGGTGCCGGTGGCCATGTCCACGCCCAGCCCGAGTCGGGCCGCCTCGGTACAGGTGAATCCAAGCGCGGCGACGTATTCCGGCGAGAGGAACTTCAGGAACCGCGCTTCGGCCCCCTTGGCCCCGTAGATCGGCGTGATCTCCACGCCACCAAACCCCGCCGCGGCGATCGCCTCCAGTTCCCGCCGCAGGTTCGGCTCATCGACCGCGCTGCCCAGCCACCACCACCGCGTCCACGGTCGGCACTCGGCCGTGACCGCAGGCCAGGCCGTGTCGCCCGGGGGATCATCCGCCGCCAGGCCCCACCCGGCGACCAGCGCACAGGCGACGGCCACGCCGCAGCGGACGATCCGTCCGGTCCTGATGGCCGCGACGAGTCGGCGGTATGCTGGAGGGAATGGGGGGTGGATGAAACGCCCCGCGATCCGCTCTTCACTCTGGATCTGTCGCATGCGGTGGGTGCTCCTCTCGTGGGTCGTGTGCGGCGTCGGCCTGATGACGACCGCGGCTCGTGCGGATCGGCAGATGGAAAACCTGTCGCGCGGGATCGTGGCCGTGCCACGCTCCGAAGGGGGTATGTTCGTCGGCTGGAGGCTCTTCGGCACCGACCCGGACGACATCGCCTTCAACGTCTACCGCCGAGTGGACGGTGGCGCGGCGGTGAAAGTCAACGCCGCTCCGCTCACGGGCGCGACCTGCGTGCTCGATGACGCCCCGACGGATGCGGCCGGCCTCGCCTACCACGTGCGGCCGGTGCGCGACGGCGTGGAGGGGCCGCCGAGCCGTGAGGCAGCCGCCTGGCGACAAGGCTACCTGGAGATTCCGATCGAGGCGATCGACGGCTACCGGCCGGGCGACGCCTCGGTGGCCGACCTCGACGGCGACGGTGACCTCGAGATCATCCTGCACCAGGTCTCGCGGCCGCGCGACAACGGCACCGCGGGTGTCACGGGCGAACCGGTGCTCGATGCCTACGAACTCGACGGACGGCTCCTGTGGCGGATCAACCTCGGTCGCAACATCCGCGAGGGGGAGCATTACACGCAGTTCATGGCCTACGATCTCGACGGCGACGGCCGTGCCGAGGTGGCCTGCAAGACGGCCGACGGGAGCCGCGACGGCGCCGGCCAGCCGATCGGCGACCCCGACCGCGACTGGCGCACGCTCCAGCCCGGCTCGAACCGCGACGGGAGGATCCTCGACGGCCCCGAGTATCTCACCGTGTTCGACGGGGCGACCGGCCGGGCGCTCGCGACGGTGGACTACGTTCCCGGCCGCGATCCGCTCGACGGCTGGGGGGGAATCGGCGGCAACGCCGGCAACGATTCCTACGGCAACCGCTGTGACCGATTCCTGGCCTGCGTGGCCTACCTCGACGGCGAGCGACCGAGCCTGGTGACCTGCCGCGGCGTGTACGGTCGCATCGTGCTCGTCGCCTGGGACTGGCGCGACGGCCGGCTCGACCGCCGCTGGACGTTCGACTCGGGCGTGAGCCATCCCCCCTTCGACGACGCCTCGCCCTACTCGGGCATGGGGGGCCACTCGCTCGGCGTCGGTGACGTGGACGGCGACGGCCGCGACGAGATCGTCTACCAGGCGATGGTGGTGGACGACGACGGCAGCGGGCTCTACTCCTCCGGCCTGCGGCATGGCGACGCAATGCACCTGGCCGACATCGACCCCGACCGTCCGGGACTCGAGGTGTTCACGGTGCAGGAGAACGAGGAAGACGTCGAGCGGTTCCAGACTCCGGGCGCCGCCCTCCGCGACGCCGGCACCGGCGAGATTCTCTGGAGCCACAGCCCGATGGTCGACGTCCCGGCGGGGCTGGCGGCCGACATCGACCCGACCCATCGGGGCCTGGAGGCGTGGGGCGGGCCCGGCGGCCTCCGAGACGCGCGAGGCCACGAGATCGGCAGCCAGCCGCGCGAGGTCGACTGGTGCATCTGGTGGGATGGCGATCCGCTCCGTGAGCTGCTCGCCCCTGGCCGCGACTGGGGCGGCACCCGCCGCGGCGCCTCAGGGTCGCGCCGGCCGCTCGCCAGCCAGGGGATCACCCGGATCGCCAAGTGGAACTGGAAGACCGGCCGCAGCGACCCGCTGTTCCAGTGCGAGGCCACCGGGGTGCCCCGCGGGCCCGCGCTGCTCGGCGACATCGCCGGCGACTGGCGCGAGGAGATGCTCCTCGTGGCCCCCGGAGGGGGTGCGCTGCGGCTCTACACCACGACGATCCCGACCACGCATCGGCTGGTGACGCTGCTGCACGACCCACAATACCGACTCGGCCTCGCGTGGCAGAACGTGGTCTACAACAAGCCGCCCCACCCGAGCTTCTATCTGGGTGACGGCATGGGAGAGCCACCGAGGCCGGCGATCCGCCTCGTGGGCGAGGGCGAGGCCGCCCCCAGCCTGCCTGGAGATTGATCGGTGGCACATCTGGAGTCGCGTTCCATGGGGACGACTCGCTCATCCGCGGCGCGGCTTCGGGGTTTTCGCCGACGCGGGCGACACCGCCCGCTGGCCTGCGAGCGGCTCGAGCCCCGGAAGGTGCTGAGCACGACGACGCTCTATCCCGTGGCCGACACCTACACCCGTGCCGGCGTCAACGCGGGCACCGCCCAGACGCTCGTGGTCGCCGACAACAACGGGTCCGGTGGCGACGTGATGGCCTATCTCCGCTTCGATCTCTCGGGGATCGATCTGACGGGAGTGACCAACGCCTACCTCACGCTCCAGAAGATCGGGGGCGACACGATCACGTCGGATCGGTTCGACGTCTTCGGGCTGAAGAACCTCGCGGGCAACACCCCCCAGAACTGGAACGAGGCGACACTGGCCACCGCCGGGCTCGGGGCCGAATACACCGCCACGGCAGGCAACTTCGTCGATCTCACGCGGGTGGTGAACCTCAGCAGCGAGGGCACGAGCGGTGCCAACGTGATCGAGCAGGTGAGCAACAGCGGATCACCGCAGCACCTCTCGGGCGTCGATCTCGTGCAGTTCCTCCGCGACCGCAAGGCCGACGGGGGCTTGGCCACGTTCATCACGCTGGTGGACGCCGGCGCGCCCCGCACCTGGAGCTACGGGTCACGGGAGAATCCCACGGTCGCCCTGCGGCCGACGCTGCGGCTGGAGTACGTGCCCGCGTACCAGAAGGCGGCGAACACCCCGGCCCGCCAGATGGAGGCGCTCGACCGCGGCCTCGTCGCCCTGCGGCGGGCGACGGCACAGGTCTACCTCGGCTGGCGGCTGCTGGGCACCGATCCGTCGTCAGTCGGATTCAACGTCTACCGGTCGGCGAACGGCGGCACCGCCGTGAAGCTCACCGCCACGCCGATCACGACCTCCACCAACTACGTCGATACCACGTTCTCGGCGACCGCCACCAACACCTACTTCGTGCGGCCCGTCATCGACGGCGTCGAGCAGGCGGCCAGTGAGACGACGACGCTGCCCGCCAACGCCCCGCTCCGGCAGTATCTCAGCGTGCCGCTCGACATTCCCCTCGGGGGCCAGGTGCCCGACGTGGCCAATCCGGGCCAGTTCCTCTCCTACACCTACACGGCCAACGATGCGTCGGTCGGCGACCTCGACGGTGACGGGCAATACGAGATCGTGCTCAAGTGGAGCCCCTCGAACGAGCAGAACGGCTCGATCGCCGGCTACACGGGCAGCACCATCTACGACGCCTACCGGCTCGATGGCACGCGGCTCTGGCGGATCGATCTCGGCCGCAACATCCGCTCCGGCGCGCAGTACGCGCCGTTCCTCGTCTACGACCTCGACGGCGACGGCAAGGCCGAAGTCGTGAGCCGGACAATGCCCGGCACGAAGGACGGGCTGGGGCACGACGTGATCCTGCCGGGCGACGACCCCAGCGCCGACTACCGTGACAGCGCCGGCCGGATCACCACGGGGCCGGAGTACCTCACCGTGTTCGACGGCCTGACCGGCGGGGCACTGGCCACCGTGCCCTTGGCGCCCGACCGCCAGGCCATCTCGACCTGGGGCGACAACTACGGCCATCGCGGCGAAAACCTGATGCTGGCCCCGGCCTACCTCGACGGCAGCCGGCCGAGCATCGTGGTCGGCCGCGGGGTGTTCGGCCCGAGCGGGACGTTTCCGGCCCGCAACGAGCTCACCGCCTGGAACTGGCGAAACGGAGCGCTCACGCAGCAGTGGTGGTTCCGGGGCGACATCGGCGTCAACGGCAACGTCAACAGTGAGTACGTGGGCCAGGCCAACTACACGATGATCCCGGCCGACGTGGACGGCGACGGCAGGGACGAGATCGTCTATGGGGCAATGGTGGTGGACGACGACGGCACGGGCCTCTATTCGACCGGCCGCGGCCATGGCGACGCGCTCCACGTGGCCGACATGGACCCGACGAACCCCGGGCTCGAGGTGTTCATGCCGCAGGAGGACACGAGCATCGGCAACCACACCGCCGCCGTGCTCCGCGATGCCGCCACCGGCACGCTCCTGGCCTCCACGCTCGTCACGCCGGCCGACGTCGCCGCGGGTACGTTTCCCGACGTGGGCCGGGGCATCGCCCTCGACATCGATCCCAACTACCCGGGCTACGAGTTCTGGGACAGCTACGATCCCTCGATCTACGACGCGCACGGCAACGCGATCTACGCGAAGCCGTCGAACATGCACGTCAACTTCGGCGTCTGGTGGGATGCCGACCTGCTCCGCGAGACGCTCGACAACACCACGATCAGCGATTGGAACACCGCCGCGCACGGCCGCTCGAACCTGGTGTCGTACGCCAACAGCGGGATCAACAACTCCTCGGGGCTGTCGGCCAACAACGGCACGAAGAGCACGCCGTGTCTCTCGGGCGACATCCTGGGCGACTGGCGGGAGGAGGTGATCTGGCGGACGAGCGACAACACCGCGCTGCAGATCTGGTCGAGCACCACCACGGCGACGAACCGGATCACGACCTTGATGCACGATTCGCAGTACCGGGAGGCGATCGCCTGGCAGAACGTCGGCTACAACCAGCCCCCGAACCCGAGCTTCTTCCTCGGCGCCGGCATGGCCCCGCCGCCGGCGGCCGCGATCTACACCGTGGACTCCGTGGGCAGCGACGTCGTGATCACCGTGGCGGCCGGCCAGCAGGCGATCGACCCGCCGCTGCCCACCGGCTCGGTCCGGTTGGTCAAGCGCGGAGCCGGCACGCTCACGGTCACCAAGCCCGCCACCTACACCGGCGGCACCCTCGTCGAGGCAGGTGCAGTCGTGGTGCGTGCGGCCGCGGGCCTGGGCACGGGTGGCTGGGACATCCGCGGCGGAGCGACGATGACGATCGACGTCTCGCCCACCGGGGCCGGCCTGTCGCTGCCCGCGCTCGCGATGACCGCGGCGAACCCGTCGGCGCGGCTCGATGTCGGCACCGCCCAGATGACGGTCGGCGGCGGAATGACCGCGGCCACGCTCGTGACGGCGCTCCGCGCGGGCCGGGGCGACGGGTCGTGGACCGGCGGCGGCGGGATCGCGTCGGCCGCAGCCGCGGCGGACGTCGCGGCCGGCCGGCCGGCCGGCGTGGGCTGGCGAGACAACGGCGCTGGCTCCCTCACGGTCGGCTACGCCGTGGCCGGCGACACGAACCTCGACGGCACGATCGACATCCTCGACGCGGCGGGCATCC
>Ga0208376_1000382_pt1 | contig 13794 bp, 10 predicted proteins | sample CryBogmetaGMA25M_FD_184548 | JGI IMG/M metagenome (GOLD analysis project Ga0208376, IMG submission 184548) | Freshwater microbial communities from Crystal Bog, Wisconsin, USA - MA2.5M (SPAdes) | ecosystem: Environmental > Aquatic > Freshwater > Lake | place: Crystal Bog, Wisconsin, USA...
CTTCAACGGCGAGCTGAAGATCAAGAACACCGGCACGACGGCGATCAACGGCTGGACGATGGAGTTCGACATGAAGGCGAACATCGTGAACATCTGGAACGCCGTGATCGTCAGTCACGTCGGCACGCACTACGTGATCAAAAACGCCGCCTGGAACGGCACGATCGCCGCCGGAACCGAGATCTCGTTCGGCTTCCAGGCCGATGGCATCGCCGGCGAACTGCCGTCGAACAAGAAGGTCAACGGCGTGCTCGTTGCGTAAGCCGGGCGGACGGCAATCGGAAAAGCAACGGCCGGGCCCCATTGACGACGCGAGACGCGTCGCTGGTGGTGGTCCCCGGCCGCTTGCCTCCCGCTACGCGTTGCCGCCGAGGATCTCGCGGAGCCGCATGGCGGGCAGGCGGCCGAGCGTGAGGGGTTCCACCCCGTCGCCAAACGTCACCAGCGTCTCATGCCGTGAGTTCCATTCGACCTGGTCCGCCAAGGTGAGCTGAACGAGATACGACCGCCCCACCCGCGTGAACGCCGCGGCAGGCAGAATCCTCTCCCAGTCGGTCAGTCGGCGGCGGAAGAGCACCAGCCGTGGAGGATTCCTGAGTGCCACCCGCGTGAAGTTGCGAAGCGACTCGATCCAGCAGATGTCGCCGACGGTCACCACGGCCGACGTGGGCATGTCGGCCAGCGGCGCGCTCACCGGGTCATCGAGCCCCAGCGCCGCGGCGCTCGCGGCCTGATCCGCATCGAGGTCGTCGTCGTCACGCCTGCTCGCATTCCCGGGCAGGCCCCGCCCGCCCGCGGCCTGATTGCCGAGGCGGGCCACCGTATCGGCGAGCCGCTCGGGGTCGACCGGCTTCACGAGATAGTCGAGGGCGGCAACCTGGAACGCCTGCACGGCATACTGTTCGCGGGCCGTGACAAACACCACCTGCGTGGCGTTGGGCACGTTCGCAAGCAGATCGAGGCCACTGCCCCCGGGCATCTCCACGTCGAGAAACACCACGTCGGGCGATCGCGTTTCGAGAAAGGCCCGGGCCGCGTCCAGGCCTCCGGCCACGCCGATCACGTCGATCTCGGGATGGACGGCGAGCAGCTCCCGCATCCGTGCATTCGCCAGAGGTTCGTCGTCGACGAGCAGGGCGGTGAACATGGCGGCTTCCGGAAGGGAAAGGGGCGGGGGCAAAACGGACGTGCGTCAGACCGATCCCGGGGCCGGTGTCGACTCGAGGGCGGCCGCCGGCTGAGCGGCCCGCGCTGGCATCCGGATCACGACGCGGACCCAGCCGCCGTCGAGATCCGGGTCGATCACCGTGTCGACAGTGGCATCTTCATCGATCAAGAGCGCCAGCCGCTTGCGCAGCGAGCGGATGCCGGTGGAAGGCGACTGCGTGGTGCCCGGCGTCACCCAGCGGCCCGAGTTGGCGACCACCACCTCCAGCCATCCCTCGCTCACCTTCGCCGTCACGGTCACCTTCAGCGGCATGACACTCGTCCGGGCCCCATACTGCAGGGCGTTCTCCAGCAACGGCTGAATCAGCATCGGCGGCACGAGCATGGAGTGCGCCGCCCGGTCGCAGGAGACGCGGCAGATGAGATTCTCGCCGAACCGGGCCTGCTGCACCCCGAGGTATTTCTCCAGGGCTTGGAGTTCCCGCGACAACGGCTCGAAGGTGCGTGCCTCTCCCAGCGTGAATCGGAGATAGTCGGCGAGGTCGCGGGTCACGCTCTCCACGGCCTCGGGGTCGCGCTTGCTGGCCACGACGGCATTGAGCGCGTTGAAGAGGAAGTGGGGGTTCATCTGATCCTGCAGCTGCCGCAGCTCGAACGTCCGGGCCATCGCCTGCGCCTTCAGCATCCGGAGCTCCAGATCGATCGCGGTCGCCTCGGCCTCGGCGAGCAGGATCTCGGTCTTGTAGAGATCGTCGATCATCTCCAGCCCGAAGACGATCAGACACCAAGCTTCTGCCGCGATCAGCCGCGGCAGAAGCGGCCCGAGCGTCGTCTCGCCAGTCCAGTTGGAAGGCCCGCCCACGCCGGCGGCGATCAGCAGCACAACGGATGCCAAGAGGACTGCCGGCGCCACGCCCGCCATCAACAGCCACCGTATCCGCCGCGGCAGTCCGCGGAGCGGCGGCCTCTCGAACAGCAGATACACCAGACTCGAAGCCAGGAAGCCGGTGACCACCCGCAGCACGACCGGCAGCAACGGCATCGGCTCGTCGGGCTTCAGGGCGGTGCTCATCCCCAACACGGCCGCGCCAATCGCCAGCCAGAACACGACCTGAAACGTCCAGAAGATCCGTTTCCGCCACCGCGGCAGCGATTCTCGCAGGGCCACCATGCGCGGCGGCGCAGCGCCCCTCTCATTTCCACCGTCCCGGCGGCCGCGGGCAACTGGGTCCATGGATGCGGTTGACGCGGGGTGCGGATGAGCGGAGCGTTGGGCAGGGCCGCTCGCCCGACCGTCATGACACGGCCGACGACGAGCGGCGACCCTCAGTATGACCGGGATCGCGGAGCCAAGCGACCCGCGACTGACGCGCGAGACAGCCGCGCCGGCGTCCACTTCGTGCGCCTCATTCCCGCTTCGTGCGCGGTATTCCCAGTTCGTGCGCCTTATTCCCGATTCGTGCGCGACACGCGTTCGAAGGCGTGGTGCCACTCCCATGTGGGGCGCATCGCCTCACCCCCAGGGGCGATTCGCTCCACCCCCCGGCTGCACGTGGAGCGAATCGCTCCAGCGCCGGGGCACTCCTTCCCGGTTCGTGCGCGCCATTCCGGATCGGTGCTTTCTGGAGTCATGGCACGGAACGTGCATCTCCATCGTGGCATGAGCCGAGCCGCGAGGTCGGTTGCCACGAGCCACAAAGGCCACGACGGCGACCGTTCGCGGGCGGCTGCTCCGTACCCGTCTGCGCGGTTTTTCGTTTGCTTTCCAACTCGTTTTCGATGCCACCAAAGGAGATTCTCTCGTGAAGAGGTTTTTGAGTTCGTGCGCCCTCGTCGGTCTTGTGGTCTTGTCACTCAATGCCCCATCGTCCGCACGTGCCGGCATTATCGCGAGCAACCCCAGCAGTCCTGATCCATCAGGCGCGGCTACCAGAGATGACATGAATATTAGGCTCACGCTTTCTCAGTCTCCGCTACCGAATGTCCTTACCTACGTCGACCTCTACGGTCCGAGCGCCCAGACGCCACAAATCGACTTTAATATCACGTACGACGCGTCCACGACATCACCAGAGACCGTGTCCGGAATCGAATCGATTCTGGGTCTATTCAGTTCGTACAGGTTCAACCTGCCGTCGGCGATGACGACATTTCCCGTGGTCGGTGACTACGTTGTTGAACTGCGTAACATGACGGCCGCGAGCGGTTTCTACGCGGACGCACCAAATGTCCCGTTTTTGAGCACGAACCCATCGCTGCTCATCGGATTGATTGACTCGTCTGATCCGAGCAATGATAGAGTTTATGACGGCACGCCTTTCCAGTTTGAGCTCGGTGCAGTTGCCGTGCCCGAGCCCTCCACCTACGCCATGGCCCTCGCTGGTCTGGCCTGCGGCGGCTACTCGCTCTTCCGCCGTCGCCGCGCTCGCTGATCAAATCAGTTTACCGCAACCGTGATCTCACGCCGGGCAGGGCATCGCACGATGCTCTGCCCGGTGGTGTTGCCGGACATCGGCGCCCCAGTGCCCGCGACGGTTCTCGGGAGGCAAGCGGCCGGGTTTGGGCGTCGTCGAGGACGAGGTCGAGGAGGGGCCCCGGGTAGCCCGAGCGGCTGAGCCGCTGTCCGGGCGGAAACCGGTGGGCGGGAGTGAGCGCCCAGTTCAACCAGGGCCGTCGGCGGCGTAGGTTGCGATCAACTCTTCGAGTTCGCGGGCGGCTGCTTCCTCCAGCATCTGGCTGCTCCAGTCAAGGAGATACGGAATATCGAGCTGGCCCTTTTGCACGTGCAGGATGCCTTTGATGTCGAGCAGGTCCTTCTGGCGGTGAAACGCCATTTTCAAGAGGACCAGATCTTCGGCGGTCGTCACGCGGATGGCATGGCCGTGAAAAGGCCGCTCAACGGCCCGCTTCAGGATCGAGTGTTGCAGCGGTACGACCGGGATGAACAGTTCCACGCTCGTCGCCCGGCACGCCAGCGTCATGTATTTGTCTTCACGCACCTGCTGGAGCAGGCCTTCGACGGTCACGGCCTGCGGGGCTGAAGACCGCTCGAGCACGAAGCCCGCGGCGTTCAAGGCATCGGCCAGACGCTGATAGGCGACAGCAGGAACCGCGACAAGGCAGTCGGCGTCCTGGGTGGTACGGGGCACGCCCCAGAAACTCGTGGCGACAGCTCCGCCGATGGCGTAAGGCACTCCCAGCCGAGCGAAGACGTCCGCCAGCCTGAGAACGACATCGGCCAGCGGAGGCAGGTCAGGTGGCTGCATCGTCCTCTGGCCAGGCGGAGCGTCGAAGGTTTTTCCACCAGGGAGTCGGTCGAGGATCGAGGAGGCGAGATGCCTCCCGACGGCGCCGGCGCTCCTCGGGCGAAAGGTGGGCGAGGATCGCCTCCATGGTTCGTTCCAGGCCGACGAAAACCGCCGCCCGCTCCTCGGGAGTCATGCCGATCGCATGCCTCGCATCGGCAACGATCGAGTCACGTTCGCTGCGTTGAGGATAGGGCAACAGGTCCATGGGCGAGCTCCGAGAATACAACCGAATTATACCTTCCACAGCGGAGCGCCAGTCTCCTGCGACGGCCGCCCCAGCGTTCGAGAAATCGGGGCCGGGCGGGATCGCGGCCCCAAGGGCAGCGTGCCCGCCGAGTTTCGCCTCGATCGGGATCCATAATGGGCCTCGATGGCATGTCTCGAGCCGCACCAGGAAGTCGAGTTCCTCGCCATCGCGGGTGCGCCACAAGAAGATTTCGATGCCGAGCAGGCGATGATCGCGGCAGCGGACAAGTTCTGCAAAGACCGCGGTCTCGAAGAGTGGTCCCATCTGCGGGCTCACGAGCAGCGGCTCGAGGCTCCACCAGCCTTGAAGCCGCGTGACGACACCCACGTCGACGAAAAACACCTTCGGCGTCCTGACGAGTCGCTTGTTGAGATTGCTTGCATAGGGCTGCACGAACGCGACAACGCCATTCTCGGCCAGGAGCGAGATCCACTCCTGAACGGTCGATCCCTTGACACCAGCTTGTTGTCCGATTTCGGATGCGTTGAGCAGTTAGCCGGAGCGGGCGGCGTCCACCGCCACATGCAAGGCATAGGCCAGCAGTGCTGCCCCAATCCCACGCCCTTGCCACGCCCTGGCCACGGCGAGCCTCGCCAGCAGCGTCGTCGGCAGCGGCATTTTCGCCGGCAGCCCGCCTCGCTCCGGAAACACGCTCACCGAGAGCCTCCCGGCCGCGAGCGTGAAATACCCGACGACGCGGTTCGCTGCGTCCACGGCCACGTAGCCGCGGGTCAAGTCTCTGCGGCCATGCTGCCCCAGGCTGGTGCGAATATGAGCGTTGAGGGCCGCTTTGGGCGCGGGCGGCTTGTGCAGCATGACAAGCAGGGCCGCGCTATCGCGATCGGTCAACTCTCGTGTCTCGATCCGCCGCAGCGTGCGTTCGGCGGCGATTTCCAGCATGCCGTTGATGAAGCTCGTCACGGTCATGCTCCGCAGCGCAGCGGCCTCGGCAATTTTGGCCTTGAGCGGCTTCGGCTGCCGGATTGTGATCTTGCAGTGGCGGGGAAAATCGGGGGCGGGAGCGAATTTCGCTTGTATCCGCGCCGTAGTTGCGTCGATTACGGAACGCGTTGCGACGATCTCTGCGGAAGGGCCTCCCTTTTGGCGGCGAGGCACGGCAACAGACGACATCCGCCTGTGCAGGGGATGGATCGCTCTCGCACGGGGATACTCCCAGCATTCTCATCCAACACGCGACTGCTTGAATCACCTCCCTGCACTCTCGTGCGCGATTATTCGTGCGCGAATTTCCCGGTTCGTGCGCGCTGGCAGGAATGCTCGATCGAAACCGGGTCTGTTCCTTGACAGCACTCCGGCTGTGTGGCCTTATTCGTCGCTCCGGGGCAGCAAGGCCTCAGGACAAGCGGCTTGCCTGCGGCCCACGTCGGCGGCTTGCACCCCGCAATCCACATCTCACGAAGCGATCGCGTCGCAGAAAAGGTCTTCCATGGGCTCCCATTTCGAGCAGATGGCATCGAGGGTCTCTCGCAGCATGGGCGTTCGCCCTCGACGCGATCGCAAGGCCGGCACGGCCGTCCGAGCGCCTGCTGCGTTCCGCCTCGAGCAACTCGAGCCCCGGCTCGCGCTCTCCGCCTCGACTGGCGAGCACCCCGCCGCCAAGCAGGCGTCCGTCGCCCAACTGGCCGCGATCACGAAGATGGCCAAGGATGCCTATGTCTGGGGGCTCTGTCCCGAGTCGGTCTACCGCTTTGGCAAATACAACGAACTCATTTCAGCGCCGGTAAACCAGCTCGCGCATGTGTCGACCCCGGCGGCATGGAACAATGCCTCGACGAACGCCGGTGATTCGTCGGTGCTCTACATCAACGCGGGACTGGACCTCACGACGACCGACCTCGTCTACACCATCCCGCCCACGAACGCGCAGTTCCAGGTCAGCCAGATCATCGATGCCTTCACGAATACCGTCGCCGATCCTGGCACCCGCACCACTCCGTCGGACACAGCGGCTTCTTTCCTGCTCGTGGGCCCCAACTCCCGCTATTCCCACCAGACGAGCGCCGTGATCAACGGCTTCCACTTCAAGGTGATCGCACTCGACACGAACCGCGGGGAGTTGCTCGTGCGGCTGCGGGCCAACAGTCTCGCCGACGCCGAGAGCCCACAGGCGGCCCAGAACGTCTACGACCGAGTGGATACGAAGTTCTACCTGAACACGCTTCAGGAGTTCGTGGCAAACGGCAACAAGCCGGTGGCTCCCCAGCAACTGACATGGACTCCCACCGCGGCGCAGCAGCAAGAGGCCCAAAAGTGGCAGAACAAGCCCAGTGACGCCGTGGCCTTCTTCAAGCAGGTCGGCGAGGCCTTGAAGCTCAACCCGTTGCCGACCAGAAAGACCGGGATCGCCGGAACGCCACTGCGGAAGGTGCCTGCCTACATCATCCCGCAGCCACGTGCAGACCACTCCGACAACCCGAAGGGCGTGTATTTCGCACCATCATCCGGGCAAAAGGGTGCGCTCGCGGCCTTCAAGCCGATGGGCCTGACACAGAACGGTTTTACGATTCCGAAGCGTTGGGGGCCTGCCCAGATTGCCGCGCTGCAGAAGGGCTACGATTTGGGACAGGAGTACATCAACGCGCAACTCGAGAAGCAGATCAACAACGCCGCGTCGACGAACTACTGGGTCTCCAACAACTCCACCTTCGGCGTGTTTCCCAGCACGCCCGAAGGCTACAAGAACCGGAGCGTGAGCACGACGGCTGGGGGATTCACGGAGATGCCCGAGGATGGCTTCTACGCGGCTGCGTTCACGAACAACGCCAGTGGCACGCCGCTCAGCGGTGACAGCACCTACTCGATTACGTTCACGCAGCCTCAGAGCAGTTACACGTACAGCCAGCTGCCCGTCAGCGGCATCATTCCGCCGATGGCGAAGAATCCCGATGGGTCGGTGATCGGGTTCTGGTCGGTCACGGTCTACCAGCCGGACAACTCGGAATCCGCGGCGCCGTTCCTCTCTCAGGCGGCCGTGTTGAACACCGCGTATTCGAAGGCCGTGACGCCTGTGATCTCGATCGACACGACTGCGGACACGATCACCGTGCCCAAGTCTGCCGTCGGTCCGCTGAACGCGAGCACGCCGATCATGTTCGGAAGCAATGCGGCCGCGTACGGTCTCGTCGCCAACACGGCCTACTACATCGCCACCACGCCGGTGCAGAGCGGCGACAACTACACGTTCCAGATCTCGTCGCAGTGGAAGCAGGCGCTCACGAGCAGCGGGATTCCGATCCAGTATTCGGGCAGCGCGGGCACACCGGTGGATTTCACCACGACGATCATCGGCGGCTCGCCGCTCACGTACGGCGTCGTGCAGCAGGTGTCGCAGTTGGGCTCGATGCAGGTGGCGGATGGCTCGCTGAAGCAGAACGACGGAACCAACCCGACGTTCCCCAAGGGTTCCTACACGATCTGGCTGTCGCCAACGCTGCCCGCGGGCGTGCCTGCCACGAACTGGATTCCGACTCCATCGACGGCCTACCTCCAGTCGATTTACGGAACCAGCACGACGGTCAATACGACGATCGAGCCGATTCTGCGGATGTACGACCCGCAGCCGGGCAATCTCCCTCCGTCGGCGTTGCCACTGCCCCGCGGGTACGGCAACCCGAAGAATCCAAACCTGCCATCCACCTATATCATCCCGCCGATTGTGACCCAGGTCAGTTGATCCCGTCGCCCCAACGATTCATCCCAACTCTGTCGCCTCGCCCACGTAAAGGATCTTCGATGTCGCCCTTCATTCGTCCCCGACCCACGTCGCTCCGCACTGCTCGCACCAACCGCCGCCGTTCCCGTCATGACGGCCGCATCCTCGACATCGGTACCCGCTCTGCCCGTGGTCCGTTGGCGCTCGAGCAGCTCGAGGGACGGCAGGTGCTGGCGGCGTTCGTCGCCTCGGAGACGTACGTCGTCAACACGCTGGCCGACTCCGGGCCCGGCTCGCTTCGGCAGGCGATCATCGACGCCAACGCCCACAGGGGTGCCGACGCGATCGACTTCAGCGTCGCGGGAACGATCTCACTGACGTCGGCCCTGCCTTCCGTCACGGATTCCCTTGGCCTCGATGGCTCGTCCGCCCCGGGGTATGCCGGCAAGCCGACCGTGACGCTCGATTTCCAGAACAACGCGGGCCTGATCATCTCGGCAGGGGCTGACGGCTCTGTCATCCAGTCGCTGTCGCTGGTCGACTCGAGCGGCGCGGGCATCAGCCTGGCAGCGTCGGGCGTGACCGTGGCGGGCAACTACATCGGCCTGCGGGCGGATGGGGTCACGATCGAAAGCAACCGCGGCGACGGCGTGGCGATCCTGGCCGGCTCGCACGACAATCTGATCGGGAATGACGATCCCGTGAAGGCGATCCAATACTTCACGCCGGCGGGTATGTCGCTCCAGCCCGTCAAAGGCTTGCAGGGGCTGCGTGGTGGCAACCGCCCCGGCGAGTATCTCATCTCGGGGACGACCGGCAACAACGGTGACGGACTCCTGTTCGTCGGTCCGATCACTGCGACAGGCGGCAAGTCCTACCCCGTGCGGGTGCCGGGCGCGTTGTCCACCAGCGTGTACGGCCCCGACAACCTGGGCGGCAATCGCGTGCGGCTCGTGGGTTCCTACATCAACTCCGGCTCGGACACGCGACACGGCTTCCTGTTCGAGGGCACGACCGCCGACCTCAAGAAAGGCACCGGAACCTACACGACGATCGACGTCGCTGGGGCGACGTTCACCTACGTCCACAGCACCATGGGCGGACTCGCCGTGGGCAACGCCGACGGCCCGACCGTCGGGGACCCGCAGGGAACCGGGGAGGCCTTTCTGTATGACGTGGCCACGAAGCAGTTCATCGGCGATATCCGGTTTCCGGACTCCGTCAGCAGCACCGCGTATGGCATCTGGCACAACGGGGGCACGAACTACACAATCTGCGGCGGATTTTCCGAACTGTCGATCGATCCGAACAAGCCGATCGGCCAGGGCTATCTGGTCGACTACGACTCCTCCACAGGCCAGTTTTCGCACTGGAAGGCGCTGAACTATCCGAAAGGCATCAATGTTGTGACCCATTTTGAGGGCATCAGCAGCACCGAGGCGGGCGTCTACACGCTGGCGGCATCGAGTGTCCACACCGGTTCGGCGTTGCCGGGGTCGTTCGTGACGGTTCGGCGAAATGCTGACGGCTCGTTCAGTGACGGTGTCTGGGTAGACCTCGCCTATCCGGGATCGGCGGCCACAATCACGACCTCGGTCTCCGGCAGCGCCTTGACCGGCTTTGGGCTCGGCGTTAACGGCAGCGCGCAGGTTTTCCAGGCCACGGTCGACTCTGGCTTCCAACTCTCCAACGTGATCTCGGGCAACCGTGGCAACGGCGTGAGCATCACGGGCGTCGGCGCGACCAACAACCACGTGGCCATGAACTACATCGGCACCGATGTCACCGGCACGCGGAACCGCGGCAACGGCGGCAACGGCGTGGTGATCACGGCCGGCGCCACCGGCAATCTCATCGGTGGCGAGGCGACCAACGGCAACGACCCCACGAAGGGTGTCTTCGTCCGGCCGCCGCAGGGAAACCTCATCTCGGGCAACTACGCCAACGGCGTGCTGATCAGCGACGGGGCCGAGTCCAACCAACTGAGCGGCAACTATGTCGGGACGACTGTCTCGGGACTCGCCCCGCTCGGCAACGCCCTCGATGGCGTGGCGATCGTGGGGGCCGACAACAACAGCGTCCTCGGCACCACGCTGAATCAGAATCCGTTCGTCTTCTACAACGTGCTCTCGGGTAACGGCGGCAACGGCCTGCGGATCACCGACTCCGACAACACCACGGTCTATGCCAACTTCATGGGCCTTGGTCGCAACAACAAGACGCCGGTGCCCAACGGCGGAAACGGCCTGCTCGTATCGGGCAACTCGCAGGGCGTCACGCTCGGCGGCGTGATCCCGCTCGGCAACGTGATCTCGGGCAACAAGGGAAACGGCATCGAGATCCGTGACACCGTCAGCGGCGTGAATTCGTGGAACAGCTTCGTGGGCATGGTGGCATTCGGTGGAGCGGCCGCGAACGGCAAGAACGGAATCCTGATCACCTCGACCAATCCAGCCTTCGATCTCAATCATCAGCAAACCTGGAACATCATCCGCACGTCACTGATCGGCGGCAATGTCGGCAACGGCATCGAGATTGCCGGCAATGCCTCGGGCGTGCAGATCACCGACACCGCGATCGGCACCAACTGGAACATCGTGCGGCCGTTGGCGAATGGCGGGAGCGGCATCGTCGTCGGCGGCACCGCCCACAACATCGCGATCGGCGGCTTCCAGCCGACGGTCGAGGAGTTGGACACCACGGCGAGCGTGCATATCGGTGGCAACAAGGGCTACGGCATCGAGATGCGGGACCTCGCGCACGACGTCACGGTGTTCAACACCGCCGTCGGTGCTGGAGTGGGATTGATCGGCCCTAGCATCCGCAAGGCCATCCAACTCCCCAATAGCAAGGGAGGTATCGCGATTGGGCCTGGCGTGTCGGACGTAGCGATCGGCAGCGGACTCAGCGTTTCTCATGGATACAGTGCGGCCGTCGCCTACAACAACGGCGTAGGGATCACGATCAACGGTGCCAGCCACGTCTCCGTGGAGGGCACCAAGGTCGAGAACAACACAAAGGGCGGGATTCAACTCTCGGGTGGAACGCAGGTCCGGATCGGCTCAGAGACGGCCCCCAACGCCATCACCGGTAACACTCGCTGGGGTGTCTTGGCCTCCGGCACGCTCACCGGATCGGCCATCCAGGGCAATCTGATCGCCCGCAACACGGGCAACGGCGTGGTTTTGCGTGCCGCTCAGGGCCTGCTCGTCGGCGGCACTGCGAACGGCAGCGGCAATACGATCACGAGGAACAAAGCGTTTGGGTTGCTCGCTACGGGCAACTGCAGTGGCTCGACGGTCGAGGGCAACACGATCAAGCGCAACGTGGCGGGCAACCTTAACGTCGCAAACTCCAGTGGCCTGGTCGTCGTCGATTACTCGCTGATTCTCGGACCGTATGAGTCGGTCACCGGAGTCCGCGGTGCGCAGGGGAAGAAGGTCGTTCTGGTGGGCTCCTACAAGCCTCAAGGCTCCTCCGTGCTCATGGGCCAGTGGTGGGTGGGCGACCTGGCCACCGGCGTGGGCAAGGCGGTGCAGGTGAATCCGACGTTCTCCGGCCAGACCGTGACCGCCTCCCTCTACTACGGTCCGAATACCGCGGCCTTCAATCCCGCCCTCGGCAAGGACAACATCCGTGTCGTGGGCACCTACAAGTACCAAGAGAGTGCGGTTGATGGCCAGCACGGCGTGCTCTATCAGGGGCCGGCCAACGGCATCGGGGGAACCTGGACCCAGATCAATGTTCCGGCGGATCTCGCCGGCCGCACCGTGACCAACACGATCCCCCACAGCACCATGGGCGATCTCGTGGTGGGCAACTACTCGGTTGAAGGGCAACAGCGCGACGCTGCCAGTGCTTTCATCTACGACATCAGGACCGGCACGTATCAGGTGTTCGATTCCTCGTGGGGTGGCTTGAACGATCTGACGAGTGCCTACGGAATCTGGCAGAACGGCGGCCCCACCAGCACCTTCTACACGATTGTCGGCGGCTCGATGCACGACGGGGCGAACACGGCCTACATGGTCGACTACGACTCCGCCACGAAGACCTTCTCGCACAAGACTTTCTTCCCCCTGGGGACACAAGTCACCGGCGACACGCACTTCGAAGGCATCAATGCGGCCCCCGGCGGCTACACCCTTTCCGGCACGATCCTCTCCGGCGGCACAGCCGACGCCGCCTATGCCTACGTGTCCCGCAATCGCGACGGGGATTTCGGAACGGCGCAGTGGGTGCCGCTGCACTATCCGGGGAGCAGCTTCTGCTCGGGCGACACGGTCTATCAGAACGTCGAGATGGGTATTTGCATATTGACTGACCCGACCACAGGGAATCTCGTAGAACGCACCTACAAGGCCACCGTCACCGTCACGGGCAGAGCTACCGATTCGAACTCGTAGCCTCCCTTTCCCATTGACCGACGCGTACTCCCCAGAATCGCACGATGCTTCGTCGCGGCCGTCGCCCGCAGGGTATCACGTCTGATTCTCTCGAGTCCCGCATCGCGTTGTCGGTGGCGAATGACTCCGATCCCCTGTCCGGGCTGCCTGCCGTCGTATCGCCACCCGCTCTCACGCATCACGCGAAAGCGGTCGTGGCCGCTCCGACGGTGTCGGCTAGCAGCGCATCGCTGGCACAGTCGGCCGAGCGGATCACCCTCCATGGGACAGGGTTCGATCGGCGGCCGGGGCATAACCTCGTGGCCTTCGACGGCGGCGTGACGGGCAAGGTCGTGTCGGCGACACCGACGACCATGGTCGGGAAGGCAGCCATCACGGCGAGCACGCAGCGGATCCACCGCGGCGACAGGACGATCGAGATCCGGGACAGCAACTTCAGCACCGTGGCAGCCGACAACAAGGTCACGTTCAACCTCGGGGCGGTGGGAGTCGTGACATCCGCCACGCGCAACCGGCTCGTCGTCACCTTCACGACGCTGCCCAGCCCCGGCAAACTCACCGCGATGGTGACGGCGAAAGGCGGCTCGAGCGGGCAGTCGGCGCCGGTGGCGACGGTCGAGTCGGCATCCTATTCGCTGGTCTCGCAGCTTGTGTATGGCGAGTATGACGAGACGTTTCAGTACAGCAGTGTCGGTATGGCAGCGGGAGACCACGTCATCTTCACCGTGACCGATTCCGGCGACGACGAGGTGGACGAGGTCGCTGGCACCACCTACGACACCAGCGGCGCGGTGATTACCGGTGTCTGGTCCGCCCCGGTCGATTCGAGCAATTTGCAGACCTTCACGATTACGGCGCTCCAAGACTCGTACGGGTTGACCTGCCCCCCTTAAACGTCACCACTTTTAGAGAGAGAATCTCTGGTGGTGCAAACCAAGGGAGGGCAAGAGATGCCACGAGGGAAGAAGTTCACGGCGGAGCAGATCATTGGGA
>Ga0208376_1000388_pt1 | contig 13672 bp, 7 predicted proteins | sample CryBogmetaGMA25M_FD_184548 | JGI IMG/M metagenome (GOLD analysis project Ga0208376, IMG submission 184548) | Freshwater microbial communities from Crystal Bog, Wisconsin, USA - MA2.5M (SPAdes) | ecosystem: Environmental > Aquatic > Freshwater > Lake | place: Crystal Bog, Wisconsin, USA...
GATTAAACTCCTTCCGGAAAAGCCAGAGCCGGGTTTATTGCGCCGGCTCCTGGCGCATGTCGCGGGGCTTGGGCGTATCCATCCGCTCCCCGTGGACTCGCTCACTGGATAATTGGCGAAGGTATTGCTATTACCATGACAGGTGTTCAAGATCGCGGTACCCCTCGCGCTGCCTGTATAAACCACTCCGCTCCCCGCATTCTGCTTGCAGATGTTCGCCTGTAAGGTTGGCCGGGATTGCTCCCCGACGGAGATACCGCTCTGTTCATTACCCATGCACATGTTCTGGAGCGCCGTACCAACGGCACTGCCTGTATAAGCAATGCCTGTGCGCCTATTCTGCTGACAGCTATTTGCTTCTAGCGTTGGTTGCGACTGCTGTCCAATGAAAATACCATGCTGCTCATTACTGACACAGGTATTCTGGTATGCCATGCCAGCCGCGCTGCCCTCATAAAGAATCCCACATCCCTTGTTTTCTTGGCAGGTATTCGCTTCTAGCGTTGGTTGGGCTTGCTCCCTAACGGAGATACCGCTCTGTTCATTACCAGTGCAGGTATTCTGGCGTGCCGTACCAACCGTGCAGCCGGTATAGGCGATACCTGTGAATCTATTCCGCTGACAAATATTGGCTTCCAGCATTGGCTGGGCATGATCCATCACAACAATACCGTTTCCTTCATTGTACGAACAAGTGTTCCGTATTGCACTGCCCCCTGCGTTGCCTGCATAGCCGATTCCTGGCCACTTATTCTGTTGGCAGATGTTAGCCTCTAGGATGGGTTGGGCATGCTCTCCTATAAAAATACCATTTTGTCCGTTAATGACACATTTATTCTGTATAACTTTGCCTCTCGCGCTCCCCTCGTAGGTAATTCCTCCCCGCTTGTTCTCTTTACATGTATTTGCCTCCAGTAATGGTTGTGCGTGATCCGCTACATAAATACCAGTCCCGTTACTTACTGCTTCACACTGCGCCACGACACCCAATGTATGACCACATACATACAGCCCGCTCCCCCCGCGTTGGCCTACTTCGTCTGACACACCACCTATGAAGCGGCATCTCTGGAAATCGATCTCTCCTCCGGTCACCTCAACCACTCGTGCCCATGCGGTTCCGGTATGCTCGAAGCTGATAGCAGCGATCACGAACGGCCCATCACCTACGAAACGAGCCACCCATCCTTCCGCAGCGCAGCACAGGCGCGTGCAATCCATACCTTCCCCGGTCAGGGTAAGTGGTTTATCAATCACGAAAGGCTGTGTCAGCCGATAGGTGCCAGCCAGAAGAGAGATCTCCGCCCCCGGAGGTGCTGCGGCAAGCGCATCAGCTAGCCGTACGCCAGATTCTTCCTCGCTCACGCCCGGTGTAACAACAATCGTGGCTACTGCCTGTTGGCTGGTATTCTGTTCTATTGCCGTCTGACTCTGAGCATCGGGTAGCATGCGAACCGGCGTCGACTGATCAAGCAGGTTGGTCAGTAGCTCTGTCACCTGACTCTGAGCATCGGGTAGCATGCGAACGGTCGCATCCACTTGCGGGATGGCAACGGCATTCCACTGCGCCATCACCGGCACATCCACCGTCTCGCTCGCCGTCACCAGCTTGATGTCCGTCCAAAGCAATCCCCCCGCCAGGGGCATCACCTCGATGCGCACGCGGGTTGTCCCTGAATCAAACTGGGTTGGCGTCACACGTACGTAATCGCTCTCTACGATGATCTGTCCAGGGCCACCCTGAATCTCAAACTCAGTCGAGACTGGCTGATCAGGCGATAAGGTGCCAAAGTCAAGTTGCGCGACGCTGGCCTGAAGTCGTGGATCCGTTACCAGAGTAGCAGGAGCGGTGGGGAGTACTGCTGTGGCCCTATCTACAATGGTAGCAACAGCCAGCATGGCCGATGCCTCTGGTACGCCGCGCAAGAGCAGTGTCTCAACCGTAACATGGCGCACAGTCGGTGTCGGTTGCGCATACAAGGCACTTAGTAGTCGACTCCATCGCTGGATCTCAGCCAGCGCCACCGAGTCTGACTCCAGGTCAGCCCCCATCAGGAGCATTTGGAGATCCTGATCGCTCAGGGGCGCGCCCCGCGCAATCAAGCGGGCCAGACTGCCCAATAGCGGGATCATCTGCGTGAGCGCGGTGCTCGATAGACGCGAGATCATGGGCGCTCCTTTCCCATCGACGGGCCAATGATGATCATGCCCAACGATCCTTCAGCGTTGCTATCACCGTATGCAATTCGCTCATTGACACTAAGGCGTAGGGCTTAAACTTATCCAGCATATCAGCCGGCCATTGTTCGTTCCGATAGTAGGCCCGCTCTTTGCCCAGCTTGGCTGCAGAGGGGCCACCAAGCATATTCATCGACTCGTCCGCAGTCATCTGTAACGCCACGCGATGCCCACATTGGGCCATAAGATCGTGGACGGATCCCCCTCCCACTGCTGCACCGAGTGTACTGAGCCGATCACACCAGAGTACTGTGTGGATGCCGACCTCTGGCCCTTGTTGACAGAGGCGGGCGAGTTGCTCACCGACCGGACTAGGGGTGTAGGGGTTGGGGCCGCGTGACTCCTGCCAGCGGTGCAACCCGGCAATGATCAGGAAAACCGGCGTTTCTGTTTGGGTCGGCAGTTGAGCCAACCGCGCATCGAGTTCTGCCACCAGTGTGGTCAACGCATCAACGGCATCCTGCCGTGCATAGGTTTCAAACGGGTGCGGTAGTGTTGTCTGCAAGGTCTCCCATATCTGTCCAACAGGTTGATGTGGATCAACAATCCCCACGAACACAAAGCGACTCGTGTGCGGATTAGCAAACAGGCTTAGCCCCAACATCGCGCTGAGCAGCAGACGCATGGCGAGACCCTCATCATTGCCGAGGAGCAGCAGGTTCGCACCCTGCTGTCGCTCAAGCCCTATCGTGATATCGTCTGCGATGCGGAGCGGCTGACCGAGCCAGAGGCATAGGGGATGGGGCTGTCGCCAATGCGAGACGGCCAGACGTTGCGCAACCTGACGACTCTGGAGCCAGACCGCCGCCGCATCGCGGCTAAAGACGATCATCGGACGTGCCGGTGTATACCGCTGCAAGCGAGCAAATTCCTGGAGGCCACGAAGATAGAGCGCACGTTCATCCGGCTCTAATCGGGCAATCCGCACTACGGTGGTGGCCGCTATCCGATCCGGATCGCTCGTGACACACGCCTCTCCCGCCTGTGCGAGACGCGCAGCGCGCTCATTCCCCTCCCCTAAGATCAGAGTTGAGTCTTCGGGGCGACATTTGAGGGCCATCCGGAGCCCCATTTGACTTTTGATGTGGCTCATACTGAGGAACGTGCTTGCCGGACGTTGCGCACTGAGCAACACATGGAGACCGAATGAGCGTCCCCGCTGCACCAGAGCGGCTAAGGCATCGCTCGCCTGAACGGAAAGCCGATCATCTTCACTGAAGAGCACCACATATTCATCCATCAATAAGACGATGCGAGGCATCTTCTGACGTGTGCGCTGGCGGTACTCCTGGAGCGAACTCACTTTAGTTGCTTTGAACGCTTGGCTGCGCTGCTCCATTTCATCCACGAGGCGATGCAACACACTTAGCCCAAACTCCCGCTCCGCCTCCAGCACCACGGCGCGGGCATGGGGGAGAGCGTGAGTCACGTAGTCTTGAAACTCTACACCCTCCTTAAAATCAACCAAGTAAAACTCTAGATCGTCGGGCGCGTATGCCGTGCTTAGCATCAATACCAGGAGATGAAGGAGATTGGTCTTCCCCATGCCAGTCGCTCCACCAATCAGTCCGTGGTATGCGCCCTGCGTACCAATCGCGAGCTGGTATGGCTTTCCCGACTCATCAATACCCAGGGTGAGGGTCAATCCATCGGTACCGTTTGCCTGCCACCAGTGCGCCTTACGAACCGCAACCCGGCGAAATGCGATGGTCGTGGATGCAGAAGCAGCGGCAAGCGGCTGGATTATCTTGGCGAGATGGTCAATCACTGTGGCCGGGGGCGGACCATCCGGCTGAATCGTGATCTGTGCAAAGTCGGGGTCATTCCACTCGAGGTGCGATGTCGCTTTCAGGCTGAGGTAGGTACTCAGCTTCATGAAAGATGGAAAGTCAAAGCCGTGGGGCGGACGATCACCCTTGAGTACCCCACCTAGCAGATAGCATCCGGTACGTGGCCCCGCACGAACGATTGAAGCGAGAGTTTCCGCCGCCTTGGGCGAGAAACCTTTGGGAAATCCAACCAGCACCAGGAAGCGATAGGGGATCGTCACATCGGGGTTGGCGGCGTTGTATGCCTCAATATCACGGTAGGTGTTAAGGAGCCGTCGCTGAATAATCTCCTCGACATCGGTTGCCACATGCTGGAGCGCCTGCTCAATCTCATCGTCACGACAGTAGATCTTTGTTCCGCGCAGATCTTCCGGCAGCTTGAGCAACGAGGCAAGGTTCGCGCCCCGATCCAGCGGATCGAAGAGGATAAAGCGATACGAACCCGGGGCACTCAATGCAGCGATCCTCCATGCCAACGATTCCAGAATACCCGCCCCCATCTGTGACTGCGCATCGTCAAATGAGACCAACACATGGCGATGCCCAATCAGCGGGACAAGTGCCGGTAGTGAAGGCATGGGGGTCGTGATAGTCGTGGGACGTAGCTCGCCGATACGCAGCATAGTTGGTGGGGTACCAGCGGAAGGCGGCGTATGGCGATTCCACGCGGGCATATTCCAGGAGATGGCTGTCAATCCCGCGCTATTGATCGCAGCCTGAATGGCTGAACGAGCCGCTACGCACGCCTGCTCCACGTCAGTATCGGCGCGTTGCATAGCAAGTGCGTAATCCTGTGTAATCTTGCTCGTCATCTGCTGCACGACGCTATCGAGCGCACGAATCAGCGCTGCGTACACGCCACCAGCCAGATGAGCGGCTGTCGTCAGACGAGCATATTCGGATTCAACCTGGGCGACGAGGTGCTTCTTACGAGACATAACGATTTTTGATGTCAGATCATCGATTACTTCACGTGCTGCTTTGCTTGTGCAATCACCTGCATGAGATGCTCCATCTTGATTAACGTCATCGGCACGTGGCTTCTCAGTGGCTGCCAGAATTCCCCTTCAAACTGCCAGCGCACCGAGTCATCCCAGAGAGTGGTCGTCGTTTGCCATTGCTGGCTCAGATGATGCCAAGACTGCTGAAGCTGGATGTATGGAATGTTCATATCACGCCTTTCATCGTAATTCTGGGGTAATTAGCCTCATTGGGCGGCATACGCATGTCGACCCAGACTGCTTATTGCTGCGTTCGATCATTCGTGACCGATCACGGTAGCCATCAAACCGGCTTTCGTGATCTCCTTACTAGTAGCCCAGCGAACACCACTGGTATCGATCCCATCGAATGGTTGCACCTCACCGGTAAAGGAAAGCGGGTCTGTGCTACCAATACCCTCGGGTGTCTTCCAGACCGAATGACACTCGTCACACATCAGTACAAGGGGCAAGTGTTCAGCAGTAAACACCCAGCATATGAGTCCGGCCTTACACACAGGGCATCTAGTGCTTGCAACGTAGCGTTCCATTTGATCCTCCTTTTCAAATATCAACTACGGTTCCACAACGGGAAAACAACTGATAATATTTGTTTTTCCTTCTATAATTATGCGGATCCACTGACACTCAGGATGTCCTCGTGCGGCCCCTGGCATCCCCCCTACATAACCTATCCTTTTCCCTAAGGGGATATTGTATTGAGTTCGGTTCACACCTTGTTGTTCAACCACTACGACAGGTTCATATCGCTTACTCCATGCTTCATCAATTAGTGCGATGATCTGTGTTCCTTTTTCATCAAACACACCATGTTCGACACCCCGGCTCGGATTGTCATGAGCATGCCGGAGGATATGTTCGACACGGTTGGTGATCTCCTTACTGTAGACTAAGCCATTTGGTGATGTCCAACTGCCCTGACTATCGATCGTAGCGATAATGTCAGAATGGGTTAATGATGCGAGTTGGATTCCACTAGGAGACGGCGCGGAAGTGCTTACAGGCGCTGCGCTCGTGTCCCCTGGTGTGGTTGCCGCCACATACGTCTCTAGCTCGGTAACTTTGTTGCCGAGGAATGCACGCGCTGATGGGAGGATCGTGGGAAGAGTACGTGTCACCTGGATCACCTGATCGCGGTACTCAGTCGCCGCTTGGCTAACCATACGCTTCCAGGTTTGAACATTACTCATCTGCCCTTGAGCCTCTTGCAACCGAGCTTTGGCCTGAGTGACGGCATATTGTTGAGCGCGACAGTCTGGAGCGTGATACGCACCGGTTTGGGGGTCGTAGTACCCCGATGCCTGACAGCGCAACAATGCCGCTGTCGCTAACCGTTCAGCCTCATCTCGGCGCTGAACTTCGGCCTGCCAGTAGGCCAGACGTTCCTGCAACCAACGTTCCGTGGCTTGCAATTCCTGTTCGGCTGCCCGGAGCGCTGCTATCGATTCCTGATCAAAACGATCAACCGCACCCTTCAGATCACGCAGCGCTTGGATGGAGCGAATATTGACCTGCGAACCCATCGCGTACCTCGTAGATACGTGTACATCCCGATCAGAATTCGAGAGGATGAACATGCCTTGTCGTACCAGTCAATGCACAAACAAATCATGGAATCGCACGCTCCACCGCTACGCGCAAGTCATCGTCACTCGGCGTCAGGTACATCCCGGTCGTGGCAATACTGCTATGGCCGAGGGTACTCTGCACCATCGCGAGATTTGCCCCTGACTCGAGCATCCGACGAGCGAGACTGTGGCGTAGCGTATGTGGGGTCGTCTCATCCAACTGGCGGGCCAAGTCACGTAACACGGTGGCCCGCTCCTGTGAACGTATGCTGTCCGCATCAGCACGTAGGCGATCTGCCGCCTCATGGGCACGCTGCACCACGACCCGCTGAATCTGACGCTGGTTCACACCAGGACGCATCGGCTGTCCAGCGCTAGTCTGATCGAAGCCAACTAGCAGCGCTTCACACTCCGCCTCGCTCCCAATAGCCGGAAACCCATTGGGACAGCGGAGTTGCTTCATATAGCGTCGCAGTACTGCCACTGTCTCGGCATTCAGCATTACCCGGCGTGTGCGACTACTCTTTCCCCGGCGTATCGTCACCGTCATTCCATCAAGATCGAGATCTCGCATCTGAATGTCGCAGGTCTCCTGGACTCGCAGACCGGCATGAACGAGGAGTGCGAGTAAGGCATCATCACGCAGACGCACGCGATCGCTCTGCTCGGACTGCACGGCGCGAAGGAGGGCATCAACAGCGGCGGACGGAATCGAACGCGGAGTGGGGTTGCTTGTCGGTAGGAGCTTGATATCGTCAGTGGGGTTTGAGGTTATCAGACCTGTCTTATGCGCCCAGGCAAGGTAGGCACGCAGGCTGATGAGCGCACGATTGAGCGTAGCAGGTGCAGTGGCAGTATCGCGCTGGCGGTGAAGCCGCCAGGTGTGAATGTCAGATTCACGTAGCAGGTCGGGTGCGAAGGGCCGGCCGCGCTCATCCTCCCACCACGCAGCGAAGCCGGACAGATCACCACGTACCGCCTTGGTAGTTAGCGGTGAGCGGCCCTTTTCCACAAGGTATGCAAGGTACTCTTCGATCGTGGGATGCATATATGTATCGTATGAGAAATCGGTGAGAACCAATTGCATTTTACTACGTGATTCTCCGACGTGTCAATGGGCAATTCATAACGATCCCACAACTGATGTTCTCCGACACGTAGGCGGGATTTGTACAGCTTACACGTCGTATATACAACAGACTCCGTCCTGTGGGCGGTGATGCGCCACTTGCAAGGGGCTGACGCATGGCATCACGGAAGATCTTACCCGCGACAACTAGGGGTTTAATCCAGCGCGCCCCGAAAAGTTGTAGCGACCATGTGTTCGGAGCGTTTACTCCCCAGACTGCGTATATTTGTAGGAGGTATTTCGCGAGATCCCGACGATACTCATACATCTCGCGAATACTGTATCCCGCATCCTTCTTCGAGGGTGTCACCCGACCGACAGGCGCTCAACGCTGCGGCCAGCCCCGGACGATCCACGCGGGCTCCCCTCACTGTGTCGCTCAACAGGCGCTCGCATCCTGCGGCCGGGAGCGCGTCATGCGGGAGATGCAGGTTCTGGTCAGCGGTCGAGACGCGGGCATAGCCGATTCGCATGGTTGGACTCCTCCGCTTGTTGTCGTCGGGCATCGATCCCACGAAACTCATCTGCGCTCCCTTCGATTGGTACATAGATTAGGATAGACCAGTTCTATGGTACGCTATCCTGGCGCGATAGGCTCCGTAGGAGGGTATGACCGAGTATCAGCGACGATACCAGCTAAACGGTCGTTTTTCTGAACACCATAGGGCAGGGACTCGCGCCTCGCTCTCACATCGGCAGAAGTACGTGGGGTAGGGTAAGGATTCACGACAAACGGGCCATATCGAACATAGGTACTTTTATTCACAACGTGGCGCATGCGGTCATCGCGGGTCGCGCCCGAACGGGAAGTTGGACACGGGCAACAGAATATTCATTCTGGTATGAGTTGAGTGATAGCTCCTCCCGCGTACGGTTGCACGAGTGCATCGGTACGCCATCGACGCCTTGACTCCCCGCCTGTCCTTGATACAATCAGGCCACTAAACTCATACCAGAACGATTGCGAGGGCGTATGTCGCGTGATTCGGCCATCCCCGACGACTTCGTGGCGGCCTCCCTTTGTCGGGTGAGGGCCTCATAGGAGTACGGCATGGCCCGCCAACTCAACCAACTTTCCGCTCTCCAGGATGCCTTCGCCGCTCGCATCCGCGCGAAGGTACACGATCGCCGCACACAGGCACAAGAGCATACCGAGGATATTCCGTTGCTGGGATGGCTGCTGAAGCCGCTGGCGGGCCTCGCTTTCGACGCCCGCGAGGGTCGGAATAGACGCCAGGGCGAGCATGGCGAGGAGATAGTACTCGACACCCTGCTACGCTGGCTCCCCGATCCCTGGGTCGTCTTCCACAACGTCGTTGTCGAGCCACAGCCCGACGACTTCGCCCAGATCGACCTGCTCGTTGTCGGAACGGCAGGCGTCTTTCTGGTCGAAACAAAAGCCTGGCGCGGTTCCTACCAGGGCTACCGCGATACCTGGAAGCAGCGCGAGGGTCAGACATGGACGAACGTATCCAGCCCGACTGCTCAGGTGCAGCGCCAGACCCGGATGTTGGCCTGGTGGCTGGAACAGCAGCGCTTGTTGGTCGTGCCGTCCGGCTTCCCGTGCGGTATTGTGCCGCTCGTCGTCTTCACCCACGCGCAGTGGCTTCGCGTGACCCAGTGTTCGGTTGAGGTTTTCGACGGGGTGAGTCCGCTGATTCCGCATATCAAAACATACCCTGATGGGGTGCTGTCCATCCATCAGGTTGATGCCATCTGCGACCGGATCATCCGCTCGCCGACACCGGTGGTTCCACGACCCGCGTCGACAATAGATACTCCCCAACGTCCCGCACCGAGTACGTCGCCGCATCCCACACCCCTACCGGCGATAGGTGTACCTTCCCGTGAACCCCCGCACTGCCGTCGCTGCGGAATTCCGATGGTTCTACGCACTGCACGTCAGGGTGCTCACGCCGGAAATCAGTTCTACGGCTGCCCCAACTTCCCGCGATGCCGCGAGGTGCAACCTGTTGGGAACACATAACTGTTGCGCCAATAATCGAGGTCATCGGGTTTGGCGCATCAGCGACGGAAATACCGTTCTGGGCTACGTGCGGGAGGACGACCCACTGACGGCAAATTGACGACCATCCGGCATCTGCGCATGGATGGAGTCTTGGGTTCTTGCTCACTTTCGCTGATCAATGCGGAGAATCGGCACGATTGCGCGTGCGGCATCGTACGACAGAGCCATGCCCACGTTGGCGTCAGCGGAAAGAGCAAGAGCCGGTGACAACGACAGGAGACACGATGAACGGTAAACGCCTCCTTGTTGACTCGCCTACTTCGTCCCCTGCTCCCAGCTAAACACCGGCGGGCATTGGCGATCCTTTAGTGAGAAGGCGAACGGCTCGCGCAGGTCGAAGCGGGTAATCTCGGCATTGGTGAAGCCTCGCCAGAGGCGGCACTGGGCTGCGCGGACGAGGTCTTTGTCGTTGGAGATCCATTGACTTACGGTGTTTCCTGAGGTGGTGACAATGCGGCTGCCGTCTAGGCTAAAGGACGCACTATTGACACTATCGCTGTAGTTGTGGTTGAGGATGGTCAGCTTGGCCCCACTCGCCGCATCCCAGATGATCGCCGTCTTGTCTCCCGATGCGGTGATGATGCGGCTCCCATCCGGGCTGTAAGCCGCGCTATTGACACTATCGCTGTGGCCGGTGAGTGTGGTCAGCTTCAGCCCGCTCGCCGCGTCCCAGATGATCGCGGTCTTATCATAAGAGGCGGTGACGATGTAGCGCTCATCGGGGCTGTAGGCTGCACTAAAGACACTATCGCTGTGGCCGGTGAGCGTGGTCAGCTTGGCCCCGCTCACCGCATCCCAGATGATTGCGGTCTCATCATCAGAGGCGGTGACAATGCGGTTTCCGTCGGGGCTGTAGGCCACGCTATTGACACTATCGCTGTGGCCAGTCAACGTGGTTAGTTTTGCTCCGCTCACTGCGTCCCAGATGATGGCGGTGTTGTCATCAGAGGCGGTGATGATGCGATTCCCGTCGGGGCTGTAGGCCGCACTATTGATGCGAGCACTGTGGCCGGAGAGTGTGGTCAGCTTAGCCCCGCTCGCCGCGTCCCAGATGATCGCGGTCTTATCCCACAGGGCGGTGACGATGCGTTGTCCGTCCGGGCTGTAGGCCGCACTATCGACGGTATTGTTGCCAAGTGTACTATTGACCGTATCGTTGTGGAAGGAGATTAGCTTAGCTCCGCTCACCGTATCCCAGGTGATCGCGGTGTCGTCAGAGGCAGTGACGATGTAGCGCCCGTCCGGGCTGTATGCAGCTTCCCTGAGGGAATAGCTGTCACTAGAGAACGTGGGCAGCTTGGCCTCGCTCACCGCATCCCAGATGATTGCGGTCTTATCATAAGAGGCGGTGACAATGCGGTTTCCATCGGGGCTGTATGCCACGCTATTGACGCCAGCGCTGTGGCCGGAGAGGGTGGTCAAGCGAGCTCCGCTCACTGCGTCCCAGATAATGGCGGTCTTATCATCAGAGGCGGTGATGATGCGATTTCCGTCAGGGCTGTAGGCCATGCTATTGACGTTATCGTTATGGCCGGTGAGGATGGTCAGCTTGGTTCCGCTCGTTGCGTCCCAGATGATCACGGTGTTAGAAGCGGCGGTGACGATGCGGCTTCCGTCGGGGCTATAGATCACGCTATCGAAACTAAAGACGATATTGCTGGGGTCGGTGAGGGTGCTTAGCTTGGTTCCGCTCGTTGCGTCCCAGATGATCACGGTGTTGTCAGCGGAGGCAGTGACGATGTGGTTCCCGTCGGGGCTGTAGGCCACGCTATCAATGCTATCGCCATGGCCGATGAGGGTGGTCAGCTTCACCCCGCTCACTGCGTCCCAGATGATGGCGGTCTTATCATAAGATGCGGTGACAATGCGATTCCCGTCGGGGCTGTAGGCCACGCTATTGACGCCAGCGCTGTGGCCGGAGAGGGTGTTCAAACGGACTCCGCTCACCGCGTCCCAGATGATCGCCGTTCCATCCCACGAGGTGGTGACAATATGACGCCCATCTGGGCTGTATGCCACACTCGTGACGCCATCACTATGACCGGAGATGGTGGTCAGTTTGGCCCCGCTCGCCGCATCCCAAATGATTAAATCTTCATTCCATGGGGCAGTAACGATATGATTCCCGTCGGGGCTATAGGCCACACTATTGACGAAAACGCTGTGGCTGATGAGGATGGTCAGCTTGGTTCCGCTCGTTGCGTCCCAGATGATGGTGGTCTTATCCTGCGAGGCGGTGATGATATGATGTCCATCGGGGCTATAGACCACGCTGTTGATGGCATCGCGGTGGCCGGAGAGGGTGGTCAGCTTCGCCCCGCTCGTCGCGTTCCAGATGATGGCGGTCTTATCATCAGATGCGGTAACGATATGGCTCCCGTCGGGGCTATAGACCGTGCTATTGACGGTATTGCTATGTCCAGTCAGAGTGGTCAGTTTCGCTCCGCTCGCTGCGTCCCAGATGATGGCGGTTTTGTCAGCGGAGGCAGTGACAATGCGATTTCCATCTGGGCTGTAGGCCGCACTCATGATCGCATCACTATGACCAGTGAGTGTCGTCAGTTTGGCTCCACTCACCGCGTCCCAGATGATCGCGGTGTTGTCGGTAGAGGCAGTGACGATGTGATGCCCATTTGGGCTGTAGACTGCGCTATTGACGGTATCGCCATGGCCAGTAAGGGTGATTAGTCTGGCCCCACTCGCAGTGTCCCAGATAATCGTACTCCGGTCTTCCGATGCGGTGACAATGCGCCGACCGTCCGGGCTGTAAGAAGCGCTATTGACGCAAGCACTATGGCCGATGAGGGTAGTCATCCGTACTCTACTCACTGTATCCCAAATGATCGCGATGTTGTTGGTAGAGGCGGTGACGATATATTTCCCATCGGGGCTGTAGGCCACACTCGTGGTGCTATTGGACGAATCGCTGTGGCCGCCACCCAAGGTAATCTGCGAACGTCCTACAGAAACCGCAAGGGTCTGGCGCAGGGTGTCGCGGGTGTTTAGATTGGGGTCTCGGGCAAACGCCTCATAGGAAAGAAGCAGGGCAAGGGTTGTATCGCTCTTGATCTGATTCTGGGCCGTCAATGCAAGGCGCTGTGAGTCAGTGACCCGGCCTTGGGCCTCAGCACGCGCCTGCGCTGTCTGCGCCTCAGCCGCTGATCTTTCAGCACGTGCTTGCGCCGTTTGCGCCTCAGCCGCCGACCCTTCAGCACGCGCCTGCGCCGTTTGCGCCGTCCGTGCTGCGCCATCGGCCTGCCCGTAGAAGGTGAAGGCAATGGTAGCGAGGATCATCGCTACGACCCCGACCAGCCCCGCGATCCCCGCGAGGATGTGAATACGCCGACTCTGCCGTCGCTCGCGCTCCTCCGCCTCTCGGGCGGCTCGGCATTCCGCCAGAAACGCCTGCTCACTCTCGCTCAACTCTGGCTCGCGCAGATCACGTTCGGCCTGCCGCAGTGCCTCACCCCGCAGCAGTAACCCGTCGGGCCGGTCAGCGCGATCCCACAGGCGAGCCTGGCGCTGCAACGTGCTGAGGTAGGAATCGAACCATGCCGCGTTATCCTGTCGCACCGGCGCGATCAGCCGGTCGTGGGCCAATTCGTACCACGTGACCCCACGCCGCTCCTCGGCCCGCACGAGATGCGCGTCCACCAGTTGCCGGATGACCGTGTTCGCCAGCCCGCCGGTCGCATCCGGCGCACGCAGCACTTGGCCGCGTAGCCCGCTCTCGGTGATCAAATTCTCCTCAACCCAATCACGGATGCGTCGCTCATCCACACCGCTCGCGCTCGCTGTTGCCGCGATCTGTTCTGCATAGTAGTCCCGCAGCGCCGTATCCACATCTCCCGCCTCGGCCAGATCCTCCAGCGAGATAG
>Ga0208376_1000392_pt1 | contig 13611 bp, 24 predicted proteins | sample CryBogmetaGMA25M_FD_184548 | JGI IMG/M metagenome (GOLD analysis project Ga0208376, IMG submission 184548) | Freshwater microbial communities from Crystal Bog, Wisconsin, USA - MA2.5M (SPAdes) | ecosystem: Environmental > Aquatic > Freshwater > Lake | place: Crystal Bog, Wisconsin, USA...
TTCTGGTCGTCCTTCTCAAGCCGGTGGTAGAGCGCGCGAATATGCCCCTGGTTGAGAAAGCGCAGGACGCGCTTCTTGAGCTGCCCGCTGCCCTTGCCGGGAATAATCTCGACCAGGGCGATGCGTTTATCCACCGCATCTTGGATAATCCGATTCAGCCGCGCATCAATCTGATCGCTGCGGTTATAGAACTCGTGCAGATCCAGCACCAGCTTTGCCATATTCGTTGCCTACTATTCCTTGTGCGTGGCGGTCTCGGCCCAGAGGGACTCAGTCACATGCACCATTTTAATCCTTCGGCGGCTTCGCGATAAGGCCGATCTTCACGTCCTTTTGCGCCTGCGGCGGTCACGACGTAGACGTGATCCGGGTGGGTATAGCCGTCGAACATGACTTCCTTCTCGTCGTGCATCCCGAGCTTCTCGGCAACCCGCAGCGATGCCGTGTTGTGGGAGTCGATCAGCGCGATCAGCTGGGTGAGGCCCAAGGCAGCGAAGGTGTGGTCGCGCACCGCCAGCGCCGCCTCGGTCGCATAGCCCTGGCCCCACCAGGCGCGTGCCAAGCGATAGCCGAGTTCAACCTCTGGCTGTCCGCCCACATCGGGCATAAAGAAGAGGCCACAGTACCCGATGACGGTGCCGCCTTGTCGCTCAACCACCGCATACGGGCCGAAGCCCCACGTCGGATAGGAATCTTCAATGCAGCGGCGAATCCAGGCGCGTACCCATGCCTGGGTCTGCACTCCGTCCCCAAAGCGCATCACCTCGGCATCGCCAAAGACGCCATCCAGCGGCTCGCTATCACGGAGCTGCATGTGCCGCAGGATGAGCCGTTCGGTTGTCGTCACGACCATCTGTTTCACGCCGTACTTACTCCGCCGGGTGCTGCACCAGCAGGCTGAGGGTCGTGCTATCGGGTTGTCCCTGGAAATATCGTGCCAGCACCTGGGCAAACACCGAGTCGGGAGGGGCGACAGCGGCAAAGAGGGTCATCGATGATCGGAGCTTCACGTCGTCTGGCGAGCCAAAAATCTCGGAGGCTGAGCGCCCCGAGATGGCCAACACCGTCTCTGTGCATGCGATGAGCCTTTTCCCAAGGACAGGGTGATTGAGGTACCCGCGTGTCTCATCGCGGCTTTTGATCGCATAGCGCTGTGCGGTCGCGCTAGAGCCCAACCCGTCAAGCTGCGGAAAGATGAACCACATCCAGTGCGTGCGCTTCTTGCCGCCGCGCAGCTCGGCGATCACCTGCGCATAGACCGGCTCCTGTGCGCGGACGAAGCGCTGGAGATCAAAGGGATCGAGGTGATCGCGTGGAGTTGGCATATTCGCCTCCTTTGATGCGGTAAACTGCGCTCACGGTGCTGCGGATAGCAGGATCGCGTAGATATCGGGCGGGACGTTGTGGCTGGCAGACTGCATCAGTAGGTGTTCGACCTTTTGGGTCACATCTTCGTATACGGTCGTGGTGCCGCCATGCTCGATGCGGATGATGTCGTGGTAAACGCGAATCGTTAGCGTGTCGCGCTGTGGATCGTCGATCACACGAACGATGAAACCGCGATAGCCGAGTCCGTCGAAGGTGGTCGCAGGGATGGCCCGCAGCGGCAACTGTGCGAGGTCATCCTGGAGCGCCTGGATATCGTTCGGCGCGAACTCCACGCCTCCAGGCACGTCATAGATACGTGAGGTTTGTGGTCATTCTATTCCTGGCAGCCGCAACTGGTCGTCTGGCCGTGCCGGGCGCTCGGGCGCGGGGATATGGATGACCTCCGCTCCGAGGCGCTCGGCCAGGAATGCCGCAGCAACGCTACGATGGCAGCGCTGCGGGTCGGCACAGCCGCAGAGCAGCGCGACCGGGCCGCGCTCCAGCAGCGCCGCGATCGGCTGCAGCGCACGCTCCGGGTCGTTCAGCGCGACCGGGCCACCGCTGAAGGCGTTGCGGTTGCCCAGGGCTGGCAGATGCACATAGGCCGACCCCATCAGGGCAGCCAGCGCCTCCTTACGCCACTGCGGCGACTTCGAGGTCGGCGCGATGCGCACATCAACCAGGGCGACCCCCAGCGCCAGCACATGATCGCGCAGCGCGGTCGGTGCCCAGCCAGCGTAGCCGATCGTGTAGATGTGTGGCGTCATCACAGCGCTTCCCCGTCAGATGACTCCGTCCCAGAGCGCCGTTTGCTCGGAGGCGTCAGCTCCTTGATCGTCCGCCCGACCGCCGAGTCGACGATCAGGGTTTCCAGCCGTTTCTGGCGCGTCTCCGCCTTCTTTGCGCTCATCACCCAGTAGATCGCCACTACCCTCCCGTACCATACTTCGCCGCCAGCCGGCGCACCGTGGTGACATTGCGCAGCGTCGCCGGCATCCCCAGGGTCTGCTCCAGCCGGGCACCGGAGAAGGTCGAGTCGCTGACCTTGGTGCGGCAGCGCCAGTAGACCTCACACCCGTGGACGTGAAAGTCATCGATGGGGGTCTGCAGCCCCAGCAGGCGCTGCTGGGCCACGTCGTCGGGCGCCGTGGGCAGGAACGCCACCGACAGCGCGTGTCCGGCACCGTTCGGCTCGGTCTGCGGGAAGGGCTGATACTGGGCAATCGCGCTCAGCTCCGCCGGCGCACGGAGGAAGGTGGCCACCGTGTAGCCGAGGGCCTGCCGCAAGTGCTGGGCGATCTGCGCCTCCAGCGCGGGCGCATCGGCGACAGGCGACTCAAAGATCACATTGCCACTGGCGATAAAGGTCCTGATCTGGGTAAAGCCCAGGGCCGCGAAGTGGGCGCGCAGGGACTCCATGGTGATGGTGTGCCCGCCAACATTGATCGCACGCAGCAGGGCGATCCAGCGATGTAAGGCTGGCGATGGATTGGTCACGGTCACGTTCTCCTCATGTCTGGAGCGTTACCCGCTCGTTGACGACCTTCGCCCGCTCGACGTAGCGCCGGGGCATCACCAGCGAGGCCCAGCCGCCGGCCTCCTGGAGCGCGAGCAGGTCGGTGCCGCCGGCGGTCGTCGCTGAAGCCCAATAATGACGGCCATCTGGTACCAGATCCCTCTCGACGTCCTCGCTCATGATGCCCCCCCCACGCCGTGATGACCAGAACATGCGTTGCTAGTATACACCAGTTCGGGAGGGACGAATGGACTCGTATAACGTGGTGATCTCGGCTGAGGTCGGCATGGCCAAGCCCGACCCGGCTATGTATCGCCTCACCCTGGACTGTCTGGACGTAGCACCCCAGGAAACGCTCTTCGTCGACAACAAGGCGCGCAACACGCTGGCCGCAGCGGCGCTCGGCATCCCCAGCATCGTCTTTCAGCACTCAGCTCCGGCCATCGCTGCGATCCAGGATCATCTGGAAGCAGGGTAGACGGTATGTGGGACAAGGAAACTGACCATATACTGATGCCTCCCCGCCATCCTGCGCATCACTGCGGAGCTGACGATCCGGAGCAGCAGGCCGGGGCCGGACGAGCGAGAGGTGCCCCTCATTCGGCAGTCCCGCGCCGATAGGTCTGCGAGCGGGCGTGGGTTGCGTTGGCCCGAATGCGCCACTCGGTGGGGGTGAAGTGGGAGTCGCGGAGCCACGTGAAGACCGGGTGATCCCCTGCCGGCGGGAGGGTGAGGATATCCACGTCGGGGGCAAACGGGTAGACCGCCTGCTCGCCGCTGATGGCGACCATGAAATACGATCCGCCCCGCTGCTGGCGCGGGCGCGACACCGGGAGGAAGACCGGGCCGGCCCAGGTCTCCATGACAGGGGCCGTCGGCGCACGCGGCTGCCCCAGCTGCGCCCGCAGCGCCGACTGACCGCAGTGGCGCACCTCTATCCACGGCACTGTCGTATCGAGCGCAACCTCACGATGCAGGTAGGGTGTCTGAAACAGGGCACGTTCGGCCCAGGCCAAGATGGGCGAGGAGTTGCAGGCGTAGGTCAGATAGAAGCTGTCGGCCTGGGTCGGATCGGCCCTCGTGGTGGTCGCGACGGTCACAATCAGCTCGCGGAAGCGCAGCCCCTGCCAGACCAGGGCGGTGGCGTTGATGATCACATGGGCGTCGCCGCTGGTTGTCGCCGGCTGGAGCCCCAGCGGCTGGAGCCAGGTCTGCCAGCAGTCACGGTCGGCCGTGCCGTAGATGGCCACCTCGCGCACGTTGGGGATCTGGGCGGTATAGCGGATACGGTTGGGGGGCGTGAACGGGCGCATGGGCGATCTCCTGATTCAGTAGCATCGTTTCCTGATAACGATTGGGATTCCGACACCGCTCCCATGCGGCGCTCAGGGCAACTCCACCAGCCAGCGCTGGATCTGCTCGGGGGTGAGGTTCCCGCCGCAGAGTACGGTCGCTACCCGTCGGTCGGCGAAGCGCGCCGGCTGCTCCAGGATCGCGGCGACCCCCGCCGCCCCCGAGGGCTCGACCACCAGGCCCAGGTGCTGGTGCAGCAGGCGCATCCCCTGCACCAACGACTCATCGCGCACCTGCACCACGTCGTCGACCGTGCCCTGCATGTCGGCGAGTACCTCCGGGATGGGCACGCGCACCGCGATACCGTCGGCGATGGTCTGGGCTTGCGCGGTGCTGACCGCCCGACCGGCCCGCCAGGACTCGGCCATGGCCGGCGCCCCAGATGCTACCACCCCGATCACCTGGGTCTGCGGCACGTGGGCCTTCACCCAGCGCCCGAGCCCGGTCAGCAGTGCGCCGTTGCCCAGCGCAACCAGGATCGCGTCGAGCGGCTCCGGCCAGCCCAGCAGCTCCAGGCCGATCGTGCCGGCCCCCTCGCCGGTCTCGGGGGCCAGGCTGTCCTCGACCAGGCGGGCGCCGGTCATCTCCGCCACCCGCCGGGCCTCCGCCTTGGCCGCATCGAAGTCATTGCCGTGCAGGCGCACCTCGGCACCGAGAGCGCGCATACGTTCCAGCTTGAGCGGGTTGGCGTGGACGCTGGCGTAGACAATCACCTGGATCCCTCGCGCCCGGCCAGCGTAGGCCATCGCCTGGCCCAGGTTGCCCGCGCTGGCGCAGATCACGCTGCTGCCGACGGGCAGCTGGGCAAGCAGGTAGGAGGCGCCCCGGCCCTTGAACGAGCGAATCGGGTTGACGGTCTCGACCTTGACCACCAGCTGGCAGCCGAGAGCGGGCTCCAGCGCGTCGGCGCAAAACTGCGGCGTATGCAGGAAGACCGGGGCGATGATCGTCATCGCCGCAGCGATGTGGTCGAGGGAGAGGCGGTGCGGCATGGGGCAGATCCTTTGTGCAGATCAGAGGCGATCCCGACGGCTGAGTCGCCCGCTTTTGTTACACCGATGCGTCGTAGCCCAGGGCCGTCCGCAGGCGCTGGAGCAGTGGGTGGGTGATGGGGTCGATCACCACTGCCGCAGGCCAGGCCGCTGGCGTCCGTAGGTCGAGCCAGGCCACATCGGTGATCGCATAGGCGGCGGCCGCATCGGGCTCGGGCTCATAGCCCGGGCGCGCCTCACCGGCCTCCACCGCGCAGTGATAGGTCTTGCGGCGCTGGTACAAGCCGCCCGCCTCGGCAGGCTCGTCGAGCAGCAGGCCCTCCACGCGCACCTGCAGGCAGGTCTCCTCCCACATCTCACGGATCACACAGGCTTCCTCAGTCTCTTCCGGCTCGATTCCCCCGCCGGGGATGAGCCAGTAGCTCCGCCCGTCAGGATGATGGGTATGCTGGATGAGCAGGATGTGGTGGTCGCAGACAATCGCGCCCTGGTAGCGCACTATGCGGGACATGCGGCCTCCTGGTCGTCACGGGGAGATTCACCGTGTATAGTATCATCCCGTGCAACGCAGTGCCCAACCATCACACGACCGATCCGGCGTAGGTACGGCGGGGGAGGCGCTCGATGGGACCAAGCGCGACAACGTATATAGCGTGCAAACATGCACATATGTCATACAGGGAGACCCCTGACCCTGGAGAACGCCTACTCCTCCTCAATATCATCGGTATCCACCACATACTGCTCCATAAGCTGGCCAAGATGGAGCGGTAGGGGGAGCGCGGTCGCCTCGTCGTAGTGCAGCGCGAGGCTGCGCAGCTCGTGTGTCAGCGCGGCCCAGATGCTGGCGGTATCGTTTGGCTGTAGGCAGGCGACGGTGAGCTCGAAGAGGCCGGGGTTCCAGGCGTGGGCGTCGGGGCGCGGGTCGCGAGCGTCGCCCTCGTTGGGTCCCCAAACATCGGCTTTAGAGAGGTTCTTGCTCAGGGTTGCGAACTGGTGTGGCTTCCCATAGGTGCTCGCAAATACGCGCTCTCCCATGCGGAATAAGCCCTTGGTAAAACCGTGCTCGTCATTCTCGCTCAGGGTGTACCACTCGGGCGTCTCAAACAGTGCATTGCTGCGCACACGCACAATTCGTAGCCCCGGCCACCGGGAGATCGGGCGTGGCTCGTCGTCATAGCCGAAGGCGATACTGTCGCGGGAAATCAGGCGATTCTGGAGCCAGGGCCACGTTTGGCGCAGATTTTGCGCGTGACAAAGCAACAAGGTGTCGCCCTGGGCCAGGATATCGCCTTCGAGGGTGTGTTGGATGTAGGCGCGAACCTGCTGATCTTTGTTGAAGCCCCAGGCTTCTCCATCGGCGATGGCAAGCATCGCCTGGCCGTAGGGAAGCCAGTTGTCGTTCAGTCCTGGCGCGGTCGCACGAATCACGGGCGACTCTGACGACATCGCGACGAAGACGGGAATCTGAACGTCTGTCTTGCTCGGGCCGGATGCGCCTTTGATCAGCCAGACCCCTACAACCTGAATGGGCTTGGGTAGGCCAATGATATGGGGCAGCTCATTCTGCACGCCAAGCTGGCGGATCGCGTCGAGCAGGGCATGCTTGGCTTTGTGCTCAAGCTTCTCGGGGTCGTCGGATGTGATGTGTTGGTTGAGGCGGCCACGCCGGCCAAAGCCGATCCGAATGGCCTGCTTCGGGTCTTCTAGCGGCCTTTTGTCGTAGGCGCTCTTTCCAGCAATCTCAATCAGGGCGACCGTTTCAGCCGAGGCTACGTCTGTAGCTGCTGCGATCTCGTTGATGCGCGCGTTCAGCGCGGCACGTAGCCGATCCCGACTATTGCTGATCTCGCCGTCGAGGGAAAGGTTCGTCGCCAGCTTGCCCACCGCTCGAGCCGTCAGTTGAATATCCAGCTCGAACGTTTCGGCTGCGGATGTCGTGAAGGAGTGCAAGGGGGTCACGAGTCACGACCTGCGCGTGAAGTACCCGAGCCTGCCAGCGTCACGCGGTAAACCCAGGTCGAGCCACCCTGCGCCACCCGCTCGACTCGTCGCGGCCCCAGGTCGGCGAGCAGTTCTGCGATCCGTTCGGGCTGCGGAGCGTCAATGGAGCGGTTCATCGTCCCCACATGGCGACCCCCTCCGCTGATGTGACGTGCGCGGGAGCAGCGCGCTAATCGGCATCTTGATCCTCCCAGGCCGTAGGCGCTCCATCTCACACCTGGCGTGTGCTACGATCATAACACTGGTGGTGGCATCACGATCAATGGCTGACGTCAGGGGTGTACCACCCGACAGACGATCACAAGGATGGCAAGCAATGACTCGGATCGGCGTGCTGGCCGACACTCACGGTCACCTGACGGCGGGTGCTTTGGCCTCCCTGCGCGGGGTTGATCTTATCCTCCACGCTGGGGACATTGGCGGAGCGGATATCATCGCGGAGCTGACGCAGGTCGCGCCGGTGCTGGCCGTGCATGGCAACAGCGATGCCGGCACCGCCCTGGCCCGCCAGCACCCGGCGACGCGCGGGATCGAGCGCGATGGCGTGCGGATCTTTCTGACGCACATCGGTGGCCGGCCAGCCGATCTGGTACGCACGCTGCCATCCGAGCCAGAGCGGCGACCCCAGGTGGTCATCTTCGGCCATACCCATATCTCACTGCTGGAGCGCCTGAACGGTGTGCTCTTCCTCAACCCCGGCGCCGCCGGGCGCCCGCGCTTCGGCGGCGGGCTCTCCGTCGCGATCCTCACGGTCGAGGCCGGCCATGCCGACGCCACAATCATCCCGCTGCCCCAGCCCGGCTAGAGGTAGTCGGCCAGAATGACGCCGATGTCGAAGGGCGTCACGGTGCCGTCGGGGGCGAAGATCACCTGCGCCGACTCGCGCGGGGCCGGGGTGCAGCGCACCGCCGCGTGCAGCGTGAACAGCTCGTAGAGGTCGGGCGTGACCAGCGTCGTCAGGGCCTGGCCCAGCAGCAGCATGCCATGCTGGTTGCCCTCGACGTTGTTGACCCAGCGCGGGTGGCGGCGCAGCGCCAGGTCGGCCCAGATCACCTGGCGCGCCACCAGGTCGAGGATGACCGGGAGGCAGATGCGCGTGTTAGCCGCCACGTCGATCTTCTGCTGCACGGTCTGCGGCTCAAATACCTCGCCGGACTGTGGCTCCCGGCGCAGCATCCAGCCCTGAAAACGCAGAACGCAGAACGACAGCGATGCGAAAGTTAGACTGTTAATCCAGTGGTTGTTCGTCACTTTGCACTGGTTGTTCTCCTCTTTGGAGAGTCTTGAGACGTGCGACGAAGATACTGATCAACTGGTTGGTCTCATCAAGGAGCTGGTGGAGCCCGTCCTGGTGGGCCATGTCGTGTTCGCTCAGCAGCTCAAGCCAAAGAGCGCTTTCCTCAAGCTCTTGGACGATGATGTGAAATTTCGAGATACGATCAGCTTTGCTCCGCGTATGTTTGGCCTCCCGGTGGTTCGCCGCGACCGATGTTCCTGATCGGAGGAGCTGCTTCCCCAGCACCATCGCGGCATCGCCAAAATGATAGCGCTGCTGGAGATAGCCGTAGAGCTTGATGATCCGACTTGCATATGCTTTCGTCCGGTTGCGAAGATTGTCGCCTGGCTGCATGGTGCATACCCGTTCTGCGTTCTGCGCTCTGCGCTCTACGTTCTCAGTACCTCGCCCTTGGGGAAGAAGCTGCGCAGCGGGTGCCCCGCTGGCCGCTCGGCGAAGTGGGCCAGCACCTGCAGCAGCACCGGGGTGGAGACCTGGGCGGCGACATCGCCGAAGGCTGCGACGACGGGATCCGGCTGCGCGGCCAGACGCAGCAGGTGGTCGAGCCGACGGGCCAGTTCGCCCGGCCGCTCGCGCAGCATGGCCAGCGCCTCGTCAATCCGACCGGTGCTGATCGCACCCTCCACCTTGGATCGGAAGGTCGCGAAGGGTCGGTCGTTGCGGATGAGGTCAAAGGTCGCCGCGCCGCGCGGGAAGCGCGCCGCGTGCTCGCCGGGGTGAGCCGCTCGCCCAGCCGCTTCCAGGGCTCCACGTAGCGTAGCATATCCTCGGTCAGGCTCCCGCACGCCTCCAGCAGCTCCAGCAGCAGCCGGCGCTCGGCGCGAGCGAAGCGGCAGAATTTCGTCGCCGTCGCCAGACTCACATCGCCGTCGGAGAGCGCTACCGCCAGCCGCAGCACATCGGTGGCCGTCGTGACGTAGCGCCCCAGCAGGTCACGGCCGCGCGTCGTGCGGCGCAGCAGCAGGGTCGCCAGCAGCGCCCGGTGCTCGCGCAGCGGCACCTCGGGCGGGATAAGCGTGATCGCCCCATCGCCGTAGGTCTGGAAGAACCAGGCCAGGTCGGCGCGGTCGGTCGGAGCGAGGGCGCGCTTTGCCGCGAACAGTGTGGTACAGATTGTCCGGAAGTCGGCGTCATCGCCCAGGTCGATCACCCGCAGGTCGGTGCGCTCGATCAGCGGCGAGCGGGACAGTGTCTCGTGCGCTGGGCGACCGACCCCGATCCCGTGATCTCCAGGTCGCGATGCTAGTCGGACAACGCCACTACCTCGTCCCCGCCGGGTCGCCCGGGGCCGCGCTGCTCCGCCGCACGCCCGGCGTCCACGTCGTACTCGACTCCTGGGCCTTCCGCCCGGCAACACCGACCGCCCCTCGCTCGCGCGCTACGCGCACCTCGTCGCCGGCTGGCAGCTTCAGAACCGCGTGGCCACCGGCCAACCTACCGCGCCCTGGTTCGACTGGGCGCTGAGCTACGACACGATTGGCGATGCGGTCGCCAGCGAGCGCGATGACGCCCGGCTGCGGGCGCTATTCATGCGGATCTGCCGCTGCCTGGATCCGCCAATTGTCCCCATCACCCACTACCCCGGCCCCGGCGCCGCCGCGATCATCGGCGACCTGCTCCGCGACCACGAGGAGTGCTTCAAGGAACGGAGGTGATGTCCGCAGCGTAACGTTGTCATTCCCCAGCCACATCCAATTGAGGATCGCCTTGCGGCGAGCGGCCGTGTGCAGATGAACCCGCACCCGGCCTTTGTTGTTCATTGGCCCAACCACAAGGAGACGATCATGACCACGAATCGTGCCCCTCAGGATGCCATCGGACACGACGACGACCTGCAGGCCCTCGCCGACGAGATTGCCACGGATACCGGCGTCTCGGCTGCAACCGCGCTCCAGCTCGCGACTGCGCAGCGCCCTGCGCTCCGGCAGTATGCGGGCCGCTGGAATGCCGCCGCTCGGCGTGTACGCGCAGCGGTACGGGGCAAAATACCGTCGGCCCCTGGTCGATGAGCAGAACGGGAAACAAAGGGAAGTCAAAACCCGCAGGGCAGGTTTGACTTCCCTTTGTTTCCCACCCGACGATTCCCTAGGAGAACCGTATGCCATCCTGTGTACTCCCGCCTGGCACGCCCCCTCACCGGCTGCTGATCATCGCCTGCACGGCGACGAAGCGCCCCGATGTGCCGCTCCTGCCAGCGTACCATCGCTATTTGGGCACGTCGTTCTGCATCCTACGCCGCTGAATCGACGATCACCCCGGCGCAGCGACGCGGCTCGATGTCGTCATCCTCTCGGCTGAGTTTGGCCTGGTTCCCGCTATCCAGCCCATCCCCGACTACGACCGGCGCATGACGACGGAGCGGGAGGAGGCGCTGCGCGGCCAAGTCTGCACCGCCCTCCAGCAGCGCTGCGCGGTGCGCGGCTACGCCGAGGTGTTCATCAGCGCCAGCGCGGTCTACCGCCTGGCGCTCACCGATGCCCTGTTGTTCTTTGGCACCACGCCGGTGCTGCCCGCGCCCGCTGGCGCGGGCATCGGTCGCCAGCTGGCCGCGCTGAAGCAGTGGCTCACCACCCCATCAGGACCGGGCTAACCATCGCCCAGTACGGCTACACGCAGATGTATCGCTGGGGAGCCGCTGTCCCCAGTGGGCGGCGGCGGCCCCCCGCAACCTGGAGGTCGTCGAGCTGATCCCCGCAATCCAGTGCCAGTTGTATCAGTGTCGGATCGCCCCGGCCATCCTCGCCCGCCTTGACTCCCTGCCCCGGATTCCGCCCGACACGCCGATGGAGGCGCTCTGCGACGCCCTCGACGCGCAGCCACCCGTCCACGGCGGCACGCTGGGGGCGATCATCCGCTACGTGTGCCACGCCACCGGCAATCAGTTCGCCGACCTCTCCCCCGGTGTCGTCGCGCAAATGGATCGCTCGAACCTCGACTGGCGCACCGAAGATCTTGACGCGATCGGCAGGCTCCAGCGCGAGGCGCAGCAGATCGCAGCCCAGTACGCGCAGCTCAACGACGCCGCGCTGCGCCATAGCGCCGTCGTCGAGGCCATCATCGCACAGGTTGCCACAGAGGAACGATACTATGCTCGTGCGTGAAGACCTCCCCACGGAGCTGCGCCGCCGGCCCTGGCTGTGCGCCCGGCCCCGCCCGCTGCGCCAGACGATGATCATCGACCGCCAGCCACTGGTGCAGATCGGCATCTTCGAGGACGCCGTCTACCTGACCCGTCGGCAGGGCCAGGGCTGGGTCTCCTACCCGGTCAGCCCGGAAGATCTCGCGGCCGCGCTGGGCAAGCTCCCGACCTGCTCGGGGCTGCTGCCGCTGAACACCCTCGGCACCGGGACGGTCAACGGCCAGCGTTTCTATGTGCTCGCCATCCCACCGCGCCCGGTCGCGTTGCGCATCGCGGGCCAGCAGCGGCCCCACCCGATCCAGACCCCGCCGCTGATCTGGGCCGGCTGCGGCCAGGACTACCGCATCTTCGCGCTGAACACCCTGGAGCCACCGCAGCTGCACCGCGCGTTATATCACGCTCCCTTTCCCAACACCTACGACCCCGGCTCGATCTGCTGGGGCAGCGCGGATCGGCGGAGCGACGCCGCGCCTGAGACGATGCTCATTGCGCTCGAACTCTACCTGGAAGGGTCGTACTTCAACAGCCACATCGCCCAGAACCGTAGCCGCAGGAAGCCGCGCAGCGTGATGGCGCTCTACCGCCGGCTGAGCGCCGAGACCCCCTACCCGCTCGATGATCTTGTCCCCGCCGGACACGATCTGGCCTGGCTGCTCTCGGGCCAGGCATGGCGCGAGGGAGGGATGCGATGAGCGCGGATCTCGCGGCCATCTTCGCCCCGCTGGTGCGCCACCACATCGCCACACCGGCGACGCCGCTGCCCGCGCGAACGGCGGGTATCACCTGGATCTGGACGGCGGACGGCATCGCTAAGCGCGGCGTGAACGACCACCTGGAGGCGCTCATTCCGGTCAGCCGAACCCGGCCCGTGCCCGGGCTTGCCAGCCTCCCGCCCTACGTGCGCTGGCTCGACTATGGGCAGGCGCGCCTGCCGGGTGAGTTACTCCAGATGGCATTCACTGCTGCCTTGGCCGCAACCGCGCCCCTCGGCGGGCTGGCGGCCCCCCGCTGGCCCTGACCTTCATCGACGGCGATACCGTCGAGCGCCGCAATGTTGGGCGCCAGCTCTTCACCGCCCGCGAGGTCGGCAAGCCGAAAGCGCAGGTGCTGGCCGAGCGGCTCAACGCTGCCTTCGGATTGGGCATCGTCGCGGTGCCGACAATGGCGACCGCTGGCCTGCTGACCGAACTGCACCCAGGCTATCAGACCAGTCGATACTGCGAGCGGGCGCCGTGCGCTGCACGACGCCCTCGCCCGCTCCGCGTGGCGCATCTGGCTCGACGTGGGCAACGAGCGCGACTGGGGCACTGTCATGCTCGGCACCGCCACCGAGGCCCGGCATCTGCGTGGAACCGCCCTCCCTTTGCTCCGCTTAACTGGAGCAGATGATGCAGGTACCCCCGCTGCTTCCCGCGCCGCCTGCGTCTCACGCTCATCCCCAGCCCCAGGCTTGATGCCTTGCAGCGATATGACCGCCTTGGCTGCCGCTAGGTCGAAGCTGGACGGGAAGACACTGATCTGGCGCAAGATACGCTGGCGGGCATCATTCAGCGACTTATAACTTATGATTCGGGCATTTGGGATGCCAAGTTCCGCCAGGGCTGTGCTACCCTGGTGGTATGACAGCACCAGCACTGACCATCACCAACGAGCAGGTCAATAGCCTGCCGTTGCTGCTCGGCATCATCATGGATATGGGTATGCGCGACCTCATTGATACACATGTCACGCCCCACGGGAACTGGGGTGGTGCCAGCGTGGGCACGGTGGTGAGTATCTGGCTGAGCCATATCCTCCAAGAGCGCGACCATACCACTTGCCGTTCGCTTAAATCTGGACAGGGTTCGGAAGATCGGGTAGGCTCGTCGTATGAACGAGCAACCCACAATACACACGGAACGGGTGGACGACGTGCCGCTGCTGCTGGCCCAATTGGAGCGTA
>Ga0208376_1000393_pt1 | contig 13601 bp, 14 predicted proteins | sample CryBogmetaGMA25M_FD_184548 | JGI IMG/M metagenome (GOLD analysis project Ga0208376, IMG submission 184548) | Freshwater microbial communities from Crystal Bog, Wisconsin, USA - MA2.5M (SPAdes) | ecosystem: Environmental > Aquatic > Freshwater > Lake | place: Crystal Bog, Wisconsin, USA...
CGTTTTGCTGTGCATCAACCATGGGCAATCTCTATGTTTATGTGGAGGTCTAATGTAATTTTGTTGTGTCGCAACATATTCTATTGGAAACCTCAAGGGTAGTGTGGATTTTTAGTGTTTAAAAGCGTTAATTAAGGGTTTTAACGGGGGGTTCAGTTCAATTTATTCTCGTAATGCTGCTCTGAAGTGTCGTACCTAGCGTGCCGAATTTCTACTGGTTTATTCCCGTAGGTAAAGGATATTCTTTCAACCGAAAGTAACGGCGCTCCAACTGGCAAGTGCAGATGCCCAGCCAAGACGTCATCCGCTGCTACTGCTTTAATCTTTTCCTCAGCGCGCACCATATGAGTGGCGTAGTGACTTTCATAAAATGCATAGACCGGACCATGCCAGGCGTTTAGAGCATCCAAATTCAGACCTTTGAAGCGACCCCCAGGGAGCCAAATCTCTTCAAAAACAATAGGTTTGCCTGCAAAGCTCTGAACCCGATCAATATGAATAATGGGGTCACCTGCCTTTAATTTAAGCAAATTAGCAATATAGGCACTTGCTTTAGTTTTTAGGCAGACTAAAAATTGATTAGTGAGGTGAAATTTTTCTCCAGAATCAGGGGCTAAGCGTAAAAAACGGTATTGCCAGTCATCCTCTTGATGGGTGGCTACAAATGTGCCCTTCCCTTGGCGTCGCACCAAAAGATTTTGGGCTGCCAACTCATCAATCGCCTTGCGAACCGTACCCTGGCTCACTGCATAACGTGCCGCAAGCTCCATTTCGCTGGGAATAGCTGCCCCTGGCAGCCATTCTGCGGCCTGCAGGCTCGCCAAAATCATCGCCTTGATCTGCTCGTACAGAGGGCTAAATGAGGCAATAGGCAAATTAACTTCTGACAAATGAACTCCACTGGACATCAATTGGATAAAATTCAGGGTAATTCTAGTCTTATATAAGACGTCATTGACAGTTTAAAGCGAAAGTCCATACACTTGAATGGATAATAGAAAAGTTTTTGATTAATTAACCTTCCTCTGGAGTTACTAGTAATGGCAAAAGCCCCAATGCGTGTCGCTGTAACCGGTGCAGCCGGTCAAATCGGATATTCCCTCCTCTTCCGTATCGCCAATGGCGACATGTTGGGCAAAGATCAGCCCGTAATCCTTCAATTGCTTGAGATTCCTGACGAAAAAGCTCAAAAAGCCTTAGCTGGTGTCATGATGGAATTGGAAGACTGTGCATTCCCGCTATTAGCAGGTATGACAGCCCACTCTGACCCAATGACTGCATTTAAAGATATCGATATCGCTCTCTTGGTTGGCGCACGTCCACGCGGTCCTGGCATGGAGCGCAAAGATTTGCTCTCCGCGAATGCGCAAATTTTCACAGCTCAAGGTAAAGCATTGAATGCTGTTGCTAAGAAGACTGTCAAAGTATTGGTTGTTGGTAACCCAGCAAATACCAATGCTTACATCGCCATGAAATCTGCCCCAGATATTCCTGCGAAGAACTTCACAGCAATGTTGCGCCTAGATCACAATCGTGCGCTCTCACAAATTGCAAGCAAGTTAAACAAGCCTGTTGCTGACATTGAAAAATTTGTTGTCTGGGGTAACCACAGTCCAACAATGTATCCAGACTATCGCTTTGCAACCATTGGTGGCAAATCAGTTAAAGACACAATCAACGATGCTGCTTGGAATAAGGATGTACACATCCCAACCGTTGGCAAGCGTGGCGCTGCGATTATTGAAGCTCGCGGCCTCTCCTCGGCTGCCTCTGCAGCGAATGCAGCTATCGACCATGTTCACGATTGGGTTCTTGGAACAAACGGCAAATGGGTCACCATGGGCATTCCTTCCAAAGGTGAATACGGCATTCCTGCTGAAGTCATTTATGGTTTCCCAGTTGTTTGCGAAAACGGCGAATACAAAATGATCGAAGGATTAGAGATCGATGAGTTCTCCCGTGAGCGCATGACTCATACCCTCAATGAATTACTCGAAGAGCAAGCTGGCGTTAAGCATTTGCTCTCTTAAGGAAACATTACAAATGAAGAAAAACCTTCTCACTATTAGCGCTGTACTTGCGGGTCTTTTGGCTGCTACAAACGTTAGCGCTAATGAAGAGGTATTCACATGGACTTGTAGCGAAAGCAAGCAGTTCAAAACCTCTGGAAATATCGAGAAAATTCGCTTAACTTGGGAATCCAGAACGTATGACTTAGATCGTCAAAATTCATTGCCAGGCAGCCTGCGTTACAAGAACACGAATAGCGGTCATGACCTTGTAGTGTTGGGCAATAAGGCAATGTTGTTCAATATCAAAGCTGGTGTGCGCCTTGCTGATTTCTGCCAAACCGCAGAAATGAAGTCGGGTAAGTTACCCCACCTGTTCGCTGATGCGGAGCCGTTTGTACAGAATTAATTTCCGATCGTCATAAACAAAAAAGCCGAGAGATTCTCGGCTTTTTTGTTATTCATTTTCCTAATGAAATAAAGGTTGCTGAGATGGTGCATCTTCAGGCATCTCAGCATGAACTGCCTCACCCGATCGATCGGGAAATAATGGCGCTCCGCAGTCATCACATAGCTCTGGGTCAAATAGCATGGCGTGACGGAATACATCTTCCACCCCAGCATCGTGCAAAGCATCACAAATTTTCTTAATCGGACTTTCGTCATCAGATAAATCATTGAGAGCATCACTTGCCACACTCTCTCGGTCATATAAAGGCCAGATAACTCCATACATAATTTCCGAAGAACCCTTTGCACTAAATGAGATACGGTACTCATCAGCCTGCTCTTCACCAAAAGCACCGACTACGCAAGATAATCCCACCGGCAGAATACCCAAGCTACTTTCTAAGAAATTGACGGCTGCACGAATACTCAAAGGACGAACATGTTTATCAGCCAAACGACAATTTGTGAAATAGGATTCTGGCAATAAGAGTTCGAACTCACAGCCTGGCAACATCGATGCAATATGTTCCTGCATTGCATTTTGCCAACCAATTAAGCTCACTCCACGCTCTTGACGCGCGGGAGGCTCAGCCTGCCAACGAAATATTGGAGTTCCAGTGGGGGCACTTAAAGCAGCAATGATAAAGCGTGGGTCAGCCAAGACAGCAATCGTCTCGGACATATCGCGCAACTCTAATTTCACGTCTTTATTGCAGATAGCGGCATCTGCTAACGCCTCTGTTAGTACTCGAGTTTGGCAATGCGAATGGGGCATTTGATCAATGCTGTAAAGCCAAGGAACAATCGCAAGCCGGGTTTCTGGTGCAGCGATAGCAGCATTTAAAGCTTGAGCCGTAGCTTCAATCATATTGGTTGGTAATGGCCCGGAGGGAATTTGGTAGCGGGTATGCGCAACAATAGGCATAGCCAGCAAGAGTACATCCCACTCCTGCCCCTCATGCTCCATCCGCAATGACTCAGCTAGAGTTTCAGCCGTATCTGCCAGCACCTCAAACGCAATGGTGTTGATACGAAAGGTTTGATCAAGTGCTGCATCAATCACGTTTTGGTTTTGGCTTTTTAGTAAACGCATTAAACGCACATTCAGACGGTCCTCCCAAAAGCGGTCCTCTATTTGGCTACCAGAGGCAGCTAAGGAAATTGCATCTGCGACAAGCTTCTCAACTTCTGGAGAGTTACGTTGTGAGGATTTAGTGCGATGTACAGCCATTATTTTCTCTCTGCCCTTCTAAATATCGGCTTATCCAACTTCGATTCTGCAGCAAAATACTTGTAACCATCTAGATTAAAGCCTTTTAGATCAACAGGATCAGCAATACGATTCTCAACGACATAGCGCGCCATCAGTCCACGTGCCCGTTTAGCATAAAACGAAATGATCTTGTACTTGCCGTCTTTCGCATCCTGAAAGATAGGTGCAACTACCGGACAATCGAGCTCTTTTGGCTGCAAGACCTTGAAATACTCTTCTGAGGCTAGATTGAGTAATACCGGTTTCTTTTGTTTTTCCAATATCTTCTTCAACGAATCTGTTACTCGACTACCCCAAAATGCATAAAGATCTTTTCCTCTTGCATTCTTGAAAGAAGTGCCCATTTCAAGACGATAGGCTTGCATTAAATCTAATGGCCTTAGAGCTCCATACAGACCAGACAGAATACGAATATGGTCTTGAGCGAATTCCACTGCTTTGGCATTCAGCGTTTTGACATCGAATCCATCGTAGACATCGCCATCAAAGGCATAAATTGCTGGCTTACTATTCTCTGCAGTGAATTTTTTAGACCAATCACGGTAGCGCCCGACATTGAGGGCGGCTAACTGATCGGATAAGCCCATTAATTTGGCCACATCCTGGGGGGATAGCTTCTTGAGATCCGCAATCAGTTTGGCCGATTCCGAGGCAAATTCTGGCAAGGTAGGCGCTTTAACCTTCATTGGGGTCTTGTAATCTAAGGATTTAGCGGGAGAGAGTACGATCAGCATGGCACAATTTGTATATGTATTTTTACCATTCTAGCGACTACTAGATTTCTCTGCCCTAAATGACCGCATCGGCCCTAACTCCCTCATTTCCGAGTCGCCTTCCCAATGTAGGAACGACGGTATTTACAGTCATGTCTGCACTTGCAGTTGAGCATCAAGCAATTAACTTAGGACAAGGCTTTCCAGACTTTCCCTGTGATCGTAAGTTAATCACTAGCGTGAATGACGCCATGCTTGCTGATCGCAACCAATACCCCCCAATGATAGGTATTGCAGAATTGCGAAATGGTATTTGCCAAAAGATTAATAACTTATATGGCCACCACTACGATCCTGATTCAGAAATCACGATTACTGGCGGTGGCACCCAGGGGATCCTCACAGCCATACTTGCCTGCGTTAGCCCTGGTGATGAAGTTGTCATCATTGAACCTGCATACGATAGCTATCGCCCATCAATTGAATTGGCGGGTGGAAAAATAGTTGCCGTATCACTTCAGGTACAGCGTGATACAAATGGTCAAGTGACTTCCTATGAAATTCCATGGGATGAATTAGCAAAAGCCATTAACTCCAAAACACGCCTTCTCATCATCAACTCTCCACATAATCCAACGGGCATGGTATGGCAAAAGGAAGACTTAGATCATCTTGCTCAATTATTGAAGAATACTTCTACATTAATTTTGAGTGATGAAGTGTATGAGCATATGGTTTATGACGGCGCCGTTCATCACAGCGTGGCTTCCCACCCAGAATTAGCTGCCAGAAGTTTTCTCATTTCTAGCTTTGGCAAGACCTATCATGTCACTGGCTGGAAGGTCGGGTATGTAGCAGCGCCCGCCCTACTGACCCAAGAGTTTCGCAAGGTCCATCAGTTCAATGTATTTACTGTGAATACGCCAATGCAATATGGCCTTGCTTCTTATTTAGGGGATGCATCTCATTACCTGAATTTGCCAGCTTTTTATCAAGCTAAGCGAGATTTTTTTCGGGAAGGTTTAGCGAAAACCAAATTTAAGTTGCTACCTAGTCCAGGAACCTACTTTCAGTGTGTAGATTACTCCGCACTCAATATTCCCGAAGCTAAATTGAATGAAGCTGATTTTTGCAAATGGCTCACTACTAAAGTGGGCGTAGCAGCGATTCCTGTTTCGGCTTTTTATGACCAGCCCACAGAGTCTGGCGTAGTACGTTTTTGTTTTGCTAAACAAGAACGTACTCTTTCAACCGCCTTACAACGTTTACAAAACCTATGAGAGATCTATGGCAACGAAAAAAACAAATGTGATGGATGTATATAGTTGGCCAACTCCGAACGGCCATAAAGTGCACATCATGCTCGAGGAATGTGGCTATCGTTTAGATCGCGATTGGCTTGCTCATCCCATCGATATTGGTGCAGGCGATCAGTTTGCCAAGAGTTTTTTGAAGATTAGCCCTAACAATAAGATCCCAGCCTTGGTTGATCCGAATGGGCCTGATGGCAAACCAATTAGTATTTTTGAGTCAGGCGCTATCTTGCTGTACCTTGCTAGTAAGACGGGCAAGTTTCTTCCCAAGACGGTCCGCGGCAAGTACGAGGTATTGCAGTGGCTCATGTTCCAAATGGGTGGTTTAGGCCCTATGCTTGGACAAAACCACCATTTCCGTCTCTATGCTCCTGAGAAAATTGACTACGCCATCAATCGCTATACCAATGAGGCTAAGCGTTTATATGGGGTTCTAGATACTCAATTGAAAGATAATCCCTATATTGCCGGTAAAACATATTCCATTGCAGATATAGCCATTTATCCATGGACCCGGAATTGGAAAAACCAAGGTATGGAAATAAATGACTACCCGCACTTTAAGCGGTGGTTTGAAAAGATTAGTGAGCGCCCTGCAGTACAGCGCGGATGTGAAGTATTGACAGCATTGCGTAAGCCCTTGACTGACAATAAGGCCAGAGAGCAGTTGTTTGGTTCAACACAGTACCAAAAAAGGAAATGAAATGAAGATTCAATCAGTCGGTGTGATCGGTGCAGGCACGATGGGCAATGGTATTGCGCAGGTTTGTGCAGTTGCCGGTCTAGATGTGGTGATGGTTGATATCAACGAAGCAGCCGTACAACGTGGCTTGGATCAAATTAGTAAAAGCTTGGATCGTCTTGTTAAAAAGGAAACCTTAACTGCTAATGAAAAAGAGGCGGCCCTTAAGCACATTAAAGGCAGTACCTCCTACTCTGACTTCAAAGGCCTAGGTTTAGTGATTGAAGCAGCTACTGAAAATCAAGCGATCAAAGAAAAAATTCTGAAACAAGTCGATGAGATTGTCAGCAAAGACACCATCATCGCTACCAATACATCTTCACTGTCTATCACCAAACTTGCTGCCCTTGACTCCAATCCAGCACGCTTTATTGGCATGCATTTCTTTAACCCGCCACCCCTGATGGCTCTAGTGGAAGTGATTCGTGGCCTGCAGACCAGTGACGCAACCCATGCGGCCATTATTGAAATGGCTAAGCGCGTAGGTAAAGAGCCAATTACCGTCAAAAATTCACCTGGCTTTGTGGTTAACCGAATTTTGCTACCAATGATTAACGAAGCTTTTTTTGTTCTGTCAGAAGGACTTGCTAGCCCAGAGGATATTGACGCTGGTATGAAGCTCGGTTGTAATCAGCCAATCGGCCCTTTAGCATTAGCAGACTTGATTGGATTAGATACTTGCTTAGCAGTCATGGAAGTGTATTTTGAAAACTTTAGTGATTCAAAATATCGCCCTTGTCCACTCCTTCGTGAAATGGTTGCAGCCGGTTACCTTGGTCGCAAAACAGGTCGCGGCGTCTATACCTACGATAAATAATCTTCCACTAAATCAGCAGAGCCCCTGTGAATCCCATCCCGCCTTTAGTAATCAAACTCGGCTATGCCGGTCTCATTCCTTTTATCGGACTTGCGCTATTGGTTCAATTAGCACCCACGCCATTAAATTATTTAAGTGCAGAATCCCTCGCGGGCTATGGAGCAGTCATTACCGCATTCATGGGAGCACTGCATTGGGGTGCCTGCCTACATACCCTTGGCAAGCCGCCTAGTGGGAATCGCTGGATTGACCGAAATGCTTGGATCTGGGGCGTTATTCCTGCTTTAGTAGCTTGGCTCGCATTACATATTTATATTCCTGTTGGACTTTTAATTTTGGCTTCTACCCTCATTATTCAGCGCAATATTGATCAAAATACATATCAATATTATTTTTCTGATGAAGCCGCTAGAGCAGCATTCATGACCATGCGTAATCGTTTAACTTATATTGCTGCTGCAAGCCTTACTTGGTCAGCTATCGTGATTCTCTTTATCCAAGCATGATGATTGAATGAGCAGTCTTTTCGATAGCACTCCACCTCCTCCCTTGGCGGAGGCATTGCGCCCAAAAACAATCGATGAAGTGATTGGACAAACCCACCTATTAGCAACAGGAAAACCACTCAATCTTGCATTTGCCTCGGGCAAACCGCACTCCATGATTTTATGGGGACCCCCAGGTGTTGGCAAAACAACTTTAGCCCGCCTTTCTGCCAAAGGATTTGATCGAGAGTTCATTGCTATTTCTGCGGTTCTCGCAGGTGTAAAAGAAATTCGGGAAGCAATAGAACGTGCGCAGCAAAACATGGCTCAATATGGCAAGCAGACTATTTTGTTTGTCGATGAGATACATCGCTTTAATAAAAGCCAGCAGGATGCCCTCTTACCCCATGTGGAATCGGGCTTATTTACTTTTATTGGCGCCACAACCGAGAACCCTTCTTTTGAAGTGAACTCAGCGCTGCTCTCACGAGCGCAGGTCTATGTCCTCAAATCATTAAGTAGTAATGAGCTAAAGCAACTCTTTTTGCGCGCGCATCAGCATGCTATGCCAGATGTTAAGTTTGAAGACAGCGCAATAGATACTTTGATCAATAACGCCGATGGTGATGCACGGCGCCTGCTGAATCTTGTTGAGCAAATTCGAAATGCTCTACTCACTCCTGGTTCCTCAATTCATGTAGTCGACCAAGCCTTTATTGAAAATGTGTTAACCGTCCAGGCGCGACGCTTTGATAAAGGTGGTGACCACTTTTACGATCAAATTTCTGCGCTCCATAAATCGGTAAGAGGATCTAACCCTGACGCTGCGCTGTATTGGTTTTGTCGCATGCTCGATGGTGGCGCAGATCCTCGTTACTTAGCCCGTCGCATCATCCGTATGGCCTGGGAAGATATCGGCCTAGCCGATCCTAGAGCAATGCAACTGGCAAACGATGCAGCGCAAACATTTGAAAGGCTTGGCTCACCCGAAGGTGAACTTGCTTTAGGTCAAGCAGTCGTCTATTTAGCAGTAGCCTCCAAAAGCAATGCTAGCTATAAGGCATTTAATGCTGCTCGCGCCTATGTTGCACAAGATCAATCCAAGCCAGTACCGAATCACCTGCGAAATGCTCCAACCAAACTGATGAAAGAGCTTGGGCATGGCAAAGAGTACCGCTACGCGCACGATGAACCGCACGCTTATGCTGCTGGTGAATCCTATTTACCAGCAGGCATGCAAGAACCCCATTGGTATGAGCCTGTTGATCGTGGACTAGAGGGTCAAATTAAAGAAAAGATGGCCTTCTTACGCAATTTAGATGCTGAATACAAAAAGAAATAAGGATGAGCAAATGAGTGAGAAAATTTCAGCTACTTTGTATTACGATATTATTTCGCCGTTCGCATATCTTTATGTAAAGCAAAGACAGCGTCTCAAAGATTTGGATATCAAGCCAGTACCCATTCTTTTGGGCGGCCTCTTTAGGGCTACTGATAACAGAGGTCCAGGTGAAATCGCTGTAAAGAGGCCACACACATATCAATTCTGCGTATGGCAAGCAGAAAAACTAGGGGTCCCTTTTCGTTTTCCCGAGCACCATCCCTTTTTAACCGTTGCTCCACAGCGTTTGCTTTTAGAACAGCACGCAGACTGGGCAATGGTAGAGCGTGCCTTTGATTATGTTTGGATGGAAGGCAAAGATCCTAACCTTTCATGGTCAGACTTTTGCGTTTATTTAGGCTTGCCTGCGCAGACTCCTAAACCTGAAAGCCCTGAAGTCAAAGCAGCACTCGTTGCCAATACAAATCAAGCCAAAGCTGATGGTGCTTTTGGGGTTCCATCGCTCATCCTTAAGGGGCACTCCTTTTGGGGGGTTGACACGATAGACTGGGCACTGGATTACCTGGCCCGCCCTACCATGTTTGAGGAGTCCTCATATGCCTACGCAGGTAATGTTCCTAACGGCCTAACTTAATTTGGTTGGCCAAATTGCACAATACAATCGTCTGTATCTAATGTCATTTATCCAAGGAGTTCTTATGCGCCATTTTTTTGCCAGCCTCATACTAGTTGCCTCTTGTCTTACTAGCCACGCAGCCATTGCTGGACCAAAGGTAGAGTTCAAAACCACACTGGGTAATTTTGTAGTCGAGTTAGATGATGTCAAAGCACCGAAGACAACTGCTAATTTTCTGAACTACGTCAAAAGTGGTTTTTATAATGGTACTATCTTTCACCGTGTAATTGATGGCTTCATGATTCAAGGCGGTGGATTTACCGCTGACTTGGTACAAAAACCAACAGATGCTCCAGTAGTTTCTGAAGCAAACAATGGTTTGAAAAACAATAGCTACACCATTGCGATGGCTCGTACATCTGATCCTGATTCAGCTACTTCCCAATTTTTTATCAATGTTAATAATAATGCGGCATTGGACTTCCCTAATGCAATGGGCAATGGCTACACCGTCTTTGGCAAAGTCATCTCTGGCACACAAACCATCGATGCGATTCGCAAAATCCCTACCATGGTTGCCCCATCACCACGCATGGGTAGAATGTCTGATGTCCCAAGCAAGACCGTGACGATTGAATCCGCCACTATTTTGAAGTAATACAAAAGAAATTGGATCAGCCGCAATGATTTTGCTCGATGATGCGCAAAGTACAGCGGTTGAGCCCTCGAGTCGCCGTTATGAAAACCCCCTGGATTATTGGCGGATAGTTTCAAGTGGCGATAACGCTTTAGATCTTGCCGCAACCCAGGCCTGTTTATCAGAAATCTCCGTAGCTCTTGCTAGAGGTGAATACATTGTTGCTGCATTTGCCTATGAGCTTGGTAGACAAATACACCAGTTACCCCAAAGAGCTGATGTCGCCCTCAGTTCTCACCCGCTGATCGAGGCATGGTCCTTTCAAGAATTTAACAAATTATCTAAGCAAGAAGTAGATGACCTGCTTGCTAATCAGCTTGCAATGCTTGCTGACAGCGCTCGCTGTGCCGGCGTACTCGATGTTCAAGAATCTTTAAATGAGCAGCAATTTTCTGCAGATATAGCCAAGATTCAGGAATACATTCGTAGCGGTGATAGCTACCAAATCAACCACACCTATCGAGTTTCCGGAAAGACTTATGGATCCGCCTTGGCTTTGTATAGTCGCCTACGTGATCGTCAACCGGGAAGATTTGGAGCTTATATCTCTCATGACGGCAATTACTTGTTGTCACAGTCCCCTGAACTCTTCCTTTCTCGCGAAGGCGATACTCTCAAAGCAATGCCCATGAAAGGCACTGCCAGCGCCTTATCTGAAGTAGCAAGCGCCTTATCTGAAGACCCAAAGAATCGAGCTGAGAATGTCATGATTGTGGATCTATTACGCAATGATCTCAGTCGTATCTCTTTACCAGGTACCGTCACTGTTCCCAATTTATTTGTAGTAGCAAGGCATGGTGATGTATTACAAATGACCTCTACAGTGCAAGGTCAAGCCAAGCCAGATACCTCACTTTTTAATATTCTGAATGCTGTCTTCCCATGCGGATCTGTGACGGGAGCGCCTAAAAAACGCAGCATGCAAATTATTCAAGAACTTGAGTCAGAAGATCGAGATTATTACTGTGGCGCTCTAGGTTGGCTAGATCCCAATGGTGACTTTGCCTTAAGCGTCCCTATTCGTACGGTTGAGATTACAACAGACGAACAATCACATGCTGCGACTTTTACCTTAGGCATTGGCGCTGGGATTACCAATGATTCTGATGCAAAGCAAGAATGGCAAGAGTGTCAAATTAAATCTGACTTTTTGATGAAGCTACCTAGCGCTACTGGATTATTTGAAACAATATTGGTTGACCATGGCAAAGTTCAGAGACTTTCTGAGCATCTTGATCGCATGCAGTCCTCCGCTCTCGCTTTAAGAATTCCTTTCAATCGTTTGCAAGTTATCTCAGTAATTGAATCAGCCACTTCAACGTTAGATGATCAATTTTCCTTCAGGCTAAGACTTGATCTTTCTCCTAGCGGTGAGCTTTCGATTGCTTCTGGAGTTCTAGATACCATCAGTGAACCAGTCAAAGTCTTTTGGGCGAGGGATATTCTTCAGGGATCTGTAGAGATGTTTTCAGGTGATGCTTTATTACGCCATAAGATTAACCATCGCACTCTTTATGATCTTGCCTGGAAAAAGGCGGTGGAATTAGGTGGGTTTGATGCCCTCTTCACCAACGAACAAGGTTTCGTAACCGAAGGTGGGAGAACTAGTATTTTTGTTAAACCTCAAGGCAGTGCTGAATGGTTAACCCCACCGGTGAATGCTGGTTTATTACCGGGAGTCATGCGCAGCGCGCTCCTGTCTGATCCAAAGATCAATGCCCGTGAAGCTAACCTGACTATTAAAGATGTTTCAATGGCAGATGAGATTATTCTTACTAATGCCCTGCGTGGCGCTCTTAAAGCCCGTTTCTAGAAAGTCAGCATGAAGTTTTGTTCCAACTGCGCCTCTGTATTGACAATTAAAATTCCCGCTGATGATTCACGCCCACGTCATGTGTGTGAGGCCTGTGGCAGCATTCATTATCAAAATCCCCGCAATGTGGTGGGTAGCATTCCTGTATATGGCAAACAAGTACTCTTATGTCGACGCGCTATCGAACCAAGACTTGGTTATTGGACTTTACCGGCTGGCTTTATGGAACTAGGCGAGAGCACGAGTCATGGCGCCGCTCGAGAAACGCATGAAGAAGCTGGTGCTATTGTAGAAATTGGCCCACTCTATTCCTTACTCAATGTTCCGCATGCTGAACAAGTTCATCTTTTCTATTTAGCAACAATGAGTTCTCCTAAGTTTTCGGCTGGCGAGGAAAGTCTTGAGGTTGCCCTCTTTCATGAGCATGAAATTCCGTGGGATCAATTGGCATTTCCAACCGTAAAGCAAACGCTAGAATGGTTCTTCGCTGACCGTGCTGCTGGGCTTCTCGATAATGGCAAAGAGTTTCATGTACGCAGTCGCGATGTGCTGCGCTCCGAAAGAATTTAGTGTGTGACTTATGAGTCAAGGTATGCGTCAGATCACTTGGTTAGGGCCACAGGACTCCTTTCCAAACCCCCTACTCGAGCCCGATCCTGACCCAAGCGTGCCTGGACTGATTGCAGTCAGCGAACGTATTTATCCGGGGCAACTCTCTGCGGCATACCAACTAGGGATCTTTCCCTGGTACTCCGATAATCAACCTGTCTTATGGTGGTCACCAGACCCCCGCATGGTTTTGAAACCTACCGAATTTAAATGTAGTGACTCTTTGAAAAAAAGTATTCGTCTTTTTTGTCAAGATGCTAACTCGCACATTCGGGTAGATGAAGATTTTGCTACTGTCATTCGCGCATGCGCCACTAGCACCCGTAAAGATCAAGACGGAACTTGGATCACCCATGAAATTATGGATGCTTACACTACCCTACATGAACAAGGCAATGCCCATAGCATTGGAGTTATGGAACAAGGGCAACTGATTGGCGGTCTTTACTGTGTATCCTTTGGCGCCATGGTATTTGGAGAGTCAATGTTTAGTCGTAGGCCCGGAGCCTCAAAACTTGCTCTTGCCGCATTAAGTGCCTGGTGTCTCCAGAACCGAATTTCCATGATTGATTGCCAGCAAGAGACAGCCCACCTCCGTTCTATGGGCGCCGCACCCATTCCTAGGCAAGAATTTTTAGAGCAACTGCAAATATCTATAAATCAAACTAAGATTGAGTCATCTTGGACTTTTGATAAAACAATCTTGACCCACTGGCTATGAC
>Ga0208376_1000396_pt1 | contig 13542 bp, 14 predicted proteins | sample CryBogmetaGMA25M_FD_184548 | JGI IMG/M metagenome (GOLD analysis project Ga0208376, IMG submission 184548) | Freshwater microbial communities from Crystal Bog, Wisconsin, USA - MA2.5M (SPAdes) | ecosystem: Environmental > Aquatic > Freshwater > Lake | place: Crystal Bog, Wisconsin, USA...
AATCTAAACTGTTCGTTGGCATCACCGTTACTTCATGCCCCCTATTTTTGAGCCCCTCAACAACATTTGCAGGCATCGCCGCTTCAACTGTGAGCTTGCCTAAGTCATCAATACGCCAGCGGGGGGCATCCGAACATGCTTGCGGATTCAGATATTCATCCACAAAGCGCATGACAAACTGAATATGACCTTGGGGCTGCATATTACCGCCCATCACGCCAAAGGCCATTGCGGGTTTTCCGTTTTTGGTGAGAAAGGCGGGAAGAATAGTATGGAAAGGGCGCTTGCCTGGGGCAACCTGATTTGGGTGATCATTCTCCAAATTAAAACTCATGCCACGGTTGTGGAAGGCAATGCCTCCTGGCGCAACTACTCCAGAACCAAAGCCTTTAAAGTTCGACTGAATATACGAGATCATCATGCCGGATTCATCTGCAGCGCATAAATACACTGTGCCACCAGAGTGCGGATCACCAGGACCATAAGAACCGGCTTTATTGTGATCAATCAAGGCTGCACGGCTAGCTAGATAATCTTTATTTAGCAATGCACTTACTGGCATAGTCATGGAGCGAGCATCAGATACATAAGCATAGGCATCAGCAAAGGCCATACGCATTGCCTCTATCTGTAGATGAATGCGTTGTGCAGAATTGGCTGGGTATTGCTTGACATTTGCAGCTTGCAAAATACCTAAAGCGATTTGCGCAGCAATACCAGAACCATTCGGAGGGATTTCATGGAGGGTGTACTCGCCATAATCAAAGGCGAGAGGTGCTACCCATTCCGGTTTGTTATTAGCGAAGTCCTGCATGGTGAAGCAGCCACCAGAAGCTTGAGCGAAGTCCACCATGCTTTGCGCAAGTGAGCCTTTATAAAATGATTCACCTTCAGTAGCAGCAATCTCTTTCAAAGTTTTGGCTTGCGCAGGAAATTTCCAGATCTGACCTGCTTGAGGAGATTTGCCATCAATCAGAAACGATTCTGAAAATCCAGGTTGATTTTTGAGAATCGGAATCGCTTCTCGCCATTGACGTGCAATCACGGGAGAAACTGGAAAGCCATTTTCAGCATAGTCAATCGCACGTTTAAATAATTGCGCAAAAGGGAGCTTGCCAAATTTTTTGGAGAGCTCAACCCAGCCAGCAACCATGCCAGGCACAGTCACGGTATTCCAGCCAATCAGATCCATTGCAGATTTGCCGGAGAAATATTCTGGAGTCCAAGCAGATGGAGCGCGGCCTGAGGCATTTAAGCCATGGAGTTCCTTACCGTCCCACAAAATGGCGAAGCCATCACCCCCTAAGCCATTCATAGTGGGCTCAACTACTGTGAGAGTGATAGCGGTTGCGAGTGCGGCATCAACCGCATTGCCACCATTCTGCAGAGCTTCAATACCTGCTTGGGTAGCGAGAGGTTGGGAACTAGCGACGCTATTTCTGGCTAGTACTGGGGCACGACCACCACCAAAGGGAGGGGAAATCAACATGGGCATCTATCAATCAACTTTAATATTCGCTGACTGTACTACCTTCTCCCATTTATTGGCTTCATTCGCAGTAATTTCTGCTAATTTCTCAGAGTTTGCAAACTGAGGATGAATACCTTGGGCTGCCATGCGTGCCTTGAAATCGGGATTAGTCAGAATCTTGCGGATCTCTCGTTCCATTTTAGAAATAATGGCGGGCGAAACCCCTTTAGGGACATATATGGCATAGAAATTCTCAACATCAAATTGTTTCATGCCATCTTGCGCTAAGGTGGGTACATTTGGCATCAGAGGGGAGCGTTCAGCAGCAGCAATAGCAATTGGGCGTAACTTACCACTCTGAATATGGGGCAATGAAGCGGTCACGCTATCAAACATCATCAAAGTATTGCCGGCAATTAAGTCGGGCAGGGCAAAGCTACTGCCTTTGTAAGGGATGTGAGTACCTGTTGCGCCGATACGCTGCATAAATAAAGTGGACTCCAAGTGTGAAAGGCTGCCATTACCTTGTGAGGCGTAATTAAAGTCTCCCTTTTTAGATTTAATGAACGCAATCAGCTCAGAAAGATTTTTTGCGGGGACGCTGGGGTTCACCACAATCAGATGGGGTACTGTGCCTACAAGAGCCACTGGTGCGAAGTCTTTGCGCAGATCAGCTGGAGGATTTTTAAACAAGGCTGAAGAAATCGATTGATTGGTTAGTGCGCTGAAATGAATGGTGTAACCATCGGGCGCCGCTTTAGCCGCAGCTTGCAAACCAATCATGCCACCGGCACCCGGTTTATTTTCAATCACGATAGCCTGACCTAATAAATCACCCAGTGGTGCTAACACCGCCCTGGCAAATATATCTGTTGAGCCGCCAGCAGGAAAGGAGAGTATGGCGACGATTGGTTTTTTGGGCCAATCGGTATCTGCAGTTGCAAAAGTGGAACCAAGTAAGCTTAAAAGTAGGCAAATACTCAGAAGTAAGGATTTCAGGTGTGTCATTTTGAGGTCCATGAGGTTGATGGGTAATATAGTATTAGATATTCAAGATGCAGTTCATAAATTCATATAGAGAGACAGATGACCACTTCTAGCAACAGCCCAAAAGGGATTGATATGTCTGCTTATTGGCTGCCATTTACCCCTAATCGCTATTTTCATCAGCATCCGAAGATGATGCAGTCAGCCAAAGGAGCTTACTACTTTGATGATCAGGGTCGTAAGCTTTTTGATGGTCTTTCTGGGCTTTGGTGCTCCCCCTTGGGGCATGCTGATCCACGTATTGGTGCAGCCATCACAAAGCAGTATGAAACCATGGACTATTGCCCTGCATTTCAGATGGCAAGTGAGGCAACTTTTAGTTTGGCTCATCGTGTAGCACAGATGGCACCCAAAGGTTTAGACAAAGTATTTTTTACCAACTCTGGATCTGAAGCAGTAGACACTGCCTTAAAAATTGCGATTGCTTATCACCGCGTGATGGGCAATGCATCCCGTACCAGAATGATTGGTCGTGATCGTGCATATCACGGTGTAGGTATGGGCGGTATTTCAGTTGGTGGCATGGTTGCGAATCGCAAAATGTTTACTAGCCTGATGATTCCTGGGGTGGATCATTTGCCCCATACTCTGAATTTATCTCAAATGGCTTTCTCTAAAGGTCAACCCACGTGGGGCGCGCATCTTGCTGAGGAATTAGAAAAGATTGTTGCCTTGCATGATGCCAATACGATTGCAGCGGTAATACTCGAGCCAGTGCAAGGCTCAACCGGTGTGATCGTGCCGCCAGAAGGTTATCTGCAAAAGATTCGAGAGATTTGCACTAAGCACAGCATTCTCCTCATTTTTGATGAAGTCATTACGGGCTTTGGTCGTCTAGGTGCCAACTTTGGCGCTGATCGCTTTGGAGTAGTGCCTGACATGATTACTTTTGCAAAAGCCATTACTAATGGAGTCATTCCTTTAGGTGGCGTCATTGTGCGCGGCGACATTTATGACAGCATTATTGCTAATGGGGGGCAAGAGCAAGCAATTGAGTTCTTTCATGGGTATACCTATTCAGGGCATCCGATGCCTACTGCAGCCGCTCACGCAGTACTGGATATATTTGAGTCGGATGATTTAGTAAATCGTGCAAAAGCACTGGAGCCAGTATTAGAAAATTCACTACATGCTCTTAAAGGCAAGTCCGGAATATTAGATATTCGCAATTTTGGTTTATCAGGTGCAGTTGATTTAGAGCCAGTTGCTGGCAAACCTGGACTACGCGCAATGAAGGTATTAGAAGCTTGCATTGAGAGAGGTGCATTGGTGCGCATTGCTGGTGACTGTGTTGTTATCGGCCCACCATTCATTTCTAAGCCGGAAGAGGTGGAATTCCTCTGTAGTGTGCTTGGTGATGCAGTAGATGATGCAATGAAGATCCATGCCTAGCCAAAAAATAGAATAAAAATAAACAGAAATCAGGAGACATATGACTACCCAAAGAATGCTATTTAATGAGCGACTCAGTAAGCCAGGGCTAATTGTTGCGCCTGGCGTATACGAGATGGTGTCATTGCGCCTAGCTGACCGTATGCATTTTGATGCACTTTACATGACAGGTTACGGCACAGTGGCTTCCTTATTAGGCCTTCCGGATGCAGGCTTGGCAACTTATTCTGAGATGGTGGGTAGAGTAAGCGCTATGGCGAACATGGCAACGACCCCTTTAATCGCCGATGGTGATACTGGCTATGGCGGTTTATTAAATGTGCGTCATACCGTTAGGGGGTATGAAGCTGCTGGTGCGGTTGCGATTCAACTGGAGGACCAAGAGTTCCCTAAAAAATGTGGGCACACCCCAGGTCGCAGAGTTATTCCCATGGAGGATATGGTGAAAAAGATTGAGGTTGCAGTTGCATCTCGTATTGATCCTCGTTTCAAAATCATTGCGAGAACCGATGCCAGGACAACCCTGGGGCTAGATGAGGCACTGCGACGTGGTGAAGCCTATGCTCGTGCTGGTGCTGATATTTTATTTATTGAGTCTCCAGAGAGCCGTGAAGAGATGAAGCGTATTGGACAAACTTTTCCAGATCATCCCTTAATTGCCAACATGGTAGAGAAGGGTAGAACCCCGGTCTTCTCCAAAATAGAGTTAGAACAATTAGGCTACAAAATTGCCATCTTTCCAGTAACTGCTTTGCTTGCTTCGGTTCAGGCGATGACCAAGGTATATGATCACTTCAAAGACTCTGGATCCTCCATTGATAATCCCGTTGACTTATATGACTTTGCGGATTTATCTAAGTTGATGGGTTTTGAAGATGTTTGGGAGTTTGAAAAACGCTTTGTCGAAACTAAATAAGAGGTAATTATGAAATTACATCGCTACCTAACATCGGCAGTTATTTTCCTTGTGGCTCTGAGTCCCTTACTCAGCTTGGCCCAAGATAATTATCCCAATCGACCAATACGTCTCATTATTCCTTTTACTCCGGGTGGTGTTACGGATACGTCTGGCCGCTTTATTGCGGAGCAGTTATCCTTAAAGTTAGGTCAACAAGTCATTGCGGATAACAAACCGGGAGCCTCTGGAAATATCGGCTCTCAGATGGTTGCTTCTGCAGAGCCAGATGGATATACCTTGTTATTAGGTTATGCGGGTACCTTATCCATTAATCCTTCACTTTTTGACAAAGTTCCATTTGATAGCGTCAAAGACTTTTCGCCTATCGGAAAAATCGGTGATGCCATTTTGATTGTCGTAGCGAATAATGATTTTCCAGGTAAGACCTTGGCAGATGTGATTGCGTACTCCAAAAAAGATCCCAATGGGCTTTCTTATGGGACATCTGGTACTGGAGGAACACCTCACATTGCAGGTGAATTATTTAGGCAAAAAACGGGTGCCAATCTAGTTCACATTCCATATAAAGGGGGTGGTCAAGCCTTGTTGGATTTGTTGGGAGGAAATATTCCACTGGTATACACTGCCGTCGCCGGAGCAAATCAATATGTTAATTCTGGGCGAATTAAAGCGATTGCGGTATCGAGTGCAAAGAGAAGTCCAAGCATGCCTGAGGTCCCAACTTTTATTGAAAGTGGTGTAAAAGACTTTGTGATTGATGATTGGGTTGGTTTATTGGCTCCAGCAAAAACACCTAAGCCAATTATTACTAAATTAAATCAAGCATTGAATGAGATTTTGAATTCACCAGAAGGTAAGGCAAGACTTTTGGCGATGGGTATTACTCCCTCTCCTGGAAGCCCTGAAAAATTCGGCGAGCAAATAAAAGGTGACTTGATCAGATTTGCACCGATTGTTAAGGCCGCTCATATTAAATCTGAGTAAAGCAGACTGAGGAATTCACTTATTAAAGAAGTGATAAATCACCGGGATTGCAACAGCACTAATCACACCATTTAATCCCATTGCTAGGCTGGCATAGGTTCCCGCTTCGGGGTGAATACTAAATGCTCTAGAAGTACCGATACCATGGGCGCCAATGCCGATCGCAAATCCTCTTTGCCACCAGGCTTTCATACCCAGAGCGTTGAGAACAAAGGGCGCGAGGATTGCTCCCAAGATTCCAGTACTGACTGCAAAGATTGCGGTGAGGGTTGGTGATACGCCAATGCGCTCAGCAATACCCATTGCGATAGGAGCTGTTACTGACTTGGGATACATGGCCCCCGTAATGCTCGAGTCAGCTCCCAGAAGGCTTGCAATACCGACAGCACTGGCGATAGAAACTAAACCCCCAGTTGCCAATGAAAAAATGAGCGGGATAGATCGCCCCTTTAGGCTGGCTAATCCTCGATAAATCGGAATGGCTAAAGAGACTGTTGCCGATCCTAATAAGAAGTGAATAAATTGTGCGCCTTCAAAGTAAGTTGAGTAAGGCATCTCAATGAATTGAATAGTGCTAGCAACGATCAAAATAGCAATTGCAACTGGATTTGCCAAAGGATTTTGCTTAGCGTGTTTATAAATCGACAATCCAACCTGATAGGCTGCCAAAGTAATAAAGAGTGCAAAGAGGGGGCTCCCAGAGAGGTAAACCCAAATCTCTACGATCGAGTGCTTTTCACTCATGGGCATCCTTCTGGCTCAAAAAGCGAACAACTAAGGCGCTTGACCCAATAGTAAGAATGACGCTGCCTACGAGGGCGCTAATAATGGCTAGCGCATTAGCCTGTAATTGTGGGAGAAATAGCACCACCCCAACGGCTGCCGGTACAAAGAGTAGGCCAAGGTATTGGCTAAAACCATCAGCCACTAAGGCGAGCTCAGCATTCACCCCTTTGCGGAATACTAGCCATAAGACCAGAAGCACCAAGCCAATGACGGGGCCTGGCAAGGTTGGTAATAGAAACTTTGAAACTAACTCGCCAATGCTTTGGAAAAGAAGTATTTGTACCAGTCCGGAAATCATGCTTTGATCTTACAGCTTCATTTTTATGTTGCATAGCAATAAATCGATTCTTGTTTAATATAGTCACAATACAAGTAGGGTATAAAAAAGTAGGAATTCATTCCCAAGGGAAAGGTTCCTAAATTACAAAAATAATAGGAGATCACTCATGGCTGAGTTAAATGTCAACGGCAAGAAATATAAGGTCGATGTAGACCCAGATACCCCCTTGTTATGGGTTATCCGTGAGCAAATTGGCCTTACTGGTACCAAATATGGTTGTGGCATTGGCGTATGTGGTGCCTGCACCGTGCTGTTCGATGGCCAAGCTCTGCGAAGTTGCGCGTTGCCAGTATCTGCTGCTGAAGGCAAGAAAATTGAAACCATTGAAAGTTTGGAGAAGAACGGTCAGCTCTCCAAAGTGCAAAAAGCCTGGGTTGAGAACCAAGTACCACAGTGCGGCTATTGTCAATCTGGCATGGTAATGGCAACCACTGCGCTATTGCGCAATACACCGAAACCGACTGATGCTCAAATTGATGCAGCGGTCACCAATATCTGTCGCTGCGGTACTTTCCAAGAAGTGCGTGCAGCCATTCATGCAGTAAGCAAGGCATAAGGGGAAGCAGATGACTACAACTACAAATACTTCTCGTCGCCACTTTATCGTTGGATCCAGTGCAATTGCTACTGGTCTGGCCATTGGCTTTGATCTTTCACTGATATCGTCAGCTAATGCAGCAATGGGTACTGGCACCACTGCAATGACCCCATTAGCTTCGCCTGAAATTGGGGTGTGGGTTGTCGTAAAGCCAAATGATGATGTGATTGTGCGGATCGTTCGCTCAGAAATGGGCCAGGGCACCATTACTGGTTTGGCACAAATGGTTGCTGAAGAGCTGGAGTGTGATTGGAAGAAAGTTTCTTATGACTATCCAACGCCTGGAGAAAGCCTACAACGCAAGAATGTCTGGGGTAGCTTCTCCACTGGTGGTAGTCGAGGCATCAGAACTTCTGAGCAATATGTACGCAAGGGCGGCGCTGCTGCTCGCATGATGTTAGTTCAGGCAGCAGCCAATCAATGGAATGTGCCTTCCACCGAATGCGTAGCTAAAAACAGTGTCATTACCCATACGCCATCAGGACGTAAGACAACCTTTGGCAAGGTATCAGTTGCTGCTTCTAAATTAGAAGTGCCAAAGGATGTGCCTTTAAAAGATCCAAAAGATTGGCAGATTATTGGTAAATCAGTGATACGTATTGATGGTTTATCTGACAAGGTTACTGGTAAACAAATCTACGCCATTGATTTGAAGTTCCCGGGTATGTTGGTAGCCACCATTAAAGAGTCTCCGGTCTTTGGTGGCAAGGTAAAAAGCTATGATGCTGCAAAAGCGCAGAGCATGAAGGGTGTTAAGAAGGTCGTTCAAGTTGGTGATACCGCAGTAGCGGTAGTCGCGGATACTTTCTGGCAAGCCAAAATGGCAATGGAGCAAGTCAATATCACCTGGGATAGTGGTGCTAACGTGAACGTCTCTAGCGCTTCGATTAAAAAGATGTTGGAAGATGGTCTTGAGCATCCGGATGCATTTGTGCATAACACCAATGGGGATATTAAGACTGCGATTGCTGGAGCTGCTCAGACTATTCAATCTACTTTCTTTTATCCATTCTTAAATCATGCAACTCTGGAACCGCAGACGGCTACTGCAAAGTGGACATCAGATGCCTGTGACGCTTGGGTGCCAACTCAAGACGGTGAAGCTTCTCTAGCTGCAGTAATCGCTGCTTCAGGATTGCCTGCAGAAAAATGTAATGTCTACAAAGTGAACCTTGGTGGTGGCTTTGGTCGTCGTGGTGCATTCCAGGACTTCACTACTCAAGCAGTGAACATTGCCAAGCAGATGCCAGGAACTCACATTAAATTGATTTGGACTCGCGAAGAGGATATGACACAGGGTCGTTATCACCCAGTCATGATGTGTAAGCTAACAGCGGCAATAGATAGCAATAAGAAGGTTACCGGTATCAATATGCGCTTGTCTGGTCAATCCATTTTGGCTGCCGTACGTCCCGCTATTGTTGCTTCAAATAAAGGCAAAGATCCTCTGGTCTACCAAGGCCTTGAAGATAGTGGTGAGCATGGCTTTACCTACAACTTCCCGAACCTTACAGTTGATCATGCTATGCGCAACACCCATATCCCACCAGGTTTTTGGCGTGGTGTGAATGTGAATCAAAATGCCGTCTTTATCGAATCCTTCATGGATGAAATGGCCGAGGCTATTGGGGTGGATGCGGTAGAGTTCCGTCGCCAACATATGGGCAAACATCCACGTGCAATCGCTGTCTTAAATGCCGTAGCAGATGGCATTGGTTGGACTAAACCAGCGGCACCTGGGGTGTTCCGTGGGGTAGCACAAATGCGTTCCTTCGGTAGTTATGTGGCTGCAGCGTGTGAGCTCTCTGTGAAAAACGGTAATGAAGTGAAGATCCATCGTTTTGTTGCAGCAACTGACCCTGGATACGTTGTTAATCCAGCTCAAGTTGCCCGTCAGGTATCTGGTTCATTTGTGTATGGACTATCAGCGCTTTTCGAGGAAGAGATTACGATCGATAAGGGCGCAGTCGTCCAAAAGAACTTTGATACTTTTGGTTCTATTCGGCTATATCAAATGCCACCTGTTGAAACCATCGTCATCCAAGGTGGCGGAAAAGAATGGGGTGGTGTAGGAGAGCCAACGATCGCAGTTGCGGCGCCAGCAGTGTTAAATGCGTTCTACCGCGCTACTGGACAACGTTTGCGTACAGTGCCCTTAAAAAATAGCGGCATTAAGTTGGTTTAAGAAGTTCACTGTGAAATTGCAAGGATGAGAATGAGGTATGTACTAGTATCGCTGTTGCTAGTCTTCCTCAGTCTCAGTTCGGCGCAGGCTCAAATAGTAGTGGGGGATTCGATTTATGAATCCCTTTCTTCTGCACCTGGTGATGTTAGTAGGGGGCGCACTATTGTTGCTAGTCGTCAAACAGGCTTATGCTTGCTGTGCCACAGCGGACCCTTTCCTGAGGAACGATTCCAGGGGAATTTAGCTCCCGAACTCACTGTCAGTAGTGCACAACTCAGTGCGCCGCAATTAAGAGCGCGCATTGTTGACGCTAGCCGTTTTAATCCGAATACCATCATGCCAGCTTATTACAAATCCGGAAACCTGAATCGTGTTGCTCCAAAATTTGCAGGACAAACCATATTAAATGGCCAAGAGATTGAGGATGTTGTAGCATTCCTGGTCAGTCTCAATTCCCAGAATTCAAGATGAAGACGAATATGAATTTCCTTCCAAGAATGCATCGCCGTGATTGGCTGAGAAGCATCCAAAAGCTCGGTTTTATAGCCCTCGGCTCTTGGTTTTCTCCCTCATTGGTATTTGCTAAGAAGGAAGATGCAGATGAGGCGATCAAAAAAATTACTGGTGGCGCAATGATTAAAGATGGGCGCGTTACATTAGTCATTCCACCACTCGTAGAAAACGGGAATTTGGTAGTTCTAACGGTAAGTGTAGATAGTCCGATGACAGCGAATGATTATGTCAAAGTGATTCATGTGGTGGCGGAAGGTAATCCATACCCCAATATTTTTGCCGCTTATTTATCACCGCGTTCGGGTACTGCCAATATCACTACGCGTGTTCGTTTAGCAGATAGTCAACGTGTCTTGGCTATTGTACAAATGAGCGATGGTAGTTTTTGGCAAGGTTCTGCAGAAACATTCGTAACCCTTTCTGCCTGCACGGAGATGGTATGAGTAAAACTTCACGTACCTCTATCACCATGCCTTCTACTGCAAAGAAGGGTTCTATTATTGAAATTCGAGCAATTGCTCAGCACGATATGGAATCAGGATTTCGTTATACAGAATCTGGCAAATTAATTCCTCGTGACATTATTCACGTCTTTACATGTTCTTATAACAATGTAGAGATATTTAAAGCGGATTTCTTCTCGGGCATCGGCGCTAATCCTTTAATCATCTTCACTACTATCGCTACTGAAACGGGCACTCTTGAATTTAAGTGGGTTGGTGATGATGGTTATGAAGCGATTAATCAGGCGCGAATTACTGTTTCGTGAAACAGCAGATTTACCGGTTCTTCCTGGCAAGCTGCTTTCTGTTGATTGCAGATTCAAGCACTTTAGCAGCATCAGCGCTCCCTACTCAGCAAAAACAGTCCAGTTACGAGTTAATGTCTCCTGAAAATAGGGTAATGCAAGATGATCCCAGCCTTAATCCGGCAATGTTTTGGGTAAGCGAGGGTGAGAGTTTGTGGAATGTAAAGTCAGGCGAAAAGCGTGTCGCCTGTTCTAGTTGTCATGGTGATGCTAAAAAATCCATGCGGGGTGTAGCAACACAGTTTCCCAAGGTGATCCAAGGCAAGTTACAAACCCTTGAGGGTCAAATCAATCAATGTCGAGTTGCAAGACAAGGCGCGCCTGTACTTCCTTATGAGAATAAAGAGCTACTCTCCCTCACGGTATTTGTAGCCAATCAGTCCAAAGGAATGACTATCTCCATTAAAGAAACTGCGACAAATAAAGCTGATCTTGAAAAGGGGCGCCGTTGGTTTAACGAAAGAATGGGTCAACTCAATTTGTCCTGCGCCCAATGTCATGAAGATAGAGCGGGGCTGAAGCTGGGAGGAAGCTCTATACCTCAAGGACATCCCAATGCCTATCCAATCTATCGCCTGGAATGGCAGACCTTGGGATCTTTACAACGACGCCTACGCAATTGCATGAGTGGTGTGAGGGCTCAGCAGTTTGAGTATGGCTCGCCAGAGATGGCACAACTGGAGCTCTTTTTGATGTGGCGAGCAAACGGCCTGCCCATAGAGACCCCAGGGGTCAGACCTTAAAAAGTACCTTTAGTCTGAAAAGACGACTGAAGTAGCGCCGTTAATCAAGACACGGTCATGCAAGTAATACCGCAGCGCTCTCGATAGCACGGTACGCTCCATATCACGACCCTTACGCACCAGGTCTTCAGGTGTATCGCCATGGGTTACGCGGGTAACGTCTTGTTCAATGATGGGGCCTTCATCCAAATCGCTGGTGACAAAGTGGGCCGTTGCGCCAATCAATTTGATGCCGCGAGCATGGGCTTGATGATAAGGCTTGGCACCTTTAAAGCTCGGTAAAAATGAGTGATGTACGTTGATACAGCGACCTGATAATTTGGTAGATAAATCATCAGACAAAATTTGCATGTAACGAGCCAGAATCACCATATCTACTTTTGATTCAGCAACAATCTCAAGTAGTTTTGCTTCTTGCGCTGGTTTAGTTTCAGGTGTCACCGGGAGGTGGTAGAAAGGAATGTCAGCAAAATCGATGCTTGCATAAACTTCACGCGGGTGATTTGACACAATGCCACAGATGATCATGGGCAATTCACCAATGCGCCAGCGATACATCAAATCTACCAAGCAATGGTCTAGTTTGGATGCCATGATCAATATTCGCTTCAAATCTTTAACGGCGCGTAAATCCCAGATCAGCTCAAAGCGTTTGGCAATCTCTAAGAAACCGGACCTCAGGGTATTACCATCAGTTGGACAACTAAAACTCACTCGCATAAAAAAGCGTTTCGAATCTTTGTCATCAAACTGTTGCGCTTCCTCAATATCGCCACCAGCCTGAAAAATGTAGGTAGAAACTGCAGCAACAATGCCCGGTTTATTTGGACAGGTGAGTGTGAGGTAATAGTTTTCGATAGTCATGGCTAATTCATTCAATAATTGCAAGTGAACCCTAATTTTAGACTGTTACCTTGAAAGTCAGGTTGGGCGCATTATTGCGTAACAGGCTGTATTACAAAGTCGGCTGGACCTAATAAGGGCGAGCTATTGTCTGTAATAGTAGGAACGGGGATATCTACGCAAATGGGTTTGGCTGAAAGTGCATTAATAAAGCTGCAATCTTTTTTAGTAGCAGCAGACGTGGCATGCTCTAGAGGCGATTTACCAGTAGTGGCAGAAGAAGCGAGGCTAGTAGCGGTAACTGGGTTTGCTACAGCAGCCGTGGCTACGGTTGTTCCAGCTGTGCTGGCCACGGTAGAGCCAGAGGCTCCCACTGCAGCCAGGGGTGCGACACAACCTTGGAGGCAAGTCAAACTAAAGACAAGAAAAAAACTAACCCCAGATTTGAGTTTGGATTGAATTTTGGGTTTATTGTAATTTGCAAACAACTTTGAAAACCCCGGCTGTCCAGGACCCATCAATCACAGGCTCAAACTTACTATCAGGAGTCTTGCTATCTGAAACTACATTACCGCTACCTTTGTTGCCCGCGAATTCTTTAAATTCAATAGGGCGATAGCTAATCTCCGGACAGTTGTATTCATTAAGACCAACAATCGAGCTAACAACCTGTTTATTGTTTGGATTAACACCCGGTTTTTTTAGGTCAAGCATTGACATGATCTGGACTTTGTTTCCGCTACCACTGATAGTGTCTGCATCAGCATATACGGTCATCACTTCATTGGATCCCAACTCTTTCCATTCTGCATAAGCAGTGCTGGTTAAAGACAATAAAGTGATTGCAATGGAGGAGGTAAAAAAGGAATTCAATTTTTTCATGAGTATTTGTCCTAATTAGTGCTTATTTTTA
>Ga0208376_1000397_pt1 | contig 13503 bp, 13 predicted proteins | sample CryBogmetaGMA25M_FD_184548 | JGI IMG/M metagenome (GOLD analysis project Ga0208376, IMG submission 184548) | Freshwater microbial communities from Crystal Bog, Wisconsin, USA - MA2.5M (SPAdes) | ecosystem: Environmental > Aquatic > Freshwater > Lake | place: Crystal Bog, Wisconsin, USA...
CTCTAAGTCCTTGACGGCGCTCAAGGGAATGAATTAAGGGTTTACCCTTATTTTAAAGCAGGGATGGGGAAGGTCTATCGCCAGGCGGGTTGGAGTAATCCAGCTTACGTTCATAAACCCTAGCCCTGAAGCAATCTTCGTACCCTTTACTGCCAATCTGCCAGCCAATTGAGGTGCAATCGTCCTGGGCGGCTGATTCAATAGAGCCGCAGCCTGAAAGCAAGCTGACAAGAATGGCAGCAAGGAATGATAGTTTTCTTGAATTCATACCCGAAGTCTACTGGATTCTGCTCTCAATCAGGAAAGAAAAGGACTTTTATGTCCAAGCTAAATTTAGGACTAAAGAACATTATTTAGCGGGCGGAAATCCAACCTTTTGCTCCCACATATTATTAAATACATGAATGATGGGTTTTTCATAGACGCCAGCCTTGGTAAAAGGCTCATCATTCAACCAGGCGTCTACGTCTGCCCTACTTGCAAAATCAATCGCTAGCAAACTACCTACAGTGATATTGCCATCTTCAGATGTCAGGGGCCCTGAAAAAGCCATGCGATCAGAAAGCTTTGCAAGATAAGCGCGATGCTCAGGTCTATGCTGTTGACGCAATTCTGCAGTGCCAGGTCTATCCATTAATAAAATTGCAAAAATCATATTCTCCCCCTACCTTCATGATTATTTTTGTCCAGCATTCAAATTCTTCAGGATCGCAACGAGCGGAACTGGTTCAAGCCTCTCGGCCCATTTATATGGATTGCTATACATTGTTACGATACTGAAGGTGATCCAGATGCTAGAACAATAAAGTATTAATGATGTGATTGCAGTCCTGTGATTATGTCGATGGACTGCAGCAACAGTCACTGTGGAAAGAAGCGCTAAGATAATGGCTAAAAACCATTTGGTATTCACACTTGATAAATAACCTAGAGACAATCTTTGCTCTCGCGCATTACGAAGATCATCTAGGGCTTTAATGTACGTGGTAGTCGTAACGGCATCTAAACAAGGTTCTTTTGATGCACCTCCTTTGGAGCATGCCTTGCTACCAGTCCAGACGATTAATTCGATATTCTCAAGAGCTAATTTTGTTTTTTCATTACCCGAGCCATTGTTATGGACGCCCCACTCTTCATTTAATACTGTCTGTAAATACAATTGAATATGAGAATTTGAGGCCTTCTGATGTTCGGCAGATTGAAGTGGAATGGCAATTAAGCGTGAGACTGCGGAGGCTTCATTAATCAGTGCAGCTCTTGCATGCGCAAAATTCTGCCAGGCATCTGAAGACATAAACCCCATTAAAAATGCAAACATAATGGCAGGCAAAGCTAAAAAAGGTGGGACTAAGGGGCTATCAATGAGGTGATTAAATAACTTTGTTTTAAACACCAGCACATATGCGGCAACGCCAATACCAAGACTCCAGAAAAATGTAGCGATGATGGGCGCCCAAATCCCATCAAAAGATTCGTAAAACATCTCGCCTCCTGGTTGATGAATTTATAAAATGAAAATCTATGCAGCAGTATCCAATAAATTAGGCTTTGCCTCAAAAGAAAAACCACCCGTGGGTGGTTTTGTATTGCTTGGCGGAAGAGGCGGGATTCGAACCCGCGGTAGGCTATTAACCTACGCACGCTTTCCAGGCGTGTGACTTAAACCGCTCATCCACCCTTCCGGAACCGATAATTATACGATTGCCGAAAGGGCTTTACCCCAAATCCCAATAAAGATGGCTTACAGAGACTCTTTGAGCTGATCTAAGATCGCTGGATTTTCCAAAGTAGAGGTATCTTGAGTCACTTCTTCACCTTTAGCAATCACACGCAATAGACGGCGCATGATCTTGCCAGAACGGGTCTTCGGTAAATTATCACCAAAGCGTACATCCTTCGGTTTAGCGATTGGACCAATCTCTTTACCTACCCAGTTACGGAGTTCAGTTGCAACTTTTTTAGCCTCTTCACCTGTTGGGCGACCGCCCTTCAGAACCACAAATACGCAAATAGCTTCGCCAGTCATATCGTCAGGACGACCAACCACTGCAGCTTCAGCAACTAATGGATTTGCTACTAGGCAAGACTCGATTTCCATAGTGCCCATACGGTGACCGGAAACGTTCAACACATCATCGATACGACCAGTAATAGTGAAATAACCAGTATCTTTGTTTCGGATCGCGCCATCACCGGCTAGATATAAAGTACCGCCCAACTCTTCTGGGAAGTAAGACTTCACAAAACGATCTGCATCATTCCAAATCGTACGAATCATTGAAGGCCATGGGCGCTTAACTACCAAGATACCGCCTTGGCCGTTTGGAACATCGACACCAGCCTCGTCAACAATGGCAGCTTGGATACCAGGCAATGGGAGTGTGCATGAACCCGGGATCATAGGAGTTGCACCAGGCAAGGGTGAAATCATATGGCCGCCGGTCTCGGTTTGCCAGAATGTATCTGCGATTGGGCATTTTGAATTACCAACATGCTCGTAGTACCACATCCAAGCTTCAGGATTAATGGGCTCACCTACTGAGCCCAAGAGTCGCAATGAAGATAAGTCATAGCTCTTTGGATGCACCGCCTCATCATTGCTAGATGCTTTGATCAAAGAACGAATAGCGGTTGGTGCAGTGTAGAAAATACTGGCCTGATGCTTTTGGATCATGTCCCAGAAACGACCAGCATTTGGATAAGTTGGAACGCCTTCAAACACAATCTCAGTAGCACCAACTGCGAGTGGGCCATAGGTAATGTAAGAGTGACCTGTTACCCAACCAATGTCGGCAGTGCACCAGAACACATCATTTGGCTTGATATCAAATGTCCACTTCATTGTGAGAATGGCCCACAAGAGGTAGCCACCAGTCGAGTGCTGTACACCCTTTGGTTTACCAGTTGATCCAGAGGTATACAAAATAAATAAAGGATGCTCAGCGCTGACCCACTCTGGCTCGCAAGTACTAGCTTCATTCGCTACGATTTCTTGCATCCAAACATCGCGACCGGACATCATTTGCACCTCAGTACCAGTGCGCTTGCTCACGATGACATGTTTCACATTGCTACATTCGCCGGTTGATAGTGCCTCATCGCAGATTGCCTTCAATGGCAATGATTTGCCACCACGGAATTGTCCATCTGCAGTAATGACCGCAACCGCGCCAACGTCAACAATACGATCACGCAAGGCTTGAGCAGAAAATCCGCCAAACACTACTGAATGGATTGCACCGATACGAGCACATGCTTGCATCGCAACAATGCCTTCAATTGTCATTGCCATGTAAATAATGACGCGGTCACCAGACTTGATGCCCATCTTACGAAGTGCGTTTGACATTTTGCAAACGCGCTCCAGCATCTCTTTGTATGTGACTTTGGTTACTGAACCGTCATCTGCTTCAAAAATGATCGCTGTCTTGTCACCCAAGCCAGCCTCAACTTGGCGATCTAAGCAGTTATAGGAAGCATTGGTTGTGCCATCTTCGAACCATTTATAGAAAGGCGCTTTGGACTCATCCAAAACCTTAGTAAATGGCTTTTTCCAATATAAGTTTTCTTTAGCAAGGCGACCCCAAAAAGCGTCATAATCCTGATTAGCTTCGTCACAAAGCTTGTTATAGGCGTCCATACCTGGAATTGCCGCGCTCTTCACAAATTCTGCTGGTGGGTTAAAAACGCGGTTTTCTTGCTTTAATGGTTCCATGCTTCACAGCCCTCTATCTAATATTCAATGATCTTTTTTTGCCAAAATGTCGCAAAATGATGGGTTTAGACCCTCAAGACTTTAGAAGATAAGTGAAAACACTCGGGATTTGCTCTATGGCAAACCCTTAAAATAGGTCAAACCTTACTAATAATGTGGAAATAAGACAAAAAACCATGACCAATATCAAACAAAACGACCTTATTCAAAGTGTGGCAGATGCATTTCAGTTCATTTCTTATTACCATCCAAAGGACTTTATTACCGCCATGGGTAAGGCCTACGAGCTTGAAAAAGGTACCGCTGCTAAGGATGCCCTTGCTCAGATTCTGACTAACAGTCGTATGTGCGCCGAAGGTCACCGTCCCATGTGTCAAGACACAGGCATTGCAGTGGTGTTTCTCAAGGTAGGTATGAATGTTCAATGGCCTGATGCAACGATGAGCGTTTCTGAAATGGTGAATGAAGGTGTCCGTCGCGCTTACCTCAATCCAGAAAATACATTACGTGCTTCGGTGCTAGCTGACCCAGCTGGTAAACGTAAAAATACTGGGGATAACACACCTGCTGTAATCCATTACGAAATTGTTCCTGGTGATGGTGTGGAGGTGATTTGTGCCGCTAAAGGAGGTGGCTCAGAAAACAAAGCCAAGATGGTCATGCTCAATCCTTCAGACTCTATCGTTGATTGGGTTGTTAAAACAGTTCCCACCATGGGTGCTGGTTGGTGCCCTCCTGGCATATTAGGAATTGGTATTGGCGGAACTCCTGAAAAAGCAATGTTGATGGCAAAAGAATCTTTAATGGGTCCGGTAGATATTCAGGAACTCATTAACCGCGGCCCCAAAACTCGGGCCGAGGAACTTCGTCTTGAAATTTATGACCAAGTCAATAAATTAGGTATTGGTGCTCAAGGGCTTGGTGGCCTCACCACCGTTCTTGACGTGAAGATTATGGAGTATCCAACGCATGCTGCCTCCCTGCCCGTGGCGATGATTCCGAACTGTGCTGCCACTCGTCACGTCCATTTCCATTTGCATGGTGATGGTCCTGCTCAGCTAGAAAAACCTTTATTGTCTGACTGGCCTGATGTGACATGGACACCGGATGCTAAAAAATCCAAACACATTGATGTCAATACATTGACCGCCGAAGAAGTAGCAAGCTGGAAACCGGGTGATACCTTATTGCTGAATGGAAAAATCTTAACTGGACGTGATGCAGCCCATAAACGCATTGCCGATATGTTGGCAAAGGGTGAAGAGCTACCCGTCAGCTTTAAAAATCGCATTATTTATTACGTTGGCCCAGTAGATCCAGTGCGCGATGAAGCAGTCGGTCCTGCAGGTCCAACTACCTCAACCCGTATGGATAAATTTACGGAGATGATGCTGTCCAAAACAGGTTTGATTTCCATGATTGGTAAAGCTGAACGCGGCCCCATTGCCATCGAGGCAATCAAGAAACATAAATCTGCTTATCTCATGGCTGTAGGTGGGGCTGCCTACTTAGTATCCAAAGCTATTCAATCAGCTAAAGTGGTTGGCTTTGCAGACTTGGGCATGGAAGCTATTTATGAGTTTGATGTCAAAGATATGCCAGTTACTGTTGCCGTGAACTCTGAAGGTATCTCGATGCATGAGACTGGCCCTAAAGAATGGCAAGCAAAAATTGCTGGTATTCCAGTTAAGATTGTCTGATCTAGCATCCATTGGCACTCATAGGGGTTTTTGATTCTGGTGTTGGGGGCTTATCCGTATTGGATGAGGCCCTACGCCAGCTTCCCCAACATGACTATATTTATCTTGCAGATTCCGCCAATGCCCCTTATGGGGAAAAATCCAGCGAATGGATTGCAGAACGCAGCTTAGCCTTGTGCAAACACTTAGCCAATAAAGGATGTGATGCCATTGTGGTTGCCTGTAATACTGCAACGGCAGAAGCAATTCAACAGATTCGATCGGAATTGAGTATCCCCATTATTGGAGTAGAGCCAGGAATTAAACCAGCTGCAATGCAAACAAAAAATGGCATCGTTGGCGTCCTAGCTACAGAGGCAACTTTGCGTAGCGATAAATTTAATGCTCTCTTAGCCACCCTGCCCGACAATTGCAAATTTATCAAACAAGCAGGTGCTGGCCTAGTCCCCTTGATTGAATCTGGTCAGGCCGATAGTGATGAGACTTTAGAGTTACTAGGTCAATATCTAGAACCTATATTAGATGCGGGCTCAGACACCTTGGTCTTAGGCTGCACTCACTATCCTTTCTTACGTAAGTCTATCCGCAAGCTCTTAGGTGATAGCATTAATCTGATTGATACTAGTGATGCAGTAGTGCGGCAACTAAAGCGACAACTTGAGGGTGTTAAAGAAAATCATCAGACTCATCAACATGGCTCAGTTTTATTCATCAGCAGCAAAGATGAAGCTTCTCTTCTTTCGTTAGCAAAAGACCTTTTATCGAGCGACTTACAGTTACATTTAGTCAATTCAAAACTATTGAGTCATGTGCAATGAGTAGCCTGTTACAAAAAATAGATGCTCGTATTCCGTTTAATAAATCGGAACGCATCATTATTTGCATCGTACTCATACTGCATGCTTTACCTGCACTAGAATTTATCAATCTCAGCAGTCGTCCTCCTAGAATGGATGATGAGCGCGTGATGGCTAATCTAGTGAGTCCAGAGGCTGCTAAAACACCACAGCCGCCAGCAGCCCAACCACCCAAACCAAAGGTTGAGCAGAAGCAAAAACCAGTAGTAGAAAAATCTCCTGAAAAACCGACACCACAAACCCAGCAGAGCTCAACACCCCCGAAACAAGCTGAAAGTAAGAGCGAAGCACAAACCCAAAGTGCAGCTGTAGCCCCCTCTACCAGCGGTGGAGCTAGTGGCACACCTATTCAGACCGACATTGGTAAACTCGTTGTTGTTTATCAACCTGATGCCGATGCTTATTACCCATCGTTTTCAAAACGCTCTGGCGAGCAAGGCACGGTTGTAGTGCGCTTAATTATTGATGAAACAGGTAGTGTTGAAGATATCGCTTTGCTGCAATCTAGTTCTTTCCCTAGACTCGATCGTGCTGCGAGCGAAATTGGCAGGCGTTATCGCTTTAAACCGTATTTAGTAAATGGCTTACCACAAAGAATTTCGACTAATCTTTTAATTAAATTTAATCTTAAGTAACTCACTATTATGAATACACCATTTGGCATTGCAAATTTATGGCTTGAAGGCGATTTCATTACACGCTTTGTAGCGCTTGCTCTTCTTCTTTGCTCGATCGTGACTTGGGTTATCTTGCTCACCCGCTACTGGGATTTGCGCAATCTTCGCAAACTTAAACCAGAGCTTGATCTTTTCTGGCGTGCTACCTCTTTTGGGCAAGGCTTGCAATCCTTTAGCAACCATGCCAGCAATCCTTACTACCACCTTGCGAAAGCTGCAAACACTGCGTCGGCGCACCATCAAAGTCAGTCGAACAATCATCGCGAACTTTTGCAAACCCTCAATTACTCTGAATGGATGGCCAGAAGCCTCAAAATCAGTATTGACGGAATTGCTGCTGGATTTCAAAAGGGCCTTACCTTCTTAGGCTCTACAGGTGCAGTAGCGCCATTTATTGGCTTGTTCGGAACTGTCTGGGGCATCTACCATGCATTGATTGCCATTAGTAGCTCTGGTAGTGCCCAGCTCGACCAAGTAGCAGGCCCTATTGGTGAAGCCCTCATCATGACTGCTTTAGGTTTAGCAGTGGCGATTCCTGCTGTATTGGGTTTCAATGCGATCAATCGAGCAAACAAATTATTACTTGCTGATCTCAATCGTTTTGGCAATGATCTGCTGTCTTATTTTGTTACTGGTGCACGTATCAACTCTGGAGAATAAGCATGTCTTTTCATATGCAAGATGATCAAAGAGATGACGGCATCATGGCCGAGATCAATATGACACCGATGGTAGATGTGATGTTGGTCTTATTGATTATTTTCATCATCACCCTACCAGTTATTCAGCAAGCAGTAAAAATTGAACTTCCTAAAGCTAATAGCGTAAGAAATGAGATCAAGCCAGAATCGGTTCAACTATCAATTGATGGAAAAGGCCAAATTTTCTGGAACAGCACACCCATTGATCTAAAGACTTTTGATGGCTACGCTGAAAAAGCGGCACAAAAAGATCCCCAACCTGAAATTAATCTACGTGCTGATAAATCTGTGAAATATGAGTATGTTGCCCAAGTCCTTGCCGCTTCACGTCGAGCTGGTCTTACTAAGCTAGGGTTTGTCACCGAGCCTGATTAAAGGCTTTTAGGGTTTGAATGGAATTTTGGAAGGAAGGCAGCTTTCTTCAGTGACGTAAGTGCCATTCCCTAACGAGGCGCCCAAGATGCCGCCTTGAATTTTCTCTACTTTTTTCAACTTACCGGTAACCGGATCAAGAGTAATGTGGGTTGATACGGTTCCAGCAGGATAAGAAACTCCCATAAGATTCTCGGGTTCAAAACTTGCCTCTATCACAATGAAAATATTCGGCCTTGCAAGCGTGACGCTTTTGACTGTTTGTACCCCATAGGCATCTGATTGATCTAAGTCTCGCTCATCTAAAAATACTTTTGCCTTTTGTGTCTTAGAGGCTAGAACAAGTTTCATTCCGTATTCTTCAACATAATCTTTTTCAGATCTTTTGCAGTCGAAAAAGATAGATTGCCCCAAGGCTGGAGTAATTGAGAAGCAAAGTAATAACAGGAGAGGTAAAAGTATTCTTCTCAAACTCTAGATCATGAAAGATACGAATTGTTGGTGCCCGAGGCCGGAATCGAACCGGCACGACTTTTTTGAGTCGGCAGATTTTAAATCTGCTGTGTCTACCGATTTCACCACTCGGGCTCGCACTAGCAGTAACTGCCGCGCTAAATAAATCAAGACAAACGGGATTCTAGCATGCAAGCCCCAAAAGCCTCTAAAAGCCCTGCCTAGACTAGACTTCAAGATGAGATCTAAAAACTACTAAAATATTGCCATGACATTAAATGGTAAATTTGCCGGTCTTGGCAAGCTGCTGCGCCCAATCATTTGGGTCTTCGGAATATTCTTAGTCGCTTGCATCATCGCTAGCATTGCTTACCTCTACTCCGCTCAAACGAGCCCTAGTGGTAAGCGGGTGATTAAAGGCCTTGGGGATTCAGTAGTCATCACCTTTGATGAATCCGACATACCTCATATCACTGCCAAGAGTCAGGCAGATGCATTATTTGCTTTGGGCTACTTACATGCCACAGAACGTTCATGGCAAATGGAGATGAATCGCCGTTTAGCCAGTGGCCGCCTTTCTGAAATTTTGGGTAGTGAGACCGTTAAGATTGATCGCTTCATTCGCACTCTCGGAATTAAGCGTACTGCAGAAAGCCAGTTTGATCGTTATCCAGTCAATGCGAAGCGTTTACTACAAGCCTATGCCGATGGCGTCAACACTGGCAATGCACATTTAGGCTGGGCACTTCCTCTTGAATACTTTTTAACTGGATCGAAACCAGGCCATTGGTCTCCAACTGACAGTGTTGCCTGGATGCTAATGATGGCATACGATCTTGGTGGTAATTGGCAAAAAGAATTGCAACGCTTTGAGCTATCTCAATTCTTAAGCACTAAACAAATCTGGGAAGTACTTCCGCCCCACGATGCAGAGCCACCCGTAACTAAAATGGACTTTGCCAAAATCTATAAAGATCTGAATGTATTTAATACAGCGCCTAGCCCAATTGAAATTAGATCAAAGAATCTATCCTCTACTGAGCTAAGCTCTATCGAACTTCCGGGTGGTAAGGATGGAATTGGTTCAAATAATTGGGCCCTGAGCGGCAAGCTCAGCACTACCGGTAAGCCCTTGTTAGCAAATGATCCCCATCTAGGCTTATCTGCTCCAGCAGTTTGGTACTTTGCACATATTGATGCGCCCGGTATGAATGTGTTGGGGAGCACCCTACCAGGAATACCTGCTATCGTCCTCGGAAGAACCGATAAGTACGCCTGGAGTTTTACCAATACCAATCCCGACGTCCAAGACTTATATATTGAAGAAATTGATCCCGCAAACCCGGGCATGTATCGTGGTCCTGATGGCCCATTGCCTTTTAAAGTTCACCAAGAGATTATTGATGTCAAAGGCGCACCATCCGTTACTTTCTTAGTGAAAGAAACAAGGCATGGTCCTGTCATCTCAGATTCTTATTCACGCGCCAAGAGAGCCATCGATACCAAACGATTTGCCCTTGCGCTTCGCTGGGCTGCATTAGATGTTGAAAATCAATCTGTTGTAGGCCTTCTTGAAATGAATCGCGCCAAAGATTTAGATTCATTTAAGCAAGCGCTGCGTAAAAACTATGCCCCAATGCAAAACGTTGTCATGGCTGATATTGAAGGTAATATCGTTTATCAAGCGGCGGGGGTTGCTCCTAAGCGCGTCTTGTATCAAGGTTTATACGGCGTTGCTCCTGCACTGGGATGGGAAAAGCAATATGATTGGAATGGTTACGTTCCATTTGAGCAGTTACCCGCCAGTAATAACCCAGAGCAAGGTTGGATTGCTACGGCCAATCAACAAATCATTGCCTCTAATGACCCAAATCCTTTAACAGCTGATTGGGATCTGCCTACGCGCTACGATCGCATCGTAGAGATGATCAAATCCCGTAATGTGCATGACCCTGTATCTATGAAGACTATGCAGGGAGATACACTGTCATTAGGAGCCACTCCACTCCTAGGTTTATTTAAATCAAGTCAGTCTAGCCATAAACTCGCCCCACAAACAAAAGAGCTGATTCAAAACTTTAACGGTGATATGAAGGTGGATAGTGCTGGCGCTCTCCTCTTCAATGCTTGGGCTGATCAATTAACGCGCAACTTATTTTCACGTTTAAGCTATTTATTTACCGAAAACTATGGTGATCGTAATTTCAGGGCCCCACTCATACTTGCCTTACAAAACCCAGAAAGCCCATGGTGCGATAATCCGAAAACGACGCAAGTAGAAAGCTGTTTGGAATCTTCGAACAATGCTCTTGATAAGGCTTTAGATTATTTAGCTAATCAATATGGTAATGATCCAAAATCTTGGGCATGGGGTAATGCGCACATTGCTATATCAGAGCATCGCCCCTTAAGTAAGGTTCCGGTACTTGGTAGTCTATTTAATATTCAGACCCCCTTTCCTGGCGACAGCTTCTCAGTTAACGTAGGTAGACTTGAATTTCTGAAATCGAGCAACCCCTATGAAACCCTGCAGGGCCCGAGCATGCGGTCAGTTTATGACTTGTCTGATTTGGAGAAATCCTTTTTTATCTACCAAAGTGGGCAGTCCGGATGGGTACAAAGTAAGCTCTACCGAAATATGAACCCACTTTGGGCAAAAAATGAGTACCTACCATTGCAAATGAAGCCCGAAACCACGAAGCGTCAGCTTGAGTTGGGCAATAAGTAAAAGTCGACCAAGTCAGCGCCGCCCGTTTAGAATGGCTTATCGAAAACAATATAGTGATTAGTCAGCTTCAAATTACAGGATCAAAACCCATGAAAAAATTAGCCTTCATTCTGTCTGCTTCTGGATTATTGTTTGCGGCAAACAATGTTTTTGCTGCTTGGCAAGAGATTGGTCAAAATGAGCAATCGACTGTTTCTGTAGATACAGCAACCCTCCAAGTTCAGGGTGATAAAGCACAAATTATGTCTATGTTGGATTTTAAGAAACCAGGCGAAGACTCGCAGACCAAAGAAAAAGTAAATTCCATCATTGGTTTAAATGAATACGATTGCACTACTGGGGCCTATCGTCCAATTGAATTTAAGGTATTTACCGGCAATCGCGGTAAAGGCAAAATGATTGTTGATAAAAAATCACCTGATAGTCCTTTTGAAGCTATTCCAAATGGCTCATGGGCCGCCGGAGTGTTTAACGTTGCTTGTCGAAGCAAGTAATTTAATTCGCCAATTCACTAGGGCCGGCATACTCGTCGGCACCCTTTGTCTGCCTTTTTTTCTAAGTGCCTGTGTAGCGCCTATTGCAGCCATTGGCGCCTCTGGTACCGCTGCCTCTAGCACAGCAGGTACGGCAGCTGCTTCGGCGGCAGTGGCTAACCCAGTTACTGCAACCAGCTTTGCCTCAACTGTCGTGACTGGTAAGTCCCCTCTAGAACATGCAGCTTCAGCTGCTACCAAAAAAGAATGTAGTCTTTTTAATCTTGTTGGATCAAACCAAATATGCGTTGAAGTGACCATTCCAACTGTTACCGATAATAGCTCGCCTCTCTTAGGGCCAGCTGATGTAGTCAGCGAGGCCAGTAAATAATGAATCATCCCTCCATTGATCTGTAAAAGACTAAAATCTTGGTTTACAAGTAATCGACAACGATTTAGCCATGACAACAGAAAACTATTACCTCACCCTAACCTGTCCCAATAAGCCTGGAATCGTTGCTGCGGTTTCCACTTATATCTTTCAGGCGGGCGGTGATATTGAAGAGGCACAGCAGTTTGATGATAAAGCCTCCAAACGCTTTTTTATGCGAGTGAGCTTTAGCTGCCCTACTGATGGCAACGCATTACGGTCTGGCTTTCTGGAAATCGCTAAACGTTTTGAGCTCACTTGGGATTTACGTGCCGTTAAAGATCTCAAACGGGTATTGATCATGGCCTCCAAACTGGATCATTGCCTAGTGGACTTACTCTATCGCTGGCGCATCGGTGAGCTACCGATGATTATTTGCGGAATTGTGTCTAACCATCCTAGAGATGTTTATGCAAGCATCGATTTTTTCGACATTCCTTTTTACTATTTACCAGTCACTCCAGAAACTAAAACTGCACAAGAAGCAAGACTCTTAGAAATTATTGCAGACTCTAAAGTTGATATGGTGATCTTGGCGCGCTATATGCAAATCTTGTCAGATAATTTATCTACTAAATTATCGGGTCGCTGCATTAACGTACACCATTCTTTCTTGCCGAGCTTTAAGGGAGCTAAACCTTACCATCAAGCTCATGCGCGTGGCATCAAATTAATTGGAGCCACTGCACACTTTGTTACTAGCGATCTGGATGAAGGCCCCATCATCGAGCAAGACGTGACTCGCGTCACCCATGGCGATACCCCTGATGACTTAGTACGCAAAGGTAGAGATTTAGAACGCACTGTTCTTTCTAGGGCACTACGCTATTACTTGCATGACCGTGTATTGATCAATGGCGCAACTTCAGTTGTCTTCTCTGATTAATTCTCATTAAGGTCTGACCCCTGGGGCTTCTAGGGGCATTCCTCTAGCGCGCCACATCAAGAAAAGCTCTAACTGAGCCATCTCAGAAGATCCGTATTCAAACTGCTGAGCCCTGACTCCACTCATGCAATTTCGTAAGCGGCGCTGTAATGATCCCAGAGTCTGCCACTCAAGACGATATATGGGATAAGCATTGGGATGACCTTGAGGAATTAGGCTGCCCCCTAGCTTTAATCCAGATCTATCTTCATGGCATTGAGCACACGACAAATTCAGCTGCCCTATTCTTTCGTTAAACCACTGGCGCCCCTTTTTAAGCTCTTCTCTATTTTGGGAATTCTGATTAACAACGATTGGCATTCCCTTTGACTGCAATGCAACCAATGCCGTCAGAGATAAAAGCTCTTTACTCTCATAAGCCAGGGCTTGCGCTCCCTGCTCAGCTACTCTGCACTGATTAATCTGCCCTTCAAGCGTTTGTAATTTCCCCTTCATCATTTTAGGGTACTGG
>Ga0208376_1000399_pt1 | contig 13477 bp, 15 predicted proteins | sample CryBogmetaGMA25M_FD_184548 | JGI IMG/M metagenome (GOLD analysis project Ga0208376, IMG submission 184548) | Freshwater microbial communities from Crystal Bog, Wisconsin, USA - MA2.5M (SPAdes) | ecosystem: Environmental > Aquatic > Freshwater > Lake | place: Crystal Bog, Wisconsin, USA...
GCTTCAAAGTAACTAATATGGCTAACCGGTGTTGCGAGATTAAGCGGGGCATTACCGCGCAAAGTAAATTCAGCATATTCTGTAGCAATACCTGGTGCAGTATTGATTGGGCTCCAATACATTGGCGCCTGAATTTTTTCTTGATTAATCCAGGCCCAGCCCGCGTCTAGCCACCATTGATGCTCTTGATAACCGCCTGCGCGGATGAACTCCAGCCATTGACGATTGGTAATGAGTTGGCTGTCAATTAAATAGGGCGCAAGGTAGACAGTATGCTGCGGTGCTTCGTTATCAAAATGAAAGCCCGTGGCCGCGGTATTAAACCCAAGCTTAAATAAGTTGTGCTCTTGTTGGGGCACGCGCAACCAATGATGGGCGCCAGCAGCTTCAGTAGGACGAATTTGCTCGGGTAAGTAACTCGGTAGCAGCGAATTGCTAGAAAATAAATGGTGAATATCGGTTAGTAATAATTCTTGATGCTGTTGTTCATGATGAATGCCAAGCTCAGTAATCCACGCTAATTCAGTGGTGATTTCATCGGTTAATAGTTTCTGCATCCGCGCATCAACCTGCTGGCGCCAAGCAAGTACTTCTTCTAGAGTTGGGCGGGTTAATAAGCCGCGAGCTGGCCGGGGATGCTTATCGCCAACGGCATTGTAATAACTATTAAACAAGACGGCGAATTCCTTACGCCAGGGAGCGAAATCATTTTCAAAATACTGCAAGACCATGGTTTCAAAAAACCAAGTTGTGTGGGCTAAATGCCATTTCGCTGGGCTAGCATCTGGCATCGATTGCGCCTGACAATCTTCGGCACTTAAGTTAGCAATGAGATTGAGCGATTGCTGCCGCGTTTGCATAAACGCAGTCTGCAAATTTACTAGTTCATTGAAGGTGGCAGTATGAATTTTATTTGACATTTTTAGGTGGCATAAATAACGGCGTAATATTGCTGCGGATCCGTCCACACTTTCATCTTATCAAATCCTGCGGCAGTTAATAACTGTTGGATAGAGCTTAAGGAGTATTTATGGGAGTTTTCAGTATGAATCTGCTCCCCCTTTTTAAAATGACGCTCTTTTCCTTGCCATTGCACGGTATTCGCTTCTAAAGCTTCTAAATAGAGTTCTACGCGCATCAGCTCAGGATTAATGACGACTTGATGCTTGAATTTAGCCACCTCAAAATTGGAGCCCAGCAATTGATTCACATTACGCAAAATATTGAGGTTGAAAGCCGCTGTCACTAGTAGGGGATCGTTGTAAGCGGGCTCGAGGATGCTTGCTGATTTGAATAAATCGATACCAAGCAGCAGACCGCCACCCAGAGATTCCCGCTGAATTTGTTGAAGTAGTTGCAAGGCTTCAGTTGGCGAAAAGTTTCCTAAACTAGACCCAGGATAAAAGAAGGTGCGAGGCGTTTGCGGCACTTCTGGCGGTAAGCTTAATTGCTGAGAAAAATCCATGCCTATACCCATCATTGGGATAGCAGGATATTGGCTTTGCAAGTGAGATAAGATGGTTCTAAGATAGGTAATAGAAAAATCGATTGCGACATAGAGATTGGGTTGGAGTAAATCGAAGAAACGCGCGGCTTTTTGGCAATTACCAGCACCTAAATCAACCAATACTGGGTTGGCACCGATTTGCGCTTGAATTTCTGCACCAAATTGGTTAAAAATAATTTCTTCAGTAGCTGTTAAATAATATTCTGGGAGATAAGTAATGGCCTCAAACAAGCGAGAACCTAGATTGTCATAAAAGAACTTCGGCGGCAAACGCGCGGGAGTACTTAATATGCCTAATTCAGCTTCTTGTTGAAGGGTAGTAGCTTGGGTTGAGAGTGTTTCAATAAAGGGGATAGGCACAGCAATTTCGCTTAAGGTGGAACGTCTCTTTATACCTGAAGTCGATGACTTGTGTATGAACCAACTTGAACGTGGGGTTACCTGCGGATATATTTATTTAGCACTATGATAGTCACTCAGCTCCTAATTTATTGTTAACTTTTACTTATGCCACAAGCCACGCTAACTCAGACCATTCCTTTATTTCCATTGGGTACCACGCTCTTCCCTGGAGGCGTTTTGCCCTTAAAGATTTTTGAAGTGCGGTATTTAGATATGGTGAAGAAGTGCTTTAAAGAGGGCTCTTGCTTTGGCATTGCCACTATTGCGGCAGGCTCTGAGGTACGCATGCCAAACCAAGCAGTGCAACTATTGCCTATTGGTACCTTGGCAAAAATTATGCATTTTGATGCTTTGCAGCCAGCGCTCTATTTCATTCAATGCGAAGGCCAAAGTCGTTTTCGTATTTTAGAAAGCACAGTCCAGTCTAATGGCTTAGTGATGGCCACTGTTGAGCTGCTGGGAGATGATGCCGTCATGCCAATTCCAATGGAGTTGACTACCAGTGCAACTACCTTGGGAAAAGTTATTCGAGCCCTACAAGAGCAGGGCGTATCTCAAGAGGAAATGCCATTTAAACAACCCTTTCGCTTGGATGAATGCGGTTGGGTTGCAAATCGCTGGGCTGAGCTATTACCCCTTACACCATTACAAAAACAGCAGCTCTTACTACAAGAAAATCCGCGCCTGCGGCTTGATTTAGTGAATGACTTTTTAGATCAAGAAGGTGTGCGGTAAATTTTTTTAGGCCTTAACTTTTTTCTAAAGTAATGCCACCTTTTTTAATAATTTCAGTCCATTTCTTAATTTCAGAATTTATATAGCGTTGTAATTCTTCCGGAGAACTCGCTTGTGGCTCAGCGCCGAGTTCGGTAAAGCGGGCTCGCACATTCGGATCTGTACTCGCTTTAACAATGTCTTTATTGAGGCGATCAACCACGGCTTTAGGCGTTCCTTTAGGAGCAACAATGGCAAACCAAGCAGCAGATTCATAGCCTTTAACGCCTGCCTCGGCCGCAGTGGGAACATTAGGAAGTGCTGCTAAACGTTTATTAGATGCCACTGCTAATGGTTTGACATTGCCTGCCTTAATTTGCCCAATGACATTGGGAAGTAATTGAAAACTGACGGGTGCTCGACCAGCAACTAAATCGGTCACTAGGTTAGCGGTAACGCGATAAGGTATATGGGTCATTTTCACCCCTAGCAATTGTTCGTAGTAAGCACCTGCTAGATGTTGTGAGCTGCCATTACCTACCGAGCCATATGCGACATCAGGATTTTTGCGTAAATAGTCATTCAGTTCGGCGAGCGTATTGATATTCAGTGTAGTGCTGGCAACGACCACATTCGGGAGGATGGCGATGAGTGCAATCGGTTGAAAATCTTTTTCTGGATCGTAACTTAAATCAGGATAAAGAATTTTATTGATCGCTAGGGGACCAGAAGTGCTGGTGCCAATGGTATATCCATCAGGCTCTGCGCGCGCGATTGCTGCAGTACCAATATTACCGCCAGCAGCCGGCTTATTATCAAAAACAAAACGTTGACCCGTATTCGTTGTCACTTGTTCGAACAAAATACGCGTAATTACATCACTAGCACTGCCTGCTGAAAAAGGAATAATAAAATTGATGGGTTTAGCCGTATTTTGTGCACCAGCATGAAAGCTAAAAAATAACAATAGTGCGGCTAATAGGTTCCTTGCATTCTTCATTCGTTAACTACTCCTGTTTTAGTTCCAAAGCGTTCTATCATGACTTCTTCTAACTTCAATTTGTCTGCAGTTAATGCACCGCCACCGCGAGTGCGATAGGCTTGTCCTAGGTGTGCTGCTTTCGGATTATTGCCAGCACTCAGTGACTTTACCTCACTCAACAGTAGCTTACGAAAGTGCACAATGCCAACGTCAGTAGGGGTTAAGTGTTCTTTCGTGCGGTCAAGAATATAACCCTGGCTTTCTTGCGCCATTTGATCTTGTTCTGCAATGCCGCGTATGCCAGTAAAAGATTCAGTGCGCTGTTCTTCACGACTTAATAAATAATTATTACTTCGATTTCTTAAGGGCAAGTAGCCAGGTCCGAGAGCAGCAAATTGCCCGTATCCGCCTTGGTCAAAACGGGCGCGCTCCTCTGTAGTAATAGCCCGGTCAGGATGCCAAGCATAGACATACATCCAGCACGCTTCATCGGTAATCGGCGTCCAGCTATAGCCATAATAAATTTCATTCGGCATGGAAGATGGGGTGATTGAATGATTAGGCAATAAATATTGCGTTAAGCGCCAATAGTGCTCATCCGCATCGGCATGGCGGGCGCCACCGATAACAAAGCCAACTTCATGGTCAACAAAAGTAAAGCGCGGTGTCGGGTCATTGCGAAGCCACCGTAAGCGCTTCACATCAGCAGCGACATCGGGATTGTCATCATTGATTTGGGAAGGGGCGGGCATATGCAAGAAAGAAAAATGCGCTGTATCGAGCGCACCTTCCATTGAGTGAGCCCAATTGCACTCGATTAAACGCTTGGTTACATAGCGATTTTCTGGTGGCACTAAGCCAACTTCTAATTGTGGGACAAGTGCGGGCATGGATTCTGCTGGGCCCATATAGGCCCAAACCATATCGGCAAATTCTTGGGTTGGATAGGCTTTAATTTGAATCGTGTCATGGTAGGCCGCACCTGGAGGTACATTTGGCATCTCGATGCACTTACCTTCGATGTCATATTTCCAGCCGTGATAAATACAGCGGATACCGCACTCTTCATTGCGACCAAAAAAGAGATCGGCACCGCGATGGGCACAATAACGATCAATTAAACCTACTTTGCCAGCCGAGTTGCGAAATAACAGTAACTCTTCGCCCATTACGGTAACCCGAATTGGGGGGCAATCAGGCAGAGGGATTTCTTCGCTTAAGGCAACAGGCTGCCAGAAGCACCGAAAATATTCCCCTAGAGGCGTGTTTTGATTGGTGCGAACCAATAATTCATTGTCAGCAGCAGAAAGCATCGTTGTCTCATTACCTTATTTGAATAAACAGCTTTTTCATATTCTAACGAGCTTCTGAGCGGGGTAAAGTTTTACCCCGCAAAAGGCATCGTTAGGCTTCCCTTGGAGGGAGGTGTAATAAAATACCGAGATGCCTCAATTTACCTTTGAAACCACGCCAAAAATCATTTGCGAGCAGGGCGCCGCAAAGCGTCTTGGTGAAATAGCTCGCGGCTTAGGCATGAGCCAGGTATTTTTGGTGACTGATATTGGCTTGATGAAGGCCGGCTTAATCGATGGCGCTTTAACTTCATTAAGTGAGGCAGGGGTGAAGGTCACGCTATTTTCGGATGTACTCGCTGATCCACCTGAGGTGAGTGTGCAGGCGGCCGTGAAAGCTGCAGCACTAGTTCATGCTGACGGCGTAATTGGTTTTGGCGGCGGTAGTTCACTCGATACGGCTAAATTGGTTGCGCTATTAGCAAAAACATCGCAAGAATTACCCGCTATTTATGGTATTGGTTTGGCGCGTGGACCCCGTTTACCCCTCATACAAGTGCCAACCACGGCGGGAACGGGTTCAGAAGTAACGCCAATTGCTATTTTGACTACACCAAGTCATGAGAAAAAAGGCGTGGTTTCGCCATTACTGTATCCCGATGTTGCAGTTCTGGATAGCTTACTCACATTAGGTTTGCCGCCAGCAATTACTGCCATGACGGGCGTTGACGCAATGGTTCATGCGATTGAAGCTTTCACATCACGCTCAAAGAAGAATGCTTTATCTGATGCCTTAGCAATTAAAGCCTTACAGTTACTGTATGCCAATTTACCGGCGGCAGTTAGTGACGGTAAAGATGCACAAGTGCGTGAAAATATGCTCTTGGGTTCGCTGTTAGCAGGCATGGCTTTTGCTAATGCACCGGTGGGCGCGGTACATGCGCTTGCTTACCCATTAGGCGGTCATTATCAATTGCCCCATGGCCTAACGAATTCCTTGGTGCTATTACCAGTGTTGAAATTCAATTTACCTGCGGCTGAATCGTTATACGCTGAATTGGGTCGTGCGATTTTGCCGGAATTGAATTCTGTCAGCGATGCATTGGCCGCATCCAATTTTATTGAAGCGATTGCAGCGCATGTGATTACGATGCCCTACGCACAACGCTTGCGTGAAGTGGGTGTAAAAGAACACGAATTGGAAATGCTCGCTCGCGATGCGATGAATGTGCAGCGTTTACTGATTAATAATCCGCGTGATGTGCAATTTGCAGATGCCTTGAGCTTATATCAAAGCGCTTATTAAGTAGTTAAGCGCTTTGATCAGATTTAAAGAAGAAGCTTATTTCACGCCCAATAATTCAACATCAAACAATAGGGTGGCATTGGGTGGAATTACGCCGCCCGCTCCATTAGCGCCATAACCCATCTCGGGAGGAATAATTAAAGTGCGTTTGCCGCCCACTTTCATGCCTGCTACGCCCTCATCCCAACCGCGAATCACACGACCTCCGCCGAGGGGAAAGCCGAAAGGTTGACCGCGGTCTAAAGAGCTATCAAATTTCTTACCCTTATTATTGGGCGCGCTGGGGTCGTATAGCCAGCCGGTGTAATGTACCGACACATTTGAGCCGGGGGTAGCATCGGCACCAGTGCCGACAAGAACATCAATTTTTTTTAATTCAGTCACTTTAGTTACCTTTGCAGTAGGGGGTTGAGAAGGGCTTGTCGATTGTGCCAGTACCGTTGGCGCTACCATGAACGAGAAACTAAATGCAGTACAAGAAAATAATAGGGTTTTTTGCAGATTCATTTTCATGGGAGTAGGTCTTTAAAAAAGAAGTATTGAACAATGCCTTCATTATATTCTGAAAGGGCATACCATTGAGGGATGCTTAAAACAGGATCTAGTCATGGAGGGTAAACCTAACTTGGTACGCCCACCATCCATTTTTGCGCGCGGGGGGCTCTATGTCCTTATTCAAGCTTTATTATTAGCTTTGCTTTTTTTCGGCCCGAGTAGTTTGAGCGGTGAAAAAATATGGACCGGACGAATAAGTGATTGGCTAGTTTGGCTTGGCTGGATCTTATTCTTGGCGAGCAGCGTTTTTTCTGTGGTGGCCGCATTTCAGTTAGGGAGCAACCTTACCCCACTACCCAGACCAAAAGCAGGCGCTAAATTCGTCAGAAGTGGCTTATATCGATTGGTTCGGCACCCGATTTATTTTGGGGTCATTCTGCTATCTGTTGCTTGGTTTTTAATCACCCAAGGCGAACTAACACTTGCTTATGCGGGTTTGATTTTTTTATTCTTTGACATCAAATCGAGAAAAGAAGAGCAGTGGTTAGTTACCACTTTTCCTGAATATTCCGATTATCAAAAACACGTGCGTAAGCTTTTGCCACTGATTTACTAAGCAGTCAAATTACTGCTATTTTTTGTCGTTGCTAGTGTCGAGCCAATGTTTTACTTCAGGAGAGGCTTCATCCATCATTCCCATAAATTCTCGCACCATGAGGACCAGACCTGTAATCAATAGTAAAAATACTAAGACAGATATTATTAAGAGAACAGTAGTACTCATGCTTTTCTACTCAATAAAGCGGAGACCTTGAAGTAAATTCCAAAGCCAAAAATAGAAGGCACCCAAAGCGAAGTAAAAATAGCTTGATCTTTATCGCCCGCCACAAACCATAAATAAGCAGAAGTTATAAATGAAATAACTACAGCTAGTAGGATAAAAAAATCTGATTTTTTAAACATATATTTCCTTCGTTATTATTTAAGCAATTGATTCATTAAAATAATCGTCTATGCCAAAACCCATGGCTAAGAGTAAACAGCCAGAAATCGACAATTCGCTAATCACGCGAACGCCTGAGGATAGGCGAAAATCAAATAATTCAAACTGATACAGACCTAAAAATACAAATATGAATGTTAATAAGCCAAAGAAAGTGAGAAAAAGCCCTGAAGTTAGTAACAGCCATTGAATTATGCGTTTGATCGTCATGGGATACAGGATAATTGAGTCAGATTAAATAATACATACTATCTAAGTATTATTAAGCAGCCCTTCATTTTAGACGTTAAATCGCGGAAATTCCCTTGAGCCCCAATTCAGTACTGCAATCTTTAGGTGGTAGCAAAAAAAGCGAGCGCTATTTTCTTTTTGCGCTAGCAGGAATTCAGTTTACCCACATTCTGGATTTTATGATCATGATGCCTTTGGGGCCTCAATTTATTAGTGCTTTCCAAATTAATACGCATCAATTTGGCTTACTTATCTCCTCCTATACCTTTGCAGCTGCCATCGCTGGGGTTTTTGCTACGTACTATATTGATCGCTTCGAGCGGCGCAAGTTATTGTTAACTCTCTACATTGCCTTTACCCTAGCTACCTTAGCTTGTGGCCTAGCAACGTCATATGAAACCCTGTTTCTCGCGCGCGCTTTAGCTGGAGTCTTTGGTGGCATCTTAGGTTCCTTAGTGCAAACCATTGTGGCTGATACGATTCCGTTTGAGCGTCGTGGCAAGGCAATTGGTACCGTGATGGCAGCATTCTCGGTCTCGACCGTTGCGGGCGTGCCCTTAAGTTTATTTTTGGCGAATCACATTTCCTTTTTAGGTTGGCGAGCCCCATTTATTTTTATTGCGCTTTTAGCCAGCGCTATTTTTTGGTTAGGCTACCAATTTATCCCCACAATAGCCGGTCATTTGGCCCATAAAGCGGATGGAAATCGCTTTCGACAAATTTATCGCTTGGTGATACAACGCGATCACTTGATCGCTTTTGGTTTTATGGCTTTGATTATGTTGACCGGATTTTCAGTCATTCCGTATATTGCGCTCTACTTCACCATGAATGTAGGCGTACCGGATGCCTATATTTCCTTGGTCTATCTGTTTGGTGGTATCGCATCTTTGTTGAGCTCGCGTTATATTGGGTCTTTAGCCGATCGCTACGGCAAAGAACGTACTTTTCGAGCCTTGGCAATATTGAGTTTGGTGCCGATCATCGTCACCACGAATTTAGTTCCTGTACCTATTTGGTTGGTACTCATCAATTCCACTGCATTTTTTATTTTGGTTTCTGGGCGCATGATTCCAGCAATGGCCATGGTAAGTCAGGTCATTGAGCCCAAAAATAGGGGGACCTTTATGAGCTTAATTGGTTCAGTGCAAATGCTAGGCTCAGGTATTGCCTCGGTAATTGCTGGAATGGTGATTACTATTAGCCCAAGCGGGCAAATTGAGCATTACAACAGGGTTGGCTATGGCGCAGTACTTTGCGGTTTGCTAACCTTTTGGCTTGTAGGTAAAATTAAGCCTTATCGGGCGCCAGCACATCAAACTCCTGGTTAATCAATTTGGCCTATTTTCAGCAAATCCGCTTCTTTATTTATCTATTTAATGATGACAATTAATAACATCGGTGTTTTAAGTTTTATTTTCTTCGCTCAGCTATTTACCCCCCTCGCTGCATACGCGGTAGAAAAGCAGGCCAACGAGGTAAATCCCCCTCCCTCAGAAAATCAGTACACTAAATCGATCTCAGGCTTGCGTAACCTACGCTATTGCGAAGTGTTGTATGGCAAGCGCCATTTGGGCACCCTGACGATCAAAGTATTTAATACCCAAGGTCTTAACGAGTGCCCCGAAGCATTATGGAAGGCACTCGACGTTAAAGTAATTGAGAAAAAAAATGATGCCTCATTTGTGCGTCTGAATGGCCCGCGTTACTGGACTATGGATGAGATTAAAGCTGCTGGCAAAACAGCCCAAGATGTCATTGAGAATTTCGGCGGTATTGAAATGAGCTTACGGGCAACTTTGGATGTGGGCATCAAGCGGCAATTAGCAGGCACACAATTCTTTGTGCCGAATGTTGTTAATCGAAATACGGCTTTTATTTACAAGAGTGGCACACCAATTTACCAACTAACTTCCCCCCAAGGGCAGATTTACATCATGCAATCGTATTCCCAAATTGCTGATCCTAACTTGTCCATGAATGATTTGGCGCAATTAGCTGCCCGCCTTAAGCTGCCCGATGGCTGGAAATATACAGTCAAGACGCTTACGCAAGATTTGGTTTTACAGGCGCAGGGTAAGGCTTATGTAATTCAGGATAATTTTTATAATTCGTATCAACGTCAATAAGGAACTTTATGAGGAACGCAATGAAAAAATACCTACTTTCATTTTTTATAGTTTGCCAGTTTTGTGGAATGGCATCCGCTGCCGATTCCCCGCCGGTTAAATTTGATCCCGTCTGGTTAATTAACGCTCGCATTGCAGTTAAAGCGGGAAAATATGATGACGCTATTAAACAACTGCAGACAGCCAATGATCCGGCTTCAGCGGATTGGAATAATTTAATGGGTTACAGCTTGCGCAAAAAAACCCCCCCTGACTTAGTTGGCGCGGAAAAATATTATCAGGCTGCACTGAAAATTGATCCCGCCCATCGAGGCGCTTTGGAGTATTACGGAGAATTAATGCTAATCAATAAAAATTTGACGGGTGCTGAAGGTTTATTAGCCAGACTGGATAAAGCCTGCACTTTTGGTTGCGAAGAATATAGCGATTTAAAAGAAGCAGTTGCCAACTATAAAAAAGCCCAAAAATAGTGTCATTAAGAATGGCATTATCTATTTAAGTAAAATAGCCGGCAATGTCCCTAATCTCAGCTACCACCATTAAACGCAAAACGCATCTCCTGCTGCTTTCAGGCTTGATGGCGCTGGCTGTAGTTGGCGTCCAGTGGCTCGGTTTTTACCACGGTATTGTTCATTCGGGCTTGGGGGTAGAAACACAGTTAAGCACGGCTTTTGAACATACCAAGCAGGCTGGTCTAACTCAGTCTGAACAGGCTAAAAGTAGCTGCCACTTATTTGATGCCTTAGTGTTGGGCAGCGGACTTATTGCAGTAGGCTTTACTTTTCATTTTCAGCAACAGAGCAATGATCTCTCTGCGGCAGTTTTCATTTCCCAGGCCAAGCAAACTGCGTTTTGGCCTTATCAATCTCAGGCACCTCCTACCCTTAACTTGTAACACTTTTTAGATTCAGTTTGTCTTTTATAGGCAAACATCTTTAAGACTATTGCTTGGCAATAGAGTGATCAAGGTGGGAATGAGTAATTTTAGAGTAAATAAACTGGCTTTTGCTTTGGCTCTTTCGAGCTCAAGTGCGCTAGCCTTAGCGCAACATCAAGATGCCAACTCTTTACAAGTTGACGTTACCGGTTCGCGGGAGGGTGGCCAAAGCATTTTGACGCCAACAAAAATTTTGGCTGGCGATGAGCTACAAAATAAACTGGGTGCTACGCTTGGGGCAACGTTAGCAAATGAATTGGGTGTATCTGCAACCGGCTATGGTTCGGGCTCTTCCCGGCCAGTCATTCGGGGTCTAGACGGACCAAGAGTACAAATATTACAAAACGGTATTTCGGTTGGTGATGTTTCAAATATTTCTGCCGATCATGCCGTAGCAACACCAATTCAAACAGCTCGGCAAATTGAAATCTTACGGGGTGCAGCAGCCTTAATGTATGGTTCGGGCTCAAGCGGTGGTTTAGTCAATATTGTGAATGACCGTATTCTCACTAATCTACCCGATGCCACGACAGGTGTAATCAATACTAGTGTCGAAAGCGTGAATCAAGGGAAGGCCGCCTCATTGGATCTCGATACCGCGGTCGGCTCAGTTGCCTTGCATTTAGATACGGCCGTGAATAATGCGAATAACTATCGCATTCCTGGCAATGCAGAACTAAACGGGCCAAATGCAAACTGGGCAATTAATCCGGGTGAGCCAGTGAATGTCCCTTACAGCGGCAAACTACCATTTTCTTATAGCAACCAAAATAATTTAGGTTTAGGTGCATCGTATGTAGGACAGTCTGGATATACCGGCATTTCAATAGAGCGCCTCAATCATAACTATGGCACGCCAACCAGTGAGGGTGGCTTCATTCAACAATCTCAAAACCGTTACGACTTTAGTCATCAAACCCGTGATCCATTTGCCGGTTTTTCCTCGTTTAAATTTAATGCCGCAAATATCAATTATTTACATACTGAATACAACAATAATGGTGCAGCTTTTACACAGTGGAGCAACAAAGCGAATGAGGCTAGATTTGAATTGGCCCATAAAGAAATATTGGGCTGGAGTGGTACGATCGGCGCTCAATTTACTGGGGCAAGCCTAAATGCTACCGACTTGCAGTCAAATAGCTACGCGATTGTGCCGCCCACTAAAAGCAATTCAAATTCCGTATTTTGGATTGAGGAGGGTCGTTTCGGTGCTTTACAAACCAGTTTGGGCGCACGTTATAACTTAGTTTCACAAAATCCCAATCAGTCAACGGCATTCCCAACTGATATTGATTTTACAAGTCAAAATGGCAGCCCAAGTCCCACTGCGCCTACACTGCAAAATCGCAACTTTAATCTTTTCTCTTATTCTGCGGGCGGCATGTGGAATCTGCAGGGTGGCTACGGCTTGGGAATGGCATTTACTGTGTCGCAACGAGCACCAAGCGCACAAGAGCTTTTTTCATATGGTCCACACGATGCTACTGCTACCTTTGATGTAGGCAATTCGAATTTATCAACTGAAACATCTCGCAACCTTGAAGTGAATATTCAAAAAACAGTTGGCTTGCTACGAGGTAAAGCGAGCGTTTATCAAAATATGTTTTCTAATTATATTTATGGTTTCTATACTGGTGCGTATAGCCCATCCAATGAAAACTTCTCAGTAGTGCAGTCTTCGCAAGCTAATGCCACCATTCGTGGTGCAGAAGGCGAGCTAACGTATAACTGGAATCAAAAGGGTGCTGCTGGCCGGATTTTTGGTGATGTCTCGTATGGCACATTTAATGGGGGCGGCCAAATTAGCGGCAATTTACCGCTCCAACCTGCCCCCCGCATGGGCCTTGAGTTAGCACACCGGACAGGCGGTTGGTTGACCAATGCGACCTACATATACGGTTTACAGCAAACACGACTAGCCTCATTTGAAATTGGCCCAACGCCAAGTTATAGCCTTTTAAACGGCGGAGTTTCCTATACCGAAAAAATTAATAAAATTAATTGGACAGCATATATGGTGCTAAAAAACCTGTTAAATCAAGATATTCGTTATGCCACCACGCCCATGCCAGTTCGACTGTATGCTCCCCAGCCTGGGCGTAGCATTATGGTGGGATTGAAGGCAAGTTTTTAACTTTTTAATTATTAGAGATATTATCTAGATATCTGTTAGTCGGATACTTAACAAGAAAATGAACGATGCCCTAAGAATTTTCATTATCGACAATCATATCGTTGCGATTGCCTTATTGCTAGGCATGGTATTAATGGTAGAGATTGGCTGGCGAGTAGGGCGAAGTGCTAAAGCAAAATATAAGGCTAGTAAGATCAATGCTAGCGATACGTTCATGGCAGCAATTTTTGGATTGTTGGCTTTGGTCATCGCCATTACCTTTTCAGGTGCTTCTGATCGGTTTGATAAGCGTCGCGACTTAATCATGGGTGAGCTCACCACAATTGGTAGCGCTTATTTATC
>Ga0208376_1000407_pt1 | contig 13367 bp, 16 predicted proteins | sample CryBogmetaGMA25M_FD_184548 | JGI IMG/M metagenome (GOLD analysis project Ga0208376, IMG submission 184548) | Freshwater microbial communities from Crystal Bog, Wisconsin, USA - MA2.5M (SPAdes) | ecosystem: Environmental > Aquatic > Freshwater > Lake | place: Crystal Bog, Wisconsin, USA...
ACTTAAGCAATCGTAGAGAGTGAGAAACATCATTAAGTGTGGAGCTTTCTGTTTCTACATACTAATATATGTCTTACTCTTAAGTACTTTTAAACAGTTTCCATTTTGTCTTTACAAAGGTGTATCATAGCTGCATTGAATATCCTTGAAAGTGATGGCGATGGGGATATTAAACTAAAAACGGTTCGACTACTTTAAGAGTAGGCCTTTGTTTCAGTCACAAAAAAAGCAAAAAAAGTTTATTTAAATAGGATTTGAGTGCACTACAAACACTCAATGCACTCAAATCATAGAGTATATATAGTCAGGGGATGGCTTGTTCTCTTGTCTCGTCTCTTGTTTTGCTTGGCCTTGCCTTTGCCTTTTTGCCTTTGCCTTCGGCAAGGCAAGGCATTCCATGTCTAACAATGAGGAAATCCTTGCCATGCTTGATGACCTCAACATGTGTGTACACACACAATCACAAGACCATACTGATAAGACACCCGAGGAGATACTTGACAGCATTTTTGAACAGCATTTTTCCACTGTGCGGGATGGATTTGACTTTACTGTGGAGCACGCCCAAAACACCTATTACAACCTCCCTCCACACCTCAACAAGTACACCAGCTCAGCACAACCCATCATGATCGACCAGAAGTACAAGGTGGATTTTAATCCAAAGGCTACAACGTCGCATATCCTCAATAATCTGGGTAAGTAAAAACTTTTTTTTGTTTTTTATGCATGCATGGAATTGAATTATAGCTTATTGTTCAGCTCCTCAAGTATCATCTCCTGTGTCTCCAGTTCATAACCACATTCACCAATCTCTCCCATCACAATATCAATGATCTTGACCTTGTCGGATGTGGTACCGATCAACTTGATCACTGCGGCAATATCATCCTTGTCAATGCCAAAGCTGGATAGGATATCGCGGATTGTCGACATGTTTTAGTTGGCTGTATATATAGTGCAATAATTTAGCAATCAAATTTTCACTGAATATGCGTGCTTTGCTTTGCACCTATGGCAAATGCAAATAGGTGCCTACACGGAGGAGGATATTGCCAACCTCATCAATACAGAGGTGGATGAATGCAACAAGGCTGGTCACGAGCCGCTCCGCAGGGCATGCACCATTCAGAAGACATTAAAGGTAAGTTTTTTGATTGCTTTGTGTGCTTTGCACACAAAAGACGGGGGTATTCCTTTCAGCCTTCGGCTGAAGCGGAATGGGAGCTCATCAGCAAAGCTGATGAGAGGCCCTTTTGTTGCTGTGCAACAAACAGGTGATTTCTCACGTCTTTGGCATCCCCATGAAGACCCTCTTCCACTTGTGCGGTTCCGAGTCGTTTGCCAGATGCCAGCATGATCTCGGTTTATTGAGAGGTCAGTGCAACTCGCAAGCCGTAGTAGGAGGTTTCTATTGTGGACTGCACCGCAACAACTACTCTGGGAAACCAAATGCTGGTATTGATACTTACCTCAAGCGCAAGTTTGAATAAAAGTTTTTACTCTGATACTATCAAAGAGATGCAACATATCATTATTTTTGCATTATGTTTAATAATTGTAATTGTAATTGTAATAGCAATAAATAGTCGCAATACAATACAACATTTCTTACAAGCAACCTGTGTTGGTGTTTCTTTGCCTGTTAAAACTGGCTATATATTTACTAATACTGGTGGAGTTGTGAGTACCAAATGTGATGTAGCAAACGGATATAGTGGGAATGTTAAAGGTACATATGTTTGTATGGGGAATTATTGGGAAAATACTGCTGTAGTTTCTGGTTGTACCAAACAAGCAAGTATATCACTTATTAATGCACCACTTATAGGAGCTGCGCCTATTGTGCAGAGCACAATACAGAGTGCACCAATAAACACAATGCAAAGCACAATACATAGCACAATACAAACGCCAATAAGCACACCAATAAGCACAAATGTGCAGAGCATACAGAGCACAAAGCAATGTTTTTCTAATGTAGTTGCACCACCTGGTTATGGTACTACTAATCCACCTACATCTCAATTATTAAATGATGGCTGGGCATCTGGTTCTGTAATAAATGTAAACACTTGCGCTTCTGGTTATTCTGGTATACCCCGAGGTAGTTATACGTGTCAAAATGGTGAGTGGAGTGTTACACAGAATCCATATGGATGTTATCCCACAATACAAAACAATACGTGCGATATTGTACCTTCGACAGATGGATATAGCTGGGATGTTACAAGAGAAACAGCAGTACCACATTGTTCTTCTGGATATATAGGAGCACCTACGAATTTCACTTATACATGTAATTCACAAAATGGTATGTGGTATCAAACTCCTAATACGGATGCACTATCTGGTTGTACTATTCCTATTCCTATTCCTATTCCTATTCATGCGGAATCAAATAATCAACCGATTGCACCGATGCATTTGGAAAGTTTGAAAAGTTTGGAAAGTACAAGTAATCCTACACAGGACCCTAATACCCCCGTTATATTTTTCAATGATACCACTGTATTGTATACTTTTCAATTAGGATCTAGGTTAAATACTAGTCAATTCAAACAGATAACAGGATACAGTGTAATGCCCAATGTTGTATTGATATTATATGAGCATAATGATTATACAGGTAAAGAAACTAGAATTATCGGACCTGTTGAGCGTTTTCCATTGCAATCGCCATTTCAGTCCATGTATGTGACTAGCGTGACCAGTTCTAATATATGTCATATATCTGATTTAAAGAATCAATTACCTAATGTGGATGACTCTGATTTTTCATTCACATTCTCGAATATACATATTAATCCGTTAAATTTGGATGGAACGAATGTGTTTAGTGCTCAGAGTAATTGTGATATAACGTTTGCATCTGAGAATAATGGTCTCGGAAATCAATTGGTATATAACAGTCAATATTCGCAATGGGGGGGATGTCAGATATCACCTACTGAGCAATGTAATGAAATTAATGCAAAGTCTGTGATTGTAAGGTTGAATCCACAGCCGAAGATAATTATAATATTGTATGGTGTTATGGCGCCCTTTAAGTACTTTACATCATCATTATCAGTTGATGATTTGCAAAGTGATGTATCGAATTTCATTGCGTCTATCCCGCCTGAATGGCAATTTAATAGCTATGAAATTAAATCGTTATTGACTGATGCAATTACAGTGACTTTTTCTTGCTCTGTTGCAACCGAAGGCAAATCAAAGACACAGACAAAAAAAATAGTACTTGATGGCCCGACCACTGGGTCTGTTAAATTAACAAAAAGTATCAATATTCAAGATATAGTACAAGTTTCAACAATGACATTTAAAAATAAATATATGTTTGATGTATTGGATGCACCTACATTAGCCAGTAAATATTCACTTGGTTCGACATATTCTTTTTTGATGTATGATACATGTAATACTGTTAGAACGGGGACAAATACGAATGATATTGCGATAAGTAATGAGATTTATAATTTATGTGCGAACGCCTAGCGCCTTCCAAACCATTTATACATGCTTTTGGCATGCTTTTGGCATAAAAATTGACAGCGATTCATTGTCACTCTATCCACTCATAACAAACATGGCGTCACTCAAGGCATTTACCAAGGCTGCTGGTGTTGCGATCATCAATGCTCAGAAGGAGGCATTTGATGCCGTCCACAAGCTGTTGGAGGAGTTTGAGGATTCCGCTGTGCGGAATGAGGTGATGCAGGCTCTGGAGGAGCTGACGGCGAAATTCACGGCTGGCAAGCCTAAGCGTGCCAAGACTGGATATAACCTGTTCATTGCTGAGCACATGAAGGAGTCCAAGGCCAATCGCCAGCTTGCTGGTGAATCTGACCTCAAGAGTGTGGATCACATGAAACTGGCTTGCGCCGCCTGGAAGGAGTTGGGTGATGATGAACAGGAAAAGTACAGGGAGATGGCACGTGAGCTTGTTTGCTCCACAGGAGCAAAGGAAGGAGCAAGCACAAGTGACTCTGACACTGTGACTGTTGTGGAGCCTGTTTCACAGGCAAAGGCAAAGAAGCCAAAGGCCAAGAAGGAGATTGCAGTGGAAGATGCAAAGGCAAAGAAGACCAAGGCGAAGAAGGAGGTTGTGCAAGATGATGAGTAAAAAACAACAAAACACACAAAAAAAGTAAAAAACAAACAAAAGACCTAAAAAGTTTTTTGGATTAAAGCTAATTTAATGTCAAGTTTAAGTCTCTCGATTTCTAATTCCATTTGCTTTGTCTTTTCTTCCATTTGCTTTGTCTTTTCTTTTTCGATTTCCAGTTCATTTGAAGGGACTGGATTTTTCAAGTGATATTGACTTATATGGTCAAATATTTCCATTTCATCTTTGTAAAACAACGATTTGATCTTTGGTCCATGTTTATTTTTTATATCACCAATTATTTCATTCATTACACAATCAGTTTCCTCAGGTGTATCACAAGCAAAACACTCTCGCCGTAAAGCATCATCACTAGATACTTCTATTGTTCTAGACCTTACAGTTCCACAATTTTTTATAGTGTCTTCAGCTGATCGAACATCATATTCGCCCATTGATATAATGAAAATTACCCTCAATTGTTTAAATTTTAATCTATGGTCTGCGATTCTGGTTTTTATATCTGTGGTCATTCCGTACTTGAAAATGTATTTTTTTGAGATTTGATCATAGCCTATGTATATACAATATATACAATTTGGTGATAAAAGTAGTGTTGGAATACCAAGATCCTGAAACAATATTGGACCTTCTTGAAGATTCAGACAACTGACTATAGATTTCTCTGTTGGTGTAACAAATACTTGTGCTTGTCCAAAAGAGGTGGCAAAAATGGCCATTGGGTGATCTTCTGGTAAGTTGGCTTGTATTTCAGCATTGCGATTGATTTCTGCAATAAGAGTTGGATCACCTCCAAGATAGCGAACAATGATGTCGGCTGACTTGGCACGGAAAGCAGCTGCTTTATGGCCTGGAAGGAGATTAAGTAAAGTAACAAGGCCTCTTGCATCAACAACTGGTGTAGGCCTTTGTCCTTGCCCTTCAAATTGGAAGTTTGTGAAAATCGAAAGGACTTCAGGATGTTCTTCTTTCAAGCGATGAAAGATCACATATGCTTGTTCTGATGCGGTGACAATATTAATAACATCATATGCTGACACTCTTTGGGGTGTCTCATCAGTCTTTCTTATTATTTTCCCATTATTACTTCCTCCTCTGATAATCATCTCCAAAGGGGAGTCATCTATGCATTCTTCAATTACTTGTGGAATTACTTGTGGAATTACTGGTGTTACTGGATCGCAAACCCTTTTGCAAGATTTCTTATGAAGCACCAAATTCTTAAATGATTTGTTACATGTATCGCATTGTAGCATTACAATTGGTGTTCCTTCTGGTCGTTCACAAACATTTTTATGGTTCTTCAAACCTGATAGCGTTTTGCATATTTTGCCACATTCGCACTGCATTTTATAATTTAATAAGTGGTTTAACCCTTATATAGGGACACAAAAGTAAATGAAAGTAAAGCTGAATAAAAAGGCTTTTTTTGTTTTTTTGTGTGTTTGTTTTGTGATTTATTGGTTACGCAGTGCTCTTGCGAGTGCCGTACCACGTTTTTGCTGCGAAGCAGCAAAAGCAATAGCCTTGTATTTAAGGTACGATCCAGGACACTGTCTTGCCAGAATATCAATTAGATCATTCTTTTGACTCATGGGTGCTGTTGCATTTGGATTTGGCAAATCCAGCTTCTCTGCTGGTGACGACTGCTTTGACGACATATTGTGTTTGTGAATAATTGATGACCTTAATTCCCCGTCAATTTTTATGCGAAAAGCATGCAAAAACCCCACTATACAAATTTCGCATGGATTTCGCATAAAAATTGACGGTGATTCATTGCCACTCCTCACTCATAACAAGCATATACACACAAAGCCAACCAAGCAAACCCACTACAATGGCGTGTGCACTCAAGGTTCTGACCAAGGCTGCTGGTGTTGCGGTCATCAAGGCTCAGAAGGAGGCATTTGATGCCGTCCACAAGCTGTTGGAGGAGTATGAGGTGGATTACGAGGTGATCCAGGCTCTGGAGGAGCTGACGGCGAAATTCACGGCTGGCAAGCCTAAGCGTGCCAAGACTGGATATAACCTGTTCATTGCTGAGCACATGAAGGAGTCCAAGGCTGAGAAGCCGGACCTCAAGAGTGTGGATCACATGAAACTGGCTTGCGCTGCCTGGAAGGAGTTGGCTGATGACGAGCAGGAAAAGTACAGGGAGATGGCACGTGCGCTTGGTTGCTCCAACGGAGCAAGTGCAAGTGACTCTGACACTGTTGTTGAGGAGGAGGTTGAGTCTTTGCCTGTTTCACAGGCAAAAAAGACCAAGGCGAAGCCAAAGGCCAAGAAGGAGATTGTGGTTGCTCCTGTGGAAGAAGTGGAGGAAGTTGAGGAAGAATCACAGCCAAAGCCAAAGGCCAAGAAGACCAAGGGAAAGGGCAAGTCCAAGAAGGAGCAATCGGAAGATGATGAGTAGACTATGCGTAACACCTGTGCGTAGCACGCAGGTAGCACAAAAACACAAAAAAAGTAAAAAACTGCAAAAAACCTAAAAAGTTTTTCTTGGTGCCTTTGCTCCGGTTTGCTTGCTCCGTTGGAGCAACCGAAGGCAAAGCAAACCGAAGGCAAAAGTACAGTTGATTTTGATTGGCTTTGCTTTGCCTTCGGCAACGAAGGCACTGGATCCAACCGAAGCCGAAAAAAAGTGTATAGTCAAGCCAGTCGCCCAAGCTGAAATCAGGGTGCCTTCACGCCAATGAGTGTTGCTCACTGACCGCTGAACCAAACACGGTTTTGAAGGTTGCAGCATGTAGCCTGGTCAGTGGCCTACCCGTGAGAGCATAGCCAATACTCATACTATGCATTTATGTGGTAAATTCGGTTTCGGAATGGGTACATAGCAATATAGATGGAATGCGAGTCCGCATCTTCCGCATCAGCGAAGCTGATAGGGGCCGAATAGCTCCCCATTCCACCGGAGGTGGAATCCCGTAAGTAGCCTTTTACCGCATCGCGAAGTTAGGTTCATGATGCGCTTTTTGTTTGTATGGAGCATCGTGAGTTGAGGTTTGTGATGCGTATGCACTACTGTCTATTGTAATAGCCTATTCACTTGTAGATTTACACCAGGTATTTAAATGATCAATTTAAATGCAATGGTATGGGAGTAGCCTTTTACCGCATCGCGAAGTTAGGTTTATGATGCGTTTTATGAAGCATCGCAAATTGAGGTTTATGATGTGTATGCACTCCCACTTGTCCCATTATTATAAAAATTAACAGTGTTTAAAGGAAATCAATAACCATAATCATAAATGGACTGGAGAGTTTTGCAAAAAATATAACATTACAACTGTTGTTATTGATTCGCAATATCAATTTAAAGCAATAGACGTTGGAATTGCAATGGGTGTAAGGAATATTAGAGCATCAATACTACCAGGTGAATCAACTAAAATTGTAAGTAAAGGAAATGGGGGTAATCAAATATGCTCATATATAAGCCTAGAAAAACTAAAACAAATCATTGCATGCTCAAGGAAGCCAAATGCCAAAGTGATTGCAAAAGATCTTGGCATGGAAATAATTAATACACATTGTGTTGCTATTGAATCAACATATGCTGCTGATTTAAGTCGTCAAGAGTATATAACATCAACTATTGGGTGTAAATTTATTAGATTTACACCTGGTAGTGATATCATGTATCTTGCAAATACAATCAATGCCATTAGGAAACTCATTGACCCCATTTAAATGCCCTGACCCTATTTAAATGCCCTGACCCTATTTAAATGGTACCTGCACATGCGGTGGATTGCGTATACTGCCTGCCCACGTGCTGTCATGCGAACAGTTTGCCAATACAAACTGTTGAGCCGCCAAAGTGACGATGACTCTGATTCGCGAATGGTCTTTCCATTGCCGTGCGAATCAAAATGATTGGCACGTTCCTGGTCGCGTTGGATATGGTATGGCTGCTTGCTAATATGCCCGAGAGTCCACTGACCGAGCTGATCAACAGCCTGCCCAATGCGATTGGACTCGTCTTCGGTATGGTCCTGCTGCCTGGTGACGTTGTGCACGCTGCACAGCTGCTGATCCGGATGGATGATGATCAGCTGCTGCTACCATTCAAGAAGGTGGGGCCTCTGATTGCCGTGCGAAGCACAGGCAAGCGAGATGCAGCTCCCATTCCGTTTCAGCCGAAGGCTGAAAGGAATACCCCCGTTAGTAGCCATCTGCTTAATTGTAGTGTGATGCTATTGGTTCTGTTAACGGGGGATTTGTTGCTGTGCAACAAATAGGTATCCAAGTCCATCGTCACTGCGATGAAGCACCATTTCTTCAGAATTCCCGTGCTCTTCATCAACTTTGCGGATGCCAACCGCAATGACTCCCGTGTGTCCCTATTCACCCTACTGATGGAGCGCGAGTTCTTCAAGTACCCAAATCGCTTCATACTGCAGTGTGTTAATGGTATGCACCGGAGGTGCATGGGGGCCTTCATATTCCGAATCATAGCCGTATTGCATTCGCACGTATGACTGCTTGCTTGTACTAATGCTTCGTATGCATAGGTGACCTGGTGAACGGAGATGTGGCCTTCAAGCTCGGAGAAGAGTACACACCCAAGTTCATGACGTTTTGGGATGTGGACAGTATGGAGCTACCTGTCACTGCCCTCATCATCCGCCTGATCAGCCTGATGCCAGACAACTTCTACGAGGTCAAGCACTATATTCCTCTCATTCCTATTGCCAACATTCTGGACTCCAATCCTACACCCATCCCGATCGACAACACCTGCAGTCTGTGTCTCAGTCCACACGTTCTACCAGCTGGTACCCGGTGCTGCAAGGACAAATACATCTGCCTACTTTGCTGGAGTGACTACCTGAAGGCTGGACATCGGAGGTGCCCACTATGCTGCCAGGTATTCAGCCTTCGGCTGAATGAAAGCTTTTAAGGTTTTGTCTGCAAACGGGTTTTGACTGATCTTTTTGCTTTGCCGATGCAAACAGGTGGACAGCTTCATGGCAGGTGTCAAGAACCTGGCAGTGTTTATTGCTTCGCAAGCGCTTGCTCCTGTGGGAATCAACCGTTTTCCTGCATGCACCCGGCTGAGGGAGATCATCAACCAGAAGATCATTGCTGTGATCAGGCGTGACCGGCAGGCCAGATACACCGCTGCAGCTGCCTCCGCTTTGGCAGTCCTGACCCTGTCCACTGCAGTGGAGGCCATTCCAATCGAGATTGACAGTGATGATGATGATGACTGGACTGCCTACTTCCACAGTCTGGCTCCAGATGCTCCTCCGGAGCATGAGGAGCTGGTCATTCCACCGATTGTGGTTCCCATGGTTCCCATGGTTCCCATACCAGTGCCTTCCCATGTGGGAAACCACATGGGAAACATGCCAGTCCACAGGGTGGGTGGCCGCCGTGGCCGTGGACCGATCGATCCGCTGACATCTGACGAGGAGTCCATGCTGGCTGGCATGATGGCAGCTGCCCCGGATCCGGAGACCAGAGTCAAGGTTAGGCAGCGGTTCATGAGCAAGCGGCGAGTTCGGGCAAGGCTCGCTATGAATGCATAGCGGGAACAGAGCAATAGAGTTTACAATATACAAAGTATACTAGTGGGCAACCTGTGTACTGAATAACAAAGTATACTAGTGGGCAATATGTGTACTGTGCAAGTATACTAGTGGGCAACCTGTGTACTGAATAATTATACTAGTGGGCAACATGTGTACTGTGTAATTATACTGGTGGGTAACTTGTGTACTGTGTAAGTATACTGGTGGGCAACTTGTGTACTGAATAATTATACTAGTGGGCAAGTTGTGTACTGTGCAAGTATACTAGTGGGCAACCTGTGTACTGTGCAAGTATACTGGTGGGCAACTTGTTTAATGAACAAAGTATACTAGTGGGCAACATGTGTACTGAATAAGTACACTAGTGGGCAACTTGTTTAATGAAACAAAGTATACTAGGCACACTGTTTATTGCAAGTATTTTACGTAAGTATTACTGGTGGGCAATGCTGTAATTATTTTGGTGGCATGCCTTCCCGCATAGCGGGAATCCACTCTGCCAGCTTCTTCTTCCACTCCTCCGCTGCCGCTGCAAACTCAGCTACCGGCTGACTTCCGCTAGGCATGTAGGTTTGCAGGTAGTTTGCAGCGGCCTCCAGCTCCTCTGGTTCTCTGGTGTCTGGTGCCGGCATCTTGCTGGCTGATGACAGTGCTGTCACCTTCAGCTTCAGCTGGTCGTGCTTGGTGATTACTGAGTGTGCAGCCGTCCAGTCCTTGATTGGAGACTCCAGGGTGTTGTGCAGTTGCTGCAGTTGCACAGCAACAAAAGCTTTCAGTTTGCTTTGCCTTCGGCAAGCAAAGCAAATCAAATCAGGTGTAAGGGGGTGCATTCATGAATACCTGAATCTCCATCTCCATTTCGTCCATGGCAGGCTTGATAGCGGCCAGTGCACTGGTGAACTTGTCGTTCACCAGTTTGCTCTGCTTGTCCATCTCTGGCATGATTTCCACACGCCGTTTGATGCTCCGCTCCACTGAGCTGCAGAAAGGCTCCATGACTTTGGGTAGCTCTGCCCACTTGATTGTCTTCTTCCATTCAGCCGAAGGCTGAAGCGGGAAAAGAATGACAGGAATGCCTGGAATGCTTCCCGCACTGCGGGAAGGAATGCCTGGCTCCTTTCCCGCACTGCGGGAGTCAGAGTCAGAGTCATCCTCCTCTTGCTCTGGCAGTTCTTCAGAGCTGTCAGGTGCTCTCTTGCCCTTGGCCACCCTCTTTTCGATCTCTCGAGGGTAGGCAATCTCGTTGTGCTCAGTGTTATAGTGCTTCCGCATCCAGAACCGGAGTGTGGTCTTGGCGTTCTTGTCTTTTACTGTTGCAAGTTCGGACAGTGATAGTGGGTGTCTCAAGTCCAGCTTGGAGTTGGTCACTGACGTCATGTAAGTGCAGTCCTTGACACCGCAGGTTAGGTATATCTTGCCCATTAGCAGGGCCCGAATCAGCAAGCTGATTCTACTCCCCTTCCACCTTCGGTGGAATCCCCCGTTAGTAGCCTTTTGTATGCAGCCAGAGTATCTGTATTCACCCGAATTCGGTTGATTAGTAATTGCCAGTACCTTTGGGTAGATAAGGGTTTAACTCGCGTGATTGTGGCATGGATTCGAGCCACAACGTATGGACGTGTTTGGGGCGGTTACTCCGTGCGGGAAGGAGCAAGGCAAACCAAAAAATCCATACGTTGTGGGTTCGAATCCATCTTTTTACTTTTTTTGCTTTGATTCCCCCTAAATCATATATATCGCATTTGACTCATATCATACACTCAGGTCACATAGAGGAACACACGATTTTCACTTAAATTATACTAAAACATAAAAATTAAATTTAATATAGACTTAAAAAGGAGAGGAAAATAATCTGTTCTTTCCCAAACCCATACGTTGGGTTGCTTCCCGCATAGCGGGAACCCAACCGAATCCATCTTTTTACTTTATCATCTGCTCTCATATAATCATACCATGTCCCATGTGCGATATATATGAGATATATATGCGATATATATGATTTAGGGAGAAAAGGGAGAAAGGGAGATAAATTGACAAATTAAAAAGAGTTTCCATAAAGAAATATTTGTGAGACACTTTCACTTTTTTACTCTTTTCCTCCCTTCTCCCTTTTTTCTCCCTAAATTATATTTTTTTTCATAGCCTCAAAATATATATATATAAGGCTTTCAAGCCTTTAGATAGCCTAGTAGACCCACAAAACCAAATGTTTTAATAAGATGGATTCGTTTTTGATTGTCTAATCTAACATATAAGGATCAATACCATCCTTGAATTTTAGTCCACAATATACCATTACGCTATTCTTTACTGCTGTAAAACCATTATAAGTCATTGCTTTTGTAAACATCTTGACGCTACATTTGCTCTTGGTGATTACAACGTAATTATCATGCAAGTCTGTCAGCCTTATCTTGTCCTTTTTGTCATTTGTAATATCAATGTTTTCATTCAACCATGTTCCTACTTGATTATTATCATCCAAATATTCTTGTGTTGCCGCTTTCACTTCCGCTGTATCTGGTAAAATCTGCTTGCCAAATATATTCTTTCTGTAATTCTCAATCAAAATTAGCATGAATTGTTGTCGGTAAGCGATATTGTCTGAAAACAAGCTCTTTAGACTTGTATCTATCGGTTTTTCATTTGGTTTCTTAGGCTCATTACAAAAAGTAAATGGGAATCGAATTACTTTAAGTGTTGATCCAAAAGCATGATCGACCTTGTCAAGTGAAGGCATGTCATTCATCTGAATCATTATCCCAAATTGAGGTTTGAATTCCATTGCTTCCTTGTATAATATCATTGCCTCTCCAATTTTTCAACATACTGACTTTGAATGCTACGCCGTCTTTATCCGTTGGCTCTGATGCAATGATGCATCTTTTTCCTTTCATTTTAGCAACCTCGCTTGAAGGACCAGATGATGATGATACTTTTTCATCCATGAATATTTCAACCTTTGGACAATATGCATACTGACCAAACGTCTTTGTTAGAAGGGTTGTAAATACCCCTTTTGAATTGCGTCCACTCCCTGTCAAGAACCACATGTATTCAAGGTATTTGCATCCATCAAGCATATATGATGCTACATTTAACAAATATTGGTACATCTCTTCATTTGCTTGCATAGATCGCATAAAGTTGTGTAGTTTGTCTTGAATATTAATGTATACGTTTGGATCATAATCATAACCAACCGTCATGGATATGTAGTCGTTAGGTAGACCTTTCCGAAATTGCATGGTACTCAAGTCGTAAACACCATTATCAAATCCAATCAAGTGTGGTATTTCATCCAATTTGCTCAAGAATTTACCATCATAGAAAAATTCGGCGCATTCTCTGTTCACAGCATCCTTGCCCTTTACGTTCTTAAACTTGTGTGCAATTTCAATACATTTTTTAGCCTTTTCAGCAAACATGCCTGATTCTGGTGATGTTTTCATTGCAGCTTGAGTGAATTCATGCGATTTTGATACGTATATTTGGAATATTTCTGATGACATTTTGATCCTTAATTTGAGAGCATTGGGTGTGTATTCCCATTTTTGTCCATTAAAACAAAACCATTCGTTTTTGTTTGCATTTGAGCACACAAATTCGTCCTTGTAAAGAAAATAGATCACTTTAGCAAGATCAGTATGAAGACCTGAAAGGCTTTCATTTAATAATTCCATGTAATCATT
>Ga0208376_1000408_pt1 | contig 13352 bp, 10 predicted proteins | sample CryBogmetaGMA25M_FD_184548 | JGI IMG/M metagenome (GOLD analysis project Ga0208376, IMG submission 184548) | Freshwater microbial communities from Crystal Bog, Wisconsin, USA - MA2.5M (SPAdes) | ecosystem: Environmental > Aquatic > Freshwater > Lake | place: Crystal Bog, Wisconsin, USA...
CGGCTATCGGCTATCGGCTATCGGCTATCGGCTATCGGCTATCGGCTATCAGCCAGCAGCCCCCGGTGCGCTGCCACCTGCTCAAGAAACATCTGCCGCACCTCGGCATCGGTGATGTGCGCAGCACAGGCCAGCAACTCGCTGCGGGCGCGGGCCAGCAGCGCCGGGGCGCGTGGGTCGGCGTTGGCACGCATGGTTTGGTAGCAGGCTAGGTAAACCACCATCGGCTCCTCCGCACCGTCGAGCGTACCTGTCTCCAGGTGGGTCAGCACCTCTTCGATCAGGGCGAGGGATCGCACTGCGTCGCCCTGCGCCAGGGCCACGTGCGCCAGCCCTGCCAGGGGTTCGGCTATCAGAGCTGGTATACCAACCTCGCGCACATGGGCAGCCGACAACTCAAAAGATTGCGCCGCCGCCGCCAGATCTCCCTGCGCCAGGGCCACATTGCCCAACCCGCGCTGGGCTTGGCCCTTGAGCACGCGATCATCCAGCCGCTCGGCCAGGGCCAAACTCTGCTGAAAGGACGTGCCTGCATCGGCGTGATCACCCTGCGCCAGGGCGGTCAGTCCGAGATTCCCGTAGGTGTGGGCTAGTTGCTGGAGATCGTCAATCGCCGTCGCAAGAGCCAGACTCTGTTCGCTATAGGTTCGTGCAGTGGCATAGTTACCCAGCTTGTAGTGCATAAATCCCCCGTTGCCGCAGATCCGGCCCTCCAGCCAGCGGTCGCCGAGCGCCCGCGCCGCCGTCAAACATGGCTCAAGGTAGGTAATGGCCGTGGACGTCTGCCCCTGCTCATCGGTAATCGCCGCCAGATCAGCCAGAGCATAGCCTTCCATCCGCCGGTTCCCCGTCGTCCGTGCGGTGATCGAACTGCGCTCCAGATAGTCGCGTGCGATACGATAGTGTCCCTGATCGGCAACCACGGCACCGAGCGCATTCAGGGTGGCACAGATCTGCGCATGATCACCAGCGGCTTCGGCTAAGGCCAGGCTCTGCTCTAGGCTGGCTTGCGCCGCCGCATAGTTTCGTTGATAGTACAGCGCCGAACCGAGCCGCTGGTAGGCCGTCGCCTCCAAACGTGGCAGATCGGCTCCCCGCGCCAGTGCAGCCGCTTCGCTGGCGGCATGCTCGGCGGTTGCAAAATCGCCCGTGCTGTTGGCGTACCGTGCCCGGCGTAGGGCTACCTCCGTGCGGGTCACCGGGGTGGCGAGGTGTTCTGCGATCACTGCCAACTCCGTAAGATCGGCCCGCTGGGACTCGCGCTCCCCGTAAAGCCCAAGAACCTGCTCACGGGCCAGCAGCAGACTGTAGCGCACATCTAGGTCGCCGGGCGGGGCCACCTCCAGTGCCCGGCTAAGGTAGATGATCGCGGCGGCGTTGGCGTAGCGCGCCGCTGCCGCTTCCCCCGCCCGCCGCAGATACTCACGCTTCTTCGCGAGGTTGTCGCTCTGTTCATAGTGGTGAGCCAGCACATCAAGGAGTGAGTCCGTCGTATCGGCATGCTGCTCCAGATAGCTTGCCAGTTGACCATGCAGCGCCGCCCGCGTCGCTGCTCCCAGACTCTCGTAAGTCACCTCGCGTGTGACCACGTGTTTGAAGAGGTAGGTTAGTTCGGGATCGGGCGTGTCTAGTGGTGTCAGTTCAAGCTCTGACAATCGGGCCAACTCACCGGCAAACCCCTCGGGCGGGGCGAGCGTTGGGAAGGCTCCGCGCAGCCATGCCACCAGGAAGCGCCGCCCGATCACACTGGACACCTTCAGAATCACCTGCTGCTGCACACTCAATTGATCCAGTCGACTCAGGATTAGGCGATGCAGGCTGTCAGGGATGTCCAGCGACTCCAGCGCACCCTCCTCACGCGGGTCAATTCCCCGGTCGTGCAGATAGCTCACCAATTCCTCTAGGTAGAAGGGGTTGCCCTGGGCGCGCTCCATCAGCCGTGTCACGAGCGTGGCGGGCACCACACCACCCCGCGTTGGGAAGAACTGGAGCAACTTCGCCCGGATCAGATGTTCGGCCGCGACTACATCGAGTCCTCCGAGGGGAATTTCGTGAAATCCTGGCAGATCAGCCAGCGACCACATCTGGGGCTGTGTCCGATCCAGCGGGCGATAAGCCAGCACGAACAGCACCGGTAGCCCAGCGATGGTTCGCGTCAGATCCCGCAGCAACGTGGTCGAGGCATCATCAATCCAATGCACATCCTCCAGCACGATCAGCAACCCGCCCCCTTCACCCTGAACCTCGCGGGCCGCTGCTGCTAGACAATCCCGCAGCAGGGCGTGCAACGCTCCCTGCCGATCCTTCGGCTCCAGGCGTTCGGTAAAGTCGTTCTCGGGTAGATTCAGCCCGAGCAACGGCCCCAGCAGGGGCGTCGCATCACCCCGCTCCGGTGCCCAGTCCTCTACCAGCCCTTCCAGGGCGCGGATCTGCCGCCGCAGTGGTGCCGTCGGGTCAAGATCAACGATGGCCCGCCAGATGGGCTGCCAGACCAGGTACGGGCTGCGCGTACCAGTAGACTGGCAGGCACCGCCGTAGCCGATCATGCCGCGCTGCTGCGCGAGCCGAATGATCTCCGCCACCAGTCGCGATTTGCCCATGCCTGCCTCGGCGCTGATGCCGAGGATCTGGCCGCGCCCCGTCGCCACCTGGCGGAGCAGCGGTTCCACCTGCGCAATCTCGTCTGCCCGTCCAACCATCGGCAGCGCATAGGCAGGCTCCGGCAGACGCACAGCCCGTATGTGGCGGAGGCCATTGACGCGAAAGACCGATTGCGGCTCGCTCTTGCCCTTAAATTGAACCGGCGGGCGTGGCTCCATCACGATCCGGTCGGCAACGGCATGATGAACGCTCATGCTGACCATAATCTCGCCCGGTGCGGCCAACGCCATCAGCCGCGCCGCCAGATTGACCTCATCGCCCAGGATGCCGTAGGTGCGACGGCTGGTGCCACCATACGCCCCACAGCGCAGCGTCCCCTGGCTGATGCCAATCTGGAGCGGGGGGAGTCCTGCTGCTGCGCCGGCCTCATGCGCCAAGGCCAGCGCGGACAGCACCGCTCGGTGAGCGTCATCCTCGTGGGCAACCGGCGCACCAAACGCGCAACAGAGATAGCTGCCCTTATCGCCGATGATCACCTGGAGCAAAGCCCCGTCGTAGCGCGCCAGTACACCTTGCGCCGCCCGGATAAACGTATCGAGCCGAACAGGGGCGTCTGGCTCGGCATCATAATCAATCCCGGTGAAGCGTAAAAACAACGCAACGGCGGGTCGCAACTCAGTGAGAAAACCCCCCTGCCCCGTCACCTCGCGGGCATAGACCGTCGGCAGAAGCCAGGGCTGGAGGAGTTCTGCCGAAAGCGCATCTGCGGGGAGAGCAGGCCATGCGGACATGGTCGGTGTGGTGGCGAGTTCAATCAGCGGTACAAACCGCTCGCCTGTCCCGCTGTCCTCGCGCCACGCGCCCGTGGTGGCCGCAGCCCCCAACGCCGCAACACACTCAGCATCCAGCACAATCTCGCCCGCCCGTGCGTGGTGTTCGGCGGTCGCCACCCGCGCCACCGTCGCCCCCGCCAGCAGATCCAGCATCTGGATGGCCGGGTCGCCCACGAGTATGCGGCGAGCCGGGCCACATGCCACAGCAACCTTCAGCGCGAGGGACGTACGGCCTCCACCGGGCAGGACGATCTGCGCAAAGGCGGCCATCGCACGTTGCATGCCCACAGCGCAGGCGGCGGCACGTGGGGCGGGAGGGCCATCAGCCGCATCAAACCAACAGGTAATCGCATCGCCGGCAAAGCCGATCACACTGCCGCGATAGGCATCAACCTGGGCGATCAGCGCGTCGTAGGTGGTGTTGATCTGGTCGCTGAGCGCCTCGCTCCCCTGGCGCGGGCCAAGGGAGATTCGGAGCGCCTCGGTGAGTGGGGTGAAGCCGGAGATGTCAGCAAACAGAGCCGCGCCATCAACGTGATCCGGGATCGGGGCTCCGCACGCCAGTGCGTGACGCCGATCCTGTGGCAGATAGGCGGACATGGGGTTCATGACACCTCGCTCTCATCGTCGTAGGGGACGGTGATGCGGGCGCATGAAGCGCGGGCAACGTGGTTGATACGGCTGTCGATCCCATGTTTGGTATCGGTAGCCGCACCAAGCCCGGATCACAAGACGAGTATAGCAAAAGGGTACCGTATTGAAAGTTAAAGATTTTATGTGAGTACGTTGTGTTTTGTTAACACGGTTATGATAACACAACAGAACATCAGCAATGCACACAAAAGGAGCGTGTTCGATCTGTGGCTGTGCTATCCGCAATACAGCCTTAATATTGCACCATGGGGATACGCGGGGGGCGGTATAATAGGGTGACGCGCTCTCGACGAAATTGCAGATTGCAATCTGCAATCCGCAATCCGCAATCCGCACTCTGTAATCGCACTAGGTGGGCGCGGCACGCTGCGCCTGAACAGTAACCCGCATGGCACTGCGCACCCTCACTGTAGACCTGGAACGCGGACTCGCCCGCCAGCAGCTCCCGGCAACCGTCGAGCGTGACTATCTGGGCGGGCGCGGGGCCATCGCATGGCTCTTCTGGAATCATCTGCCGCCCAATACGCCCCCGCTCGCCCCGGAGAACATGCTGATCTTCGCCGCTGGCCCTCTGGCTGGCACCAGTGCCTTCGCCACAGGCGGCTTTGTGGTGGGAACCCGATCTCCTCTGACGGGCGGCATTGGCTATAGCTGGGCGCAGGGTCACTGGGGCGCCGCTCTGCGTCAGTCGGGCTACGACCTGCTGATCATTCGCGGGCAGGCTCCCGACTGGTGTTACTTGGTGATTGACCACGGCCAAGTGCGTCTGCGACCAGCAGGCCACTTGCTTGGACACGATACCCAGGCCACCTCCGATGCTATCCGGGCCGAGATCGGTGCTGATTACCGGGTGGCATGCCTTGGTCCCGCCGGCGAGGCCGAGGTGGCCTACGCCAGTATTGTGGCCGAGGGTCGCTATATGGCCGAGCCCGCCGGTACCGGCGTGGTGATGGGCAATAAGCACCTCAAGGCCATCGCCGTGCGCGGCGGCCCGCCCATTGCCGTTGCCGATGAGCGGCGCCTCGCCTCAGCCCTAGAGGTCGTCCGCCGCCGTGTCGAGTCAAGTTCCCTGGCCGATGGTTTAGGCGAGATCGGCAGCAGCCACTTTCTTACTCAGGCTATCGAGTGGGGGGCGCTCACTGAACATAATGGCCGTGATAGCGATCTTAGCGACACGATGGGCTATATGCGTAGCTCTCTGGCGGTGCGTGGCACGCACAAGAGTCGCGGCTGTGATGGCTGTCCAATGCCCTGCTTCTTCGATACGCAGCGGCTCTCTGGTGAGACGGTACCGATCCCTGAGCTAGAATTGGTGGCCGGGTTTGGTGCCCGCTGCGGGATTACGAATACCGATACGCTGCTGGTTCTGGCCGACCGCTGCCTGAAACTCGGCCTTGATCCCTCCTCGATCAGCGCCGCCGTCGCCTTCCTGATGGAGTGTCAGGCCGAGGGCCTAAACCTCTCGGGTACCCTGCGCTGGGGCGACGACAAGGCGGTACTGGCAGCTATTGAACGTCTGGCCGTGCGCCAGGAGCGCCGCGATATGCTCTCCCTTGGCATTGGCGAGATCGCCGATGTTTTCTGGGGCGGTGCCGCCTTCGCGCCGCAGGTGAAGGGGTTGGCTATGCCCGCCCTCGACCCACGCGCCCTCACCGAGATTGCCCTGGCGATGGCGACATCCCCCATCGGCGGCGATTACCGCTACGCCATGCCTTACGAGGAACTTCTTACCGAGCCACCGGCATGGCTGCCTGATGAGTCCGCGCATCCCCAGGCGGTCAAGGGCAAGGTGCAGCGCCTGATCTGGCACGAGCGATTCGCGGCCATGCTCGACTCGGCAGGAATCTGCCGCCGCCTCGGCCTGATGGCCTACCAGATCTCACCTGGCGAGATGCTTGCTCTGGTCGCTGCCACTGGCAACGCCGTGACCGGCACGGACATGGCGCGCATCGGCGAGCGGATCATCACCGTCGAGCGCCTTTTCGCCCGCCGCTACGCCGATAACGGTGCCGTGGACGAACTGCCGTCCCGCTGGCGCGAAACGCCCCTCGATACGGGGCGCGCCGCCGGTCATCTGCCCCGCCTCAAAGATCTCTTATCCGAGTACTACCGTCGCCACGGCTGGGCCGCCGACGGCAATCCTACCGCCGAACGCATTGCTGAGATGGGGATTAAGCCGTAAGCCCCGGAGCTACGCCCATGAGGAGATTCCTATGAGCATCACCACAAGTGAACCGACGCTTGATCAGGCACTTGCCCTAGCCCGTCGGCTGTCCCCGCAGAACCGCGCCGCTCTGATCTCCCGGCTCGTCCATGAGCTTGCCTCACCCACTGGGCCAGCGCAAACAACAACGAACGATGCCTGGGCACGCTGGGCCGACCTGCGCGAAGAGATTGGCCGTAAATACCCCGATGCCCATCTAGCCGAACGGCTACAGACTGACCGACGTGAGCGGGATGAAGCGATTTGCGGCACGCATAAGGTGGACGATGTACACCCTTGACGCCAGCATCTTCGTGCGAGATCTGAACCCTCGCGAACCCGACCACGCGCTGTGCAGAGATCTGCTCGAACATCTGTCCACGCTTGGGACTCCTATCATCGTGCCACTGCTGTTGCTTATCGAGGTATCCGGCACCCTCAGCCGTGAGTTGCGCGACCCTATGCGTGGACGGATGGCCGTAACCGTACTCCAGGCCATGCCAAATCTTAAACTGGTTGCCCTCGACGAATCTCTGGCACATGCAGCGGCAGAGATCGCCGCCGACCGAGCATTGCGTGGGGCCGACTCGCTCTATGTCGCAGTTGCTCGCCAGCACAACTGTATTCTGGTCTCGCTCGACCGTGAGCAGCGTGAGCGAGGGGCTGCCGTCGTCACGACCCAGACCCCTGCGGAGGCACTGGCAAACCTGGAGCGAGGACTCAGTTGAACAGAGTCAATAGCCGATAACCTCATGAACCACACCCCTCCCCGCCGCTTGGTGATCAAGCTTGGCACCAGTGTCCTCACCGCCGGAACCGACCGGCTCAACCGGCCCTATATGGTTGATTTGGCCCGCCAGGTGGCGGCCCTGCGCGCCGATGGTATTCAGGTGGCGCTCGTTTCGTCCGGGGCGATTGCCGCCGGCAAGGAGTGTCTTGGTGCCGCGCCCGCACAGCGAGTACGGGCCAGCGTCCCCCTCAAACAGATGTACGCCGCCGTTGGTCAGAGTCGGCTCATGCACCTCTACGAGCAGCTTTTTGAGATCTATGGCCTCCAGGTGGCCCAGGCGCTGCTTACCCGCGACGATCTGCGTGACCGGCGGCGCTACCTCAACGCTCGCAATACCCTTACCCTCTGTATTGAGCGCGGGATTGTGCCGATTATCAATGAGAACGATGCCCTCGTCACCGCCGAGATCCGCGTCGGCGATAACGATAACCTCTCGGCGCTGATGGCTGGCCTGATTGATGCCGACCTGCTGCTGATCCTCACCGATATAGACGGACTCTACAGTGCTGACCCGCGTAGTGATCCGCAGGCCCATCTACTCAGCGAGGTGCCGGTTATTGACGATCAGATCTGGGAGATGGCGGGCGGGGTTGGTTCGGTGCGCGGCACGGGCGGCATGCGTACCAAGATCCAGGCCGCCGATCTCGCCACCCGCTCCGGCACCAGCGTGGTGATCGCCAGCGGTGCCGCGCCCGATGTCATCCTGCGTGTCGCCCGCAGTGAGCCTATCGGCACGCGATTCCCGAGCGCCGTCAGCCACCTTGAGTCGCGCAAACGCTGGCTGCTGGCCGAAACTGCCCGCCACAGCCAGCTTGTGGTGGATGCCGGAGCCGCCGCTGCGCTGATCCGCAAAGGGAAAAGCCTGCTTCCCGCCGGTATCGTTGAGGTGACCGGCACCTTCGAGAGTGGCCAGACGGTACGAATCTATAGCCAAGATGGTCACGAGATCGCCCGTGGCCTCACCCAGTATTCTGCCGACGACGTGCGGCTGATCTGCGGCCTGCGCTCCAGCCAGATTGCCGAGATTCTTGGCTACGACTACGGCCCCGAGGTTGTTCACCGCGACGATATGGTGGTGCTGACATGACTATCGAGATCCGCCCGGTCGCGGGGTATGCCGAGTATGTGGCGTGCGAGGCGCTGCAAAACATTGCCTGGGGCGGTTTCGGCATCGTGCCGCTGAATATGCTGACCACCGTCCATACCAGTGGCGGCGTGGTGCTGGGAGCCTTCGACACTGCCGCACCTGCCGCCCCGCTGGTGGGATTCGTCTTTGGTTTCCTTGGCCGCACCCCCGATGGACGACTCAAGCACTGCTCACATATGGCCGCTGTCCTGCCCGCCTACCGCGATGCCCGTATCGGCGAGCGACTCAAACTGGCCCAGCGCACGGCGGTGATCGCCCAGGGCATTGATCTGATGACCTGGACTTTCGATCCGCTGATCAGCCGCAATGCTTACCTCAACATCCGCAAGCTTGGCGCGATCTGCCGCACCTACAAGCAGAATGTCTACGGCCCCGACCCGGTGCCCGCCGACGATCTACCCACCGACCGTTTCCAGGTCGAGTGGTGGCTCACCTCGGCGCGGGTTGCTGCCCGCCTGACCGCTGCCGACCAACCCCTGTCTGCGGAGGCACTCCTCACCGACACAATCGTACTTAACCCCAACCCCGAGGGCGCGACGGCACCGATAGTGGGTGAGCGTCTGGCCCTGCGCATCCCCGCCAACATTGACGCCCTGCGCAACACCAATTTCCCGTGCGCTCGCGCTTGGCGCTACCAACTGCGCACTCTGGCCAGCACCGCCTTTGTCGCTGGCTACCACGTAACCGAGTACGCCCGCCACGGCGATAGCGGCTACTACCTGCTGGTACCTTTCGCGTCAAGGTCATGGCTCCCATAAGAAAAGGCCGACGCGTGTCCCGTCGGCCTAGATCAGTATAGTAAGGGTGTGGCGGCTGGATCACGCGATCTGGTGTTCCCACGCGCTTGAGCGGCGGTAAGCCGCATAGGTTGAGAGGTCGCGGATGATTCTTTGGAGCAGATCGCGCTCGATTGGATCATCGTAGCCCGCGAGCAGCCGACGGATAGGCTCGTGATTCTCAGAGAGCGGAGCATAGCGATAGCTGAGATCGCCGCTTTGGCTTACCGAGCGACCCATCACACCATCCTCAACCATTTCTTCAAGAGACTGCGCAACACTCCATATATCGCGGCAGACCCGATCAGCGATCACTCGAGATGTTGCCACCATACGCGGGTTTTCATGGAAAATCAGCAGCAAATGAAGCTTTACGGGAGTATCTATTGCCTTCTCAAGAAGTCGCTGAATAACGGGGTCTATCATTGACCTTCCTCCTTCCACGATGGATCTTCGTTGATCACATGTGCGGACATTGGGTGCCACATGCGCAAACAGACCAAGACGGGAGCAGAGATGTGTCTTGCAGTGGCTCCTGCGACTTGGGAGGAGCAGGCAAACGGGCCGTTTATCCTCGTCGAATGAACTCTTTGTCACAATCTCCCTTCCTGAATTATACACGAAAACTACGCAAGATGCTAGGGGGTATTTTTTTCCATTTCCCGGCACCCCAGTTAAGAGGCGTTTACTTTCCCCGAAACGGGTATAATGGGGGTCGGTCGTGGTTTATGGTTCGTATTCTGTGGCTCAGACAAGGTTTCAGGTGCGAGGTTTCAGGTTTCAGGTCGAGCGCGTCAAGATGCCAGATCCTGGCCTGAACTGTAAAGTATCTGCGAATTATGTCTTGGTTTTGATATGCGGGTGGCTATCGGCTATCGGCTATCGGCTATTTTCATGTGAGGAGCGTAGATATGGCAAAACTAAAAGTTGCGGTGCTGGGGGCCACGGGTACGGTTGGCCAGCGCTTTATTCAGCTTCTTGAAGGGCACCCCTGGTTCGAGGTGGGTGCCCTCACCGGCAGCGAGCGTAGCGCCGGACGCACGTATGCCGAGTCCAGCCGCTGGGTTCTCGACACGCCCATTCCCGCCGCCGTGCGCGATATGCCGATCCTGCCTGAGGACGCTAATCTCGATACGCCCCTAGTTTTCTCGGCCCTGCCGAGCAAGACTGCTGGGGGAATCGAGGCGCGTCTGGCCGCCGCCGGTCACGTCGTCTGCTCGAACGCCAGCGACCACCGCATGGCCGACGATGTTCCCCTGCTCATCCCCGAGGTGAACCCGGATCACCTCGATCTGATTGCGATCCAGCGCAAGAACCGTGGCTGGAGCGGGGCGATTGTCACCAACCCGAACTGTACCTCGACGCCACCGACGATGCTGCTGCGCCCACTGATTGACGCCTTTGGAGTGGATAAACTGCTGTTGGTGAGTATGCAGGCGCTGTCGGGGGCGGGCTACCCCGGTGTACCATCGTACGACTCGACCGAGAATGTGGTGCCCTACATCGGCGGCGAGGAGTCTAAGGTTGAACTGGAGCCGCAGAAGATGCTGGGCACGCTGCGCGACGGGCGGGTTGAGCCAGCGACCTTCACCACCTCGGCTCACTGCAACCGCGTCCCCGTGCTTGAGGGTCACCTAATCTGCCTCTCGATTGGCTTCACCCGTCGGCCAGACCTTGATGAACTGGTCGCCACTCTGTCCGGTTTCCAGGCACTACCGCAGGAACTCAAACTGCCCAGTGCGCCGGCCCAGCCGATTGTACTGCGCGATGAGCAGGATAGACCGCAACCCCGCCGCGACCGCATGATCGGCAACGGAATGGCCACGGTGATTGGTCGGGTGCGTGCGTGTCCGCTGCTCGACTATAAGCTGGTGGCCCTTGGACACAACACGATCCGGGGCGCGGCTGGCGGCTCGCTGCTTAACGCCGAGTTGATGTACGCCCAGGGGATGCTTTCGTAGCATACAAAAAAGACACTCCGAGGGATTGATGAGCGCAACGATTGCCGACCTAACCGCCGACCGGGTGTTTTATCGCGACCTAGAGTCGTGCGATCCGAGCCTGCCTGGGCTGCGGGCGCTGCGTGAGCCGCTAGGAATCCCTGCGGGGCTGCTGCCGCGTAAACGCGAGATCTCCTACGCACGGGTGGCCCTCTCCATCGCCGAGGCGGCCCAGGCCCAACGCGGCGGGCCGCCTCTCAGCGCCCTGCTGGTGATCGGCGACACAGAGAACGACCGACTCCTGGCACACTACCTGAACGATCTGCCGAACGCGCCGCACGCATACGGGCTGATTGGCGAGGATCGCCCGGTGGTGCCCGAGAGCCTGATTTGGGATGGCCCGATTGCCACGGCTACCCGCTGGTCGCTGCTGCACCCGTGGGCGGCTGAACTGGAGCGCCGGGGGGTGCGCTGGAATCGCGCCGCACTGCTGATTGACATTGATAAGACGTTGCTCGGTCCACGCGGGCGCGGCGACGGAGCTATTGACGACGCACGGGCGGAGGGTGCGCTCGCCGTGGCCAGTGATCTGCTCGGCGGAAGTCTGGATGTCTCGCTCTTCCGCCGAACCTACGCCGAGCTGTGCCGCAAGGAGTGGCACGGCTTTACGCTGGACAACCAGGACTATGTCGTATCAACCGCGTTGCTGATCGCAAGTGGCACGATTAGCTACGAGTACCTTTCTGTTGGTGTGGATACGGGCACACTGCCCAGCTTTGCGGCGCTACTGGATATCGTGACGCCCCACGTACGCCCGCCCCTGTCTGCGCTTCACGCCGAGCTGCGTGAGCGGGTGGCGGCGGGCGACCCGACGCCGTTCAAGCTCTTTCGTCGGGCCGAGTTTGTGTCTACCCTGGCGCGCATGGGCGACGGGCGGCTCACCCTCTGCGGCGAGTTGTTCGCCTTAGCCAAGCAGATGATCGCGGCGGGTGCCCTCGCTCTGGCTACCTCCGACAAACCTGCCGAGTCAGCCATGCCGAGCCCCGCGCAGGCTGCGATGGGCATGCTCCCGCTGCATCGCACTCCGGCGAAGGTCGTTTGAGTTGCTAGTGAGTGTGATTTGAACACCAAAATAGTGTATCTCTGGGCCGTTATCATGGCCCTCTCGGTGCTGCTTGGTGCGGAAGATGCCTGGGCGCATCCGCAGATCATAAGCGTGGAACCGCAGCCTAACACGTGGCAGACGACGAGCGCCCTGGACGTGACCACGCCCGCGCCGGAGGTGCCGCCCGTGGCGGCGATCCTGCTGCGCGGGGTGATGCTGATCGGTGCAGCGACAGGCACGGGAGGTCTGGCGTTCCTGATCTGGCTGCTTGGCCCAGCCCTGGCTCAAGCGGGCGGCGATCTTGCCATTCTACGGCGCTGGCAGGTCTGGCTGGCGATCCCGCTGTTGGTGTGTGCCACCGTCGCACCGCTGATGTTTGTGGAGCAGACATATGTCACCTTCGGCATGGTTAACCTGACCGGGCTGATCCGTATGGCGACCACGCGCTCTGGGCAGGTGCTGCTGGTGCGCTCTGGGTTGGCTCTGGCCCTCGTGATTGCGGCGGTGCCGCTGCGACGCAATCAGTACCTGCGCCATACGGTCTGCCTGACCCTCAGCGCGTGGTTGCTACTCAACTTCTCGCTGGGTGGTCACGCATCGTCAGATCCTTCACCGATGCTCTCCATCCTCTCCAACGCGATCCACCTGGGGGCCGCATCGCTCTGGGCAGGCGGGCTGATCGCTTTCGCCGTGATGCTGCCCGGTACCCTGCGATCTGTGCCTGAGGCGTGCCGCCCCGAACTGCTACGCACCCTGTTTACACAGTTCTCAATCCTGGCGGTTGTCAGCGTGACCGTACTCGCGATCACGGGCACCTACGCCACCCTGCACCACATGAGTGTTCTATCCGACCTGTGGACGACGGGCTATGGGCAGGCTCTGCTGATCAAGCTGATCGCCTTCGGTGCGATGTTGCTCTTCGGTGCCTATTATCTCTTGGTCGCCCGACGACAAGTGGATGCCTGGGCGACCAAACCGGTAGAGCAGACTCGGCAACTGCCGCATCTGCTGAGTCGTATCCTGCACCTGGAGGCCATCCTTGGGCTGATCGCTATCCTGGCTGCCGGTGCCCTTGCCAGTATGGTTCCACCTAATGATACGAGGCCGGATGAGCGTATTCGCACAGGGGTACACGATGTTGACTCGTCCCGACCGGATACTAGGCCAGATTATCCGCTGCACCCGTAGAGGCGAAGCATCGCTAACAAACCAGGGCTGGTGCAAAGACAACCTTGGCCCCCTCACCCCCTGCCCCCTCTCCCACGAGGGGAGAGGGGGTATTCCGCACCAGAAAGCTGTCCGC
>Ga0208376_1000410_pt1 | contig 13332 bp, 10 predicted proteins | sample CryBogmetaGMA25M_FD_184548 | JGI IMG/M metagenome (GOLD analysis project Ga0208376, IMG submission 184548) | Freshwater microbial communities from Crystal Bog, Wisconsin, USA - MA2.5M (SPAdes) | ecosystem: Environmental > Aquatic > Freshwater > Lake | place: Crystal Bog, Wisconsin, USA...
GCACTGCGCATTCACCGAGTCATTTCTATTCGCCCACCAAGCGTGCAAATATCCGATTGACCAAGGGGCGGATTCTTATATCAGCCAATGGCGACTGAGCGCCGAACCGCTTGGTCTAACTGACGCACCAAAATCGGTAGCCGAATTGGAAGAGACTATCAACGAGTTTATGCGGACCGAACTTTCCTATTCGCCGACAACAAAGGAGGTTGTAGATTTCATACTTAAGCCCCCCTTCGGAAAAATAAGTCTTTTCTTTTACCGAATTCTATTGAAAGCCGCAGTGATTACCCTGACCGATTCGGAGAGAGAGCTACTTCGGTTAAAGAAACCGCATAACGCTTGGCTGCTCCTGGCTCGCTTCAACTTAAAAATGTTGAAGGGTGCATTGGGGGATAGGCCGCCCTCGCAGGATGCTGCCCTTCAAAGAATTTCTCGTTTGCGCGGAACCTCAATTTAGTTGAACTTTCAACTAAAAAGGATTATTCTTATCGCATGAAAACTCCAGCGCTTTACATAGGCCACGGCGCACCGATGCTTCTTGATGATCCGGTGTGGAGTGGCGAACTTTCGCAATGGTCAGATGAATTGGATAAGCCAAAAGCAATTTTGATTGTAAGCGCACACTGGGAATCGGCGCCGCTTGCATTAAGTTCAATCGAAGGTGGAACCCCACTCATTTATGACTTTGGTGGCTTCCATCCTAAGTTCTACCAACTCCAATACGACGTTCCTACAGCTCCGGACTTGGCAACTCGCATTGCCGGGCTTTTTAAAGACGATGTCGTACATCAATCCAAGCGGGGACTTGATCACGGTGCTTATGTACCACTTATGAAGATGTATCCAAATGCGGATATTCCAGTATTACAAATGTCGATTCCTACCTACGACCCTGAAAAGTTGTTTGCAATCGGTAAGAAACTTGCTCCTCTTCGTGATGAGGGCGTCTTAATTATTGGAAGTGGATTTCTCACACATGGATTGCCATTCTTAAAAGACTGGACAATTAACGCAACTCCTCCTGGATGGAGCGTTGAATTTGATTTGTGGGCTAAAGAAGTTTTGGATCGTGGCGCAGTAGATGAGTTGATGAATTACAAGAGTTTGGCTCCAGGAATGCCCTACGCACATCCCACGGTCGAGCACTTTGCGCCTATTTTTATTACTCTCGGAGCAGCGACGGTCGCCGATGTTGCACCTGAAACAAAAATTGATGGCTACTGGATGGGACTGGCTAAACGCTCATTTCAAGTCGCCTGACCATAAAACTTGCCCATGAAGTCCTTTTTCATTTCCAAGAAATCGCCGCGAATAATCGCTTCTCGCATTTGTGAAACTAAACGAACTATAAAACGTTCGTTGTGAATAGTTGCAAGTGTTGAGGCAAGCATCTCTTTGCTTTTAAATAAGTGGTTCATATATGCGACGGTGAAGTTCTTACACGTGTAGCAGTCGCAATTTTCATCTATTGGTGAGAACTGGCGCTTGTACTTGGCATTTGTCATATTCACTCTGCCATCTTGAGTGAAAACAGCTGAAGTGCGCGCTTGTCTGGAAGGAGCGACGCAATCAAAAGTATCGGCGCCATTTTCAACACCAACAAATAAGTCATCTGGCTCACCAATTCCAAGAAGATGCCTTGGCTTATTTCGAGGGAGTTCTTCACAGAGCCAGCCGACGATAGTTCCCAACTTTTCTTTATCGAGGGCTCCACCCAAACCAAAACCGTCAAATTCAATTCCATCAATGCTCATACCGCCAAGATCTTTCGCAGCTTTCCGACGTAAATCCTCATATTGAGCACCTTGAAGTACGCCGAAGAGTGCTTGGTAAGGGCGATGATTTCGCTCTTTTGTTAGTCGATCATGCTCCTTCAAACATCTTATTGCCCACTTTCGGGTGCGCTCTAGAGATTTCTCTTGATACTTTCGAGTGTTATGCAGGGTCGTACATTCATCAAAAGCAAAAATGATGTCAGCGCCAATTTCATGTTGAACGCTCATGGAAATTTCAGGGGTGAATCTGTGCATGGATCCATCAAGATGAGATTTAAATGTCACACCATCGTCATCGACGTGTGCAAGTCGCTCTTTTTTCTCAGCGATGACTTCATCGGATCTAAAAGTGTCTTCGTTCATTGCAATAACTTTCTTGAATCCAACGCCAAGAGAAAGAACTTGGAAACCACCGCTATCGGTGAATGTAGGTCCACTCCAATTCATGAATTTTCCAAGACCGCCTGCTTCATCAACGACATCACTTCCTGGTTGCAAATACAGGTGATAGGCATTTGCCAAAACAGCCTGAGCTTCGAGAGCCTCAATAGAGTCAGGCAGAACGGATTTGACCGTTGCTTTTGTGCCCACGGGAATGAAGGCAGGCGTTTTGATTACACCATGGGGCGTCGTAATTTCTCCCGCTCGGCCGAGGTGCCCCTCAATCTTGTGGCTCTCAGCAAAGAAGAAGCCCTTGGGGTTGGTCATATCCGTATCTAACCCCCTCTGCCCACTTTCCTAAAACAGACAAATAGGGCAGGATTCCCTTCACTACCAATCAGTAGAAGCGGGCAACTAGCTAGGTCCGATTTAGTTGATTGGCGTCCCTCAAACAACGAAATGGAGAACACATGAAGCTACGTTTAAATAAGCGTGCTCTTGTTGCATCAGTTGCAGTTGCAGGAATTGCGGCCGTCGGCCTCATTGCCCCAGCACATGCGGCTCGCTCAACAGTTGTGATTCACGAGACAAACGCGTTCACTTCGCTGAACACTGGAACTCCTGACACAAACCTCACAACAAACACTGACATCACATACCTCACAGGTATGGGTTTCAACTATTACGACGACAATAAGTCGCTCATCAAGAACCCAACATTTGGTTCATACAAGATTACAAAGAACACCGCCAAGGATTTCCGCACCACGTGGACTGTTGCTCCAGGGCGCGTATGGTCTGACGGAACTCCAATCACAGGTGAAGATTTGATGTTTGGAATTGTTCTAAACAGTTCAAAGTACTCAATCAAGGCTGGCCTTGGCGATCCTAACGATGAGAAGAATCCACCAGTCTTCAATTCAATTAGCTATGGCGGAACTCTCGATAACCACATTGTTGGTCTACCAGTCCTATCTTCAGACAAGATGTCTGTAACTCTTCAATTTGACGCACCAATTCCTAACTGGGATTTGTACGGCCCAGGAGTTTTCCCTGTTCATACTCTCGTAGCTTTGGCTGCTGGCAAGTCTTCCTTGCTCTCAGCTTCTGAAGCAGCTGCTGCAAAGTCAACCTTTGTCAGCGATGTAACAGGCTATGACACTGCTGCTCTTAAGAAGTATGCAAAGATTTGGAACGAGGATTACAACATCACAAAGATTGATTCATCAACAAATCCAAACCTTCTTGTTGGTAATGGTGGATTCCTTGTTTCATCTGCTGTTACAGATCAATCTGTAACGCTGAAGCCAAACCCTAAGTACAACTCAGGACCAAAGCTTTCAGGTGGAATTGATACAGTCGTATTCCGTTTCATCGCAGATGGAACTGCTGCAGCCCAAGCCCTTTCAAATGGTGAAATTGATCTTTACCAAGGCCAAGCAACAGCAGATGCTGTTTCTCAACTGAAGGCCATGAAGGGTGTAACTGTCGCTGGAGGCACAAGCTCTTGCTACGAGCACATTGATTTGCGTACAAACGCAACACAAGGCTCTAAGGATGTTTACAAGGGCATCTTTGCTGATTCAAACCCAGCAGGAAAGGCTCTTCGTCAGGCATTTTTGATGGCTTATCCACGTGAAGAAATCATCGCGAAGATTGTTAAGCCAGTAAATGAAAATGCAGTTGTTGCTTCATCAACATTCGTTATGCCTCAGGAAAGCAATTACAAGGCAGTTGCTGCTGGTAACGCATCAAGCGTTTACACAGCAGGAACACAAGCACAGCGCACTGCTGCAGCACTGAAGATTGTTCAGCGCTACTACAAGGGTGCAAGCGCTTCAAATCCAATGGCACCAGTTCGTTTAGAACAACCATCACCAAACGCACGCCGCGCAGCTGAAGCAGCACTTGTTGTTCCAGCACTTGCAAAGGCTGGCTTCAAGGTGACTGCAGTTCCAACAACTGGTTGGTCAGGCAAGCTTGACAACACTGAATGGGATGCTGAGTTCTATGCATGGTGCCCATCAGCTGTCTTGCAGACAGGTACGAATGACAACTTCCTCACAGGTGGCGGAAATAACCACATGGGTTGGAGCATTCCTAGCTTGGACAAGGCACTTCGCTCACTTGAAATTGTGAAGTCAGATGCTGCAGTAACACGCGACATCATCACAGCTGAGCGTATTGTTAACCAGAACGCTTTGACTCTTGCGATCTTCCAGCACCCAGCTGTAACCGCATACAACTCAACGTTGAAGAACGTTAAGCCAGCCCCATTGTCTCCAACACTTGTTTGGAACTATTGGGATTGGACCTACTAATAATTAGTTTTACTAACTAGTTCTTAGTACATGCATCTCGGAGAGTGGTGCTCGGTTCGCCGGGCACCACCTTGCATGAAAGTCTTGAAACACCACTTACACCCTTAAGAAACGGAGAAAATTCCAATGTTTGCTTACATTATGCGCAGACTTGGAATTCTCTTGGTCATTCTCTTTGGCTCAAGCTTTATTCTTTATAACCTTGCAGCAATTTCAGGTGATCCCCTTGAAGGACTTCGTACAAGTAGCGAGCCAAGTGCGAAGCAACAAATCATCACTTTAACCCGCGAACTTCAACTCAATGTCCCTCCTCCACTTCGCTATTTCATTTGGCTTCGTGGAATTCTTGGTCTCTTTGTCGGCCACCTAGATTTTGGAAACGCGCGTAACGGGCAACAGGTTTCAGGCCTTGTGCAGCATGCAATTCCAGTAACAATAAGACTTGTAACGATGGCAACAATTGTTGCAATAGTGCTTGGAATAACTGTCGGAATTGTGACTGCCTTGCGCCAATACAGCCGTTTTGACTATGCGATGACCTTTGTATCCTTCTTGATGTATTCACTCCCTGTTTTCTGGGTAGCAGTGCTTCTCAAGCAATATCTTGCAATTAGATTTAATACGTTTCTTGCAAACCCAAGCGTCCCACTCGGCTGGAACATCGTTTTTAGCGTGGTCAGTGGAATCTTTTGGGCTGGAGTAATTAGCGGATCTCGCACACGAGTTTTTCAAATATTTGCCGCAGTCGCTGTAGGCACAGGTGCACTTTTGGAGGCTTTGAGTCTTCTCAAGTGGTTCACCCACCCTGGATTAGGACCGATCGTCATTTTTGGAGCGGGCGTTGGAATTGCGTACGGAGTCACTCAACTTTCAGTGGGATTGCATAACAAAAGCGCGCTTCGCGCTTCGCAAGTGATGGCTTTGCTGGGTTTGATTTCGTATTATCCGGCGCAATATTTTTTCAAACATTCACCACACGTAAGTACTCTTTTATTGATGGCGCTACTTACACTCGGCCTGGGCGCTGGGGTGGGGCGCTTCTTTGCCAAGATTGATCGCGGGCCTGTCGTTCGAACAACGATGATCACAGGATTTGTGATTTCACTCCTCATGCTGCTCGACCGATTGATGCAAACGTGGGCTCCTTACATGGCAACTGATGCGGTAAACGGACGTCCAGTTCCGACAATCGGGCAAGCAAATTCACTTCTTGACCAGAGCGATTTTTGGATGAGCACCTTGGACACACTGATGCATTTAATTTTGCCAACAATAGCCCTGACTCTTATTTCATTTGCAGGTTATGTTCGCTTTACTCGCGGCACATTGCTTGATGTCCTAAACGCTGACTACATCAGAACGGCTCGGGCAAAAGGGTTAACCGAGCGCACCGTCATCATGCGTCACGCATTTCGAAATACTTTGATTCCATTAACCACAATTATTGTTGTCGATTTCGCTGGAATTATTGGTGGCGCCATCATCACAGAGAGCGTCTTTGGGTGGGTAGGCATGGGAACTCTTTTCCGCCAAGCTATTGGTAGTTTTGATCTCAATCTCTTGATGGCCGTTTTCTTCATAACTGCTTCACTCTCAGTTCTCGCAAATTTGATTGCCGATTTGCTTTACAGCGCTCTTGATCCTCGCATTCGAGTGGGGGCTGGTAAATAATGGGTATTTTTAAGGGCAAGAGCGTCGAGCTCGCGACAACGGATGCGGCCGAAAATGCAATCTCAAACAAGGAGACGGAAGGCTTAAGCCAGCGTCAAATTGTTTTCAAGCGCTTCGTTCGCCACCGAGCTGCGATGATTTCAGTTTTCACGCTTCTTTTTCTGACCCTATTTGTCTACACAGCTTTGGATTTCAAATTTGGTCCTTGGAAAATACATGGTTGGTGGAAATATCACATTGAAGATATTCCTGAACTGCGCACAAAGGATTGCGCTGGAGGAAACGTTGGTTGCCCAACATTTAGCCTTCGACCTAAATTCCTTGGGGGAGCAGGGTTTGGTTTAGGCGAGCATCCATTTGGACAAGATGATATTGGTCGTGATTATTTTGCCCTTGTGATGAAAGGTGCACAACGATCGATAATGGTCATGTTCGTCGTAGGCATTGTTGGTGGAACTCTTGGAACGATTGTTGGAGCTATCTCTGGTTTCTTCAGAGGAACTGTTGATGCGGTATTGATGCGTTTCACTGATTTCATCATCACAATTCCATCAATCATTATCGGCTCAGTGATTGGTTTCCATTTTGGAAACTTAGGTGCAACTTTCCTAGCTTTATATCTGGGTCTATTTTCATGGACTGGACTTTCTCGGCTGGTGCGCGGTGAATTCCTCAAACTGCGCGAACTTGAATTTGTGGACGCAGCTCGTGTGGCTGGAGCCAGCAATCGTCGAATTATTTTTAAACATATTTTGCCGAACGCAGTTGGTGTCATCATTGTTTCAGTTACTCTTTTAATGTCTGGCGCCATCCTCCTTGAAACGGCGCTTTCCTACATTGGATTTGGTGTTGTGGCCCCCGACGTCTCACTCGGTCTATTGATTAGTCAATATCAAGACTCTTTCACTTCCAGGCCGTATCTATTTTGGTACCCGGGATTTTTTATTATCGCCATTGCTTTAAGTGTGAATTTCATCGGTGATGGCCTGCGCGATGCATTCGATCCGCGCCAACGCCGCCGACTTTCCCTTAAAGATCGACGCGTAGCCCGTTCGGAATTAAAGGGTGGTGAGTAACTGTGCAACAAAAACTAAAAACGTATGAGATGCAGAGCTATTCCTACGACGAGGCTCACTCCGGTTATGGAGATTCCCGTCAATTGAAGTCGAGCGCTGTCCTGTACAGGTATGACGTTGCCGTGTCTGAACTTTTCCAAGCGAGTCAGTACCAAGTGTTTGGCAACTCCGGAGTCAGCGCGAGGGGATTCACCTGGCCTAATGATTCCTTGTGCGCCAACGTTCATTCCACGGACTTCACTCGGATGGATACTGCGAGCGTGGTACCTGCCTGGAGCTGGGGCAGCCCAAGCGAAAATTTCTTTTCCATCATTGGTAATGATGGACATGCTATATCGGGCTTCGACTTCATCGACACTATCCCATCCGATAGTGAATTCCTTGACGGGGTTCGTAATGGTTACGCCCTCATCGAAGATCGTAATTTTAGGTCTGTAGATAACCAAATAGATAATTCCGCAGAAAAAAGTGGACCACACGAGAGTGACAATGTCACTTCGCAAAGAGCTGGAAAACCAAGTTTGAATATTCAAGGCCAGAATCAACAAAAGAACTATCCCGGCACCAATGGTGCTGGATTTGGTTCTGAAAACCTCGGGGTTGCTGACGCCACTCATAACTACCATGACTACATGGTGTCATATGAAAGTGGTGATTTCCGTGGCTGAGCCAGTTCTAAGCGTTAAAGATTTCACCGTTGAATTTTGGGTGGATGGAATTTGGTATCCCGCAGCCATTGATATGAACTTCGATGTGGAGGCGGGGAAAGTTACCGCGATCGTCGGGGAATCTGGAAGCGGAAAATCAACAACCGCCATGGGTCTCATGAGTATTTTGGCATCCAACGCTCGCACGCATGGAAGTGTCAAAGTTAAAGGTGAAGAGATGATTGGGGCGCCATCTTCTTTGCTCCGCAAATTCCGCGGCAAGGAAGTGGCTTATATCTTCCAAGAGCCAATGACTGCTCTGAACCCCGTGTACACAATTGGTTTCCAAATCGTGGAAACCCTTCGTACTCATTTTGATATGGGCCCTAAGGAAGCGCGTCTTCGCGCGGTCGAACTTCTCACTATGGTGGAAATTCCCGATCCAGAAAAGTCATTTGAAAAGTACCCACACCAGCTCTCGGGTGGACAACGCCAACGAGCAATGATTGCCCAGGCTCTTGCCTGCGATCCGGCGCTACTTGTTGCTGATGAACCAACAACCGCACTGGATGTAACTGTCCAGGCAGAAATTCTTGATTTGATGCGAGGGCTTAAGTCCCGCCTTAATTCGGCAATCCTTTTGATAACGCACGCCATGGGCGTTGTGGCAGATATGGCCGATGACATTCTCGTCATGAAAGATGGGCGTGTAGTTGAGAGCGGATCGGCGGATGCGATTTTCAATCACCCAACTCATCCATACACAAAAGAACTTCTAGCGGCTGTTCCAAAATTGGGACACAGCGCAAAGCGAACCTTGGATTTTGGAAAGAGCGGAAAACCTGCGCCAGTACTTACTTTGAGCGATGTCACCATCGAATACCCAAAGCGAGGCCGTATCCCTGCTTTCACTGCTGTTAAGAACTTTAACCTTGAGATTTTCCCTGGAGAAATAGTCGGCCTCGTTGGCGAATCGGGTTCAGGTAAAACCACAGTTGGTCGCGCGGCCATCGGCTTAATTCCAATTAAATCTGGAAAACTAACAATTGCAGGCACAGACATAAGCAAGGCTACTCAAAAAGATTTATCAGCAATCCGCCGGCATACCGGAATAGTTTTTCAAGATCCAGCGTCATCTCTGAATCCTCGCCTACCAATTGGTGAATCTATTGGGGAGCCGATCTTTTTGGCCGGCCTTTCAAAAGGCGCGGAACTCAATCACTTGGTTGAAGACCTCTTGGATCAAGTCGAGCTACCTCGGAGTTATCGCAATCGATATCCGCACGAACTTTCTGGCGGACAACGTCAAAGAGTTGGAATTGCCAGAGCTCTTGCTCTCACACCCGACTTATTGATTGCTGATGAACCTACATCTGCTTTGGATGTTTCGGTTCAAGCACGTTTTCTTGAACTCTTCCAAGGGCTTCAAGAAAAGTTGAAGTTCGCTTGCCTCTTCATTAGCCATGATTTAGCAGTCGTCGATATTCTTTCTCACCGCGTAGCTGTAATGCAGGATGGCCTCCTGATTGAGGAAGGCGACCGTGACGCAATTTTGAAGAACCCTCAGATGGAGTACACCCGACGGCTGATTGAAGCGGTCCCGGTTCCAGATCCAGCCGAGCAAGCACTTCGTCGCGCCGCTCGATTGGCTGCCAAGAAATAATCTTTAGCTACCAAATTCGCACTCTTTCAGATTCTGCCAAGAAGAGAGCGTCACCTTCTTTGACATCGAAGGCTTCATAGAATTCGTTAAGATTTTTTACGATTTGATTGCAGCGAAATTCACTCGGCGAGTGGGGATCGGTAGCAAGGCGCCGTTTTAACTCTTCAAGACGCACTTTTCCGCGCCAAATTTGTGCCCAACCGAGGAAGAGTCGCTGTACACCTGTAAAACCCTCTAAAACGGGCGCAGAAGCGCCATTTAAGGCTATTTCATAAGCTTTGAGCGCAATTGTTAATCCACCAAGGTCTCCGATGTTCTCACCAACAGTGAGGGCTCCATTTACATGCGACTCCGGTGTTTCACGTGGAAATAGTTTTTCGTATTGCGCAATCAACTTATTGGCCCGCTTTTCAAATTCAACGCGGTCACTTTCTTGCCACCAATCAGTGAGATTTCCATCGCCATCATATTTAGAACCCTGATCATCGAAGCCATGGCCAATTTCATGACCAATAACTGCGCCAATTCCACCGTAATTAGCGGCGTCATCTGCCTCAAGGTCGAAGAAAGGTGGCTGCAAAATTCCAGCCGGGAAGACGATTTCATTCATCCCTGGGTTGTAATACGCATTCACAGTCTGGGGAAACATGTGCCATTCGGAGCGATCTACCGGAGCCCCTATTTTCGCAAATTCATAATCCATTTGGAACTTAGTTGTGGCAGCGATATTTGCAATGACATCGTCAGCAACAATCGTCAGAGCCGAGTAGTCACGGAATTTATCCGGATACCCAATTTTTGGAGTGAACTTGTCGATTTTTTCGTATGCTTTTTCTTTTGTCTGAGGAGTCATCCAATCCAGAGCGTTGATGTCCACGCGATATGCCTCAAGTAAATTCTGGACGAGTTCAACCATGCGGGTCTTGGCAGCCGGTGGAAAATGCTTTGCCACATAAATTTCACCAATAGCCTCGCCCAGGACTCCTTCAACCATTGAAACGCCGCGCTTCCAGCGCTCTCGAAGTTCTGGGGTTCCGCTCAAAGTGGTGCCAAAAAAAGAAAAGTTTTCTTCAACGAGCGCCTTGTTGAGGAATGGCGCCGAGCCTGAAAGCAGATGCCATTGAAGCCATGAACTCCAAGCCGGAGCGTCGAATTCTGCAAGAAGTTGCCCAATTCCGCTAAAGAATGATGGCTGTCTAACGATGACGTTTTCTACTACTTTTTTAGGAGCCTTGGAGGCGGTCAGATATAGCTCCCAATCAAACCCATCTGAGAGTTTTTGCAAATCTGCAAATGAAAATTTGTTATATGTCGCAAGGCTGTCACGATCACGAACTTGATCCCAATGGTGAGATGCGATTTTAGTCTCGAGGGCGAGGATTCTTTTGGCATGTGCCGCTCCATCTGGCAATCCGGCTAGTTCAAACATTTTCTCAATATGAACCAGAAGAGCTTTTCGGAGAGGGGCGTATTCCTCTTCGCGGTAGTAAGCCTCATCCGGCAGACTGATTCCAGCTTGTCCCATGTAAGAAATATTCGTGTCAGAGTCTTTGTGATCACTTGTAATAAACAAATAAAAGAGTCCGCCATTTCCGCGGGTTTCAAAATCGCCCATGAGGCGAATGAAGTCGCTGGAAGTTTTGATTGAGGCAGCAGCAGTGAGCTCTTCGAGGAGGGGGGCTATTCCAAGTTTTTCAATTCGATCTTCGTCCATGAAAGATCGATAGAGGTCTCCGATTTTCTGCGCATTGCTTCCGGCAGGATGCTCGTGTTTTGAAAGCTCTTCGATAATGTCGAAAACTTCTTTTTCGGCCTTTACTCGCAGGGCATTGAATGCCCCGTCGCCAGAACGGTCTGAAGGGATTTCACTCTCCTTGAGCCACTTTCCATTCATGTGGCGAAAGAGGTCATCTTGAAGGCGAATAGTCTGGTCTGCATGCTCGAAAGTGATACCGCTTTTTAATGTGGACATGCGGGAATCGTATTACAGCTAGGCACGGCAATATTTGTTCAACTTTCAACTAAAGCGTAAGATTTGAGCATGGCAATAAAGAAGCTAGAACCAAAGTGGCTCAATCCGCGCGAAATGAAGGCTTGGCGTTCCTATATCCAAACCGTTCGCCGCATGATGGAAGCTCTAGAAGCAGACCTTTCCCCACATGAGTTATCACTGCCTGACTATGAAGTTTTGGTCCTTCTTTCAGAGGCAGAGGGCCGTCGACTTCGAATGACTGAACTTGCAGAGGCTGGATTAATCTCAAAGTCTCGGCTATCCCACCGGATGAAAGTGATGGAAAAAGCGGGCTGGGTGAAGCGAGAGGCTTGTAAAGAAGACCGCCGTGGGTTGTGGGCTGTCATGACTGATCGCGGTTGGAAGACTTTGGTGAAGGCAGCCCCTGATCACACCGACAGCATTCGTAATCGGTTCATCGATCATTTAACGGTCAAGGACCAAGAGGATATGGCGAGAATTTTCGACCGTGTTCATAGTCAACTACGCGAACAGTATTTGGCCGAACAGGATAAAAAGTAAATTAGATTTAATAACTAAAAAACCCCGCCACATTCTTTTCAGAATGTGGCGGGGTTTTTAATTGCAAATTACTTTGCAGCAGCCTTCTTGCGACGGCGCTTTGGAGCAGCCTTCTTAGCAGCTGGCTTAGCAGCAGCCTTCTTGCGGCGCTTTGGAGCAGCCTTCTTAGCAGCTGGCTTAGCAGCAGCCTTCTTGCGGCGCTTTGCAGGTGCCTTCTTTGCAGCAGCTGGCTTAGCAGCGGCCTTCTTACGACGCTTTGCAGGTGCTGCCTTTTTGACAGCGGCCTTCTTGCGCTTTGGAGCAGATTTCTTAGCTGCAGCCACGTGGTTCTCCTATCAGAATGGTCCGATCCGTCACCGAACCTGTTCAAGGAGAATCGTGACAGCATTTACAGAAACATTCCACTATTTTCGATAAAAAAACATGTGCGTGTCGCAACTTTATTTTTTATTTTTTTTGTGCAGATTACTTATTTTTCATTCGAATCTTGCGAATTTTTTGCAGAGATTTCTTTTGATAACACATGTTGGTTTGTTCGAACGTCGTAATTTCGGAATTTTGGCAGTGCAGATGCAGCCAAAACCACAAATCCAATGCACAAAAGGCCTCCAGAGACGACCGAAGTACGTAAATTTGTCCATGCAGCCATGCTGCCGGCGCGCATTTGGCCGCCTAAAGGTCCAACGGAGTAAGACAAGAGTTCTATACCGCCGAGTCGACCGCGGTATTCATCTGCAATCGACTGATTCCACATTAAAGATCGAAAAAGGGCGCTGATTTCATCAGATGCTCCTGCGAGAGTGAGAAAAAAGAGAACCATGAAGAGGGAATTGAAGGTTCCAGCCAGCGATATTGATGCCCCCCATCCGATGGCCGCCCACATTACTGCCCGACCATGATGAGGATAATTTTTCATCCAACCAGAAGTGAGTGTTGTGATCATCGCACCGACAGTTCCAGCTGAATAAAAAAGACCGAGCGCCCATCTTGCATGCAAGGAGTCGGCCCAGAATGGAAACAAAGCAGTTGGCATGGCAAAGAACATGGCAGAAAGATCTACAAGATATGTTCCTAATAAATCTTTCCTTGAAATGGCGTATTGCAAGCCATCTAGAAGGCTCCTGAGGTTCGGAGGCGTGCTCTTTTCTCCAGGAGGAACGGGGCGAAGAAGGATGATAAAAATAAGAGAGAGAACGTAACTAATAACATCAAGTGCGTATCCAGTAGCGACGCCCGCGGTTGAAACAATGAGCCCACCTATT